>SXGR01195019.1_pt1 | contig 51353 bp, 45 predicted proteins | sample 3174711 | NCBI WGS metagenome assembly SXGR01 (sample SAMN11356860, study PRJNA531348) | freshwater metagenome | isolation source: freshwater sample F1-60 | place: China: Fuxian Lake, Yuxi | collected 2017-12-25 | reverse complement strand
TGTCGGGAGTCGTTAATACTCACACGATCGCCGCCATCATCATCGAGTCGCACGGAACCGAGGCTCAGCAACGCCGACTGTTGCCAGGGCTGGCGCTCGGCGAACCTCGTGGATGTTTGTCGCTGTCAGAAGCCGACGCAGGCACCGATACGCGAAATATTTCTTGTCGCGCTGAACTCGATGGTGATGAGTACGTGATCAACGGCACGAAAATGTGGGTTACCAACGGTGAGCGAGCGGGGTTGGTCGCATTGGCGGCGCGCACTCCTGAGGGCATCTCTTGCTTCATGGTTGACAAGGCGCCGGGACCGCAGAGCGGAGGTATTGCCGTCAGCAAGAACGTTGGCAAGATGGGGTACAAGGGCATTGAAACCGTCGAGATGGTATATACCAATCATCGGGTCCCTGCGGACGCGTTGATCGGAGAACCCGGTCGCGGGTTGGGATACATCTTGTCTGCATTGGAAGTGGGGCGGATCAACATCGCGGCCCGTGCAGTTGGGGTGGCTAGAGCTGCGTTCGACGCGGCTTTGTCATATGCGACGCAGCGCGTGACGATGGGCAAACCGATAGCAGAACACCAGTCGATCCAAATCAAGTTGGCCGACATGGCTACACGACTTGAGGCGGCCCGGCTACTGACGCGCAACGCGGCGCAATGCAAACAGCGCGGCGAGCGAGCCGATGTCGAGGCCGGAATGGCGAAGCTGTTCGCGAGCGAGGCCGCGTTCGAAAATGCCACTGACGCGATGCGAATTCACGGGGGCGTCGGATACACGACCGAGCTGACTGTGGAGCGGCTCTACCGCGACGCGCCATTGATGCTCATCGGTGAAGGAACCAACGAAATTCAGCGTTTAGTGATCGCCCGCGGCCTGTTGAGCCGTTCGCACAACCTGGGTTAACTCACCATAGGTCCGTCGGGTGCGTAGGATGCCCGGACCGACGAGTCGAACAATGAGAGAGTGGGCATCATGACGTTGCAACGATGGAAGCGCTCTGGGCTGGGTTGCATTGCCGCGGCGCTCATTGGAGGACTGTCGCTGACCGGCTGTGGCAGCGATCCGGATAAGGCCGCGGAATTCACCAAGGCGTTTGAGACCGCGTTGCAAAACGACAACGACACTGAATATTCTGCCGCTGAGGCTCGGTGTATCGCTCAGCCGTTAGTCGTGGCACTCACGGTGAAGCAGCTTGAAACTAATAAGGTCACCGCGAAGCAGGTAGCGGCCGCCAAAGACCTCGACGACCTCAACCTCAAGCCCTCCGCCGCGCAATCGACTGCAATCGCCGACGAAATTGTGCGCTGCGTTGACGCATCGAAGAAGTTGTTGTCTGCGGCGAAGGAAACGAATCCGGAACTCAAGCCCGACGCTGCGGCTGCGAAGTGTGTTAAGGATGCGCTGAAGAAGAGTTCGGTATACCGGGACAACCTGCGAGACAGCATTCAACAGGGCAAGGACTACAAGCCCGACGCTGAAGCGGCCGAAGAGTTCGTAATGAAGACGCTTGGCGCCTGTGAACTTGCGTTGTATTCGAAAGCGGCCTACGTCGAAGCTGGCCTGAAGTCTTTCGACGCTGCATCAGACGACAATCCGTTTACTGAAGACGACGCCGAGTGCATCATCGAAGGGATCGTCGACGTCATCACACCCGTGAAACTCTCTAGCGAAGCTGTACGTCCGCCCGACTTCGAGGAAGATAGTGAACTAATTCTCAGCGATATTGTTTCGCGTGACGAAGCCGACAAGATCGCCGAGAAGCTCGAGAGTTGCATCGATCTCATCGACTTCATTCGTCAGGTATTCGAGCAAGTCGGTTTGTTCGATGAGTTGTCGCCCGAATTTAGCGACTGCTTCTTCAAGGCACTGGGGGAAGATCCGAAAGTTGCTTCTGCGTTTCGAGACGCATTTGTCGCTGGTTTCCTCGGGGATGAAGAAGCCGCCTCTGACATCGACTTCATGGCGATCGGAGAAGAACTGGGAGCCAAGTGCGCCGAGTCGTTGCTGTGATGCATTCTCAACGGCACAATTTGTACTGCTCGTACCGTCGGGCCACAATTTGGTTATGACTATTCATGAACGCCCGTTTGGCCGTTGTTTTGAGGACTTTACGGTCGGCGATCTGTACCGCCATTGGCCGGGTAAGACGATCACCGAAGCCGACGACCACTTGTTTTGCATGATGACGATGAATCACCATCCGTTGCACACCGACGAGTGGTTTGCCGAGCAATCGTCGCCTTTCAAAAAGAACGTCGTCGTGGGCAATTTGGTGTATTCGATTGTGCTTGGCCAGAGTGTGCCCGACGTCAGTGGCCAAGCGATCGCGAACCTCGAAATCGAAACGTTGCAGCACAAAAAGCCAACGTTTCACGGCGATACGATCTATTCCGAGACTCGCGTGCTCGATAAGAAAGCGTCATCAAGCAAGCCAGATCGCGGCATCGTGACGGTCGAAACGTTTGGGTATAACCAGCGCGGCGAAGAAGTGTGTTATTTCCGGCGCCGCGTCATGGTGTGGAAACAGGAATTTGCGCCGGTTCGGCAACGCCCGTACGAAACCCCCGACGCAAGAGATTGACTAAGCGACTGTCACCGATACGGTCGCGGGTCCGATCATGAACGAGTAGGTGCCGGGTGCGAGCGGCGTAGCGTTTTTTTTGCCGCTCACCGTCGCGTTCCACGTCCATTCCCAACTCTTCGAACGTGACCCTGGCAGCACCACCTGACGGCCAGAGGTAGCGCAGGTAAGGGCGAACGGCGTTGCGGCGAACGTGCTAGGGCCGGACGAGCACCCCGGCGTAATCACCCATCCGGGTACTGAACTTAGGTTCTTTGCGGTGACGACCCCCGAGAGATGTCCACCTGGAGCCAACGTCGCAGTGCCGGGCGACGCAACCCATCGTACGTTCGTTGCCGGACCTAACTGACGTTGACCCCCTGATTGAGCCCCACCAGCCTTGGCCCCTTTGCCTTTGCCCTTGGCGGTCGTTCGTGTCGTGGTTGTCGTGGGTGATTCCGGTACAGGCGAAACCGAGGTCGTTGTGTCTTGTGGAACCGCGAACTGAGGAGCCGTGGTGCGTTTGGTCACTGGCGGAGCGGTGTAGCGGGGCGTGGAATTGGTTGATTGGTTCACGGTCACAACTGCCGACCCATCATCGCCGCCTCGCACGAGCCCGTAGCTGACCGCCGCGACGAGGGAAACGGCAATGAGCGAAACGATCACTGCAAGATCGGAATGATTCCCGGACATGCCGCGCGCGGCAGAGAACGGACCCACTCGCTTGCGACTCATGCGCGCAAGGGTAGTTGCCTGAAGTTGGGGGGCACAGAGTCACGCTGCGCCGCGCGTGACGCATCGCGCATTTAGCCAGTTTGCTTTGATGATCGCTGTGAGATCGGTAACCTCGCCGGATGGCAGGTTCCGGGGGGATCCGAGTGTGTTTTTGGGGCGTACGGGGATCAACCCCGTGTGCTGGTGAACAGTACGCTCGTTACGGGGGTAATTCATCGTGCGTTGTGTTGGATGTCGATGGGCAGGCTCCAATTGTTTTCGACCTCGGCACGGGTTTGCGGCCCTACGGAGAATCGATTGGCGGAGCCGCACGGCCATATCGCGGGACGATGTTGCTCACCCACATGCACTGGGATCACATTCAAGGTTTGCCGTTCTTTACTCCGTTGCAGCATCCGGATTCGTTGGTGAATGTCTACGGTCCTCGACAAGGCAACACCGATCTTGGTGACGTGTTTGGCGGCATGATGCAGCCGCCGTACTTTCCGATCACTCCCGCGCACCTTGCTGGCGATATCAGGTGGCATTCGCTTGACGATGACGATTTGCCCATCGGCGAGGCCAAGGTGCGCGCCCGCTATGTCCGTCACGTTGGTGCGACATTGGGCTACCGCGTCGAATGGAATGGCGGGGTTGTTGTGTATATCTCCGACCACGGTCAAGGTTGCGGTGAGCCCGACTGCGACGACTACGTTCCCCAAGAAGTGTTGGAGCTTTGCGATGGTGCAGATTTGGTGATTCATGACGCGCAACATGCGCCAGATGAGTTCGAAGCCAAGCGCGCATGGGGGCACTGCACAAATGAATACGCATTGCTGGTGGCCCATACGGCACGAGCTAAGCAGCTCGCATTGTTTCATCATTGCCCGAGTCACGGAGACGACATGATTGACAGCATGTTGCGTTCAACGCAACAGATCAGCGCCAACACCGGAGGGCCTGATGTGATTGCGGCCGCGGAAGGTCTTGTCGTGATGGTCGGCGGCACGCAGTGAGTAGCCTCCAACGCGGGTTGGTACCCGACTCGGCGATGATGCGCACGATTATGGGCCACTTTGGCACCGGCGTAACCGTAGTGACGGCGATGGCCGATGGTGAACCGGTCGGTATGGCGTGCAATTCGTTCACTTCACTGTCACTCGATCCGCCGCTGGTGCTGTTTTGTGCAGCAACGTCATCGAGCACGTGGCCCAAGATCCAGGGCGCTCGGCACTATTGCGTCAATATTTTGGCTGAAGACGGCGAACAGCTGTGTCGCACGTTTGCTTCGAGGCCTGCACCGGAACGCTACGACGGAGTCGGCTATTCGAAAGCTGTAACGGGTGCGCCAGTACTCGATGAGGCGCTTGCCTATATCGACTGTGAAATCGTCAATGAATTTGACTGGGGCGATCATGTGATCGTCGTGGGCAAGGTTGTTGAACTTGGCTACCGCGAGGGTTCGCCTTTGATGTTTTTTCGCGGTGGTTACGGGCGCTACCAGGTGTGACTTCTGGAGTTATTATTGCGCTAGTGGCGCGCGGAATGCTCGCTGCACTGTTTGCGTTCGCGGCTGCGTCGAAGTTGAGGGATCGCTCACAAACCCGAGCACAGCTGCGCGCGGCCGGAATTTCACCGGGTTTCGATTTGACGCTGGTGGTGTTCGAAGCGTTTACCGCGTTCGGAATCATCATGGAGCGACGGTCAGCGTGGTCGGTGTACGTTGCGATAGCGCTGTTGACTGGGTTCAGTGCATTCGTGCTTTACCAAGTCTTGACGGGCAATGGTGCTCCCTGCCCATGCTTTGGCTCCGGGCCCGCCTCGAGACCGACCGACGTCTGGACGTTGGTCCGTAACCTCATCTTGTTGGCGATCGCCGTCGTCGCGACTGGCGCGACTGGAATCGGGCAGTGGGTCATATGGCTGGTTGCGGTGAGTGGGTTTGTGCTGCTTAGCGTCGTGAACGGAGTCTCTGCCAGAGCGGGGCGCTGAGCCACACTCCACCAGCGGCTTCGATAATGAGCCCTCCCGAAATCAGCAGTGAGAGGACTTGTGCAACTCCCTCGAACCCCATAGCCAAGACCAGTGATGTCAGTAACAGCGATGACGAAACCATGAGATCGTCGGTGCGGACCGCGGTCATCGACATTTGAGCTGCTGGCCGTCGCAGTCGGCGTCGAATAAATGATTCGTACGGCGCTCCGAACGGTCGCAGGTCCCAGGCGGTGACCAGCGACACAGTGACTGCCACAGCCACTGCTGGGATTACCAACTCGCGTTTCCACACGTAGCCGCTGATCAAAAGAATGGCGGCGACGCTGCGTTCCCAACGGAGCTGAAGTGTGTCGAGGCCCCGAGGCGGGGCAGGCGACGGTGCGGGAACAGGCGCAGGCGACGACATCAGATGCGCAGCGTACCTGCGGGTGAAATCGGTTACACCGCGGGTTTCTCCAGTTTTCATTTGCCAAAGCCGTTGTTACGTTGAACGCCACATAGTTGTTACCGCCAGGAAGGGGATTCACGTGGCGGATCTTGCCCAGCTCGTTGTCGGGAGTACTGATCAGTTTGAAGGTCGCGGCGATGATGTCGTGGTCCAGGTGCGCAGTGGGCTTGATGTTGCGCGCCATCGCGAGGCGACGCGCCATCGCAAACTCTCCCGAGCGGCCTATCTGCTGACGCCATTGGCGGTGTACCTCTGGTGGCGAATCATCGCTGGTTTGGCGATCTTGCCGTTCGACTTGCGCTACACCGACCAACAGAAACAATTGACCCCTGGCCTGATCTTGGTCGGGGTATTCGCGGCGATACTCATTGTGCCGATGCTGACTGCTGGGAAATCACCTCACATTCGGTATCAGGCATCGGAAATCAAAACTGGTTTTGACGATGTCGTTGGATTGGGACTTGTAAAAGACGAAGTGATGCACACGCTGAACCTGTTTTTGGCCTATCGCACATTCCGAGAACGAATGGGCGGAAATCCCCGCAAAGCGATGCTGTTCGAAGGCCCTCCGGGGACCGGCAAAACGTATATGGCCAAAGCGATGGCGAAGGAAGCTGGCGTTCCGTTTTTGTTCGTGTCGGCGACCTCATTCCAAGCGATGTTCTACGGACAGACCAGCCGCAAGATCCGTTCCTACTTCAAAGAACTGCGCAAGATTGCCCGCGAGGAAGGCGGAGCCATCGGCTTTATCGAAGAAATCGACGCGATTGCGGGTGCGCGCTCGGGCATGCATGGCGCAACGCCGAGATCTGTTTCGGGTGCGTTCGGACTCCGAACCAATGCCGCGGGTGGGATGGCCGAAGGCATCTCCGGAGTTGTGAATGAACTGCTGGTGCAGTTGCAGTCGTTCGATGAACCGACGCGTGGGGAGCAAATGAAGAGTTCGTTGATCAATGCGGTCAACCGCTTCACTCCTACGAAGTACGCAATCAACAAGCGCGCATCGGAAGTCCCGAATATTTTGATCATCGGTGCGACGAACCGTGCCGACAATCTAGATCCCGCATTGCTGCGTCCTGGTCGATTCGATCGTTCGATTCACTTTGACCTGCCGAGTCGCAGTGGTCGTCGCGAAATTATTGACTATTACCTTGATCGTAAGATGCATGACCCAGAATTAGACCGACCTGGTCGACGTGAACAACTTGCTTCGATGACGATCGAATACTCACCGGTGATGTTGGAGCATTTGCTGGACGAGGCGCTGGTGTGGGCCCTTCGCGACGGTAGAGGCGCGATGTCATGGAAAGACGTGCATCAGGCCAAGATGACCGAAGAGATCGGTCTGAAGCAGCCGGTCGAGTACACCGACAACGAAAAAGAAATCATCGCGGTCCACGAGGCCGGACACGCTGTCGTCGCATATCTCAAAGGTGCTGACACTCGCAAACTCGAAGTGTTGTCGATCATCAAACGTCGAGGTTCACTCGGCTTGCTTGCGCATTCGGATATTGAAGAACGTTGGACGATGACTCGTTCCGAAATGATGACGTTCATTCATATTTCGATGGGTGGTATGACTGCCGAAGAGCTGTACTTTGGCGAAAGCGGCACAGGCCCCTCGGGCGATCTGGCTCACGCGACTGCGATCGCTTGTCGCATGGTCGGTTCGTACGGGATGGCTGGCTCATTGTTGAGTTTCGAAGCCATAGAAAGTGGCCCGCTGTCTCCAGGCATCGTCGGGAAAGTGCTTTCAGACGAAATGTCTCGCAAAACTGTGGAACGCATTCTCGACGGTTCGAAGGACGAAGTCCGACTCTTGCTCGATGCAAACCGGCATCTGGTGGCGGCGCTACGCGACGCGTTGTTGGAGCGCAGCGAACTCGTTGGCGATGAGATCCTCGACGTGCTGCATTGCGCGGAGGAGGCGTTTGAAGTCGTCTAGCTCTGCGATTTGAGGCACCGACCCGGCCATTCGCCCCGCAGGAAGCTAACGAATTCGTCGGCGGATCCGTGCACTGCGCGAGCGGTCAACAACGGCCGAATGGAGTGCGACACGGCAGGTCACGATACCGTCGCTCCTGTGGCGCAACGGCCGTTCGATGTTGAACCCCCAAATGTTGCGATCGTGCTCTGCGGAGACGACGCTGAAGAACTCGGTCGACGCGCCGCGTTGCTGCGAGCGGGTGGACAGCGGGTCGCGATTTGGGCCGGTGAACTCGACGTCGAAGCGGTGAGTGAAATGGTGAAGGAACTATTTCCTACGAGCGCTGACGAGAGCGTCAGGTAGCCTGCCGCCCGGTCCGAGACGCCTGCCTCGGATGCCGGGAACAGTTCCGGAGTGCTGGTGTCAGAGCAACAACGCGAAGATAAACAACGGCGCCGTATCGGCTGGGGTGTGATGCGAGCGGCGATCCAACCCCATCGTTCTTGGGCGTGGTACGGGATTCTGTGTGGTCTGTTTTGGACAGTTGCGCGCGTGGCCATCCCGAAGCTGACGGGGTTGGCGATTGACCATGGCATTGAGGGCTCACCTGCGAACAGTCAGCTGACGCTCTGGGTGAGCGTGCTCGTCGCGGCGGGTCTCGTGCAAGCATTATTCACCGGGCTGCGTCGATACGCCGCGTTCCGTTTGGCGTTGCGAGTCGAGACCGATTTGCGGATGAAGTTGGTGGCGCACCTGCAACGGTTGCATTTCGCGTTTCATGATGAAGCTCAAACTGGCCAGCTCATGGCAAACGCGAACTCTGATATTGCACAAATAAACAACGTTGTGCTGCTGATTCCACTGACGATCGCCTCCACGCTCACGATGCTCGCGGTCATTGTCGTGTTATTCATCTCGTCGCCTGGCCTTGCCTTGTTCGCACTGGTTTCGCTGCCTTTTTTGCAGATGGCGGCTACGCGTTTTTCGCACAAGATGTTTCCAATTGGTACAGCTCTGCAAAATGAGTTGGCTCGGTATTCGGCAGTCGTTGAAGAGACCGTCACCGGGATACGGGTGGTGAAGGGATTTGGTGCCGAAGCGCGACAAATCGAACGCGTCGATGAGGAAGCCGCCAACGTCTTCGATCGTTCGATAGCGGCGGCGAAGCTCCGGGCGTCGTTCCTGCCTTTGATTGATCTCTTGCCGACGCTGGGGCTTGTCGGAATTCTCTGGTACGGCGGTAATGAAGTGGTGCACGGGCGCCTCAGCGTGGGTGAGGTCGTTGCAGCCAACACGTACGTGCTCATGTTGATTTGGCCGTTACGAATGGTCGGCATGCTGCTGGGCCAGATTCCTCGTGCGATCGCTGCCGCCGCTCGTATAGATGACGTGTTGGCAACCGAGTCGTTGGTGATGGATTCGGCCAACGCGCAACCGTTGCCTGCGGGTGCAGGCACAGTGATTTTCGATTCCGTGACGTTCGGATATCGAGACGGCCGTGATGTTCTTATGGATATGAATCTCGTTGTGCACGGCGGCGAATCGATCGCCATTGTGGGTGCGACGGCGAGTGGCAAGAGCACTATTGCCCGGCTCATTCCTCGGTTTTACGATGTCGGTGATGGGCAAATCACCATCGACGGCTGCGATGTACGCACGTTGCGGTTGCATGATTTGCGTCAAGCGGTAGGCCTCGTATTTGAAGATACATTCCTGTTTTCGCAGTCGGTCCGCGACAACATCGCGTTCGCGGACCCTCAATGCGAATTTGCAGGAATTGAACGCGCAGCTCGATTGGCAGGTGCACACGACTTCATTGTTGGTTTGCCTGATGGCTACGAAACTTTGCTCGGACAGCACGGCTACACGTTGTCAGGCGGGCAACGTCAACGTATCGCCATCGCGCGTGCGGTACTCGCAGACCCACGCGTACTAATTCTTGACGACGCAACTTCGTCGGTCGATCCGAGCAAAGAACACGAAATTCGAGCCGCGCTGGGCGAAGTGATGCGAGGGCGAACGACGATCATCATCGCTCATCGTCCGGCGACGATCGCGCTTGCCGACCGAGTTGTGTTACTCGGTGGCGGTCGGATTATCGAAGACGGGACCCATGAGGAACTGTTGGTGTCGTCGGAGGCTTATCGCGAGGTGCTTGCCCGTGCGGAACTGCTTGATGCAGAGGGCAGCGATGCCGAGGGGCTGCCCGACAAAGTCGTAACGGCGCACGCCGAGTCACAGGACCAACGATGAGAGGGCAGGGCTTCTGGGCCGACATGGTGCCGGATGAACATCTGGGCCGAAGCGATGCCAAGCGACTATTGCGCCGATTGTGGCGGATGCTGAAACCGCACTACCTGACGATTGCAGGAACCTCGATCCTGCTGGTGTTGCAAGTGCTCGCATTGCTCGCGGGGCCGTCGCTCGTGCGTTGGGGCATCGACGAAGGTCTTGATAACGACACTGCATCGCGCGCGTATCGTTTCGGGGTCATTTCACGGGCATCGATGTTGTATCTGGTGCTGGCGTTTGTGGGGCTGTTGCTGGGTCGCGCTGTGACTCTCTTGATCGCTCGAGTTGGGGAGTCGTTTCTGCGCACACTGCGCGCCACGCTGTTTCGACACCTCATGTCGTTGTCGATGGGCTTTTTCGAACGTGAAAAGACCGGCAAGCTCGTCGCTCGAATGACTAGCGATATCGATGCACTTCAGGAATTGATTTCCCAAGGGCTCGTGCTCTTGGTGCAAAACGTGTTGCTGTTCTTGGGCGCGGTCGTGATTATCACGGTTTTGTCGTGGCAGTTGGCGATCGCAGTGCTGATCATCGTTCCGCCGGTGTATTGGTCGTCGAAGTGGTTTCGGCGCGTTTCGAATGATGCCTATCGCGACGTTCGGGATCGCATAGCCACCAACATGAGCACCTTGCAAGAAGGCCTCGAAGGTATTCGAGTCGTGCAAGCATTCGCACGCGAAGATCAATTCCGGGATCGGTTCGAAGCGACCAACGAAGCTCAGTTCGAAGGCAACCTCAAGACCGTCAAAATTTCCGCGAAGTATTTCCCTTCGGTTGAGTTCTCCAACGTGGCCGGCACTGCGATAATTCTCGCGTTTGGCGGTTGGCTCGTCCACAGAGATCTGGTTACCGTCGGTATCGTCTCTGCCTTTGTGCTGTACCTCAACAATCTGTTCGAACCGATTCAACAGCTGTCGCAGTTTTACAACACGGTTCAGTCGGCGGGTGCTGCACTCGACAAGGTGTTCGGGTTGCTCGACACAAGGTCAATGATTGTGGATCGACCGGGCGCATTCGATCTTGCGTCCGAAGGTCTCGGCATTGAGGCGCGCGATGTGTCTTTTTCGTACGGCGAAGGGATGGACACGGTACTGCGCGACGTCACGGTGACGGTCGCACCCGGTGAGCGACTTGCACTCGTCGGCCCGACCGGCGCGGGGAAGTCGACGTTGGCCAAGCTGTTCGCCCGCTTGTACGACCCCGTCGAAGGGAGCATCGCGGTTGGCGGTGTAGATCTAAGAGACGCGACGTTGGCGTCGTTGCGGGCCACGATGTGCGTCGTACCTCAAGAGGGGTATCTCTTTGCCGGCACGCTGCGTAACAACATCCGAATTGGGCGTATTGGCGCCACCGATGCCGAAGTTGATGCTGCGGTTGCTGCGCTCGGGCTATGGGATCGATTTAGTGCCTTTGAAGGTGGCCTCGATAGCGAAGTGAGCGAGGGAGGGACGCGCCTTTCAGCCGGGGAACGGCAATTGGTCTCGCTCGCGCGCGCGGCGCTCGCCGACCCTGCCATTCTGAGTCTCGACGAAGCAACATCGAACCTCGACCCAGGCACCGAACATGCGGTCGAAGCCGCGCTTGAGTCGCTGATGAGTGGCCGAACGGTTGTGGTGGTGGCCCACCGACTCTCGACGGCGGCGCGAGCCGATCGAGTTGCAGTCATCGACGAGGGTGGGATCGCTGAAATTGGTACTCACGAGGATCTCATCGCTAGCGGTGGGCGATATGCCGACCTGTTCGCGGCCTGGCAAACGCACCAACGCCACTGACCTTCGCCGGCGAGCCGAACGAGCCACCAATTGGGGTATTCATCGCCTCTCGTGGCTAGGGCGGCCGGTAATCGTCTCGTAGTTGCGATGCTCGTTGCATTTTGTGCGCAGTATCGAAGCGTGCCAGAGTGTCTCACTTCATCCCCTCTATTCGGAGGTATCTCATGGGCACAGTTCGCTATGGCGCTCGACCAGTTGAACAACGCAGGAACCGCGAAGTTGAAGCCGTTCGGGCAGAAATTTGGTCGACCGCGCTGACCGCAATTTGGGAGACCGACCCCGATGTGATTGCTGCGATTCTTCCGCCGCCCCTGCAACCGATCGAGGGCGAACCATTCGTGCGGTGCACGATCACCACGGTACAGATGCCAATCGGGCCTGCATTCGGAGCAGGTTGGCTCGGTGTACGTGCGCGCCATGGTGATGAGGTCGGTGAATATCCGATTTTCATGCCAATGACGACGGAACAATCGGTCGTCGGTGGGCGCGAGAACTTCGGCGAGCCCAAAAAGATTGCCGACGTACGTTCTACACGTGATGGCGATCAGGTCTACGGAATCATTGCGCGCATGGGCCAGCCACTCATTGAGATCAGCGGTCGCGTCGTGGAATCGCGGGAACCGTACGAATTGTCGAAGCGTGACTTTTGGTTCAAATTCTTGCCGGCAGCGTCCGGCGAAGGTCTCGAAGACGACGGTTGGCTTGTCTACGGCGAAAAGACCGAAAAAGCGCGGGTCTTCGATGGCGTCGAGGGTGACGTTGTCTTGAAAGACTCCGATCTTGATCCCGTCGCGGATTTGGTGATCCGGCGCATGATCGACATCAACTGGACGGAACGCGCGTCCACGCAAATTGGTGTCACCAAAGCGCGCGTTCCTGCTGCGGATCTCTTGCCGTACGTGCATCAGCGCTACGACGACATGTCGGTGTTGGGCAAGAACTCGAAGGATTGACGATGGCAACGAACGATCCGTACACCATCATCTCGGCCGATGGTCACGCCGGCCTCGGATGCGAGGAGTACCGCCAGTATCTCGACCCTTCGGTTTTCCCAGAATTCGAAATCTTCCTCGCCGAGCGCTCGGCAAAGCGCAGTGAAGATTTGAAGATGAACTACGACTACATCATGCACTGGGAACAGGACCATGAAGAAGGTCTTCGAGGCGCATTCGAAGTGGAACAACGTGACAAAGAGCTCGACGCCGACGGTGTAGCTGCCGAAGTGATCTTCCCAGACGCGGATGCGATTACCGGCAATGCTTCACCGCCGTTTGGCGCTGGCTTATCGGCTGGCGAAATCATGGACCCGAAGCTCGCGTTCGCCGGAGCTCACGCGCACAACCGATTTCTCGCCGACTTGTGTTCGAATAGCCCGCATCGACGCGCGGGAATCGGCCTGGTGCCGATCTGTCACGGTGTTGAGGAATCGGTGCGCGAGATCGAGTGGCTGGCTCAACAGCCAGGAATTCGTGGAATCATGATTCCTACGATGTGGCGCGACCGCACGCCGTACAACGATGCGAGTTACGACCCGGTGTGGGCGGCATGTCAAGCCGCCAACTTGGCGGTCCACACGCACTCTGGCGAAGCGCCGCGCGAGGAATACGGGACTCACATTGGCATTTACCTCGCTGAGGTGGTGTGGTGGACCCATCGCCCGATTGCGCATTTGCTGTTCAGCGGAGCGTTCGAACGATTCCCAGGGCTGAAGTTCGTCGTTACCGAAGGCGCTGGTTATTGGGTGGTCGATATGAAGTGGAAATGGGATCAGTATTTTGGTGGAGGCCACACCACCAAGAAGATGGCTGCGATGATGCAAGGGATTCTTTCCAAACTGCCATCGGAATATTTTGGAACCAACATTTTCGTTGGTGCGTCGACGATGTCGAAGGAAGAGATTCGTCGCCGTCATTCGATCGGTATTGATTGTGTGATGTGGGGGACCGACTACCCGCACCCTGAAGGAACGTGGCCGAACACAGTGCCTCGCTTGAAGGCTGATTTTGGAGGGATTCCCGTCGATGACGCGCGGGCGATGCTCGGTGGAACCGCGGCCAATTGTTACGGTTTCGATCTCGATACCCTTGCTCCGATTGCCGCGGCAATTGGGCCGACACCGGCCAGTTTCGGACAAGATCTGAGCTGGGAGACCACCGAGGCCGATCTTCGAGCTGCTACGTGGTGGAAAGACGACTACAACCTTCGGTAACGCACATCCGTTCGGGGTCACGCCAGCGGCGTGCTATGGTGGCGACACCACCGCGATCTTGTGCGGTGTGTTCACGCCCTTGTAGGGAGCCGTTGCTTGCTCCCGCCTCGAATTCCGTGCTTCGTTGACGGTGCTCGAGAAGAGCGCTAGTCCGAAATGCAACACAACCAGTCGCGCGTTGACGCGCGGCTAGGAGAATTCATCTTGTCTACTTTTGCTGAACTCGGCGTTCCTGGCGACATTGTGACCGCGCTTGCCAAAAACGGGATCACTGAACCATTCCCCGTGCAAGCCGCGACAATCGCCGACGCTCTGGCTGGCCGCGATGTTTGCGGTAAGGCCCCGACCGGCTCGGGAAAAACCCTGGCGTTCGGAATCCCGCTCGTGGTCCGGGTTGAGACGGCGAAACCTCGGCGGCCGCGTGCGTTGGTGCTCGCTCCGACGCGCGAACTCGCAGCCCAGATTCAAAAAGAGCTCGCGCCGATGGCTGCAGCCCGCAACAAGCGCGTGTTCACGATCTACGGTGGTGTGGGCTACGAACCACAACGCAAGGCGTTGCGTAACGGTGTAGAAATCCTCGTTGCGTGTCCTGGTCGTTTACGCGACCTGATTGATCAAAATGCTGTCCGTCTGGACAATGTCGAAATCGTCGTGATCGACGAGGCCGACCGCATGGCTGACATGGGCTTTCTTCCCGAGGTCCGCAAGATCCTTGATGAGACCGCGGCCAAACGTCAGACGGTGTTGTTTTCTGCAACGCTCGATGGTGACGTTGCGTTGCTCACCCGCAACTACCAAACCGACCCGGTAACTCACGAGGTAGAAGGTGTGGAAGAAGAGGGAGACGTTGCGCACTTCTTTGAAGACTGCGAGCTTGCGGAGCGTGTGGAGCGCACCGCGAAAGCGATTCGTGAACACGGCCCGACGATCGTGTTCACTCGTACCCGTCATGGTGCTGAGAAGGTCGCGAAGCAACTCAAAACTCATGGCATCGACTCGGCTCCGATTCACGGTGGGCTTTCACAAGCGAAACGCGATCGTGCACTCGCTGGATTTAAGGCCTACAAAGTGGAAGCACTCATCGCCACCGATGTGGCTGCCCGAGGCATTCACGTCAACGAAGTTGCGTGCGTAATCCACTTCGACCCGCCCGTCGACACCAAGACGTATATCCACCGTTCCGGGCGTACCGGCCGCGCGGGTAAGACCGGCATCGTGCTGTCGTACATCGCGCGCGATCAGCGTAAAGAAGCCACGAAACTGCAGCGAGAAATCGGGTTGTTGCCTGCAGCCGAAGGCGATCGCTCTGCGTATTCCGGTGGCGGTCAAGGTGGCGGGAAGTCGGGCGGTCGCTCGAACCGTGGTGGCGGCCGTGGCCAGAGCCAAGGTGGCCGCTCAGGCGGAGCCGGCGGCGAAGCCCGTCAAGGTCGTTCGCAGTCATCGGCACACGGTGAGCGTTCCCCACGCAGCGAACGTTTCGAATCAGGTGCGCGTTCAGGCAGTTCGTCTAGCTCTAGTGGCGCCAAGACGTTTGGTGAGCGCCGCCAGGAGTCGCAGCGCAGTCGAGCTAGCGGTGGCAGCGGCGGCAGCAGCAGCGGTGGTGGGGGACCGCGAGGCCGTTCCGGCGGTGCTGGCCGAGGAGGCTCGAGTGGCGGATCTCGCGGTGGCTCACCTGGCGGATCTCGGGGTCAGAGTTCGGGGCGCCAGGCATAAAGAACGTCGGGTTCACCTTCTTCATTAGCGGACCCGTCACCAAAACCCACCGCGTTGAAACCGTGTCGTTCGTAGAAACGGCGCGCGCCAACGTTGATCGCAAACGCGTACAACTCGAGGCCCTTGGGCCGACGGTGTTTCGCGAGTTCGATGCATCGAGTGCCAATTCCTTGCCCCGTCCAATGAGGGCGCAAGTACAAATGGTCGATGTGATCAGAACTCAATGCCAAGAATCCCACGACCTCGTCATCGACGACGACCGACCAAGTTTCGTACTCGTCGATGACCGTGGTGGAAAAATGTTGGCGGCACTCATCGTCTGAGTGCGCGAGCGTTATCGATGGCAACGTCGTGTGGAAGCTGTCCAGGTAGACGTCGGCGATTGCGGCGCCGTCGTCTCGCCTGGTGGCGAGTCGAAGCTCGATGATCACCAGGAACGCACCACGGCGTCTGGGTCAAACGCATTGCATGTGGAATCGTTTGGATAATCAGCGACTTCGAACGGAACCCGCAGCGCTTCGACTTTCGGCCCGATCCGGTCGGCAACGGGTTGCAACGAATTCAGATCGAATCCGTACACCGACGCCGCGGTCTCGCTGAGCATCATGCGCATTTCAGCTTCTGTCGCGTCGCTGAGCGATGCGCGTAGGGCTTCACTTGTGTACGGAAAGCTTCCTTCGGAGTGGGGAAAATCGCTGCCCCACATGATTCGATCCACGCCCACCTCGTGGCGCAGTGCCGCTTCGACTGGCCGGATGAAACTGGCGCCTACGTAACAGTTGCGAGCGAAGTATTCCGTTGGAGTGAGGCTCATCTTTGTGGCCATCGCACCGCCGAAAATGAACTCAGCTGCGGTTTCAATCAGCATTCGTCGCTGAAACCAATCAAGGCTGCGCAACGCGCCAGGAATCCAGCCGGTTCCTTGCTCCGTCATCACGAACCGTAGCGACGGGTGGCGATCGAAAACTCCAGAGAACATGAGATGCCACAGCGCACGGTGCGAAAAGATCGGGAGCTCGATGAGCAGGATTGCTAAGCCTTCAGGCGTCATCCCGAAGTCGGGGAGCCCGGCGCCACCGTGCTGGGTAATCGTGAGGTCAAGTTCTTCACAAGCTTCCCAAATGGGTTCGTAGCGTCGTGAGTAGATACCTTCAAGGCTGCTTCCGGGTGCGATCCCCGGCAGCAAGATGCCCCGCAGCCCGCCACGATGAGCCCAACGGATTTCCGCAACCGCAGCGTCGATGTCGTGCAGCAAGATCTGCGCGAGACCAGCGCGACGGCCTGGTGCTTGGCTGCAGAATTCCGCGAGCCAGCGATTGTGCGCTCGCAATCCCGCCCACCGGTATTCATACTGATCGGGTTCAGGAGCACCAGCCAAAAGATTGCCAGAGGGAAAAAAAGGAGGGACCGTGTTGGGGAACAACACCTCGGCGACAACGCCGTCGTCTTCCAACTCGCGAATGCGTCGATCGCTATCCCAATTGCGATCAGCGTTTTCCGCGGTGAGGTCTCCGAACGGGTTGACGTACGCCGCAGCCCACTCTTCGAATTCATTGTGGTAGGCGGTTTCGAGATACGGCTTGTAGTCGGCGATGTCTGCACCGCAATGTCCGTCGGCAGAGATAATGAGATAGCGCTCACTGGTCACAGTGGCGTCGGAGGAGCTCGCATGAGTCAATGGCACAGTTCGTAGCCTCGCGCCGCTAGCCGCAGTCACACAAATATTGAGGTTTCTCGCCTCATCGTGTGACCATTGCGGTGTGGATCGCGTCGGGCGCCGATCGGGATCGTTAGCGTCGGTCGAACGCCAGATCAAAGCTACGAACAGCGCGGGCGAAGATGTTGGCTTCAACATCGGGCTCGGTCACTGCTCGTAGATTTGTGAAGCGCTGCGTGAGCGTCTCGAACAACATTGTCAATTCGAGGCGAGCCAGGTTGGCGCCAACACAAAAGTGGGTGCCGTTTCCGAATGCAAGGTGGGGGTTCGGATGACGGCGAACGTCGAAGGTGAACGGATGAGTAAAGACGGCCTCGTCGCGATTGGCTGACGGATACAGCAGGATCACGCGATCGCCTGCCGCGATGGCCTGACCACCGACCGTCGTGTCTACTTGAGCTGTGCGAAAAAAGTTGTTGAGTGGCGTAACCCAGCGCAACAATTCCTCGACTGCCGATGGCACCAGTTCGGGTTGTTCCGCAAGGAGTTCCCACTGATCAGGATGATCGCAAAACACTCGTAATCCGTGTGCGATCACTGTTCGCGTTGTTTCGGCGCCACCGGAGATAAACAGGCCAGTCTCGTGGTACCAGGCTTCCATGGGGAGTGGTTCACCGTTGATTTCGCCGTTGACCCAGACCGACGCAAGATCGTCCATCGGACAACCTTTGCGTTGCGTGAACACTTCGGTGAACGCGGTTGCGAACTCGAAGTTGGCCTCGAAAAACTCTTGAGCCTGTTGCTCATCGCGGTAACGCATGTCGATGCGCATGAGGCGTTCTGACCAGCGCTGAATGTCGGCCCATTTTTCTTCGGGGTAACCCAACAGTTTCGCAGTGAGACGACAGGGCAGTTGCGCAGCAAGATCATGTACAACCTCCATCGAGTTCTGTCGTGCGATTTCGGTTGCGAGCTCATCGATTGTGTCGCGAAGGTATTGCTCGTGGTTCGTCTTGACCGCTTTTGGTGTGAACCGATTCGATAACAATCGCCGTTGCTGCTGATGTCGTGGGTCGTCTTGCGCGATCATGTTGACTTCAAGCGGCTCGGGCACCGCGCGGTAGACACCACCGCTCGAAAACACCTGCGATCGCCGTTCTACATCCAATACATCGGCGTGGCGGGTGATTGCCCATAGTTCGTTGACTTCATCGCGATACACCGGCTCGTTGGCGCGCATCCACGTGTAGTCATCGTGTGGGTTGCTGCGGTACCAGTGGGGGTCGAGGAGGTCGAAGATCTTGCCGTCGGTTGTGCTCGCTGCCATAGGTAATTTCTAGTTGATGACACCGTCGGCGCGCAGTTCGGCGAGTTTGGCATCGTCGAGACCGAGGGTGTCGCGGAGTACGGATTCGGTGTGTTGACCGATGGTGGGCGGGTATGTCTCGGGCCCGCGCGCGACATTCGACAACTTGATTGGGTTGCCCGGAACAAGCACGGGTTCGTGGACCCCGTCGGTGCGCGGTATCTCCACGAGCATGTCACGCGCGGCAACGTGTGCGTCCGCGATGATGTCGTCTGCAGTGTGCACCGGGCCGGCCGCGATACCGTCGCGGGCGAGTGCATCGCACACCTCGAACCGAGTCTTGGTGCCCGCCCAAGCGTTTACTGCGGGACGAATCGTGTCTTCAAGGTGTTCGCGCCAGCCTTCGCGCGTCGCGAACTTGGGGTCGGTGACCCATTCTGGGTGGCCGAGCGTTTGAGCAAGCCGTTCAAATTGATGTTCACGGCCTACTTGAATAATGAACCAACCGTCGCAGGCTTTGAACCCGTCCATGATGAGTGGTGCCGCACGGTTTCCTCGCAATCCCATTGAATGGAAATTGACGACGAGGTCGGCCATCGCGACCATTGAGTCGTACATCGCAATATCGACGTACTGGCCCCTGCCCGTTGTGTCACGGTGACGCAACGCGGCGAGCACGCCAATCGTTGCGAACATCGCGGCCGAGATATCGCCGAGTGCACCGGCCGGGCCGACCAGCGGCGGATTGTCACCCACTTGTTTGTAGGCGTAGAGGCCACTCATTGCTTCGGCGATTGGTGCGTACGCGGGCCACACGTCGTATTGCGATGCGACCGTATTGCCGAATCCTGAAACCGACAGATAGATGACTCCTGGGTGTATCGCCGCGATGTCGTCGTAGGCGATTCCGAGTTTCTTGGCGGTGCCGGCCTTGAAGTTTTCGCAGAATATGTCGAAATGGGGAGCGAGCGCTTTGACGAGTGCGATGCCTTCGGGCTGTTTGAGGTCGATGCCGACACTTTGCTTGTTCAGAGCGTTGCGTAGAAAGGTCGCGCCCGAGCGTCGGCCGTCGGTATCAGTCATGAACGGCACTGCGCCGCGTCCCGATTCGCCGTCGCGGGGATGTTCCACCTTCACCACGGTTGCACCAAGTCTTGCCAACAGCATTGTGCCGAATGGCAGGGCTTGCATTTGTTCAACGGCAAGAATCTTGATGCCATCGAGCGGCTTTCCGAACGGTAGTGCGTCAGCGTTGGCGATATCTCCGAGTTTCATGTGGCCATCTTTGCAGGCCGGGTGGTCCCGCGATGTGTCGGGATGCGCGGCAATTGTGGGACCGCGGGCGGGCTGGTTCGCCCGCGGTCGGCGGGTGGTCCCACGATCTGGCGACTTGCGCGGCAATTGTGGGACCGGAGTTACGGTTGTGTCGTCGATCGGCGCTGATTGGCAACGCTTGGCGTTGGCCCGTTGTGGCTCGCGTTCGATCGAACTTCGCCGCGAGCAGGTGCCAGAGTCGTGGGCTGCGACAATGCTGCACCGGGGATGTTGGCCCACTCCGCCACCGTGTAGTGAGCTTCAGTGCAAGCAGTGGTGCCAGTGGGGGAGATCACCTCGCCGAGGTGAAGTCGTTGGACAGTGATGTCGGCATTGTTCATGACGGAGGGTCGTCGAGCGGCACGAACGGATCTTTGGAATAGCGGCGCAGCGTCACTGCTTGTGTACTTGCGATCACCACCGCGGTGATTGCTACGACGGCGACGGCGTTTATTGCGTATCCCAACGGCGTGAGCAGAGCTATTGCGGCGATCGCAGCGATGCGTTCGGGCGCAAGGCGGCGCACGACGCGCCATTGCATGTGCAACAGACCGCCGATAATGAGGGTGATCGCGATCGCCAAGAGAACTCGATCGGGCGCATGGAGGGCATCGAGTGGATGGGCCACGACGTGTTTCGCGACTACCGCATAGGAAATAATTCCCGCCACTATCGGAAAGTGGCCAAAGGTAAATAGATCGCGGGCGATCACCCCGCGTGTCGCTCCCGACGTGACTCGCAGTTGATGTTCGGCAACGACTGGGATGAATGAAAAGTACATCCACCACAACAACGATGCCACGGTTGCAGTTGCCAATATGCCAGCGAACGTCTTGGCGGACAGACCCGCGGTTGTTGCTGTTGCGCCGATGGCAACCAGTGCTTCGCCGAGTGAAATGATGATAAACAGCGCGTGGCGTTCCGCGAAGTGCACAGGGTTGATAACCCATTGGCCGCCAGCACCCCTGAGCGCGCCAAAGACGTTCATCGCCATGGCGAGGCACCACAATGCAACTCGAACATTGCCGTTTGTGAGTCCGCCAACGGCGACGATGACCGGTGCAAGCGCTGCTGCAGAGCCATACCGTATGAAGCTGGCACGCGTTTCGGCGGTTGCTAACGACGCGCTCGCCATCATGCCTAGCACCAGTAACTGCACGCTGAGATACGCGAAACCGAACCATGCGCCTGAGTGAGCGAACGACAACGGTATTGATATCGCCATGGTCAGCGCAGCAGGGATTGTTCCGAGTACGAGTGCGCGAGTGACTGCTCCCTGTTGGAGATCGAGGGCCGAGCCAGTCCACGTGAACTGCGACCACTGCCACCACACCAACGCAGCGATGAGCGCGCCTTTACCGAGGTTGCTCGCGCTGAGATCGGTGCCGATCAGCGTGGCAATTTGGGTGACTGCGAAGACGAACACCAAGTCGAGAAATAGTTCGAGGTTGTTCGCATGCCGTTCCCGGGCTTCGGGCGTGTTCGCATCATCAACGTTGCTCATGCGGTCCGAAGCTACCCGTGGTCGGGGTTCGCTAACGCCGTCGTTGCAGAATCGCGACCACGGGGTTTCGGGGCGCGGGTCGTGGTCGGGGTTCGCTAACGCCGTCGTTACGGAATCGCGACCACGGCGCTCAGGCGGGTTCGGTGATTGCTTCAGCGGCTTTTTTGAGTTCGCCGAGTTCGTCGGCCAGGGCGCCGATGAGGTTCCAGATGTCTGGCACCATCGCCCAATCTGCGAGCAAGCCAAAGTCGAGGTTTCCGTTGTAGCTCATCAAGGTCATGTTGAGGCCAGCGCCGTCAGAAATCGCCGAGAGGGGATAGATCCCTTTCAGCTTCGCGCCGGCGGAATACAACGGAAATTGTGGCCCCGGCACATTGCTGATCACAACGTTGAACGGCACGTTGATGTGATCAAGAATCTTTGCGCGTGCGATCACCCGACTTGCCGTGCCGAGAACGCCAGGAGGTGTGAACTGCGCGAAATCTTGCAAGAGATCGGCGGGGATAGCTCCGTGTTGTTCTTTCGCCACGTTCATCTCATCGTGCATACGACGAAATCGTTCGACCGCGTCGGGCTCGTCGGTAGGTAGGGCAGCAACCATTGCCGACACTCGATTGCCGAACGTACCAACCTGTTCTTGGGTACGCACTGAAACCGGAACCATTGCGTGTAGCGGGCCAGCAGGCAACGCATCGTTGTCAAGTAACCAACGCCGCAATGCGCCCGCGCACATCGACATCACGACGTCGTTCACCGTACCGCCAAGTGCATTTTTGACGAACTTCACGTCGCTCATCGGCAACGAACCGAATGCGAAACGCCGGTGAGGCGTGATCATGCCACTGAACGGCGCTGGTGGAGTGGGCTCTGACGGTCGCGACAACAGTTGTGATGGCCGAGGCGGTGCGATCGAAACCGAGAAGTTGCGAGCCAGCGCGGGACCGTTGCTCAGCGTCTTGCGCACGAGCCGCAAGCCAACTCGTGGTCGAGACATCATGCCGAAAATTCCTCGGGACAACATCGACCACTGGCTTGGTTCGGCTTCAGCTTGCCACGGCGTTTCTGGTTCGGGCGTTGTTGGGGGGTTGGGTTCGATATCGAGGAGCACACCCAGTATTTCTGCGCCGGAAACGCCATCGATACACGCGTGATGGATCTTGGTGAGTTCGGCAACGTAACCACCTTCGAGCCCTTCGATGATGTACATCTCCCACAATGGCCGCGATCGATCGAGGTGGCGAGCTGCGATGCGGGCGCATAACTCGGCGAGTTGATATTCGTCGCCCGGCGACGGCACGGCGATGTGACGAATGTGAAAATCGAGATCGAAGTCAGGGTCTTCAATCCAATACGGGTGGTCGAGCCCGAGCGGCACTTCGACGAGTCGACGTCGAAATGGCGGCACCAGGTGAATCCGTTGTGCCACCAACGCCTTGACGGCCTCGATCGTGATCGAACCGGGCTCGAAGATCGATACCGACGACACGTGGCCGTAGAACGCCGGAGTTTCCATTGCGAGGAAACTGTTGTCGAGTCCTGAGAGCTGCTGCATCCCGTCAGGCTACGCGGTCTGATGCTCGGCTGGAAAGGGTCTCGGAGCGCGAACATACACTGACGCCCATGTCAGGATCTCGAGGAATCATCGCGGCGGCGGGATATGTCCCGTATCGCCGCTTGCAGCGTGGCGATATCGCCAAGTTCTTTGGCAGCGGCGGAGGTAAAGGCACGCGGGCAGTGGCCTCGTACGACGAAGACACGACGACGATGGGTGTCGAGGCGGCACGACTTGCGCTGCGAAGCACTTCGGCGACCCCCGATGCGGTGCTGTTCGCGACCGCGGACCCTGCGTATCTCGAAAAAACTAACGCGAATACCATCCATGCCGCATTGCGCCTCGATGCCAATCTCGGCGCATTCGATATGGGCGGGGCCGTGCGAAGCGGGATCGGGGCATTGGCTTACGCATTGCGGAGCAACCACAATGCGTTGGTGGTTGCGTCCGATAAACGGTCGGGGCTGCCCACAAGTGTTGACGAATCTGCGAGCGGGGATGCAGCAGCGGCGATTCTCGTTGGCGAAGGCGAGGGTGTGATCGCGGAGCTCATCGGCGGCGCGACCCGAACTGAGGAGTTCATCGACCGTTGGCGCACCCCCGGCGATGCCCGACCTCGCCAATGGGAAGAACGCTTCGGCGAGGTACAGTATTTGGCGCTGTCGAGTGTGGCGTGGGTTGAGGCGCTGAAGAGCGCCGACATCAGCGCCGAGCAAGTAGATCTCACGATCGTGACTGGTCCTCATGCGCGGGCCGTAAAGGCTGTCGCTGGCAAGCTTGGCGTTTCCAAGGTGGCCGATGACCTCACGATGGTCGTCGGCCAATCGGGTACTGCGCATGCCGGGTTGTTGCTCGCGAACGCGCTTGAGCACGCCGCCCCGAATCAGATAATCGCGCTGATCCAAATCTGCGATGGCTGCGACATCATGCTGTTTCGTACGACTGCAGCGATCGCGGGCTACCAGCCTGCACGAACCGTTGCAGCACAAATTGAACACACTGCCGACCTTGCTTACGGGAAGTTCCTTTCATGGCGTGATCAGGTGCGGATTGAGCCGCCGCGTCGGCCCGAGCCGAATCGCATCTCCGCGTCAATCTCGGCGCGAACCCACGACTACAAATATGGATTTGTCGGTTCACAAGATGCTTCCAGCGGCGCGGCGCATCTTCCGCCGCAACGCGTGTCGCGCGATGGTGGGCACGTCGACGAGATGTCGCCATTGCCGATGAGTGATATCGGAGGCACCATTGCGACGTTCACGATTGACCGAATCGCATATTCGCCGTCGCCGCCGATCGCTTTCGCTGTGGTCGATTTCGACAACGGTGCCCGCCTTCCCGTTGAGCTGTGCGATCTTGATACGTCAACGCTTGCAATGGGCGACCGAATCGAAATGACGTTTCGGAAACTGTTCACTGCGGATGGAATACACAACTATTTCTGGAAAGCTCGGCCGCTACGCGGCTAGAGGCTGTTCCCAAATATGAAGCTGTACTGACAAGGAGTCATCATGGGTTCACATGGAATCAAAGACCGCGTTGCGATCATCTCTATGGGCTGTACGCCGTTTGGCGAGCACTGGAACAAGGGCGCCGACGACCTGATGATCGAGTCGACGAACGAAGCGTTCGCGAACGTTGGGCTCACGAAGAACGACATTGACGCATATTGGTTGGGCACCGCGATGTCGGGGATGAGTGGATTGACGTTGTCGCGGCCGTTGCAGCTCGTTGGTAAGCCGGTTACTCATGTCATTAACCACTGCGCCACGGGTTCAGAGGCATTGCGTAACGCAGCGTATGCAGTAGCCAGCGGTGCGTATGACACTGCGATGGCTGTCGGTGTCGAGAAGGTAAAAGACTCGGGGTATCAAGGTCTCGTAGGCGCTTCACATGCGCCGACCGACGGGACGAATCGCACGCTGACCGCAGCAGCAATGTTCGCGATGTGCGCCCCCGCATACGGGAAGCGCTATGGCGTGAGCGATGCTGAAATGCGCGAAGTGCTTGCTCATATTGCGCAGAAGAATCACTACAACGGCGCCCGGAATTCGCGAGCGCAGTTTCGCAAGGAAATCAGCACCGAAACGATTTGTAACGCGCCACTTATGGCCGGTGGGCTGGGCGTGTACGACTGTTCTGGTGTTGCCGATGGATCAGCGTCAGCGATTATCTGCCGCGCGGAGGATGCGCATAAGTACACCGATAAACCGTTATACGTCAAGGCACTTTCGTTCATTGCGGGCGACTGTTCCGGAAACGCTGATCCCAGTTATGACTACACGTCATTTCCTGAGATCTATATGGCCGGCCAAGATGCATACAAACAAGCCGGGATCACGAACCCGCGAGAACAATTAGCCATGGCTGAGGTACACGACTGCTTTACCCCTGCCGAGCTTCTCATCATGGAAGATCTTGGCTTCGCGGAGCGCGGTGACGCGTGGAAGCAAGTCATGGATGGCACGTTTGATCTTGTTGGGGATCTCCCTATCAACCCCGATGGCGGCCTCAAGAGCTTCGGGCATCCCGTGGGCGCGAGCGGGCTGCGCATGATGTTTGAAGCTTGGTTGCAGCTACGTGGTGAGGCGCCACCGGAACGCACAATTCAACACGCCGATCGTGGCCTCGCGCTCACTCACAACCTTGGCGGATACCCCGGAGAAATGGTGAGCTTTGTAGGGATCTACGGCAACGAACTAGGTTGAGTATCCCGAGCCCGTGATCAGCGCGGTTAGGCCGCGTCGGAATACTCATCAGCGACTGGGAGCGACAGAAGCGATCCTTGCGTCGCAAGTCGACGCACAAGTTGTTCGTAGGTAATCGCTTGCGACCACATGAATCCTTGGGCAAGGTCGCATCCCATTTCGATGAGGATTTCCGCTTGCTCTCGCGTCTCGACGCCTTCGGCAATAACACCGAGGCCGAGCTCGCGCGCAAGCCCAATGACACTTCGCACGATCGCCGTGTCTGCAGGGTCGACACCAAGATCAGCAACGAAACTGCGGTCGATCTTTACCTTGTCGATAGAAAGCTCGCGGAGCAACGTCAGCGATGAATGGCCGGTTCCGAAGTCATCGAGTGCACACTCCACTCCGAGCTGACGGGCCAAGCCGATTTGATGGTGTGCGGCTTGTACGTCGGGGAGCACTGCAGTTTCGGTGATTTCGATGCCGATGCCTTGAGCGTCGCAGCCGCTGCGGCGCAGTAGCGCAGCGAGCTGATCGGCAGGCTCGCCACGAGTGAGCTGACGTGCCGAGACGTTGCACCAGATGCGAAAGTCGGCAGCGAGACCGAGGTGGGCGAGCAGGACGCGTTTGTCGACTGACTGTTGAATAATCGAGGCGTCGAGGGAGAAGATGAGGCCCGATTCTTCGGCGAGCGGAACGAAATGTGGAGCACCGAGCACGCCGCGCTGAGGATGTTTCCAACGAGCGAGCGCCTCCGCTCCAACGATGCGGCCACTGGCCATTTCGATTTGAGGTTGGTAATACGCGATGATCTCACCGGCCGCCAATGCATCCCTGAGGGCTTGTTCGTTGTCGAGTCGGCGCTCAATCGCGTCGCGCAACGCGATGTCAAATACCTCGACTCGGTTTCGTCCCGATTCCTTTGCTTGGTATTGCGCGGCGTCGGCGTGGGCGAGCAACGTTTCGCCGTCGTCGTTCATATGAAGGTTGGTGGCTATACCGAGGCTGGCAGTGACGTTGAGTCGTCGACCTTGGATGAGGAATGGTTCGTTGAACGTTGCCGCGACTCGGCGGCCGATGATGAGAGCTTCGTATCCATCTCCAAGTCGATCGAGGAACACCGTAAATTCGTCGCCGCCCAGTCGTGCCAGTACGTCGGTTTCACGCAGAACTCCATGCACCCGCTGAGCGACTTGCACGAGCAATTCGTCGCCCGCGCCGTGGCCGAGCGAGTCGTTGACCACCTTGAAACGATCGAGGTCGAAATATAGGAGCCCAATGATCGACCGATCACGCCGCGCGACTGCGACAGCACGGTCCAGGTGATCGATAAAGGCGGTTCGGTTGGCGAACCCTGTGAGGTCATCACGCAACGCAAGCTCGGTCAGGGTCGCGTTGGCCTCGACGAGCGCGGCGTTCGCGATGTCGTTGCTTTCGCGCAAGGTCAGCTCGCTCACCACAATCCGGTGCGCGTCGTGGTGGAGCGAACTCATCGATGCGAAGTAGATGGGAATTGCATAACCCAGCAAATTGGTGACGCGCTCAGTGGAGAACAGAAACACGACGGTGATTGGCAACAGCATCGCAGCTTGAGTCGCGTAGAAGTAGCTGCGTCGAGCAGCGGCGCCAACTACAGAGGTTGCTGACGTGGCGCACGCGAAGAGCAAAAACACCGCGCGCAACTCGACATGCTGCGTATCTGGGAATGCGATGAATACCGGTAGTGCCCACGCGAATCCGACAAGCATTGCGCCCACAATGCCTGGCGACCAGTTACCGACGGGCAGGCCGCGCTTGCGGCGCCGCAGGTAGATCCACGATGCGACGAACGCGAATATGTCGGCGGCACTGACTGCAGCTACGAACGCAACGCGATTTGCGAACGGTACAGACTCCCCAAGAATCGCGGCGAGAACTGCTGCGCCGGGGATCCCGAGCAAAGTGCTGCGCATGATCGCTCGATTGACTGAGTCGAGGCACGCAAGCTTGACTCGTTCGCTGACCACCGCCCGGCGGATATGCACCATTCACGAACTCTCGGTGCGAATCGGGTCCGTCTGGACAAGCAATATTTAGGTTCTGATCCGATGGGAGCGCCCAAACGGGACCCTCCACGCGCGCAAAGCGGCAGGTGTGGCGTTGACTTGACATGCGAACAGACGTTCGTCTACAGTTGACCTTGTTGCGGCCGACGCCTCCCCCTCGGAGTCGGCGCCAACCCGGCGGGTGTACCCCGGAGGGCGTCCACCACCTACGACCCTCCGGAGGTACTCCGCCCACACGTCTCGCGAGGCGGCTGGAGGCGTGCACTCATAGAACCTGTTCCTGTACTGTCGTGGAGATCAGGTTTTCAAGCGGGAGTTATCACGATGAAGTTTGCGCTGTTCTGCGAAATTCCGGTGGCGCGGCCTTGGCACGAACTGAGCGAACTTGAGGCCTACCAAAACACGTTGGCGCAGGCCCAAGCCGCGGACCGAGCGGGGTGGCACGCATTTTGGACTGTCGAGCATCATTTCCTTGAGGAGTACTCGCATTGTTCTAACCCCGAGGTGTTGTACGGAGCGGTAGCGGCTACGACACAGAAGCTTCGCCTTGGGTACGGCGTGCGCCTCATGCCTGCGCCATATAACCACCCAGTCCGCACTGCCGAAAGCGTTGCCGTACTCGATCTCATCAGCAACGGTCGGGTCGATTTCGGTACTGGCCGATCGGCGACGCGCGCGGAACTTGAAGGCTTCGGGATCGATCCTGCGAAGACAAGGGCGATGTGGCGTGAGGCGATTGGGCATGTGGTCGGGTGCTGGAGCCACGACGAATACGAATTCAGCGGTGAAACGTGGAGCATGCCGAAGCGACGCGTTTTGCCGAAGCCCATTCAACAACCGCATCCCGCAGTGTGGGGCGCGACAACCTCCGATGAAGGTCACGCCGAGGTCGGGTCGCTCGGTCTTGGGCTGTGTTCGTTTGCGGTCGGTGTTCCTCCCGAAGAAATTGGACGCAAGGTCGCGATCTACCGCGAAGCAATTGCCCAGTGCAGTGCACCGATTGCATCATTTGTTAATGAGTCTGCTGCAACCTTCACGATGATGAACGTTGCGCCAACCGAACAAGAAGCTTGGGACGTTGCTCGTGAGAGCTTCGAGTGGTATCCGAAGAAGGGTGCCAGCATGATTGGCAAACTCGCGGGCTACATGGAGGAACGCAACCAGGAACTCGGCAACTATCACTACGCCGCAGACATGAAACAACACGACGAAGATGGGTCGCTCGATCTACTCAGCCTTGAAATCTTGATGAGCATGAATGCTGCGGTGTGCGGTACGCCGGATCAAGCTATCGAGATGTGTCGTCATTACGAAGATGCAGGCGTCGATCTATTGCTCTGTTTGGTGAATCCGTACAAGATTCCCCACGACAAAGTGATGCAGACGATTGAACTTATCGGCGAACACGTAATTCCACAGTTTTCGTAACGTCGTGGGGTCCCACGACGACGTTGTACTGGACTGGTGTATCGCGAACGTCGACGCTGAAATCAGTTCTGAGTTGTTATGGCAGCTCGGTGCGGTAGCGATCGAAGAACAATCACGCGGCGCTGACGTGGTGCTAGTCGCCGGCTTTGAGAGCCGTGCGCAACTCATGACTGCACTACGCGAGTGTGAAGGCAGCACGCTGCGCGACGTGGATATTGATTGGCGTGATGCATGGAAAACCCATGTCGTGTCGTACACGATCGCGGACGCAATCACGGTGGTTCCTGCGTGGTGCCCGGAGCCAATGGGTGCGGCTTCACGAATAATGGTCATCGACCCTGGTGAATCTTTTGGCCTCGCCCACGCCACTACTCAGCTGTGCATTGAAATCCTGTGTGAGGTGGTTGAAACCGGGAACCAAGTGCTTGATATCGGTTGCGGTAGTGGAGTTCTTTCCATTGCTGCAGTTCAACTGGGAGCAGGCGCGGTCACTGCGATTGATATCAACCCACAAGCAATTATTGATACGAATCGTAATTCCGTGCGAAACGGTGTGGAGTCGCGTGTCGCAGCGAGCGTCGATGGCATTCGTGATCTTTTCGAGACGTTCGACGTCGTGGTCGCGAATCTGGGGGGCGCTCAGGTGTTGATATCTATGGCTGACGATTTGCGTCGCGTCACGAAACCTCGCGGACGCATAGTGTTGGGAGGCTTGCTCGACTCCAATGTGGAAGCGGGGCTCTCTGCGTACTCGTGGGCTAGCAAAGTTGCGCGCGTACGGCGTGACGGATGGAACGTCATCGTGTTACAACTCCCTCTGTAGTGCAAGTGGCGCGCATCCGAAGGATTCGCGCCAACGAGCTGGCGGGTGTCGATTGCGGATGACAAGGGGCGGACTCGCATCCGCAACCGAGGATTGTGGACGTGTGACCTACTCAGTCGTTGTTCTGCTGGTTGCCCTCGTTGTTGCGCTTGTCATTGCCGTGCCCGTGGTTACCGTTGTTCTGCTGGTTGCCCTCGTTGTTGCGCGTGTCATTGCCGTGCCCGTGGTTACTGTTGTTGTTCGAGCTCCCCGAACCTTCGTCGTCAGAGTCGTCAGAGTCGTCAGAGTCGTCGCTGTCGTCGTCCACGTCGTCGGATTCTTTGCCACAGTCGCTCTTGGCTGCCTCGGATACGGCTTTTCCGTGGTTTGATTCACCGTCTTTGTCGTGGGCAACACCCGAGACGTAGTCACCGTGGTTCGCCGCGTCGTCGCACTCGGTATCGCCGCCGCCATCACCGGTCGTGGTGGTGACTCCAGCGACGGTTGTGTCGGTTGTGTCGCTTGTCGTCGTGGTTGGGGCTGCGTCGCCGGTTGTTGGGGTTGCAACTGCAGTGGTGGTGGTGTCGCCGACGGTCGTGGTTGTGTCGGCGGGGGCCTTGGTGTCGTTACCCAGTATTGGATCGAGAGCTCCCGTAGCCGTTGCGGCGTAGGCGGCTCCCCCAAATACCAATGTGCCTGCGAACGTCAGTACGGCTGCCCGAGTCTTGAGCTTGTTGAGCATGATGTGTCCTCGATCAAGTAGTGAAGCTGGCTGGACGACAATCGCTGCCGACATCAGGGTGACAACAGTGTGTTCACCCACAAGTTCGGCGGCGGTTGCTTGTGAACGCAGCGCTCGATCGAAGGCCTCAAGGCCAGGTACCGCGGTCGGGTCGCCCTCGAGGAAGCGGTCGAAGGCCGCTCCTTGGGTATCGAAATCTTCGGTCACAGCTGATCCATCGCTGGAGCATCGGGTTTTGTTACAGAAAGTTGCTCGGATGAGGAAGAATCCAACAGCGCTTGTATTTGGCGCAGCCCTCGATGGGTTGCAACTCGTATTGCACCCTCGGATTTGCCCGTGATCGCAGCGATTTCGGCGTTCGACATGCCGACGATGACCCGAAGTGCGATGAGTTCAGCGATATCGGGGGCGAGTCGGCGCAGCAGGGCTTCGGCATCGAGAGTGCTTGCGATATCGCCAATCGGCTGCCAAGTGGGCACGTCGGTCGGTCGGAGTGCATCAAGGGACTGTTGAGGACGTCGTAGCGATCGACGGTGCGCGTCGGTACATCTACGGCGAGCGATTGTGAACAGTAATCCCCTGACTCGGATTGGGTCGTCGTCGAGGCGATGCAAATTTCGCGCTATCTCAAGCCACACTTGTGAGGCGACGTCGTCCGGTTCTTGGACGCCCAGCGTGCGAATAAATCTCAGGAGTTTGGGATTGAGGGCCCGCCAGATGGTGCCGAGAGCGTTGCGATCACCGCAGCGCGCGGACGCAATGATGTCGGTATCAAGTCCGAGCGCGGCAGCGCCGGTGTCCTCGTTGGCCACGGCCTTGTATCGGCACAATCCGCGGGCTGCTCAAGGAGCAGTCCATCAACCCACTTCGGCTGCCGGGACTGCGGATTTGAACGTAAACACGGCGCGGAGCTTCGGCTCGAAATGTGACAATGGGAGCGTGTCGTACTTGGGGTCGAATGCGATTTGATCCCACTCGTCGGCGAACTTGGCGGCGAGGTCGAATTGCTCTGGCGTCAACGACGCTCGATGTTGTTCGCGGGCGTTCGGATCGCCCCCGAAGTGCGCGTAGTAGTGACGACCTTGGAAATCTTGGTGCACTCTGATCATTTCGTAGACGTCAGGACGGACATACGGCTGCAAGATCGATGCAGCAATCGCGGGATGATTCGCGACGCTGATTGCTTTTCCCACGTCGTGGCACAGGGCCGCGACGATGACTTCGTCGTCGGCTCCTGCTCGTTCCGCGAGCGTCGCGGTTTGAAGGCAGTGGGTGAGCTGATCGGTAGCGAAACCGTCGACGATTTCACCGAGTGACTCAAGGAGCATGATGACCCGGTCCGCGACGCGGGACGAATTGCGGGCGTGTTCGGCCCCGATTGTTGCCCATTCTTCGGCGGTGGATTCGTCCATTCGAGTGAATGAAGTTGCGGTCATATCGCTGATCTCCTTGCGGGTTGCAGGTGCGTCGAGCGTGGTTCGCGGGTCTGCGGGTTGAGGCCGGGTCGTGCAACGTTATAGCGATTCGAGGAATGTGGCCACTGCGTCGTTGAACACGTCGTTGCGGTCGCCAGCGACCATGTGACCAGCGCCGGCAACGTCCACGAACTGGCCGTGCGGAATGAGCCGCTTGTACTCGGCGGCACCCTCTTCACTCAGTAGATCACTCTGGCGCCCGCGCACCATCAACGTGGGCAAACCGCGCGTTGCGATCTTGCGTGCGTTCATGGCGAGCCGATCCGGCTCGGTCAGGCTTCGCGTCTCGTCGCTAGAACCTCGGCGCCCCGTGATGAACGCCGGATCCCAATGCCAGTACCACCGGCCGTCGGGCTTTTGTCGAAGGTTCTTTTTGAGACCGTCGAGATTCGACGGTCGAGGTCGGTGTGGGTTGTATTCACCTATGGCGTCGGCAACTTCATCGAGGGTTGCGAATCCGGTCTCCATATTTTTCATCATGAACGTGCCGATTCGATCCGCGCCTTGGCGCTCGATTTTGGGGCCAACGTCGACGAGTACGAGTGCTGCGGCGATGTCGGTATCCGTTTCTGCGATAGCGGTCATCGAGGCGATCCCGCCTAACGACGCGCCGACAAATACCGCAAGGCGATGTTGGGGGTCGGATTCGGTCATCGCGGCTGCAACGGCGCGCACGTCGGCCGCGAACGCCTCGATGTGGTAATTGCCGTCGGTCGCCCAATCGCTTTCACCGTGGCCGCGCAGATCGAGGTTGTACACGCGGTATCCGCGGGCGCCCATGGTGGTTGCTGAGTGATGCCAAGAGTGCCGGGTCTGGCCGCCGCCGTGCAACAGCAGCACCGGCCGTCCATCGGGTGGGCCACTCACGTCTGCAACCAGCGAAAGGCCGCCAGCAGGAATGCGAATTGTGGAGTAAGTGGGGGTCACGATCGCTAGTTGAGTCGCGGCGCCTGCTTTGCGTCGAAACGGCGGATCGTGGCTGGGAGTCCGCCTTCAGGGCGGGTCACAATGAGACCCGACGGATTCGGAAGTCGGCCGTTGGTGATCGTCACATCGAGGCGTTGCGCAAGGCGCGCGGTGACCAAGGTGAGTTGCATTTGAGCGAGCGCGAAACCGATGCATGAGCGCGATCCGCGACCGAACGGTATCCACGCGGTTCGTCGTTGCGTTTCGATATCTGGATTGGTCGAAAGGAAGCGTACGGGTTCGAAATCTAACGCGTTAGGCCAGATTCGAGGATCGCGCCCCATGAGATGCGGGCTGTACGCAATCACCGAACCTTTGCGGATCGTGTACTCGCCGATTGTCACATCTCGCACGACTTCTCGTGGAGAAAATGGCCCTGCAGGGTGGAGTCGAAGTGCCTCGTCGACGGTTGCGGTCGCGTACGGCATGAGTTTCAAATTGGCGGTTGCCGCGGCGGTGTCGATGTGAAGCTGTGCTTCGTCTCGCAGTGTGTGCCACGCTGTTTCGTGGAGAGCCGAACGCGCGATTGTCCATGAGAGCACTGCACTTGTCGTGTCGTAGCCGGCGCCGATCAGTGTGATGATCTGGTCGCGGATTTCTGCATCATCGAGGTGATGACCTTCGTGTTCGGCGTGAATGAGTGCGTCGACCAATGAATCCGAATCATGTTCCGCTGTAGTCGAACGCCGTTCTGCGATGATGCTGTCGAGAAGGCCGTCGACGTCCTTGCGGGCTTTCTTTGCTCGGGCGCGGGCCGTGTACGGAAACGGATGTGGGGTCTGTCGGAGTGCGGGCTGCCCGGCGTATTGCATGGCAGGTTCAATGCATTCGCCGATTTCATCGGCGCGGGCGCGCAGCTCATCGCCAAACAACACGCGTACCGAGATGCGGCGAATCAGTTTGCGATGAAGATCGTGGAGGTCTACTTCGCGTTGATTCTCGGTACCCATCGTTTCTTCGATGAGCCGGTCGGTTTCGTCGACGATGCGCGACGCCCAGCTATCAAGCCGTCGTTTGGCGAATGCAGGTTGCGCGAGGCCACGACGCCGCCTGTGGTCGTCGCCATCGCTCACGATCATCGATGTCTTGCCAATCACGATGGTGAGTGTTCGCGCGACGCGGCCCCAACGAAACGCGGCGCTGTCAGCGGCGAGAAGCTCGGCCACGTGCGCCGCGTCGCCGATAATCACCAAACGAACGGGACCGATGCTCACTTGCGTAGTAGGCCCGTGGGCCGCCGCGAGCGCGTCGAGGGCACCACATGGCTCGGTGATGAGGGCCTTGGCCGACTTGAAACTCTCGACGATGCTTGATGGGCCGGGGATTGACTGTGAGGCCATGGCTTGTGTTTCTACCCTGCGGGCACGAACAGAGTCGTAGGCGGACTGATTCCAGCGGCGTTGCGGGCAACTACCGACACGAGAACCGCGACTGGCGTTCGCATGTGGTAATCCAATGTGGTTGTAGTGAGCCCTGGGACGGTCAGCGGGAACGTGAAGTCGTTGATGCTGACGTCGTAGGTATCTATCGGCGGGGAAGCCGACAGCGGTGGGCTCCACATGATGTGGAGTAGCGCAGGGTTTGTAACGTCGCGGGTGACCTCGAGCCCAGTCGGCGGGCTCGGCGCCGAGAACGCAATGGAGATGGTGGAGAACGCACCGAAACCGACGCTCGACTGTGCCTGCACCCGCACGAGGCAGATCGAACATGTAGCAGCCTGCTGCAAGTTGGTGGTATTCGCCACGAACGTCCAGTTGCTTCCGTTGTTCACGCTTTTGAACACCCAATAGTTGATGATTGGCTGGTCTGAAGCTGGCGCATCCCAAAACACTGTCGTACCCGATGAGGTGAGATTCGGCGGAGCGTCAGGCGGTGCCCAGGTGGACGCGCTCGTCGGGGCGCTCCAATCGCTCGCGCCCGCAGTGTTGTGGGCCCGAACGCGCATCGTGCACGTGTCGGTCACCGACGCCAGGCCGCAACCAAACACACTCGGCGACGTGACGTTAGAAAGCACGTTGACGGTGGTGCCGCGCACAACCTCAAGGTCGTAGCCCATGAGCGGCGAGCCATCTGTAGGTGGCGACCACGTTGCGGTGAGATATCTATTTTGTGGCCCCGGGACCGCATTCAACAGCGTCGGTACTCCTGGTAACGGCGTGAGGTAGTCGAACTGTGCGAACGCGCCCATACCCACATCTGAAGTAGCGGCAACTCTCACTAGACATGCGGTGCATGCGGTCGCGGCGTTGAGAGCCGTTGTCGTCGTGACTGGATTCCAGTTGATTCCAGCGTCGTAACTGTTCTCTACGGTGTAGTCGATAATTGGCCGATCCGAAGATGGTGTGTCCCATTCAATCGCGTCGTTGCCGAGCAGACGAATATTCAACGGCGCTTCGGGGAGAGTCCATCCGGCTGCGTCGTCGTTGCGGATCGTTATGGTCGCGATGTCGTCGAGAAACGTGACGGTCGGCGAAGTGACCGCGCTGAGGTGCACGTCGAATGTTTCATCGATTTCGAATGCAGCGTCGCCGTCTACTTTGATGGTGATAGTGGCGTTGGTCTTGCCAGCTTTGAACTTGATGCGACCTTGACGCTGCAGAAAGTCGGCGCCGCTCGTGGCGTCTCCGCCCGATGCCGAACCATCAACCGTGCTGTAGTTGGCAAAAATGTCGGTTGGCTGCGGATTTGAGAGCGTAGCGGTGATGCGGGCCAGAGTCACGCCTGCATCACCCTCGTAGATCGTCGAATGCCCAATGGCGATTGTCGGTGTGAGCGCGTTGGAATCGGGATCGTCATTGAGGACCGTGACCGTTGCCGTGTCATCCGCCAACACGACTTCTGAAGGTGTCACGTTCGATAGCAGCACCTCGAGTTCTTCGTCTGCTTCGACGTCGGAATCGCTAATCATCCTTACCGCAATGAATGCACTGGTTTTTCCAGCCTTGAACTTCACGCGTCCGGTACGGTGCACAAAGTCTGCGGTGCTCGTGGGAGTGCCTCCGATTGTAGTGCCGTTGACCGTCGTGTAAGTCACAAATGTGTCTGTAGCTTGCGGATCGGAGAGCGTCACGACAACGCGAGCAGTCGTATAGCCGAGATTGCCTTCGTACACGGTCGCGTCGCCGATGCTGAGTGTCGACGGACTGACGGCAATGGCCTCAGTGCTGAGCGCGAGTGGGCTTGCAACGAAGATGAGACCAAGGGTCGCGGCGATGACGCGAGGATGAAACATGTTGCCTCCCGATTGCATGGTTCAGGGCGTGCGAAACGTCTGTCGATACGACATACGTTCGGTGCGTAAGTTCGGGTGACAAACGATGCGAACAAGTTACGAGCGCAGGGGCACTCGTGACAGTGTGTTGGGGCTACTGCGTGGCGGGCTTGGGTACGAACAATGCAATCACAGCAAGGGCTGGAATCGACCCGAGCGACATGACCAAACCAACCTTGTCGACGCCTTCGAAAGAATCAAGGTGCCCGATGTGGTACACGAAATGTAAGGATCCTTGCAGGAGCCATGCGAATGCCAATGGGCGAGTGTCGAGGCTGCGCCAAGCGACCCATGCGCTCGCTACGACGAGTGCCAAAAAGAGGCCGCCCACATCGCGAACGAGATGTTCGCTGTACGGTTCGCGCATCATTGCGATCCAGCCGCGGCCCATGGGAAAGTCGTCGTAAAATGAACGCGGGAATAGCGCGGCTTGTAAGCCGGTGGGAGCCATGAATATGGCTATCAGCCCGAGCGCAATGCGATTGGAATTAGAACGCAGACTTTGAGTCATGGGTCGCCTTTGCTCTGATCTTTGCTGAAGTATTGCACGCAGTGCTTGGGTGTGTGCGGTCCATCCCGGGCGAGGCATGGACCGCACACGATGGTTCCGATTAGTTCATCGAAACTAGGCCACAAGCGAAGCGGTCTCCTGCATTCCCGGTGCCTTGGGTTTTGGCGACCGCCGTTAATCCAGGGGTGTACTGATCATCAGCGGCGCCCACCGGGACGTTGCCAAAATTGTCGCGTCCCGCGTGCAAGATGACTGCTCGGCCCACAACCTCCGAAGGAGTCAGCTTGTCGATGACGTAACGGGTCTGCGTGGTGCCGTTGGCGTTGACATACACGCTCGGCAGATCACCTGCGTGGTTGCCGTGCAGTTCGGCTGCGTCGCGTTTCCAATGGCCATCGGCGGATACAAACCAACTAGTCGACGGTTGCGTGGCATCCGCGACGCAACCGTCGCCGTTCGTCGTCACGTCGTTTGCGTGTATATGCATTGCGTGAAACGCGTTGGGTGCGACGTTGGTCGCCCGCGGGATGCGGACTGTGATGGCGGTGCGCGCCCCATCGGTTGCGAAATACACGGTGCCAATACGAGTACCGTCGGCTGTGCGGAGCGGTGCGGTGGCCCAAGGTGTGTCTGCGGTTCCCCGCTCGGGTGTAGTTGCAATTATTGATGTGCTGACGGCCCCCGCCGCGAGTACCGCAGTAAGTATGGTTCGAATACGCATGATGTGCCTCCGATTGAGTTCCTCTGGTCTGTATCTACGGTGAGTTCGCTTGGTGACGCAGTCTGGCGAATGCAGCCGTCATTCGACTGACGTCTGAGTTGCTGCACCGGGTGACACCGCGCACAAAGATCTTCCGGCCAGTCCACCGCTGTGGCAGGATTCGCGCTGTGACCGATCAGATATGGGGAGAACGCATCCGTGACGCTTTGTACGCGGCGTGTCACCCGCTCAGCCTCGCTGACACGTCTGTCGGCTCGATGGCTATGGCTGGATTGCTCGCTCCGCTGCGAATGTCGAACATTCTGCCGTTGCGCGCGCCCGCGGAGCCAGATGCCCTCAGCAACTCGGCCACCAATATCGACGTCGATGCTCTTGTCATACGATTGTTTGCTGAGGAGGGTCGGTCGTTGGTCCGTTTGGCTCGACTGTTTGTCGACGACCGCAACGCGGCCGAGGATCTGGTGCAAGAAGCGTTTATTCGCCTCGCTCGGTCGGCGCATCGAATCCAAGATCAAACTAAAGCAGCTGCATATCTTCGATCGATCGTGTTGAATTTGGCGCGTGACAGCAACCGCAAAGGCTTGGTGTCGCTGCGGCATCATCTGCCGTTCGATGCGGAGCGAGCTTCAGTGGAGGACGAAATCGAGCTGCAGGAACAACAACGCGAGGTAATTGAAGCGTTGCGCGAGTTGCCACATCGGCAGCGCAACGCCCTCGTGCTGCGGTACTACGAAGAGATGGGCATTGATGAGATTGCCGAGGCGATGGGGATCTCGCGCAACTCGGTGAAAACTCACCTGCAGCGCGGTCTCGCTGCGCTCGAACGAAATCTCGGCTCCGCGACTGCTGCCAACGACCACGGTGTTGGTGTGTGATGACTGTCGTTGAGCAACGCTTGCGCGATGCGCTGAATGAGGAAGCAGATGCGCTTGATGAGAGCGCCGACCTATTCGCTCGAGTCGCACTCAGTATTGAAGACGATCGCATACTGCGTCGCCAACGGCGTCGCCGCGTCGGAGTAGTCGGTTGCATCATCGGTGCAATCGCAGCAATTGTCCTAGCAACTACGGAACACAAGAAGGGAGAATTCATCATGGATTGGTGGATTTTGGAAGCGATCTGGTTCGCGGGGATGGTCTTTTTGGCGGTGTGGCTTGGGCCATTTATCAAACGGTTCGGTAAGAGTTACGCCGCCGACGTGTTTCGAGCCAACCCACGCACGGGGAAGAGCTTCATCGTGCTCATGGACGTGGCGTACTACCTCGTATTTTTTGCGTTCATTCTTTTTACGGTGCAGTTCGCGCCGGCAGGCGGTTGGGAGCAAACCGTGAACGCGAGTCAATTGCGAGCCTGCACTGTGCGCCTTGGCGGCATCTTTCTGATCGTGGGTGTGTTGCACGGATTGAATGTGTTGACGTTGCCGCTTATCGGACGCGTGCTGACGTTGAATCGGCATCTTGATGATCGCATGCCGCCACCGGATGCTTCGCAACGCCGCGGTTGATCAGCAATCATGGCGATACGGATACACAAGCGAGGCGATGTTCGGCTCAGATGGCGAAGCGGCGCTCTTGCGCGGGTGGGTCGTCGTTGCGTATTGGCATTGATGCTTTCGATGACAGTCTTCGCGTCGGTCGCTTCGCGACCCGTCGGGGCCAACGCGACGCTTCCAGTCGTCGCGATGGTTGCGCAAGACGATGCCGCGTATACGACCGCGTACCCGATTGCCGATCGGCTGCCTCTCAACGGCGTCGTCGAAATGCGCGTCTACGGTTTCGACGAGTATGCACGTGGTGTAGCAGAGCAATGCATCACTGGCACCTTTGCTTCCTGTGCAAATCAAATCCCTGTGCAGTTCGATGAAGATGGAGACGCACGGTTTCAATACTTGATCACCAATGATTTTTACCCATCGGTTGCATCCGCCGGGGGGTGTAGAGCCGGCGCCGGTCGCTGCACAATTGTCGTGCGTTCGGTGAATAGCGACACCCGTAGTGAGATCCAGACCATCTTCATTGATGCAGTTCCCGCACCCGGCCGGATCGAAGTCACGCCATCCGCGGGGCTCTCGCTCGACGGGGAAATGGTTACAGTCAGTGTTGGTAATTTCCCACCTGGCGCGCAGGTGAGTGCAATGTTGTGCGCGGCACCGAGTGCGGTTGGGGATCGTTGTGGCGCGCCAGGCGCTGCTGCCACGATGACAGTGGGTTCGGACGGAACTGGCGAAACTCAGTTGTTCATCGAACCGGGAACCGTTGGAGCCGATCGTGCGAGATGTTTTCGTGGCGATCGGTGTGGGGTATCAGTGGCGTCTGATTCGGTGTTCGTTCGCGCGCCCGTTGTGCCGATTTCGTTCGAAGGGCCAATCGGGGCACGCTACGACAGCGCTCGATTGACATTGTGGCTGAGCTTTGCGATGGTGCTCATCGCTATTGCTGCGTGGTTGCTTCGACGCACCGACTGGTCCACGGTAGGAGAGGCCGCAGCCCCCGAGATCGACGATGCTGAGTACGCCGATCTTGATGCGATCATCGCCGCGTTACCGCCCGAGGTTGAGGTCGAGGAATTGGTGAGCTCTAGACGCCTTTTGCATCGCGGTGAGTGATTTCTCGCGTTGCTGTCACCCGTTGTGAAGCGCCGGTCGTCTGTAGGGCAAACCAACAAACTTGGAGCACAATCAATGGGATCCAACGTCATCGAAATCGATGGTCTCCACAAGCACTACCGGCGACGCAAAGGTCACAGTGTCGCGATCGACGGCCTCGAACTGGTTGTTCCAGAAGGTGGAGTGTTCGGGTTTCTAGGGCCAAATGGTTCGGGTAAAACTTCAACGATTCGGTGCATTATCGGGCTTGCTCGGCCCACCAGGGGATCGGTGCGGTTGCTGGGGAAAGCGGTGCCCGATGGACTCACCGAGTCGCTGAGGAGCGTGGGTGCCATCGTCGAAACGCCCGCGCTATTTCCAACGATGAGTGGCAAGGAGAACCTTGAGCTTCTCGGCGCCATCGATGGCATCGGTAAGAAGCGAGTCGCGCATGTACTCGAAGAAGTTGGGCTCGCGGAGCGTGGTGGTGATCTGGTGAAGAAATACTCCCTTGGCATGCGCCAGCGGCTTGCCCTCGGCGCGGCACTGCTGAAAGACCCGGCGCTACTGATACTTGATGAACCGGCGAATGGTCTCGACCCTGCCGGTATGCGGAGTGTTCGTGAGCTCTTGCGACGCCTCGCCGACGAAGGCCGAACCGTGTTCGTTTCGAGCCACCTGCTCAGTGAAATTCAACAGACTTGTGACCGTGTTGCGATATTGCATCGCGGGCGCTGTGTGAGCCAAGGCACCGTGGCTGAAGTAATTGCTGCGGCAGGCCACACCGAATCGATGGCGGTGATTGTGGACGATCTCGCGGGCGCTCTGGCCGTGTTGCATCGAGCCGGCATTGCCGCAACGCGAATTGATGATCATTTGCAGGTTGCGCTCGGCAAATCTGAAGCGACACGCATTAGCCGAACGTTGGGAGAACATGGACATTGGATTTGCGAACTCAAACCAAATGAGCGGAGCCTCGAAGAGCTGTTTCTTGAACTCACAGATGGACTTGAACTCGACCGGATGCAATCGGCCATCACAGCGTCGCCTAGCACCGTGTCGCCGACCAGTGGTTTGAACGAGGTGCTGCGATGAGCTTGTTGCAGGTAGAGATGCGTCGAGCGATGCATCGTCGTGTGGTGTGGGTGCTGATCAACGTCGCGTTGCTCGGTTGTGTCGCAGCGGGAATCATTGCGTTCGTTGACTCAAGCGGTAAGACAGTGGCCGAACTTCGTTACGCAGATGAGCTCCACCCCGCGGTGCTCGCGCACTGGTGGGTGGCACATCAATACGACGGCATCGTGTTGATTCCTGCGTTCTTTTTGCTGTTGGGTGGGATGTTTGGCGGGGCGGCAGTTGCCGGCGCGGAATGGCGGTCGAACACGATCACAACGGTGCTGACCTGGGAACCGCGACGTGTGCGACTCCATCTCGCTCGGACTGCGGCGTGTGCGGTCCTTGCCTTCGTGATTGCATTGTGTTTGCAGATCCTGTTCTTGGCTGCGCTGTTGCCTGCGGTATTTGGCAACGGCACAACGGCTGGTGTCGACAGGCAATGGTGGTTGTCGCTTGCAACGGTGGTTGGCCGTACTGCGTTGCTGACATCGATAGCCGCATCACTCGCCGTGGCGCTGGCGACGCTCGGTCGTAACACCGCGTTTGCACTGGGCGTGGTGTTCGCATGGTTCGCGGTGATCGAGAATCTGATCCGAGGTTTGCGGCCCAAGTGGACACCGTATTTGTGGGGTGAAAACATTGGTTCGGTCGTGCAGTGGCGACCCGACGGTGGTGAGTTTCACCGTGCGCCGTTGCTGGCGTTGGTCACGATTGGCGTGTACGCCGCGGTGCTCATTACTGCGGCAACCGTCGCGTTTCAACGTAGAGATATTGCAGGAGTTTCATAAGTGGCACCAAATCTCGCGCGCTACCGCCAAGCCGAGCAACGCCTGTGGGCTTCGGTTGGAGTCTCGCCTAGGGACCGCCAGTTGTATTTGCGTCGCACTCGCGTTGAGATCAGAATTCAAGAAGTGGGTGAGGGGCCAGCTGTTGTATTTGTTCATGGAGGGTCGATCAACGGCACAAGTTGGGCCACGTTGGTCGCCAAACTCCCGGACTTTCGATGCATCTTGGTGGACCGGCCGGGTTGTGGATTGAGCGCCCCACTCGTAAGTGGATTTTCCGATGTGCAGCGTTGCAATGCATTTGCTGAAGCTTTTGTTGTGGATGTGCTCGATGAGCTGGAGTTGTCGAGTGCGTTTTTGGTGGGCACTTCATTCGGTGGCTACACCACGATTCGCGCGGCCGCGGCCCACCCTGATCGTATTGATCGTCTCGTTGAGTTTGGCTATCCGGTTGGGGCACCCACCGGCGCGGTGCCGTTCGTGATGCGGCTCGGTGTGGTGCCGGGTGTCAGTCGGCTCGGCACGTTGATACGACCGAACCAACGAATGGTGAATGCTCTATACCGCCAGATTGGTTTGGGGCAAGCGCTCGACAACGGACGTATTTCTGAAGAGCTCAACGGTTGGTTTATTTCGTTGCTTGGAGACACTGCGACGATGGCGAACGAAGTGAATGCGGGTCCGCGATGGCTCACACCGATCAAGGGTATGAACGAAAGTTTGCTGCTGTCATCGGAAGTGCTCGGCCGAGTCTCGATGTCCACCTACTTTTTGTGGGGCGAGTGCGATGTGTTTGGCGGTGACGAAATCGCTCGATCATTCGTGCGGCACTTCCCGAACGCGGTCCTTGAAATGATGCCTGATGCTGGGCATGCAGTGTGGATGGACAACCCCGATCATGCTGCCGCAACATTGCGCAATTTCTTCGCAGAACCAAGAAACTGAGATCGTGGGAGCCAACCATGACGGTTCGAGAACGGCTCGAATTGTGGTGTACTCGATGGCGTACCGCGGCGATGTGTTCCCGTTAGTTGCGTTGGCGCGAGAGTTGGGTCTTCGAGGTTACGACGTGGTGTTGTGCGTGCCCGAGGAAATGCACGGGCTATTCGCAGCGGAGCCGTTCACCTGTGTTGATGCCGATAGTGGAGACCTGACCCCGACGCGGCTTGATGCTTACGGTTCCTACACGGCGCGATGGGGCAAGGTGCTAATGGGTGCGATGTTGTTGCGCCTCTATATTGGCCGCCTCACCGTGCCGCGCTTGGCTGAGATGCATGCAGCTATAGACCGAGCGATTGAAGGTGCCGATCTGCTCGTGACGCATCCGGCGGCTGCAACCGTCGGACGGATTGCGGCAGAGAAGCGCGGTATCCCTTGGATCGCCGCCGACCTCTTTCCAATGCTCACGCCAACAGTGCACCACCCGCCGCCCCTCATGCCGCGATGGAAGCGAGACCACAAGCTGGCGCACGCCTATCACCGTTCGATGTGGGCCTTGTCTATGTCGCCGATGGCGCGGTGGGTAAGTAGCGAAAAGGCATTTGTGAAGTATCGAGCGGAGCACGGCTTAACGACCGAGCCTTCGTATCTCGTGCTTGGTCGGTTGTCACCTTTGCAAAATGTCGTGCTGGTTTCCAAGCACTACCTCGAACCGGCCGCCGATTGGGATTCGAAGTATCCGATGTGCGGATTTACCTACTGGACCGGCAACGACCAGACGCTGCCCGTCGAGGTGGATGAGTTCCTCGCCGCTGGAGACACTCCCGTGCTAGTCACGCTCGGCACAAGTGCCGCTGCGGGAGACTCTCACGTGTTTGCGAGAGTTGCCCGCGTGCTCGATGAATTGGGTCTGCGGGGTTTGTATCTCACCTCGAATGAAGTGAACGCGGCTGAACTCGGCAACCGACCTGGCGTCTGGCCGTATCTGGCGCTCGAAGCGATCTTGCCAAGGGTACGCGCAGTGGTGCAGAGTGGTTCTCATGGCACGAATGCATTGGTGTTGGCTGCTGGCAAACCGTCGGTCATCGTTCCGCATTTGTTTGATCAAGTGTGGCACGGAAAACGCCAAGTTGATCTAGGTACTGGAATTCTCGCGGGAAGGCGATTTCGCAAGCATCAGCAACTTAAGGCGGCATTGCAACAGGTCACCACTGATCCACGGTTCGCAGCAGCGGCAGAAGCCTTTGCTGCGAAGCTTGCCACCGAAGACGGGGCCGGTGCTGCATGCAAGGTCATTGAGGAGTTTCTGGCTGCAATCCCACCATGGAACCTTCAGGAGATAGACGATCGGGTCTAGCCGCCGGGGCGCAAGACCGGCGGCCCCGCGGGGCCACATTCGGCGTGCAGTGCGTTGACGGGATCGGTTAGGCGGCGTGAGATTTGAGGTCGTCGAGTTGAATCCATTCAAGGGTCGCGATATGGGTTGCGGCGAGGCGTACCTTTGGTGCTCGCCCGGCTTCGAATGCTTCTTGCCAGCGAGACGCGCAGAGGCACCAGTTGTCGCCCGGCGTCAGCCCAGGGAATCCGTATTCGGGGTGTGGGGTTGAGAGGTCGTTGCCAGCTTCGGCACTGAAAGCCAAGAATTCTGCGGTGGTGACCACACACACGGTGTGCACGCCGAGATCGTCGCCGCCGGTGTTGCAGCATCCGTCGCGATACCACCCAGTCAGCGGATTAGTGCTGCATTCTTCAAGGGGTCCGCCGAGAACGTTGATTGCCATTCGTGGACCTTAACAGGGTGATGAAAAACGGTTCCGCGCTCGCTTGACAGCTACGAAACACTGAGTGAATAGCTCTGATGAGCGGCGCCCCGGGTGTTTCATCACGCTGTTTAAGACATTCCTGGAGAATCCGGGAACCCATGAGCGAGCCGGGTCGTCGTAGCGTCGTCGTGCACAAGAATGTGCGCAAGCTCACCTGGGATGGCGAATGAAGCATCGGGCAGTTTCACTACTTGTTGCGTTCGGACTTGCAGTCGCGCTTGGCGCGGCTGGCAGCCCTGCGGTTTCCGAGGCGGCTGCGCAGTTGGGTGCAAATACACAATCTCAGTGGCGCGTTGAGCCGCGCGGCGAGGGTGTGCGGCTCATCTGGCGCGGTTCTGCACCACTTCCTGTTGGAGCGGCGGCGCTGACCGTTCGCAGTGGCGGCACGGTCCTTGGAGTGGCACGCGAAGTTGGCAGTAGTGCAGCCCTCGATGTGGACGGGCGTCGCGCTTCACAAATCAATGTCAATACCCTCGAGTTATGGCGTGGTAATGACCGCCTTGATTCCGATGTTGGGGCTGGCGCACGTGCTCGCCTTGCGCGCGCGGCGGTCGCTCGAAACGAGCCTTTGTCGAACCCCAAACGCAGCGGTAACGCGAAGCCAGTTGCAAACGACCCGGGAGTGCGCGGGCCGTATGCAACGGTTCGTCGCAATTACAAGCTCCCAGGGTTGGCCTGGAGCGAATTCCCCGAACCGATCGAAGTGCTTGGTGAAGTCACAGCTCCCATCAATGCAATCGGAGCGCGACCATTCGTGCTGATTCTTCATGGTCGCCATTTCACGTGTTTCGAAGGTGGCCCCGAGGGCAACATCACTGGTGATTGGCCGTGTGCGCCTGGATTCGAAGCGGTGCCGTCGCACCGTGGCTATCGAGTGATGGCCGATCTTCTCGCGTCGCAGGGCCACATGGTGGTTTCGATTGCTGCCAATGGAATCAATGGGCAGGACTACGCAGCGTACGACGGCGGCGCGGCTGCTCGCTCCGCGTTGATTCGGCATCATTTGCGTGTGTGGGCGACGTGGAATCGCGAAGGTGGTAGCCCGTTTGGCACAGAGCTGCGCAACCGCGTTGACATGAGCCAGGTTGTGTTGGTCGGCCACAGCCGTGGTGGTGAAGGTGTTGCGCGAGCGGCTATTGACAGCAATCGAAGTGACCCTTGGAGAATTCGCGGCATTGTCCCGATTGGCCCGACGGCATTCGGTGCGCAGGTTCCCGCGTACATGCACACGGCGGTATTGCTTCCCTACTGCGACGGCGATGTCTCAGATTTGCAAGGCCAAATCTACGTCGACGGATCCCGTGACGCACTCGGCGGCCGCGACCCGGCGCTGCGATCTGCGGTCATGGTTATGGGCGCAAATCATAATTTCTTCAATAGCGAGTGGACTCCGGGTTTGGCCAAGGCCCCTGCTGAGGACGACTGGATGTATTACGGCAGCGATGAGGACCCGACATGCGGCGGGCGCGGTGGCAATCGTCTATCGCCGCAAGCACAACAATCCGTCGGCGCGACCTATGCCGCCGCGCTTGTGCGCTTTACTATCGATGGTGAGCGCTCCATGCTCGACTATCTGGATGGAGCGAAGCCTGCGCCGCCATCTGCGCTCGGGGCTGTGGTTACGACCGCTGCGCTCGGTATGGACAGGGTTGCGTTGTTTCAGCCTGGCAAGCTTGGATCATTTCGCGCTTCGGGTGAGATACGAGCCCGATTGTGTGACGGTTACAGCCTCACGGGCGGGCGCACCTGTGTGGCGTCGCGACCCTTTACGCGTGCCGTGCACCCGCACTGGTTGGAGTCGTTCACAGCACCCGAGCTCGCATCGCCCCAAGCCCTTGCCTTGGAATTGCATTCACGCGGAACGGTGAGGTTTCCATTGGTAGGCACTTCGAACCTTCGTGGTCGCAGTGTCGACTTCCGCATCGCGATCGATCCGGTATCGGGCCCGGCTCGATTCGCGGTGCGGTTCATCGACGCCCAGGGACGCGTCGCGGTTGGCACTAGCGATTCCGTATTGGAGCCGTTGCCGGGGCGCGATCGGGTCGGCAAAGTTTGGGCACAGCGCTTGCGCGCCCGGGTGCCGTCATCGGGTGCCTTTGACGCGAGTCGAGTGGTGGCGGTCGAACTCGTTGGTGACGGTCGTTCGGCCCGCGCGTATGTGTTGGACGTGATGTCTCGGGGCCGTCGGGATATCGCGATGCCCGAAGAAGTGGTGCCGCGCGTCAACGTGGCGACCCTACGGGTTGACGAGGGCGACAGCCCGGGGCAGACCTACAACGTTCCTATTACCGTTGACGGTGCGGTGACCCGCGACGGGTCGGTTTGGGTGACGGTCGTGGGTATTGAGGGATACCGGTCGTAGTCCTTGCCGGTGACGCCAGGAGCCACGCGCTTCGACATTCCAGTCACCTTTGATGGTGATGATGTGCCCTTCGGCGACCGTTTCATAGGCGTCTCGGTGGTTGCAGAATCAAATGTCGTGACCGGTGCGTATCTCGGTGGCCTCTTTGTGATTGACGACGAGCGTTGGCCGACAGTCACCGTCGATGCGGCTCATGTGACCGGCACTGAAGCGACCGGTTTGCGGTGGACTCTGCACTTCGATTCACCGATGCCAGTGGATCAACAGCTGTATCTGTCGTTCATGACTCCGGCCCATGGACGCGAAATTGATTCTGATGACGTTGATGATGACACGTGGGCGCAGTGGACGTATTCCGAACGGCCGACGCCCGCGCAGACCCCATCTGATTCGTTTGGAGCTATCTTCGTCGAAGTGCCCGCCGGAGCAACCTCGGCAACGATCGACATTGGGGTTCTGTCGGATGGTGTGGCTGAAGGCGATGAGCATGTGGCGTTGTTGATGTACTACCTCGACGGCACGATGCTGTCGCTCTCGGGCGTAATCTCTGACAGCTGAAATACAGGTGTTGTGGCGCTACCGTGGAGTCTGTGCCGAAGGATGTAACTGATCAACTCAGCGCGAACATCGGCGTCCGCATCGTTGATGCTGGTTTGGAATTCCGCGATGGCGAGCGATCGACGGTCTTACATCCGCTGTGGTTGCGGGAACGAAGCCGCGAGGCTGGCGATGTGGACGCACGAACGTCGCAGCGTCTGTACCCGCCGCAAGCAATTGACCTTGCCCTTGCTGTTGTCTCAGTCCATCTTGAGGGCGACGCGCTCGCGATTGGCTTTTCTGATGGTTCTGCATCCAATTTGAGCGTCAACGCGCTCTGCGTTGATGTTGGGTGGGCCACACACGTTGAGAAGCCCCCATCGCCTCGACTTTGGGATGAGACGCCGAATCCATGGCCGACATCACACTGGGATTCACTGGCAACAGGAAACACCGCGGCGCACCTCGACGCGATACGAGCAATATTTGAACAAGGCTTCGTTGTTGTGCGCGGCGTACCGTGCGTGGAAGGCAGCGTCGATGCTGCCGCCGCGTTCTTTGGGCGCATCTCTCCAACGACCTTCGGTGGCGTCTTTGATGTTGTGAGCGAACCCAACGCAGTTGATCTTGCCTATACATCGGTAGCGCTCGCTGCTCATTCCGATATGCCGTATCGCCGGCCGGTACCAGGTTTGCAATTGTTGCACGCGTTGGCCAATGAGTCGCCGGGCGGTGACTCCACGTTGGTCGACGGTTTTGCCGCGGCAGCGGCGCTGCGGTTGGCGGATCCCGTTGGTTTCGAAACTCTGTGCACGCTCGGCATCGATTTCCGATACGACATCGGTACTGATGCGATGACGAACACGGTGCCGATCATCGAGTGTGATTTTCGAGGCGAAATTCGCTGCGTGCGGTTTTCTCCCCGGATCGACTATGCACCGAATGCGTCGCGATCCACGCTTGATCACTACTACCGAGCACGTCGATGGTTAGCCGATCGCCTGAATGACCCAATGCACATTGCAACATTTCGCCTTATGGCCGGAGACATGATGGTGTTCGACAACCATCGCATTCTGCATGGGCGAACAGCGTTCGACTCCACGCGCGGCGTACGACACCTGCAAGGTTGTTATGTGGACCATGACGGTATTCACACGCAATGGCAACTCTTGAACCGCCGACTCAACGTTGATGAGACGCTATGAGCCAGCGCTCGAAATGCGGTGATGACCATCCGGCGACGGTGTCGTTCACGGCGATGGAAAATGGCACGGCGGCCGACTATCAGCTACTCGAACGGTATGAAGCTGGTTACGCGGCAGCGTTGCCCGGCCGCGTAGTAGCGGCGCTCGAGCGATTGACTGATTCGTTGGCGGGCTATCAAGTGACCCGGCTAGAACACTCGCTGCAAACTGCCGCACGAGCGCGGCTTGATGGTGCCGACAGCGATTGGATTGTTGCTGCTCTCGTGCACGATCTCGGTGATGAACTGGCGCCCTATAACCACGGAGAAGTTGGCGCCGCGATTCTGGCCCCCTACGTGCGCGCCGAAGTCGTTTGGGTCGTGCGGCATCACGGACTGTTTCAGAACTATTACTACGCGCATCATCTTGGAGGCGAACAACACGCCCGCGATCGGTTTCGCGAACATCCCCATTACCAATCGTGCGTCGACTTTTGCGCTCGATGGGACCAGCCCTCGTTCGACCCGGCAGGACCGATGGATCAGCTCGCGAGCTTTGTTGATGACCTGGACGAAGTATTCACCCGAAACGCGTGGTCGCAACTCGATGCAGATTCAGACCCATAACTATCGACACGACGGTACGAGTGCCGTAACCTGAACGGTGAGTCAGACAACTTTCGCTGGAAGGCATCGTCATGCAATGGGAAGTATTCATCACATGCGCAGTTACGGGCGCAGGTGCTACCCCCGACAAGAGTCCGCACGTTCCCGTAACTCCGGAAGAAATCGCTACGTCGGCGCTTGATGCCGCACGAGCGGGCGCGGCCATCGTGCACATTCACGTTCGGGACCCGAAATCGGGTGTGGGATCGCGCGACCTGAGTTTGTATGAAGAGGTGGCCGATCGCATTCGCAGCAGCGACGTAGATGTGATACTCAACCTGACCGCAGGCATGGGCGGTGACCTTGTGCTTGGTGGTGACGAAGCCGTGTTGCCGCCGAATCCCACTGGCACGGACATGGTGGGTGCCACTGAGCGCCTCGCACACGTGCGGTCGGTGATGCCGGAGATCTGCACGCTGGATTGCGGGACTATGAACTTCGCGTCGGGCGGCGACTACATCATGGTCAATACGCCGGGCGTGTTGCGGTCGATGGCGAAGCAGGTGCAAGCGTTGGGTGTGCGACCGGAACTTGAAGTATTTGATACCGGGCATCTGGTGCAGGTACACGAAATGATTCGCGATGGCATTCTCGACGACCCGGTCATGATTCAGCTATGTATGGGCATCGCCTACGGCGCACCCGACGATCCGACAACTCTGTTGGCGTTGGTAAACAACTTGCCGAAGGGTGCAGTATTTTCGGCGTTTTCTATATCGCGCATGCAACTACCGTTTGTTGCGATGGCCGCATTGGCCGGAGGCAACGTGCGAGTCGGGTTGGAAGACAATCTCTACGCGGGCCCCGGACAACTGGCGACAAACGCCGACCTTGTGGCACGCGCTCGCACGATTCTTGAATCGATGAATGTGCGCGTAATCGGCCCGCAAGAAGCGCGTGATCGTCTCAAACTCACGAAGCACGGTTGAACGCGATGGCGATTGAGTCCGTTGTGCACAAGGTGGGGCTCCTCGGCGGCGGAGTGATAGGCGGGGGTTGGGCGGCGCGATTCGCGTTGAATGGCATCGATGTCCAAATCTTCGACCCTGATCCGCAGGCTCAGCGGAAACTCGACGACGTGCTCGCCAACGCGCGGCGCGCGGTGCGCAAACTTGTGATGCCCGCGCTGCCGCCCGAAGGGACTGTGACGTTCGTAGCGACGCCGGAGTTGGCTGCGACCGGCACTGATTTCGTGCAAGAAAGCGCACCGGAACGGCTGGAACTCAAAGTTGAGCTGTTGCGCCGCGCCAGCACTGCAGCCGGTGCAGATGTTGTGATCGCATCGAGTACGTCGGGGCTGTTGCCGAGCCGGCTGCAAGCGGAGATGAACCATCCGAATCGTTTGGTGGTTGGGCATCCGTTTAACCCTGTGTATCTGTTGCCGCTTGTCGAGGTATGTGGTGGCTCGCAGACCTCCGAAGCCGCACTCGACCGTGCTGCGGTGATTTATGAGTCGCTCGGTATGAGGGCCTTGCGTATCACCAAAGAGATCGACGGCTTTGTCGCAGACCGATTGCTTGAAGCGTTGTGGCGTGAGGCGCTGTGGTTGGTAAACGATGGAGTTGCCACGGTCTCAGAGATCGACGATGCGATTCGCTTTGGCGCCGGTTTGCGGTGGAGTTTCATGGGCACATTTCTCACCTATCGCATTGCCGGCGGTGAGTCGGGAATGCGGCACTTCATGGAACAATTCGGCCCCGCGTTGCAATGGCCATGGTCGAAGCTCACCGACGTGCCCG
>SXGR01159628.1_pt1 | contig 51414 bp, 43 predicted proteins | sample 3174711 | NCBI WGS metagenome assembly SXGR01 (sample SAMN11356860, study PRJNA531348) | freshwater metagenome | isolation source: freshwater sample F1-60 | place: China: Fuxian Lake, Yuxi | collected 2017-12-25 | reverse complement strand
GCTGCTGGCCCTGTTGCTGCTGGCCCTGTTGCTGCTGGCCCTGTTGCTGCTGGCCCTGTTGCTGCTGGCCCTGTTGCTGCTGGCCCTGTTGCTGCTGGCCCTGTTGCTGCTGGCCCTGTTGCTGCTGCATGGCCTGCTCGAGCTTGTCGGCAGCCTTGCGTGCTTCGTTGAGCGCCGTCTCGGCCTGCTTCGCGGCCGTGTCGGCGTTCTCCTTTTGCAAGCGGTCGCGCAGCGCCTCGAGATCCTTTGTGAGCTGCTGCGTCCGCTGATCGAGCTTCTTCATCGGATCGTCGCCCGCTTTCCCCGTGTCGGCGCGCTCGCGCTGCGCCTTCGCGAGATCGCTCGCTTCGTCCTTCAGCGTCTGCATGGCCCCCTCAAGCGCCGCGCGTTTCAGAATTTCCGCGCTCTTCTCAAGAGCCTCGCGCATTTTTTTCTGCTGCTCGGCGAGCTCGGCGAGCGACTGCTTCGCCTGTTCTCCCGAGAGCTGTTGCGACGAATTCTCGAGTTTCTTGAGCGCTTCGAGCAGCTCAGGCGTGAGTGCCTGTCGCATCAGGTCCTGGGCCTGCTTGAGTTGCTTCGCGAGCGCCGTGTCGAGCACGCCGGCCTGCCGCAGACGGTCTTCCAGGAGCTTGGACGCCTGCTGCATCTGCTGCACCCGCTGCGACATGTCCGCCTGCTCCTGCGCAAGCGCCTGTGCCTGCTGCGCCCTGTCGAACTCCATCGGCTTCGGCTCGCCCGTCTTCGGGTCGCGTTGTGCCGCCGCGTCCGACGTGCGTTGCTGCAGCTGCTGCATGGCCTTCGATAGAGCGGCGACACGCGCCGCCGCCGAATCCGCCGCCGCACGCGCCGCGCTGCGCTGATCGTCCGTCGCAGGAACCTTCAACACGACTTCGCGGCTCACCCCTTCCAGACGGCGCGGTGATGCATCGCGCGCAATGAGTTGGAGGTGCACACCGTCGCCCGCATTGAGCGAGAATTTCGCGAGGTCCAGCACGAATCCACCGGTCCAGTCGGGCTGACCGCCTCCGCCCAGCTGCTGCACTGTCGCCGGCTCGGCCACGCCATTCGCGCGCACGCGCCAGATCCGTATCGCGACGCTCTCGAGCGCGTGATCGTCGCTCGCAAAAAGCTCGACGTCGACCTTGTCCTTCGGCTCGACGAGAGAATCCTCCGTCGGCGACATGATCTCGGCGACAGGTACCGAATCGGGCACGACATCCACCGATAGCGCCGGTGGCACGTCGGCGATCTGCGTCGTCTGGCCTCTCGCCACCCACTCCCAGCTTCCGCTTTCCGTGGGCTGGAACCGGCCGCTGAAGCGACGGCCGTCGGGCTTGAGTCTCATCTCACTCCGGCCGCGCGTGAGCGTCACCGACGCGAGCGGCTCGGATGCGTGGCCGGAAATGTCGAGCGACGTACCAGCGGGCACGCGGATCGGTGCGTCGCCCGGCAGAGTTTCCGGAACCCGTTTGAGATACGACGGGTAGGTCGCGAGGACCGAGACATCACCGAGAAACGGACGATCGACGATCCGAATGACCGCCGTATCACTGAACGAGCGGCCGTCGCTGGCCACGAGCGTCAGGTCCGCATCGAGCGGCCCGAGCTCGGTCGTGACGCTGCCGGCGGTCAGCGACAGCGGCGTCTCCACCCACGCATTGCCTGTGCTCCGCCGCATCAGCACGACCGACGAGCGACCTCCGGCCCGCACGGTGAGCTTCAGCGCCGAGCCGCGCAACAGTCGAGTTGGTACGTCGACAAGTTCAATTTTCGGAAGGAGCGCGCCGCGCCACGCGTCAACGGGATGCGCGAGGGCGCGCCAACCATCGCCCGACCGAGCGGCGACCAGCGTGCCGATCAGCACGACCGGAACAATCACCGCGACACTACGCAGCGCGCTGCGCGAAAACCCGCGCTCGAGCGCGGGCGCGAGTGGGGATTGGCGTGGCGCGAGCGTAGCGGCAAGGCGTTCGGCGGCACGACGCACAAACACTGACTTGTTCTCAGCCAGTTCGACGATCCCGCGCACCGAGCCGTCGCGCAGCTTTTGCTCGCGTTCCACCGCTCCGGCGATCGCCACTGAGGATGCCTCGTCGCTCACCGCGCGCGCACCGCGTCGGAGCATCCAGGCGGCGAGTCCCACGGCCGCGCCCCACACCAGGAACGGCACCGGCCGCGGAAGCACGATCCAGCGCGAGCTGCCGAGGGCCAGCGCGCCGACCGACAGCACGGCAACGGCCGCGGCGAGCGCGCGCGCCGAGATCGCCGTGCGGAGGAGGCGCAGCGCGCGGGCGCGTTCGCGTGCAACGAGGGCGAGCAGGTTCATGCGATTCTCACGAAGCAGGTCGGCTCGTTACGGCATACGTGAACAGGTTGATCCCCATCTTCAGCGCCTGCTCGTGCAATGCGGTCGGGTCGGTCGTGTACGTGCCGACATCCTCCCATCCGTTGCCAAGGTCGCTGGAATAGCTGTAGTACACCGCCAGACGGTTACCGAGGAAGATGCCGAACCCCCGAGCCGGTTTTCCGTCGTGTTCGTGAATTTTCGGCAATCCATTCGGGAAGTCGTATACCACGCGGTAGACCGGATGCGTCAGCGGGACGTCCACGAACTCCCGGTCCGCAAAGACCTTCTTCATCTCCCGGCGTATGTGCTCATCGAGACCATAGTTGTCGTCGATGTGCAGGAAGCCGCCGCGCGACAGATACTCACGGAGCCGTAGCGCTTCGTTGTCTGTGAACGCGACGTTGCCGTGGCCAGTCAAGTGCAGGAACGGATAGTCCCAGAGGCGGTCGTCCATCAGCGTGACCCGCGCCTCGGCCGTCTCGACCGGGAACGACGTGCGGGCGCGAATCGCCTTGAGCAGATTCGGGATCGCCGATGGATTCGCGTACCAGTCGCCTCCGCCATCGTATTGCAGGCGCGCAATCGCGAGGCGCGGTGCGCGCGCAGTCTCCCCGGAGCCGGACGCCACCATCCATCCGGCAAGGGGGGCGAGCGACAGCACGACGATCAGGGTCTTGAGGGTCCGACGTATCATTCGTGGGCGATCCGGTATGCCAGGTTGCGCGAGGCACCACACTCCATGGAAAGTACGCGCACCACCTCCCGTGCGCTCAACCCATCCGCCCGCAACGCCTTGGCCCGATCCCTGACCTCGGCTTCATCCACAACGCGTGCGGCTGCTCCGGCCAGGAGCACGACCACTTCGCCGCGCGGGTCGGTGTCGCCAAACCGCGCGGTAAGTTCGGCCACCGTCCCGCGGGCATACTCCTCGAACTGCTTGGTGAGTTCGCGGGCAACGACGGCTTGCCGGTCGCCAGCCCCGGCCTTGAGCAATTCGGCCAGCAGGTCAGCGACCCGGTTTGGCGCCTCGTAGATCACGGACGTGTGGGTCGAGCCTACGACTTCTGCGATGGCCTCCGCGCGATCCTTACCACGCCGATCCAGAAAGCCGTAAAAAGTGAATCGGTCGGCCGACAGCCCACTCCCCACCAGTGCCGCGAGCAGCGCCGATGCCCCCGGGACGGGCACGACGGTAATGCCCGCCGCGATCGCGGCAGTCACCAGCCGCGCACCGGGATCCGACAGTAGCGGCGTCCCTGCATCTGAGATGAGCGCGACCGAACCACCCGCTTCGAGCCGAGCGATGATCTGCGGTGTCGCCTTAGCTTCGTTGTGTTCGTGGTACGCGTCGACGCGCCCCGTGATGCCGAAATGCAACAGCAACGTCCGGGAATGTCGCGTGTCTTCGGCCAGGATCAGCGACGCGCCCGCGAGGACGGCGCGCGCGCGCGCGCTCAGGTCTGCCAGGTTGCCGATCGGCGTGCTGACCAGGTAAAGCGATCCACGCACCATGCCGTTCGCCTCCGTCACACGACGCGTTTCCACAACAGGACGTGCCGAGTGCGCGGGAGCCGCACTCGGATAGGCGAGCATCGCAACGATCCAGCGAGACGCCTCATATCGTGCGAATTGCCGACCGGCGCCGTTTCGGTCAACGCCTGCGCCGGCCCGCAGACTCCGCGATCAGCCGACGTGTTGTGCAAACTTGGCCGCGAGCGCCGTCTTCGGCACGGCGCCAATCACCTGATCCACGAGCTTGCCATCCTTAAAGAACAGCATGGCCGGAATCGACCGCACGTTGAAGCGCGTCGTGGTTTTCTGGTTTGAATCCACATCGAGCTTCGCGACGCGCACCTGGCCCGCAAACTCGGTCGCCAGCTGGTCCAGGATCGGGGCGATCATGCGGCACGGGCCACACCAGGCGGCCCAGAAGTCCACGACCGTGAGGCCGGGATGCTGCTCGACCTGAGCCTCGAAATCCGCATCGGTTACCGCGACTGCGTTCGACATCGTCTGTGCATCTCCTTCATCAGCGCCGGTACCAGGAAGGGACGGCGGGTTGAGACGCCTGCCGCGCGTTCCGGGACTGCACTATCGTAGTGTTCGTGCGGCGGCGCCCAGCGCGCCGCTGCTTCCGTCTCCCCAACGTTTGATCCACCAACGCCCCGCATGCCCAACCAGCCCCGTCCCGGGAACCGCGGTACCACGATCGCACACATCGGACTCGCCGTTCGCGACAACGCCGCCCTGCGCCCCCTACTTCGCGACATCCTCGGACTCGGCGACGTTCCGCTCACGGACTCAGACGGTGCCCGCATCGCCGGATACGCCGCCGGCGACGCGTTGGTGGAACTCCTCGAGCCCGCGGTGGACGGCACCTCGATCGCGAGGTTCATCGAGAAACGCGGCCCAGGCATCCATCACCTGTGCCTCGCCGTCGATGATCTCGACAACGTGCTAGCGCGCTGCCGCGCCGCAGGCATCACTCCGATCGATCAGGAACCCCGCCGGGGAGCCGAAGGCAAACGCGTCGCCTTCCTGCATCCCAAAACGACCGGTGGAATCCTGATCGAGTTGTCTGAATACTAACCAACGGGGCAAGTAGGCCGGCCGGCACGCGAGGCCGCCGGCGGCGGGGTCATCGGTACGACGCGCAGTGCGGAGCGAGCCGTTCTCCGGGCCGAAACGGAAGCGACGGCAGCGGCTAGTGGCCGCTCCGCTGGCAGAAACCCTTGTTCTGGAGTGCGGCGAGGTCGACGGCCGTCACTAGCCAGCGTCCAGCAGCCGACTTGGCCACCGTAAACGTCGAGGTCGCGCTATTGGCTTTCTGCAGGAGATCCACGGTGATCAGGTAGCGGCCGCCCGTGGCCAGCTTTGGTTCTTCGACCTGTTGTGAATCGTGGCGGAGCAGGCACGCCATGATCAGTGTGCGTGATTCGAGTTCGGCGCGGTCGATCCGGTCGCGAGTCATCCCCTGTTCATCGCCCCAGACCGCCGACATCGCCTGCAGGTCCTGCCGTTGTGCGGCGGCCAGCATCATCTCGACGGCGTCCGTGGGTGTGCCGGCGCCGACGGCCTGTGCGTTGCCGACCTAAACCGTGCGGCATCCGGAACCAAGTCCGACCAACAGGACACCAGCCACGAGGGCCCGGACCATCAACTGGGATTCGTTCATCCTGACCACCCTCGCTGCGCGCGGACGCGCAATCAGATTGTAGATTATCCGCTATGCACTTGCGGCTCTGCATCAACGTCGATCATGTGGCAACCATTCGTCAGGCACGTCGCGCTGCCGAACCGGATCCGGTGCACGCCGCGCGCCTCTGTGAGGACGCGGGCGCCGATGGAATCACCGCGCACCTGCGCGAGGATCGTCGTCACATACAGGATGACGATGTAACCCGCCTCAAAGCCACGGTCCGGACTCCGTTCAACCTCGAGATGGCCTGCACCGACGAGATGCTGGCCATCGCGGAGCGGCTCGCACCGCACCAGGTGACCCTCGTACCAGAAAAGCGCGAGGAAATCACTACCGAGGGCGGGCTGGACGTCACACGAGACCCGGAGCGGCTCGAAGCCGCCATCAAGCAGATGCACGCGGCAGGAATCCGCACCGTGCTCTTCATTGACCCGGTCCCTGTTATGGTCGAGCGGTCGCACTGGCTCGGCGCGCATGCGGTTGAACTGCACACCGGCCGGTATTGCCGTCATTCACACGACGAGCGGGCATTGGAGGCGCTGCAGGACGCGGCCCAACAGGCGGCATCACTCGGACTCGCAGTCCACGCGGGCCACGGGCTTACCATCGTAAACGTTGGCGCGGTCGCGGCGATTCCTCAGATCGAGGAGCTCAACATCGGCCACTCGATCGTCAGTCATGCGGTGTACACGGGACTCCCAGCCGCTGTCCGTGCGATGCGGGCGGCCATGGACCTGCCCCGCGGATGACGTTGGCGGCCGCTAACTTTTCGCCGATGAGCCAAGACGTACTCGACGCGTTCGTTCTCGAAGCCGGTGCGTGCACCGCGCCGCTCGAAAACACGCTCGCGACATCGGAGTAGACGGTGCGCTTCGGCTGGCGGGCCGCGCTCGGCATCGCCCTCAGCGCCGCGCTCCTCTGGTGGGTGGTGAAGGACCAGGATCTCGCGCGCGTCGGCGCGGCGCTGGCCGGCTCCAACCTGTTTCTCTGGGCCGCCTGCACCGGCTTCGCGACGCTGATCTTTCCACTCCGCGCGCGCCGCTGGCAGGCGCTGCTCGCGCCGACGTACGGCCGGCTGCCACTCGGCGCGCTCTGGCGGTCGACGGCAGTCGGCATGATGGTGAACAATGTCGCGCCGCTCCGCGCCGGCGAGTTCGCCCGTGCGTTCGCGCTGACGCGCGCCCTGCCGCAGGTGAAGTTCACGGCAGCGTTTGCGTCGCTCGCTGTCGACCGCCTGTTCGACGGGACGATCGTGCTCCTGCTGATGCTCGCGGCCACACTGGACCCCCTGTTTCCCTCCGGCCAGCTGATCGGCGGCACACCACTCGAATCCTACCTGCGGCCTGTCGCCCTATTTCTCTCGGTCGTCCTTGCCGGCGCGCTGATGCTGCTCTTCTTGCCGCAATTCACTGCGCGCGTGATCGACGCGGCGGTCGGAACGTTTGCGCCGCGCCTCGCGCCGAAGGTGCACGGACTTGTCGCCGGCTTCGTGGATGGCCTGCGCGTGCTACGCAATCCCGCGCTGATGGCCGAAGTCGTGCTCTGGACTGTGCTCCACTGGCTCTGCAACGCGTTCGCATTCTGGCTTGGGTTCATGGCACTCGGGATCGACACACCATTCAGCGCCGCATTGATGGTCCAGGGGCTGATTGCCATCGGCGTCGCCGTCCCGAACGCGCCCGGATTCTTCGGCGCATTCGAGTTCGCCGGCAAGGTCGGGCTCGTGATGTACGGCGCGCCGTCGGACAAGGCCGTCGCCTGGGTGCTTGGATTCCATATCCTGTCGTACATCCCGATCACGGTCATCGGTAGCTGGTACTTGACGCAGATGAAGCTGCGCTTTGCCGATTTTCGCGGCGATGGCGCGGCATCGCCCACACGGCCTGCTGGTGGAACCTGACCGTGCCCACGGCGCAGATCGAAGCCCAGGCGAAGGTGAACCTGTTTCTCCGAATTCTGGGGCGCGAAGCGAGCGGTTATCACCAACTGGAGACGCTGTTCCAGCGGATTTCACTGGCCGACCAGATCGTGGTGCGCACCGACGTGGCCGGCCAGTCGCTGGAGTGCAGTGGCGCCGACGTCGGCCCCGTTGAACAGAACCTCGCCTGGCGCGCCGCGCTGGCGTTTCGCGCAGCCGCTGGGTGGCCGAACAGCTTTGCGATCGAGGTCACGAAGAACATCCCCGTCGGCGGCGGGCTTGGCGGCGGCAGCGCCGACGCGGGTGCCGTACTGCGCGCATTCAACGCGCTTGCACCAAGCAAGCTGTCGGACGAGCACCTGTTCGGCGTCGCGCGCACACTTGGCGCCGACGTGCCGTTTCTTGCGAGCACCGCGCCGACGGCGCTCGGGATCGTCCGCGGTGACGTCATTGTCGCCTGCCCGCCACCCCCCATTCGCGATCTGATCCTGCTGGTCCCGCCGTTCGCAATCTCGAGTGCGGATGCCTTCGGCTGGTACGCTGCCGCGCACGCCGACGCGCCGCACAAGCAGAGCCGCATGACCTCGCCAAGGAGCGGCATCGCGCCGGCGAGGATCTACGCGGGACGGACGGCGATCGCCGAACAGCCCTATTCGTGGCGAGAGATCGCCGCGCTCGCTGGCAATGATCTGCAGGACGTGGCCGTGGAACGGCACCCCGAAATCGCCCGCGCGATCGCCGTGCTCCGCGCCGCCGGCTCGCCGTTTGTGCAGATGACGGGCTCGGGCTCGACGATTTTTGGCGTATTCCCGAATCGACCGACCGGCGGCGTGATCGCGATACTGGAGGGGTTCACCGTTTTGCATGCGCAGACACTGACGAAGGTGGCGGACATCGCAGTCAGCTGAGCGCTCGTGGTGCGCATGGCCCGATTTGGTGCCCGCCTCGTGCCCGGTTACCTTTCGCACGCTGCCCCCTCGTCCAACGGCAGGACATGTGCCTTTGGAGCACAGAATGGTGGTTCGAATCCACCGGGGGCAACTCGAACTTGACCCACCCAGCTCGTTGATTAACCCGCTGCGGTAGCGTAGGTTGGAAGGCTATCCATGGAAGGATTATCCGTGCCGGTTCACACGTTTCGCGTACTCGCCGGAACGGGCAACCGAGGCCTCGCGCAAGAGATTGCCGAGAACCTCGGTGTGGAACTGTGCAAGTGCACGACGAGCCGGTTCGCCGACGGCGAAGTGTTCGTGCGTATCGACGAGAATATCCGGGGCGCGGACGTCTACATCGTGCAACCCACGAACCCGCCCGCGGAGAATGTCTTGGAGCTGTTGCTGTTGATCGACGCCGCCAGGCGCGCATCGGCAGCGCGCGTCACGGTGGTGAGCTCGTACTTCGGGTATGCTCGCCAGGACCGCAAGGATCAGCCCCGTGTGGCGATCGGCGCGAAAGTGATGGCGAACATGATCGAGGCCGCAGGAGCGAACCGGCTCCTCGGACTCGACTTCCACGCCCACCAGTTGCAGGGCATGTTCGACCTTCCAGTGGATCACTTGTACGGCGCGCCCGTGTTCACGGCGCATTTCAGGAAAAAAGGGTTGACCGACCTCGTGGTCGTCGCACCGGACGTGGGCAGCGCGAAGATGGCCCGCGGATTTGCGAAGCGATTAAATGGCTCGCTCGCCATCATCGACAAGCGACGCCCGGCGGCGAACGTGGCGGAAGTGGTGAACGTGGTTGGCGAGGTGGAGGGCAAGGACTGCCTGATCCCCGACGACATGATCGATACGGCGGGCACGGTGAGCGAAGCCGCGCGCGCGCTGAAGGACCTCGGTGCGCGAGACATCTACGTGTGCGCGACGCATGCGCTATTGTCCGGCCCCGCGGTGGAGCGGCTCTCGAATGCGCCGATCAAGGAGGTCGCGGTGACCAACTCGATCGCCATTCCAGAGTCGCGGCGGTTTCCCTCGCTGACGATCTTGTCGGTGGGCGAGCTGTTTGCGAAAGCGATCCGCTTTACCCACGCCGACCAGAGCGTCAGCAGCCTGTTCGACTAAGCCCGCCGTTTCACGATCGGCCGTCAACCGCGGGCCGTGTACTTGAAGTCGCAGTCGTAGGGTTTTTTAGAGACGCGCCGCCGGGCCGGCGAATGACCGGGAACCCGCGTAGCGCACTGGATATCTGAGGCAGCAATCCCATGGCATCAGTACAACTGTCCGCGACCGTCCGCACGGTGGCCGGCAAGGGCACGGCCCGCAAGCTCCGCGCCGCCGGCGAAATCCCCGCTATCATCTACGGGCATGGCCGCGAGCCGCAATCGCTCTCGCTCAACGCCCATATCCTTGGGCGCCTGCTCGAGAAGATCAGCTACACGACGACCGTCATCGAACTCGACGTGAACGGCTCGATGGCCCGCACGCTGATTCGCGAACTCCAGCGTCACCCGGTCAAGCGCAACATCCTCCACGTCGATTTCCAGGAACTCGTCGCTGGCGAAAAGGTCACCGTGCGCGTGCCGATCAAGTTCGTCGGAACGCCCGATGGCGTCCGCCTGGGCGGCGGCATTCTTGACGAAACGATCCGCGAGTTGCACATCAGCGTGGATCCGGCCGACATCCCGAACCACATCGACGTAGATGTGACGACGCTGCAGGTCGGCAAGTCGCTCCACATCCGCGACATCGTGATTCCGGCTGGCGTGACGGTGCTCGACGATCTGGGCGGCACGATCTGCGTGTGCGTGATCCCGAAGGAAGTCGCCGCACCCGTGGTCGTCGATGGGACCACCGCTCCGGCGCCCGCCGAGCCAGAACTCATCCGAAAGGCGAAGGCCGAGGACGAGGAAGGCGGAGAGGACGCAGCGCCGAAAAAGAAGTGATCGTGACACCGTGGCATGGCAGGGAGGCGACGCAGATCGCCCGCTTCCCAGCCGTCGCCGCGGCCTAACGCGCAACACACCCTCGGACGCCCCGCATGAAAGTCATCGTCGGACTTGGCAATCCCGGGCCAGAATACGTGAAGACGCGTCACAACGTCGGCTGGTGGGTTGTTGACCACCTCGCCGACGTTTGGCGTTTTGACGGCTGGAAGCATGACGGCAAAGCGCGCGTCGTGAGCGGCACTGTACACGGCACGCGCGTGCGGCTGGTCAAGCCGCAGACGTACATGAACCTCTCGGGCGAGGTGCTGCGTCCGTATACGCGCCGACCGTTCTTCGCGATGGCAAACGACTTACTCGTCGCGGTGGACGAAGTCGCACTGCCCGTCGGCCGGTACCGATTCCGCGAGAAGGGGTCGGCGGGCGGGCACAATGGACTCAAGAGCGTCGAGCAGCAGATCGGAACACAGGAGTACGGGCGGCTTCGGATCGGCGTGGGGCCACCGGAAGGCTACGAGCGCAGAGTGTCGCTCAGCGACTACGTGCTCTCGACGATGGGCAAGGGCGACACGGAGTCCGTGCTTGAACTGCTCCCGGAACTCACCGAGGCGGTGGAGTGCTGGATGAAGGAGGGGATGAAGACGACGATGAACCGGTACGCCGGGAAGGTGGTGGACGATAGTGCGTAGGACCAACGCCGAATAGGCCGTAGCCCGTACGCGGAAGCGTCATCATTCACACGCCGCCCAATAAATACATTGCAACGCATCTTGGGCCGCTCTACCGCTCCGGTAGACCGTGCACTGCCTATCGCCAACGCGCGGCTGTCGTTACCCACTACCGAATACGTCTCGTGCTTTCACTAGGAATCGTCGGCCTCCCGAACGTCGGCAAGTCCAGCCTCTTCAACGCGCTCACCTCCGCCAAGGCCGAGGCCGCAAACTACCCGTTCTGCACCGTCGACCCCAATATCGGCATGGTCGAGGTTCCCGACCCCCGGCTCTCGAAGCTGGCGGAGATCGTGAAGCCGGAACGCACGGTCCCCGCCGTGATCCAGTTCGTCGACATTGCCGGCCTCGTGAAGGGCGCGTCGCAGGGAGAAGGACTAGGCAACAAGTTCCTCACCAACATCCGTGAGACCGACGCGATCGTGCACGTCGTGCGCTGCTTCGAAGATCCCGACGTCACGCACGTAATGGGCTCGGTGGACCCGGTGCGCGACCGCGAAGTGATCGAGTTCGAACTCGCGCTGTCCGACCTCGGCGCCGTTGAGAAGCGGCTCGATAAGTCGAAGCGCGCCGCGCGAACGGGTGAGAAGGAGGCGCAGGCCGAACTCCCAACACTCGAGAAGGCGCGCGCAGCGCTCGCGGAGGGCAAGGCGCTCTGGCACGTGGCGCTCACGCCGACTGAGCGCGCGCTGCTCGCCCCGCTGCAACTGCTGACCCTCAAGCCGGTCCTGTACGCCGCGAACGTCACCGACGGCGAACTCCAGGGCGAAGAAGGTGCGCACGTGCAGGCACTGCGCGCCGCGATCGAGCACGACCACGAGCCCGCCGAAGTCGTGACCTTCTCGGCCAAGATCGAGGGAGAACTCGCCGACCTCGCTCCGGAAGAACGCGTCGAGTTTCTTGCGTCGCTCGGCCTGGAGTCGGCCGGCCTCGATCGGCTCATCCGCGCCGGCTACCACCTCCTCGGCCTGCAGACCTACGTCACCGCCGGCGAAAAGGAAGTTCGTGCCTGGACGATTCATCGCGGTGACACCGCGCCCAAAGCCGCGGCCGTGATTCACACCGACTTCGCACGCGGATTCATCCGCTCCGAGACGGTGAGTTTTGCGGATTTCGTCGAACACGATGGGTGGAAGGGGGCGCGCGAAAAGGGTGTCGTGCGATCGGAAGGCAAGGAATACATCGTCGCTGACGGCGACGTACTCCTGTTCCGGTTCAACGTTTAGCGCGGAAGTGATGGGGCACGGATGCAACCTCAGCGGAGACCGTACTGACTGCAGCGCGGAACCGGAGCATGCGAGTTGCCTGAATCCCGTGTGCTGCTTAGTTTTGGGGGTTACATAGAAGGTGGATGGGTGGCGCCCTGCCCTCATCCCTCACCTCCCCCGGCGTCGGCAACCCGCTGGGGGCGATCAGTCCAAAGGAGGATTGCCTCATTGTCTCGTGAATACGAGGCGGTGTACATCTTCGACGCAGGTCTCGAAGACGCCGCCATCAACGACAAACTCGCCAAGCACCACGGCCTGCTTGGCACCCAGCAGGAAATCACGCTCGATCATTGGGGCCGTCGCCAGCTCGCGTACAAGATCGATACGAAGGAGACGGGCTACTACGTCATCGCCCGCTTCTACGCCGAGGCGAAGGTGCTCCCCGAGTACGAGCGCTCGCTCAAGCTCGACGACAGCGTAATCCGCTACCTGATCACGGTGCGCGAACACGACCTCGGCGCGCCGCCCATGACAGAAGAACAGCTCGCCGCCCGTCGCAAGACGGACGACGATGACGACGACGAGGAATAATCCCATGCGCCGACAGAAGAAGACCTGCCCAATCACCGAAGCCGGCATCCGCTACGTCGACTACAAGGACGAGCGGTTCTTGGCCCGGTTCATTACGGACAACGGCAAGATCCTGCCGAGCCGTCTCTCCGGCGTTGATGCGCGCCACCAGCGCCAGCTGGCTGTGGCGATCAAGAAGGCGCGTTACCTCGCGCTCCTGCCGTACAACCGCGGTCACCAGGCGTAGGCCTGGCCGCGTCACCACCCATCGTGTCGACGAGCGTCGCCGAACCCGTGGTCGTTCCAGCCCCGCATGAGCGGGGCTGGGCGCGCATCACGTTCGCGACGATGGCATTTCTCGTCATCCCGATGACTCCGCTGTTGCGGGTACTGCTCCCAACGGAACAGACCGCTCTGCTGGTGGCGCCCGCCCTCGCGGCGTGCGCGATCATCGGGTGGCTTGTTGGCGGGCGCGCGGCACTCGCCGGCGTGTGGACGCTCGTGGCCGCATGGTCGGTGACTCGGCTGCCTGACGGCAACGGGATCTTTCCGTTGCTGCAGGGCGGCTGGGCCCTGCTCGTGGCGGCGGCGTTCGGCGTGCTCGTGGCGGTGCGACGAGACGTCGCGGCCCCATTTCTCCCACGGGCTCTGCGGGCCATCGCGTTGTCGGTTGGCGTGGCATTGCTCGTGACCGTCGTCGTTCCCGGTGGCCCGAAGCGTATCGCGGACGGGATGGCGGCCGAAGCCGGCCGCCGCGCGGAAGAGTCACGGACCGGGTGGCGCCAGATGACGGGACGGCCCGAGTGGAAGGATTTCGTGGCGAAGAACCCGGCGGCTGGCGAAATGGCCAACCTCGTAGAAGCGCAGCTGACAACGCTTCCGGCGACTGCACGATCGCTCTTTCCGTCACTGGCCTCGCTGCAAGCGCTCGTCGCGCTGGCTCTGGCTTGGGCACTGTATCACAGACTTGGACGCGCGCGCATCGGGCCGCCGCTCGCATCCATCCGCGACTTCCGCTTCAACGACCTCATGGTATGGGGTGTCGTCGGCGGTCTCGCGTTGCTGCTCCTTCCCGGCATCGCGATCATTCGTGCGATCGGGGCAAACCTGCTCCTCTTCTTCGGCGCCCTGTACGCGGTACGGGGCGTCGGAGTGTTCATGTGGATGGTGTCACCGGGCCGAATGGCCACAGGGGCGCTCGTAGTACTCGCGCTGTTGTTCTGGAACGTGCTTGGCGTGATGGCGCTTGGGCTCGGTGTCGGTGACACCTGGCTCGACTGGCGCAATCGTGCCCGGCCCAAAACCTGAGATTCGAGGTTCCTAATGGAAGTCATTCTTCGTGAAGCGGTCGAAAAGCTCGGCCACCCCGGCGACGTGGTCAAGGTCTCCCAGGGATTCGCACGCAACTACCTGTTGCCGCGCGGCATCGCCCATGAGGCGACCCCAGGCAACCTGAAGCGTATCGCGCAGGAAAAGGGCCGCCTCGAGGCCGCCGAGACGGTGCGGCGCGTGGCGGCTGAGGAATTGGCGGCAAAGTTCGAAGCCGTATCGCTCACCTTTAGCGCGCGCGTTGGCGAGGAAGGCAAGTTGTTCGGTTCCGTGACCTCGGGCGACATCGCGGCGCAGCTCGAATTCCAGGGCCTGCACGTCGAGAAACGGATGATCGACCTGCACGAACCGATTCGCGCCCTTGGCGTGTACAAGGTCCCGATCAAGCTCCACGCGGACGTGAAGGCGGAGATCAAGGTCTGGGTCATCAAGGCCTAACAGCTCCGAAGACCGAGCGTCTTTCGGAGGGAACTTTGCTGCCCGAGGGTCCTACTATACGGCACGCACGCCGCGCGGCGGAGGTGTGCGTGGACAACAAGGCCGCCGATGTCGTGCTGCTCGACCTGCACGGCGTCACGGACATGACGGACTATTTCGTGATCGCGTCGGGTACCTCGGACACGCACGTGCGCGGCATCGCCAAGCAGATCCTGGCCAAACTGGGTGCAACCGGGATGGATGCCGTGGCCGTTGAAGGGCTGAGTCCCGGACAGTGGGTGGTGATCGACTACTTGGACTTCGTGGTGCATGTGTTCCATCCTTCCTTGCGTTCGTTTTACCAACTTGAGCGCCTGTGGGGCGACGCCCCGGCTCTAGAGTTGACTCGCTAGAGGATCCTGCTGATGCGCATCCGACTGACTCGCCCACAGCTCCTGCTGGTCGCCGCCGCCACGCTGGCGGCACCAGCGATCCCGCTGACCCAGGTCGCCGGCGCGCAGGCGTACTTCGGGCAAAACCAGGTGCGGTTCAAGAAGTTCATCTGGAAAGTGATCAAGACGGACCACTTCGAGGTCCATTACTACTCCGAGATCGAGACCGCGGCCCACATGGTCGCGCGGATGGCGGAGCGTTCGTACGCCCGCCTCTCGCGGCTCCTGAACTACCAGTTCAAGGAGCGCAAGCCGATCGTCCTGTTCGCCTCGCGCGGGGACTTCGCGCAAAACAATGTCACGGGCGACCTGGGCGAAGGCACCGGCGGCGCGACGGACGCGCTGCGGCAGCGAAATATGTTTTTCTTCGGCCAGGACATGGCGGAAGCCGAGCACGTCCTGACGCACGAAATGGTGCACCAGTTTCAGTACGACGTGCAGTTCCGCGGCCGCACCGGCGCGAGCGCCATGGCGGCCGACATGGCCGGTGGGTCACCCCCGCTCTGGTTCATCGAAGGCATGGCTGAGTATCTCTCAATCGGCCCCGACCATCCGGCGACGGACGCCATCGTTCGCGACGCGGCACTCAACGGCAGCATTCCGTCGGTCGAACAGATGACAGAGCAACCGGAACGCTGGTTCCCGTACCGCTACGGAGAATCGTTCTGGCGCTTCATCGGCGCGCGCTGGGGCGATGAGATGATCGGCGAGATCCTGCAGGGCGCCATGTCGTCCGGCGTGGACCGCGCCTTCAAGCGATTCACCGGCTTCGAGCTCGAAGACCTCGGTGACGAGTGGAAGGAGGCGATCCAGACGCAATACCTGCCCAGCGTCGCCGCGTTCGACCGTCCGCGCAAGTTTGCGCAGCCGATGCTCAATTCGCGGCGTACCAAAGCGATCATTCCCGTGTACGTCGCCCCGGCGCTGTCCAACGACGGTCGCCAGATCGCGTACATCTCGACCGGCAGTCTCTTGCGTGCGGAGGTCTTCCTCGACCTATACCTCGCCGACGCCACCACGGGCAAGCGCCTCAAGCGTCTGACGAACAGCACGCTCAATCCCGAGACGGAAGAACTGCGCTACGCCTATTCGCAGAGCGCATTCTCGCCGGACGGGCGACAACTCGCGTACACCGCCCAGACGGGCGGCAAGGACGTGTTGTTCCTGCTCGACGTTCGCTCCCGCCGCGTCGTTCGCAAGCTCGACACGAATCTCGATCAGATGATCGGACCGACATTCTCGCCGGACGGCAAGCGCATCATCTTCTCGGGCGCCCGCGGCGGATTTACCAACCTGTACGTGATCGACACGGATGGGAACAATTTGCGCGCGCTCACGACCGACCTATTTGGCGCCGTGATGCCCACCTGGTCTCCGGACGGCCGCAAGGTGGCGTTCGTCAGCGGTCGCAGCCCGAAGACCGACCTCGCGCTGCTCAAGTTCTCCAAATGGCAGATCAACATTCTCGACCTCGACGCGAACTCGATCGAGACGATCCCCGGCCAGGATGGCAAGAACCTGAATCCGCAGTGGGCACCCGACGGCAAGTCTGTCGCGTTCATCAGCGATCGCACGGGCATTGCCCAGCTTTTCCTCTATGACTTCGACGCCAAGGAGCACTACCAGCTCACAAAACTCGTGGGCGGCATCTCCTCGGTCACGGAGAACAGTCCCGCCATGACCTGGGCCCGCCAGGCCGATAAGCTCGCGTTCGTTTACATGGATAACGGTGACTATACGATCTGGGCGGTAACCAATCCCCGTCAGCTCAGAAAGGAAGCGTTCGTCACCGCTCCCGTCGCCACGGTCGCGGGGGGTATGCCGATTGCGCTGCCACCCGGTCCGCCCACAGCTGCCGACACGTCAGCCAAGGCCCGCGCCGATGCCACCTTGGCCTTGCAGTCGCTGGCCCAGAAGAGCGTCGAAGCCGCCCCTGACACCGCATTCGGCCGCCGCATCTCGGTCTATCGCACAGGGACTGGTGTCCGTCTCTCTGCCGAGGTACCGCCCGCCGGCGCACCGGGATCGACCAACCCGGTGTCAGTGGCCGCCCTGCTCGACAGCGTCGCGATGGCGCTTCCGGCAGAATCCTCGCTCAAAGGCGAGCCGTATCAGGCCACGCTCCGGCCTGAGTACATCTCGCGACCATCGATCGGCTATTCCCAAGAGAACTACGGACGTGGTGTCTACGGCGGCACAACGCTCGTCTTCGGCGACCTACTGGGCAACCGGCAACTCGCTGTCTCGGGGAGCCTCAACGGCCGGTTCGAAGAGGCGCAGGCGTTCATTGCCTACCAGAACTCGTCGCGCCGTCTCAACTGGGCCCTGGGAGCGATTCAGCAGCCCTACTTCTTTCTTGGCGACTACACGCAGACCCCGTTTGGGAGGGACGGCATCGCCGTGCAGTCGCAGACACTTGAGCGCTACGTCATACGCCAAGCATTCGGGCAGTCAACCTACCCACTGAACCGATTCGACCGCTTCGAGTTGGGCGCGCAGTTCACGAGCATCGACCGTGCGCGGATGTTCCTCTCGCAGGCCGTCACCTCATTCGGGTTGGGCAGCGGGTTCTATGTCGACAGCATCAGCGGCGGTGGGACGCTCAACTACATGTCGCCGTACGCAGCGTACGTGTCGGACAACGCGCTCAACGGGCTCACTGGCCCGATGTATGGGCACCGCTATCGGCTCGAAGTGCGACCGAACCTCTCAGGTGACAGCAGCTGGGTGAACTACTCGGCCGATGTCCGTCGCTACGACGCGATCGTCTTCAGCTTCCTCACCCTTGCCACGCGATTCTATGCCGATGTCGCCGTAGGAAAGGGCGAACTCCGTTATCCGAAGTACATCGGCAACCCGTATTACATCCGCGGTTACGATCGCGAGAACTACCAGTCCGCGGACTGCGGCACGAATGGGGCGAACGTCGTGAGCAAAAATGCTGGCGTCTGCTCAGCCGTGCAGTTGTTGGGAAGCCGAATGGCGGTACTGAACGCCGAACTGCGGTTTCCGCTCGTGCGCCGACTCGACCTCGGCGTGCTGCCGATCAGCCTGCCTCCGATTGACGGCCTGTTCTTCTACGACGCCGGAGTGGCGTGGAGCGGTGGCCAGCAGCTCAGTCTGACGCAGCCCCAGAACTACGACTTCTCAAAGCAGAGATTCCCGCTGCGGAGCTTCGGATACGGGGTACGAATGAATCTCTTCAACATCGCCGTCCTGCGAATGGACTACACCTACCCCCTCGACGGATTCAGCAAGAAGCCGTACTGGGTGTTCTCGATCGGGCCGAGTTTCTAGCAGCAGAAGCGCCACACGCGCGAGCCAGTGCCAACTTAGGGATACTCGGGTGAGGCGAGCACCTCACCCGCGTATTTTTTTACACCACGTTCCGCTACGTTTCTTGCGTGCGCCGACCGACTACTCTGCTGCTTTCCGTCGTCGCCCTCGCGTGCGGCGGGGGATCGTCTTCGCCCCTCCAGCACCACGCAGGCGCCGCCTGGACCGGACCCGATGCCGTGCTGGTCCGGCTACCACTAGCGGGCGGCATCGCCCGGGCGTATCGGTGGGGGCAGGACGCGCTACTTTGGAACTCGTCGCAAACCGTGCCCGCTCTCGCACGGCTGCTGGCATTCGACGAAGCACAAGGTGCGTTGGCCTTCGTGGACACGCGCGGCGCGCCAGGCCGGCTCGAGATGCGCCTCGGTGTCGCAGTTCCGGTTGTGTATCCGCCGATGACGTCACTCGCCAGCGCGGACGGCTGGGCGGTCTACGGGGTGAATACCAAGCGCGCGGTCCAACGCCTCACGCCCAGCGGCAACTGGACCTACGGCTCGGCGCTCACACCCAAACAGTTGCTTCCCCAACCCGACGGCTCGCTCGTACTGTTGAACGACATCGGCGAGCGGTCGATGCTGCGGCGGTTGCACCCGCCCGAAGCGCGAATCACCGATACGGCATCGGTACCAAAGGCGGCCTTCACGGTCTCCACGCCGTTGGGTGACCGCATCTACTTCGCGACGGACTCCGGGCTTGCCGGCGTGCGTGTTCGTGACCTCACACGCACCAAAACGGTGCCGCTCCCGGGCCCGCCGATCGACGCGGTGCCCACCCCCAGCGGCGACCGCATCTACGTCGCGTACGCAGGCAAACCCTCGATCAGTGTGATCGACCGGTACGAAGAAAAGGTCGTGCGCACAATCGGCATCGGTGCGTCAGCCGCATCGCTTCGCATGGATCCCGACGGTCGCTACCTCCTCGTGCAGCGCGACGGCCAGGATTCCGTGGCGGTGATTTCCATCGCCAACTCGCGGGTCGTGCGGGTGCTCGGGACGATCTGGCGCGGCGACGTTCCGTTGGTCGCGCCGGACGGAGCGATTCTCACGCTCGATGGCGATGATGCGCTCGATGTGGATCCCACGAGCGGCGAGGTGCGACGCCGATACAGCGGCGGCCACGCCGACCTGTGGGCACTGATCCGCTGGAACGGATTCCGGCCACGCGCCAAGGGACTCGACCAGCTGGTGAGCTTCGACACCGACTCAACCGACTCGACCGCCGTGACGGCCGCCGACAGCGCCATCGCACTGGCGCCGCCCCGCCCTGCCGTCGTAACACCAGTCGCGCCGCCAGTCGCGCCGCCAGTTGCGCCCGCGGCGATGCCACCGGCCCTGCGCGACGAGCCGACACCGGTGGCGCGGAGCCCCGCCGAGTGGACACTGTCGTTCGCGGCGCTCCTCGACGAACAGCGGGCGAAGCAACTGGCCGCGACAATACGCATTGACGGCAAGGCGGTGAAGGTCACCCGTGGCACGCGCGAGGGCACCGCGATCTGGCGTGTCATCTCCGGACCGTTCGCCACGCGAGCCGACGCCGAGCGGGCGGGACACCGCACAGGCTTGCCATTCTGGGTGTACGAGGACATTCCGTGACCCCACCACCGCCGAACGCGGCGTCAGTGGCGGTTGCGTTCGATGAGGCACGCGACGTCGCCGCACAGTTGGCGGACTGCGCAGCGATCGTGGTTGCCGGACCGGAGATGGAGACGGCCGCACAATCTGCACTCGGCATTGCGACCGCGGCATCAGCATCTCGCCGCGTCGCGATTGCTGACCTCTGCGGAGAACTCACGCCGATCTACGCCCTCGCGGGGGGCGAGGACGCGCCGGGGTTGGCGGACTGGTTTCGCGACGGCCTCGGACTGCACGAGATCGCTCGGCCGGTGGCCGGAAACGCGTCGCTCTTCGTCCTGCCGGCCGGCGAAGGGATCCGCGACGAGCCTGCACTGCTGTCTGTTGAGCGGTGGACGCGACTCATTGGAGGATCCAGCGAAGCCGGCGGATTGCTGGTGTTGGTGGCGCCAGCGACTTCCCGGCTGATACCACTGCTCGGTACGGCCGGCGCAGGCCTCGTCTTCACCGGCCCCCGGCGCCACGCTCCGGGCGGTATCACGCTCATCGGAACAGTCGGCACAGTCGTACCGCCGGCCCGTCGCTGGCGAGGGCTGCGTGCTGTACGCGAGTACCCCGCTGGTGCCGCGGCGACCGCCACCGTCTTGATGGGTGAACGGCTCGGCCCAGTCGACTCGGCGCGACTTTCACCATTCGCGGTCGAAGTCGTAGCGGCAAGTAGCGCCTCCAATGCAAATTCAGTGCTGCAGGATCACATAAATGACGCTAGCCTTCCCGCAGCGACCATCGCGGTGGTGTCGGTACGGAGCGGTCCGCAGCGGACGTCCAAGTGGCACAAGGTGTTGGTCGGCGCGTGGCACGGCGCGAACACGGCGGATCCGCGTTACTGGCCATGCGCAGGGAGCGAGTGCTGGAACGTGAGGGCGGCATCGTCGTGCGGGTACCGTATGCGGTGTTGCTCGCGGACAGCGTGTCGCACGAGCAAGCGCGAGCCGTGGTAAACAGGTGGCGCACCAAGGGACTGGCGCCGTATGCGTTGACGCAGGATGACGGCACGGTGCGCGTGTACGCAGGTCCGTTCGAGACAGTAGCCCAGATGGTGACGATGGCAGCAATCGTCCACGACTCGGGTGGTACGCCAATGGTAGCATTTCGAACCGGGAGACCAGACTAGGTGCGGCTGACCAAGCTAGAACTGCATGGCTTCAAGTCCTTTGCAGATCCGACTGTCCTGCAGTTCGATCACGGTGTGACAGCGATTGTCGGCCCGAATGGCTGCGGCAAGTCCAACGTTTCCGACGCCGTTCGCTGGGTCCTCGGCGAACAGCGCGCGCGGCTGTTGCGCGGCGCGAAGATGGAAGAAGTGATTTTTCAGGGGTCGTCCGCCCGACGAGCCATCAACATCGCTGAGGTGTCGCTGCACTTTACGAACGACGACGGTGGACTGCCGGTGCCGTTTAAAGAAGTCGTCATCACCAGGCGCCTGTCGCGTTCGGGTGAAAGCGAGTATCTGCTCAACCGCGCGCCCTGCCGGCTGCGCGACATTTACGACCTCGTACGCGGCACCGGCCTCGGCGCCGACAGCGGCGTGGTGATTGAAAGCAGGATGATCGACGCGCTCCTCTCGGACCGCCCCGATGACCGGCGAGAACTCTTTGAAGAAGCCGCTGGCGTCGGGCTCTATCGTGACCGACGGCGCAGCACCGAGCGCAGCCTCGAGCAAACGAGCGCGGACCTTGAGCGCCTTGACGACCTGATCACCGAAGTCACCACGCAGGTGCGCTCCCTGGCGCGTCAACGCAAGCGCGCCGAGCGCCATGACGAGATCATGACGCGCCGATTCGCCGTCGATCTCACGCTTGCGTCGCGCGAGATGTCGGCATGGCACGATGAGTTGGCCCAGCTCGATGAGCGGGTGGTGTCGCTTCGCGCACGGCTGCCGGAAGCCCACGACACGCAGGCGACCACCGAGCGCGAGCGCGAAGGGGCGTACGCGGCGCGTGGCGATGCCGAACAGACCCGCGGTGATCGCACGCGCGGCGCGGCCGCCTACCGCGAAAGCGTGATGACGCTGCAGGGCCAGATCGCCGTGGCCAAAGAACGGCATCGCAACGCGCTGGAGCGCCTCGGTCGGGCTGAGCAGGAACGATCAGAAGGCATGGCCCACGGCGCACGCGTGGTGGCCGACTTCGAGGCCGCGCAGTCTGAAGAACAGGCGCTTGATGCCGCGCTGAGGGAATCGGGTGCGGAACGGCAACGCGCCGTAGGAGAAGAAGAGGCTTCCCGCGGCACCGTGGCGCAGTCGCGTGAGAAGATGGCGCGGTCCGACCGTGCTGTGCGGGAACTGCAAGATGCCCTGCGCAGGCTTGAACTCGAGCTGGAAGCGGCGGACCGCGAACTCTCAGACGTCGTGCAGCGCTCCGAGACACTGAGACAGGAACATGCCGCGCTCGCCGACGCCCAGCGGGTCGCGTCGACCACGCATGCCGCCGCTGAAGCGGCGCTCGCCGAGTCTGACCGCGACTCGATCGTTGCCGACGGCGCGCTCGCCGAGGCGCAGCGCGCGGCTGCCGCCGCGCACGAGGCGGAGGCTGGTGCACGGATGGCCGCACGCCGGGTCGAAGAAGAACACACGGCACTTGCTGGCAAAGTGGATGGACTCGAGGCACTCGAACGCGAACGTGTGGGACTGGCCCCCGCCGCCGCGCGCCTGCTTCGCGATCGTGCACAGTTCGGCGACGGTGCGATCATTGGGCCGCTGACCGACTTCATCGGAGCCGACCCGGCCACGGCCGCGCAGGTCGAGCGCTTTCTTGGCGCCACAGCGCACGCCGTCATCGTTCGCGACGCTGAGGTAGCGGAACGAATCCGGCGCTGGCACTCCAACACCAACCCGGGCGCCCTGCTCCTCCTTCCGCTCGACGCCGCCGCCCTGCGCGACGCGACGGAGCCCGAAGCCCTCGCCGCACTCGTGCAGAGCGAAGGCGCGGCAAGCGCCTGGGTGCGCGCGCTGTTGGGACATGTTCGCCCGCTCGACAACGGCGCGGCGTTCGTGGATGCCCGCGGAGCCGTCTGGTTGCCAGGCACCGGTGCATCGGCAGGTCCGCTGCGTCGCCGCGCAGAGTTGGTCGCGCTCCGTGTCGAAGTCGCGGCAGTGGATTCGCGTCGTGCCGCCGCAACGGCGACGATCGCTGCGGCCCAGGACAAACTGGGCGTCGCGGAGCGCAGCGTGACGTCGGCGCGTGAGACCGCCACGTTGGCCCATGGCCGGCGCGAGCTTGCCGCGCGGCGTCGTGGCGAGACTGAACGCGCAGGCCAGCAGGCGGCGCGCACGCTGGCCGACGCCGTCTCACTCAGCGCTCAGCTCAACGGGCGCCGTGACGAACTCACCGCTCGGGTAGGTGAGGGCGCGGGGAGGCTGCGGGAGGCCACCACCGCCATCTCCGCGGCCGGAGCGGAGCTGGCCGAGACCCAGTCGGCGGTCGCCGCGTCAGAACAACGCCTCGACCTGGCCAGAGAGGCTCGCTCGGCATCGCAGGTGGCGTTCGCCCAAGCTGAGGCGCGGCGTGTCGTGGCAGGGGAACGGCGTGAACGGTTGGCGCGTGAGCGCGACTTTGCCAGCAGCAAAATCGCGTCGCTGCAGTTAGAGCTGTTGAATCTTGCCACGGACGACGCCGAACTCGCCAGCGAGATGGCGACGTGGAAAACCGAACTCGATTCGCGCAACCTGTCGCTCAGCGAGGCGGAAGCGGCCCTCGCGGCTGCCGAGGCAGCCGTGCGCGCCGCCGACACGGCCCTCACCGAAGCCGACCAGCGGCTGGACGCCACACGGCGCACCGCATCGGCGCTGAGCGAGGACCTCCACCATGCCGAACTTCGGCACACGGAGCTCTCGGGCCGCCGCGCCGCGATCCGTGAGCGACTCGAAACGGAGTGGCGTCGCCCGCTCGACGACCTGTTCGCGACGTACGTCCCCGTCGACGCAGACGATGCTTCGTTGCGCGCCGAAGCCGAGGCACTGCGCGCGCAGGTCGAATCGCTTGGCCTCGTCAATCCGTTGGCGATCGAGGAGCACACCGAGGAACAGCGACGGCTCGAACTGCTCGACGCCCAGCGCAGCGATATCACACAGGCCCGCGATTCACTGCAGCAGGCGATTCGGGAAATCGATGTCACGGCGCGCGAGATGTTCCTTAAGACGTTCGACGAAGTGCGCGCCCATTTCCGCCACATCTTCCTCACGCTGTTCGGCGGCGGCGAATGCGACCTGCGCCTCGAGAATCCCGACGCCCCGCTCGACTGCGACATCGAGATCCATGCGTCGCCGCGCGGCAAGAAGACGCAGCGTATCCACCTGCTCTCCAGCGGCGAGCGGGCACTGGTCGCGCTTTCGCTGCTGTTTGGCATCTTCCTCACGAAGCCCAGTCCGTTCTGCCTGCTCGACGAAGTGGACGCGCCGCTCGACGACGCAAACGTGGGCCGCTTCGTGCGCATGTTGAATGAGTTCAAGAAGCACACGCAGTTCATCGTAATCACGCACAACCCACGCACGACCACGGAGGCCTCCGATGCGGTCTACGGCGTGACGATGCAGGAGCCCGGCGTGTCGTCGCTCGTCAGCGTACGGATGCGCGGCCCCGCGGTGGACAGCACGGAGCCGGGCGCCGCGGCCTGATGTTCCGGCGCGGTCGAGTAGGCGCGAGCGGTACGCCGCGGAGAATCGTCGCGACCGCCATCGTCGGTTGCGTGATGGTGGCTACGGCGAGCGCGCAGTCTGGCGACATCACCGTGACCGGTCCCGCCGGCGAGCTGCTTCGCGAAAGCACACCACGCTTCATCATCGCCGCGACCGGATTCACCCAAGCAGACCTGCCGCTGCAGCTTCGACTCCAGGTGGCGCTCTCGCCGGATTTCGCGGCGCCCCTATGGGCCGACACCACCGTCGTGGGATCGTTGGCCATCATCGTCGTGCCGCGGCTGCTGCCCCCGCTGGTCAACGTCTGGTGGCGCGTCATCGCGAGCACCGCGCAGGGTCAACCGGTGATTTCGAACACCGATGGCCCCCGGCGGAGTCCGCCCTGGCTTACGCTGATTTCACCGAACAATCTGAACGGTTCGACTGTCGATTCGCCGCGACCGGCATTCCTCTGGACCTCAGCAGCCCTGCTGTCGCCGGTGGCGCCATGGCGCTACACGATCGCGATCTCGCGGTCTTCCGATGGCTTCGCGGTCCTCACCAGCACGCTCTCAGAGACGGTGTACCGTCCGTTCGTTGACCTCGAGTACAACACGTCCTATCGATGGGCGGTGTCGGCAGTCGCCGGCACCGGTGACAGCGTGCGCGTGATGAGTGCATCGAGTTTCGTGATCGCGAGCCCCAACGCGCCGATCGCGACCGTGATGTTCCAGAGCTTCCCCACTCCGTTCCCTACCGAACGGCTGAACGCCACGTGCATCTGGTTCGACCTGCGGAAGCAGTCCGACGTGAGGCTTGAAGTTCTTGATCTTCGAGGCAATCGCGTGGCGCGAATACTGCCGGGCCGCGGGCTTGGCGGCACGCTGCCGCCAGGGCGATACGGTCGCGCGACGATTGGCAGCGACACGGGCTGCGACGAGCGACTGAGCTGGGACGGCACCGACGACCAGGGCCGCGTGGTCAGACCGGGTGTCTACCTGATCAGGTTCACAGGCGACGGCTACACCAACATCAAAAAAGTGCTCTTCCGGGGTCGCTAACGAGCGCGGGCGCGGCGGGTATCTCACTCCGCCGCGCCCGCGCCGTCTTCTCGATCCGGCGCGGTGTTACATCGCGGGCCCAAGCAGTTTCGACAGCAGCTGATGGATGTCGTCAAGTTGCTTCTTGAGCACGACGAGCCGGTCGGCCGCATCCTTCGGGACACGTTGGTCGGCCTGCCCAGTCATCGAGGCGAGATAGGTGATGTGCGTCTGTAGCTCCGGCTTGCTATACCGGATCGAAGGCGTGATCAACTTGCTCGCGATGTCGTTGATCTTCGCGAGCGTATCGGCCGCCGCGCCGGTGGCATTCCGAAGCCGTGCCTGAGTCGCCCGCACGCGCGCGACCGTTCGGTTGGCCTCGCTCACGAGGTCTCTCACTCGGATATTGTGCGCGAACATCGCCTTCTGATCGGCGAGCGAGATCCCGTCGCGCGTGGCCCGCGGGTCGGCCGACAGACGGAGTGGCTGCGTCTGAGTCGTCGTGCCGGACACGAGGCGCACCGTGTAGTTGCCCGGTGGCGCGAGCGGGCCGTTGGGGCCTTCGGGCCGTGCGGCACTCTGCCACGAGCCGGGGTAGCGGAGGTCCCACGTGAATCGATTCATGCCCGCGCTCTTCGGAAGCCGCGCCGGCGCACCGCCACCGCGACCGCCGCCACCGCCATCTTCGTCGTCCGGCGGCGCAACCTCCGCCACTGGTTGCGGCGCCGAGCCAGCGGCACTGGAGATCGAGCGAATCACTCGCCCAGCCGAATCCAGCACATCGAAGCGCAATTCACCGGCCGGTACCGACAGCAGGTTGTAGTCAATCTGCGCGCCAACCGGGAGATACTGCGCGCCCGCACCGCCGCGCCCACCACCGCGTCCACCGGCGATGTTGCGCACGGCCTCGCGTGGCTTGAAGAGCGTGATCGGCTCCGTCGCCACTTTCTCGGACAGCTGGTGTAGCGGCGTCAAATTGTCGAGCACCCAAAACGAGCGCCCCATTGTGGAGATTACCAGGTCGTTGTTCACGACCTTGATGTCGGTGATGGGCGTGTTGGGCATGTTCTGCTGGAAACTCTGCCAGTGCGCGCCGTCGTCGAACGAGATGTACATCCCGAACTCCGTCCCGGCGTACAGCAGCTTCGCGCGCTTCGGGTCTTCGCGCACGACCCGCGTCGGCTCGTCTGCGGCAATGCCGTTGGTGCCATCGGTCAGTCGCTTCCACGTCTTGCCGAAGTCGTCGGTGCGGTAGATGTACGGTTGGAAGTCGCCGAGCAGGTAGCGATACACCGCGTAGTAGGCCGTGCCCGCGCGATGCGGACTCGGCTCGATATTCTGCACGCGGCCGCCCGGGGGCAGGTCCTTGGGCGTCACGTTCGTCCACGTCTTGCCGTCGTCACGCGTCACCCAGAACGGACCGTCGTTCGCGCCCGTCCAGATCACGCCCTTCTGCACCGGCGATTCACGGATCGCATACACGGCGCTGTACATCTCTTCGCCGGTCGCGTCGATCGTGATCGGCGTGCCGCTCGACAGCTGCGGCTCACCCGGTGGGAATGCCGTCAGGTCTGGGCTGAGCTTCTGCCAGCTAATACCCTCGTCCAACGAGCGGTGCAGGTACTGGGAACCGTAGTAGATGACCTTTGAGTTGAAGGGCGAAATTTCCATTGGCGAGACGCGCTGGAAACGGTAGATCAGCGTTGCACCGCCATTGCCATAGAGCGATTCTCCGCCAATCCACGACTGCCACTCCTGGCCCGAGCGCATCGACTTTCGGCTGAACTGCCCCTTGCACGAACCGTAGACGGTGTCGGGGTTGGTCGGGTGCGGCATGATCGGCCCCGTTTCGCAACCCGGCCCGCTGCGCCATTCGTCACCGTAGCCGGCGCCCGTCGGCCCCGATGGGACGATCAGGGTGCTGTTGTCCTGCTGCGCCCCGTAGGCGCGGTATGGGAACTGGTTGTCCACGTAGACCTGATACAGTTCTGCGGTCGGCTGGTTGGACTGCGTGCTCCAGGTGCGTCCGCCATCCTGCGAGACGTTCGCCCCGCCGTCGTTGGCCTGCACCATCAGATCCGAATTGTTCGGGTTGGTCCAGACGTCATGGTTGTCGCCATGCGGAACGGGCGAGCTCCGAAAGCTCTTCCCGCCGTCAATGCTCTTGAACCAGCCTTCATTTCCAACCCAGACGACGTCGGCGTTGTTCGGGTCGACGCCGAGCGTCGTGTAGTAGAAGGGACGCGTCCAGAGGTTTTGCGCGGCGTTGATCAGGTTCCAACTCACGCCGCCGTCCTCGGAACGGTAGAGTCCACCGCCCGGCTTGGCCTCGATGAGCGCGTAGATGCGGTTCGGCATCGCCTTGGAGATCGCCACATTGGCGCGCCCAAAGATCTGGTTCGGCAACCCCCCACCCAGCTTCGTCCAATTCTCGCCGCCGTCGGCGCTCTTGTAAATGCCCCCTTCACGTGCGCCGCTAACAATGGTCCACGGCTTTCGCTGACCACGCCACATGGCGGCAAACACGACGTTGGGATTGCCCGGCTGCAGCTCGAGGTCGGCCGCGCCGGTGCTGTCGGTCACGAAGAGGACATTTTTCCAATTCTTGCCACCGTCCGTGCTCTTGTAGATCCCGCGTGCCCTGTTCGGTGCAAACGGGTTGCCGAGCGCCGCGACGAACACGAGGTCAGGATTGGTCGGACTGACGCGGACCGTGGCGACCTGGCCAACGTCGCGCAGTCCCGCGAAGGCCCAGGTTCGCCCCGCATCGGTGGACTTGTACATCCCCCGTCCGATCGAAACGTTGCTCCGGATCTTGGACGACCCGGTGCCGACGTAGACGATGTCCGGATTGGAGAGCGAGACGTCGACGGCGCCCATTGAACCGAGCGGAATCTGTCCGTCGGAAATGTTCTGCCAGGTCGCGCCGGCATCGCCGGTCTTCCAGACGCCACCGCCGGTGGACCCCATATAAAAGGTCCGTGGCTGAGAGGGCACGCCGGTCACGGTCGTGACGCGACCGCCACGCGACGGACCGATCGTTCGGTACCGGAGCCCAGCCCAGAGCGACTTCTCGTACGTCGCGCGCTGCTGGAGTCTGGCGGCCATGGGGGAGGCAGCGAGGGCAATAAGGCCCACGGCGCCGAGGAATGAGGCAAGACGGGTCGTACGGGTCATTGGTATCCCTGAGTGGGGTTTCACCGCTGCGCTGGAATATATTTCGGGTTACTCCGGAGGGCGAAGCCGTATGCTGGTCGTGATGTCCAATACTGCCACAAAAGCTGACATCGATCGAGTCTGTGAAACGATCCGGACCATGGGATACACCCCTGTGGCCATGCCGGGGTCCTCGCGCACGACGGTCGGCCTGATCGGCAATGACCGGCGGGTGGACAGCTCGCTGGTGGCTGAACTGCCGGGCGTCGCGCAGGTCATCCACGTCTCGAACCTGTACAAGCAGGTGTCACGCGAATGGAAGTCGGACGGCACCATTGTCACCATCGCACCGGGCGTGAGTTTCGGCGGCGCAGCGGTTCCTGTGATCGCCGGCCCATGCTCGGTGGAGTCGGAAGCGCAGATCCTCGAAGCGGCCCGCGGTGTGAAGGCGGTTGGAGCGGTCGCGTTGCGCGGCGGCGCGTTCAAGCCACGCAGTTCGCCCTACTCGTTCCAGGGCATGGGAAAACAGGGGCTTGAGCTGCTGGCGCTCGCTAAGCGGGAGACGGGCCTGGCTATCGTCACGGAGGCGATGGACGACGAAGGCGCCCACCTCGTGGCCGAAGTGGCTGATCTGATCCAGATCGGCGCCCGCAACATGCAGAACTACTCGCTGCTCAAGACGGTCGGGCGGATCGGCAAGCCGGTGCTGCTCAAACGCGGCATGGCGGCGACGATCGAAGACCTACTGCTCTCGGCCGAGTACATCCTGAGCGAAGGCAACCAGCAGGTGATTCTCTGCGAACGGGGCCTCCGAAGCTTCGACGCCACGGCCCGCAATCTGTTCGACCTCACGGCCATTCCAGTCGTGCACGGTCTCTCGCACTTGCCAATCGTCGCTGACCCGAGCCACGGGACGGGACGTCGCGACAAGGTGACGCCGATGGCGCGCGCGGCCGTCGCCGCCGGCGCCGACGGCCTCATCGTGGAAGTGCATCCGCATCCCGAACGCGCGCTGAGCGACGGCGCGCAGTCGCTGACGCTGGATCAGTTCACTGAGCTGATGCGGCAGCTGCGGCGTGTCACGGAAGCGGTAGACCGTCAGGTCAGCGGTACGCCAGCAGGAGCGGCGTGAACGGACGATTACAGCGCCGGAGCGTCGCGCTGGTGGCGATCGCACTCACCTGCACAGCGTACCTGACCCCGCTGGCGGCGCAGTCGACCGCCGGTGATTCGCTCCTCGACCGCGCGGCGCAGACCCTCTCGGCCGGCCGGCCGGTTCGCGCCAACTTCGAACAGACGCTCACCAACCCTGACGTCAGGCAAACCCGGACCGCGCGCGGAGAATTCGCGCAGCAGGGGCCGTCGAAGTTCGCCTTTCGCTTCACTGACCCGGCAGGCGATGCGATCGTCGCCGACGGCGCCGCGATCTGGGTCTACCTCCCCAGCTCGGCGCGCGGCCAGGTCCTGAAGCTTCCCATCGCGCAGGGCGCACAGCTCGACCTGATCACGAACCTGCTCACCCTCCCACGCGCCAACTACGCCGTGACCGAACGGCCCGTGGGCGAGATCGCCGGCAACGCGGTGTCCGTGTTCGTGTTGACCCCCAAGGCAGCGAATGCGCCGTTCACGAAGGCAACACTCTGGATCGACCGCGACAATGCCGTCGTGCGCCAACTTGAGGCGGTGGAACTGAGCGGCCTTGTCCGGCGTATCCGATTCACCAACGTTCGCACGGACGGAGAACTGCCGACCGCGATGCTGACGTTCGTCCTGCCCGCCGGCGTGAAAGTGCTCGACGCGTCCGGGCTACTGGGCGGCATCAAACCGCCACGCTAACCAGGCCGGCACGGGCATCCGCCCGCCCGGACGCTGCTAGATCCGGCTGGCGGTCGCTGTCGGCTTGGGCACGCGTTTGACCAGCGCGTCTGCTGATTCGACACCCTGCAACAGTGCCGTGGCCTGGGCGATGACCGCATCGGTTCGCACCGCACGAAGCTGGGCGCCGGGAATGCCAAAAGCGATCCGTGCGATTTCTTGACCGAGGAGCCGATCGATCGATTCGCGAACATCGTCGAAAATCGGTCGCTGCACCTCGACGCCGCGCGCGCGCATCGCGGCAAAGAGCAGGTCACGCATCGGCGCGTCCACCATGAACAACGGGTCCCGGATGCGCTCGTCGCGGTGCACGCGCTCCGCCGCTGACGTGAGGGCCCCGCGAAACTCCGTCACCTTCGCGCCCACCGATTTCATCCAAGCACGCTCGGCCGGCGAGAGCAAACTGTCACCGGATACAATATCCGGCCGAATCCCGCCACCCCCCGTCAGCATCCGGCCACTGCCGGTGCGAAAGGTCGTCCGAACGGTGTCGGCCGGATCGTCGTCGTCGGCACCCGTGGGCACCTGTGCGCGCTCGAGACTCCTGCCAAGCGGCGTATACCAGCGCGCGCTCGTCAGTTTGAGGCCACCACCATCCTCGAGCTGCAGCACGGTCTGCGCGCTGCCCTTGCCGTAGGTCTGGCGCCCGACGAGCACGGCGCGATCGTTTTCCTGCAGCGCTCCGGCGAATATCTCGGCGGCGCTCGCCGTGTTGCCATTGACGAGCACAATGATCGGTCGCCCGGGCCATCGCTGCGCGGCCTTGTCGAGAAAATCGGCGTTCGCCGTCGCCTGCCGCCCCTTGGTGGACGCGATCTTCACGCCCTTATCGAGGAACAGGTCCGCGACTTCGACGCCCTGCGACAGCAGCCCGCCCGGATTGCCGCGCATGTCGATGATCAGTCCGTGCGCACCGGCGGTGACGAGCGAATCCACGGTGTGCTCGACGTCACGCGCGGTGGAGTCGTTGAAAGTCGAGACGAGGAAATAGCCGATATCCTCGCCGATGCGTGTCGCGCGCGTGACGGCACTTACGTGGATTTCCTCGCGCTCGATCTGCAGCGGGATCCGCGCCGTAGTGGAGCCGTGCTGAATGCCCAACGACAACGTGGTACCGACGTCACCGCGAATCGCCGTGATCACCTCGGCGAGGGTCCATCCACGGATCGACTGTCCGTTGATCTCAACGAGCCGGTCGCCAATCGCGATGCCCGCGCGTTCGGCGGGCGTGCCGACCCGCACGTGAGTGACGACGAGCCAGCTGTCACGAAAGTCGAGCGACATGCCGACGCCGGAGTAGGTGCCCGTGGTAAACTCGCGCAGCCGCTTCAGTCGGGCGGGCGTCAGGTATTCGGAGTTCGGATCGTCGAGTTCGTCGACGAGGCCGAGCGCCGTTCGCCGGTAGATCTCGTCGAGCGAGAGCGAGTCGACCCACGAGTGCTCGATGCGGCGCATCACGGCTTCAAGCAGTTGCTGGCCCTGCGCCGCACTCAGCGCGCGGGAAGTCTCATCGTGCCGCACGCCACGCCAGATGAGCACGGCTCCGCCGGTCAACCCAATCCCAAGGGCGGCGCCGGCAAGGATCCGTTTCCAATATTTCACGCGTCGCACCCCAGCGCCGCGCGCACCTCGTGTAATGTATCCGCGAGCGTCGCGGCAATCCGCTGCTCCACGGTGTCGGCACTTCCCGTCGCATCCACCAACACTATGCGACCGGCTTCCGGGTGCGCGCTCTGCCAGACCGGCGTTGCGAACCGCGAGAAGGCTGCTTCGACGCGTGCGTGAAACAGCTGGCCTGATCGTTCCATGCGGTCGGACGCGCCACGCTGGTTCGCACGCGCGAGCCCTTGGCCGGCTGGCAAGGAGAACAGGATCGTCAGGTCGGGTATGAGACCGCCCGTGGCGGTCGCGTTTGCGGCGCGCACATCCTGCTCGGGCAGTCCTCGACCGTCGACCTGATAGGCATACGTCGAAAGGAAGAAACGGTCGAGGAAGACGATCGCGCCAGCGGCCAGTGCGGGGCGCACGGCGGTCGCCACCAGCTCGGCACGCGATGCCATGAACAACAGCGCCTCGGTGCGGGCGTCCATCAAAGTGCCTGGGTCGAGCAGCACCTGCCTGATACGGTCGCCCACCGGCGTGCCACCCGGCTCGCGAAAGCGCGCGACGTTGACTCCGGCGGCAGCGAGGCGCGCGACGAGACGGTCGAGCTGGGTGGTCTTGCCGACCCCCTCGACCCCCTCGAACACGACCAGCCGCCCGACCACGACAGTCATTCGCGTGCTACCCCAGTGTGATGATGGAACTCGTGGCACCTTTCTTGATACCTTCGAGAATCCACTGGTTCACCTGCACCATGATCTTGTCGAAGTTCTCGTTCGCGACCATGACCCGTTGGTAGGTCCCATTTGTCTGGATCTGCCCGAGCAGCGTGTCAAGCTGCTGTTCCATCTGGGCAGTTGGCTGGCCGCCGCTCGAAATCGTACGCTGCGCCTCCTGGCGCAGCCGCTCCATCGTTTCCAGCAACGCGACCGTTTCCTTGTCGTCGTTGAGGGCGTCGCTGGCGCGCTTGACCGCCTTGTACTCAGGTGTCTGGCCGATCATCCGGCCGAGTTCGGTCGCTCGTTCGTTCAGCATAGGTGGCGGTTACCTGGTGATATCGTGGGTGCGTCGGGCCACGAGGAAGCGCTCGCGTCCCGTCAGGTCAGGCCGGATCTGAATGTCGCTCCACCGGCCATCGGTTTCCGCAGCCGAGCGCGCCAGCTGCGCGCGCTGCGAATCGAGTTCAACAAACAACAGTCCGCCGGGCGCTAGCACCTCACCCGCTTCCACGATCAGGCCGTTGATGGCGGTCATCCCGTCGTCACCGGAGAAGAGGGCCAGATGCGGTTCCCAGTCGAGCACCGACGGAGGAAGGCCGTCCAGTTCGGTATTCGCAATGTAGGGCGGATTGGATACGATGACCGTGACCGATTCGCCGGCAAGCGGCGCCGTCAGGTTGCCTTGCCGAAAGTCCACGAGCACTCGACGGTCCGCCGGAATCGCCTGCAGATTGTCGGACGCCAGCGCCAAGGCATCGGCGGATAGGTCGGTCGCGAAAATCCGCTCAAACTGACCTTCGGCGGCGAGCGACAGCGCGATCGCACCAGAACCGGTGCCGATGTCGGCAACCCGGCCGTGCCCACCGGTGGCGGCCAGGACGAGGTCCACGAGCAATTCGGTTTCGGACCGCGGGATCAGCACGCGGCGGTCGACCTTCAGCGTGAGGTTTCTGAACGCGGCCTGGCCGACCGCGTAGGCAAACGGCATTCCCATTCGCAACGCGTCGGCGGCACGATGGATTGTCTGGCACATCGTGTCGTCGAGCGGATGATCGCGGTGCGCCGTGGGCCAAAATCGCGGTTGGTTGAGCACGGCGCCAATCAGGTCGCGCGTGCTACCCCGATCGGGAGGTGCGCCGTCGCCGGCGAGCGCCAGCGCGATCTCGTCGAGGAGCGTCCCCACAGTCGCGATCACGGCGCTCGGCGTCATTGGGAGCCGCCACCAGCCAACTTTTCGTCAAGGTCCGCCAGCTTCAGCGCTTCGATGAGCGGCCCGAGCTCACCGCTCATGATGCCAGTCAGGTTATGCGACGTGAACCCAATCCGATGGTCGGTGACGCGACTCTGCGGATAGTTGTAGGTGCGGATCTTCGCCGATCGGTCGCCGGTACTCACTTGCGAGCGCCGGATGCGCGAGCGCTCGGCTTCCTGCGCTGCGACCTTCGCGTCGAGCAGCCGAGCGCGAAGCACTTCCAGGCCCTTCAGCTTGTTCTGTAGCTGGCTCTTCTGGTCCTGCTGCGAGACGACGAGGCCCGTGGGAAGGTGCGTGATGCGGACGGCGCTATCCGTCGTGTTCACACTCTGGCCACCGGGACCGCTGGCGCGAAACACATCGATGCGAAGATCCTTGTCCTCGATCCTGAGGTCGATTTCCTCGGCTTCCGGGAGTACGGCCACCGTCGCAGCAGAGGTGTGAATGCGGCCCGCGGCTTCCGTGGCCGGCACCCGCTGCACGCGATGTACGCCGCTTTCCCACCGCATCTCTCCGAATGCGCTCGCGCCGACGATCTTAAAAATCACTTCCTTCACGCCGCCGAGCGTCGCTTCCGACATCGACAGGATCTCGATCTTCCAGCCGATGCGTTCGATGTGGCGCGTGTACATGCGCCAAATGTCCGCCGCAAAGATCGCGGCCTCGTCGCCGCCGGTACCGGCACGGATTTCCAGGATGCAATTGCGGTCGTTGAGAGGGTCCGGCGGCAGGAGCAGCGGCTTGAGTTCTTCCTCGATCGCCTTGATCGAGATCTCGAGGACGGCGGTCTCTGCGCGCGCCTCGGCGGCCATCTCTGCGTCGTCGGACGACGCGAGCTCGCCCGTGGAGGCGAGCTCGTCGTCCAGCTTCTTCAGGGTCGCTGCGCGCTCGACGACCTTGCCGAGTCGCTGGTGCTCGCGCCCAAGCGACGCCATAAGCTTCGCGTCGCGGACCGTCTTTGGATCGAGGAGCTGCCCTTCGACGGCCGCCGCGCGGGAGACCGCGTCGGCGAGTAGGTCGCGGAGCGCCAAGCGGAACGAGCCTTACGCGGTCGGCTTCGGCGTCGTCGCGTACTTCTGGCGGAACCGTTCGACGCGGCCGGCGGTGTCGACGAGCCGCAGCTTGCCGGTGTAGAACGGGTGGCACGCCGCGCAGATATCCGTGTGGATTTCCGACTGCGTGGACCGCGTCGCGAACGTGTTGCCGCACGCGCACTTCACATTCGCGGTAGCGTACACGGGATGGATTTCGGCTTTCATGTGATGCCTCGGAATGAACAGATCTTGGTCGAGCCTTCCAGTATAGTGAGTTACAGGCTCGGCTTCAAGTCTCGGCCGACTTGCAAGGGGTTGCGGCACAAAGGCTTACGAGCGGCCTCTAACAGGCAGCCAGTAGCTCATCTTCAGCGCAAGAAAATTGTCGCCAGCGGCACGCGTGGTGTTGAGCAGGTCGGCCGCGCTGACCGGCTCGCCGAGCGCTTCGGAGGCACGCCGATTCTGCTGCCAGACCACGTAGAGGGTACTGCCCAAGTGCCATTCCCAACGCAGCACGACGTTCGACCGGAACGACAGCACGTTGAAGTCGCGGTTGCTGAGGGTGAACGCCGCCCCTTGCGGGGTGACCGCATACGAACCGTTGGCTAGTCGCGTAATCGTCGTGCCTTCGGCGCCGTAACGGCGCAGCTCGCTGGTGCGGGGCGCACGCAGTTCGCCGATCCCGTGGTAACGCCCGCTCGCCGCGAATGGCTCAGCGTATCCCTCTAGGGTCAACGACCGTGAGAAGGCGTAGTTGACCCGCGTCTTCAGCGACGTTGTCACACGATCCACATACGCGAAGAGGTATCGGGCGCCGTAGGTGGCGGTCGCCGCCGCATCGGTGACGGTTGTCACGTATTGGCGTGAGTCGGTGCTCCGCTGATAGTTGGGATCGAGAGAGAGCTGCCAGCGCGGTGACGGCCGCACGGTGATACCGCCACCGAAGGCGCTGCGCCAGCCGCCCGACGCATCCCTGCCCCAGTTGTAATTCGCCCGCCAGCCTGTCCGTGCTCCCATCGCGCTGTTGAAGCGGTAGTCCTGGCCCCAGCTCAAGCCGGTCCGCATCAGCGGCCCGCCCCGCGTGAGCGCGTCGTCGAGGGTCGATGCGTCGAGCCGCGTATTCAGGTTCAACGACCAGAAGTTGAGAAAAGTGAAGTTGGCGCTCTGCTGCCACTCCGCGTTGGTGTGGTTTCCTCCGTAGTTGAACGAGCCACGGGAGACGAACCCGAGCCTCCAGTTGCGGAGGTATCGCCCCGGCTCGGTTTCCCGAATCTGGATGTCGGCGTTGTAGTCAACGTCCTCGGCCGACTGCAGCCGGCCGACGTCGTTCACTTCATACCCGGATGTCTCAGTCGACACCTGCGCGCCCCAGAGGATGCGGCGGCCCGCGTCCTTGTCGGCGCGGATGGAAGCGGTGTAACCCGTGAGCGACTGGCGCGACGGGTCGTAATCGAGATAGGCGCCGTCTGGACGCTGGAAATAGTGGGCGCTGGACCGTTGGACCCGACCGATCGCGAGTGAGTCACCCTCGACGTGGCTGAACCCCGCGTACCCGCTTACCGCGTACTTGCCCTGCTGCCATCGGATACGCCAGTCCACGCCGCCCGAGTAGGCTTGGCTCGCCAGGCGTGCGGTAAGCGTCGGATCGCTTCCAAGATCGCGCCGCATGGCCACGAGCATGCCGCCGAACGTGGACGCCTGTTTGCCAAGTTCCTGCTCCAGGCGAACCACCGCGTATTCCGTTCGTGGTTCGACGACCGTACTCGTCGTACGATTACTGTCGACAGAGAACACCCGCGCACTGGCACGGCCGGTCATGCCGAGCAGCGCACCGACGGAGAGGCGCGAGGCCGTACGCCCCGTGAGCTTGGCGGCGCCGAGAATGGTGCTAGCCCGTGGCTGGTCGACGTAATCGCCGCTCACACTCAGATGCGGCGCTGCACCGATACGCCGTGAATAAAAGTAGTTTGGGCCCTCGATACGAAGGAGTTGCGCTCCTTCAGTAAAGAAGGTGCGGCGTTCTTCGACGATGGTCTCGAATGCGGATAGGTTCACCTCGGCCGGATCGGCCTCCACCTGACCGAAGTCTGGGTTCATCGTTGCATCGATCGTCAGGTTGGACCCAATTCCAAATTTGGCGTCCATGCCGACTCGCGTTCGCGTTGGATTGCGAAACGGATTGGCCTGGTCCACCACCGCGGCCCGAACCGCGTCCGAAGCCACATACGGCAGCAGCTCCACGGGACGGACTGCCTTGACCCCCGCAATACCAGTGATCGTGCCAAACCTGGAGATGTACCCCGTCTCCTTGGTTGGGATCACGATCCACTGGAGGTCTTCGTTCTTGTCTGGCATCCACCGGTCGAGCTGGAATCCCCATTCCTGCCGATCGGCGGCCGGGAAACGGAGCTGCGAGAACGGGATCCGCATTTCGGCGACCCATCCAAGCGAATCGATAGCGGCGCTCGCCTCCCAGACCGGATCGTACTGCGCTTCGCGCCCGCGCATTTCGTTATCCTGCGCGTGATGGAAGTCGCCTTGCACACCGGCGGCCGAAATCTTGAATGCGTAGCCGGTGCGCCCATCGCGATGCGTGTCGAACGTAACCTGCAGGTGCTCAGCCGCCGCAGAACCGTCGCGGCGCGAAAGGCTGCGCAGGATATCGGACGGCTGGGCCCGAAACATCCGCGCGCCTAGGTAGAGCGCGTCGTTGTCGTAGCGGATGAAGACTTGCGTCCGTTCCGACGGCACACCCCCCTCGGTCGGCCGCTGCTGATTGAAGTCCTCGAGCGGCGCCACCCCCGTCCACGCCGCGTCATCAAGACGTCCGTCGATTCGTGGCGCCGGACCGGCGAGGCGAACCGCGGTCGCGCGCTTGGGTGATGCCTGCGCGTCCAACGCGGAGGCGGCAGCGAGGAAAGCGAGTGCGGCGAGAAGAATGCGCGAAGCGATGCGCCAGAATGGACGGGGCACGTACACGGAGGTGGGGGTCGCGAACGTAAGACGCGCCTCCGAGGGTACCGCCAACCACCCCCCGGGGGCGCATTCATGAGCTGAACAACGTCAACAAGGAAGTATACGCGCCAGATCGAAACTCGTTGCCTCGCAGCGGCGCGCACCGCGCCCGCTCCGGACCTCGGGCGCTCAGCCGACGACGTGGCCCCAGCCGCCGCCACCGGGGGTCTCGATCGACACGACATCGCCGGCGCTGAGTTCGAGCCGGCACTTCGCTGGGAGCACCGTCCCATTCAGCCGGTTCACGCCGACGGCCCCATCCGCTCCACCCATCGCGCCGCGCGGTGCGCGCACGCGCCGCTCCGTGACGAGCGTGACCGTGCAGCGCTCGAGGACGCGATAGCGCCTCACAAGACCGTCGCCGCCCACCTGCGCGCCGGTTCCACCTGAGCCGCGCCGGATCGCGTATTCGGCGATTTCCATCGGGTACGACCGCTCAAGCGATTCGATCGGCGTGTTGCGCGTGTTGCTCATGCCCACGTGCACGGCACTGGGTCCCGGGCCGCGAGCCGACGCGCCCTGTCCGCCGCCAAGCGTTTCGTAAAAGGTCCAGCCATTGCCGCCAAATGTGACGTTGTTCATCGTGCCCTGCCCCTGCGCCGGCACCGCAACGCCGGCGTCGGCGAACGCGGCAAAAAGCAGGTCGGTCACACGCTGCGATGTCTCGACATTTCCCGCCGCCACCGCCGCGGGCCAGCGCGCATCGAGCACGCAATCGTCCGGGGTCACGATATGCACTGGCCGGGCCATACCCTCGTTGGTGGGCACGTCGTCGTCGAGCAGCGAGCGGAGCACGAAAATCGCCGCCGCGCGCACCACCGCCTTCACCGTATTGACGTTGCCGCGAACGCGCGGTGACGTGCCGGCGAAGTCGAGGTGCAGATTGCCGCCTTTGACGCGAAGCTGAACGGCGAACGGTACGGGCGTGTCGCTCACACCATCGCCTTCCAGAATGTCTTCGGCACGGCCAGACATGCTCCCGATTTCGCGCAGCCGTGCGCGCGCGCGGCGTTCCGTGTAGTCGAGTAGCGCGTCGCAGGCCGTCGCCATGCGGGCGGAACCTTCGCGCGCCAACAGCGCGCGCCAATTGGCAGCCCCGGCGGCGCACGCACCGCGCTGGGCCTCGAGATCGCCTCGACGCTCACCCGGCGTCCGCACGTTGGCCAGAATCAGCTCGAGCAGTGCTTCATCGAGAATTCCCTTGGGAGCGAGGCGCAGCGGCGGAAGGTGCAGACCTTCCTGTACCAGCTCGGTCGCGCCCTGGGGCATCGAACCCGGGCTCATGCCGCCAACGTCGGCGTGGTGCGCACGCACCGCCGTGTAACCGACGATTCGACCGCGCTCTGCCACGGCCTCGACCATCGTGAGATCGGGGAGGTGCGAACCGCCGTCGTACGGGCTATTGAGCAGGAACAGATCGCCGGGCGCCGGGCGGCGCGCGATCACCGCACGCACCGACTCGGGCATAGCGCCGAGGTGCACGGGAATGTGCGCCGCCTGCGCGATCATCCGTCCGCGCACGTCGAAAATGGCCGACGACGCATCGCGCCGTTCCCGAATGTTCGGTGACAGCGCACCGCGCTCCAACACGGTGCCCATCTCCTCGGCGATCATCGCGACCGCGTTGGACATCACCGACAGCGTGAGCGCGTCGAAGCCTGTGGCCTTGGCTGTCATGTACGCTCCAGGAGCCAACCGCCGATTGGAAGCGGCTTGGCGGTCCAGCCACGCGCAACGACCATCGTGGCATCGGGAAGCGTGACGACGCGCGGACCGCGCATCGGCGCGACGGACTTCCGAGGCATCGGCGAGCGCCCAGTCGCCGCCAGCTTGAGCTTCAACGGCTTGCCGTGCGCCGCGGCGCGCGCCGCGACGATCTCGACCGGGCGATCGAGCGTAAAACCGTATCGCGCCACGTGCAGCGAGCGAAAGCGGCGCGCGAGCGTGCCCCCATCATCACGACTGGTGAACGGGACGTCGAGTTCGTAGCCTTGCCCAGCGTAGCGTACCCGCGCGTGGGCCGTCACTCGCGCTGCCCGCATCGTGCCCTGTGCATTGGTCGCGAGCGCATGGTGCAGTCGCGCCATGTCGGGCTTCGTCATGTCGGACGCGGCACGCATCACGCTCGTTGCCGCTTCGCGGCGCTCGGGCGCAATGGCAAGGCCAAGCGCACTGAGCACGCCCGCGTGCGGCGGAACGAGGATCCGGGTCATTCCCAATAGGTCGGCGAGCGCACAACCGTGTAACGGTCCGCCACCACCGAACGCCACCAGCACGCACTGCCGCGGATCGACGCCTCGCTCGACACTCACACGCCGGAGCGCGCGGGCCACAGCCGCGTCGGCAATGGCGACGATTGCTTCAGCGGTCCGTTCGGTGGTAACGCGCATCTTCTTCGCGAGCGCGGCGATGGCGGAACGGGCGGCCGGCCGATCGAGCGCCACGCCACCCGAGAGCTCCGCGGCATCGAGCCGGCCGAGCACGATGTGCGCATCGGTCACCGTCGGATCCATGCCACCGCGGCCGAAAGCCACGGGCCCAGGAACCGCACCGGCGCTGTGCGGCCCGACTCGCAACGCACCACCGTCATCGACCCAGGCAATACTGCCACCGCCAGCACTCACCGTTTCAACGAGCACGCGGGGCAGCGCGATCGGCACACCGGCCACGCTGCCGCCGGGCTCGACCATCGGCTCGCCAGCGAGGATCAGGCCTGCGTCGGCGCTGGTGCCTCCAATGTCGATCGTCAGGGCGTCGCCGAGGCCCGCCGCGCGGAGCACTGCTGCAGCACCGACCACACCGCCAGCGGGCCCGGAAAGTGCGAGCGACGCGGCCCTTGACGCGGCCTCGTGTGCCGGGAGCATACCGCCACCACTCGTCATCACATCGGGGGCCGGATATCCGCCCAGCTTCACTCGCGTCGCGAGGTGCTCGATGTAGCGATGCACGCGTGGCCGCGCATACCCCTCCGCAACCGCCGTGGCGGTTCGCTCGTACTCTCGGATTTCCGGAAGGACGGCGGCGGCGCGCACAACGTCCATCCCGGGCAGGCGCTTCGCGATGGCGGCAGCGAGCTTGGCCTCGTGCGCGTCGTTCGCGTACGAGTGGAGCAGTGAAACGACGACAATGTCTGGCGCCAACTTGGCCACGTCGTCCGCGACGCGCGCGGCTTCGGCGTCGGTGAGCGCCGTCAGCACCCCATTGGCCGTGATGCGCTCATGGGTCGGCACCACGCGGTCGTGTGGCACGAGCGGCACTGGATGGTGCAGCGACAGATCGTACAGGCTGGCACGTTCCTGGCGACGCAACTCGAGGAGGTCTGCGGCACCCTGGGTGGCGCAGAGCACTACCCGCGCGCCCTTTCGCTCGAGCAGCAGATTCGTGACGACGGTCGTGCCGTGCGCGATACGGTGAATATCGGACGGCGCGTGGCCAAGCGCGGCGAGCGCCCTCGCCACGCCCTCGCTCTGGTCGGACGGCGTACTCAATACTTTGCGCGTCACCACTCGGCCGTCGCTTCCGACCGCGGCGAGGTCGGTGAACGTACCGCCAACATCCACGCCGACCGACAGCGTCATGCTGCCACTCCAGTGGGCAGCGACGCTGCGCGCAGGCGGAGCAGGTACGCGAACGCCGCATGCACTGGCAGTGCCAGCGCGACGGCGGCCAGATTGGCTGGTGCAACCGACGGCACGGCATGCGCGATGAGCGCAAGGATCGCCGCACCACAGGTGAATAACGAAAGCGTCGCGGCTAACCGAAGCCGGCGGGTGTCAGGCGTGCGCGACCAGGCGGGAATCATCAAGACGACCAGCGCTAGCGACACCGGCGTGCCGAGCAGTACGCCCGTGTTGGCGCCCATGAAGAGGTGATGCGTCATCAGCCCGGCGAGCAGGACCAGCGTTCCGCTCATTCCGGCCACGAAGTGCCAGGTCACGCCCATCACCCGGACGATATTCCGTGCGACAGCGGAGGTTGCGGCTGCATTGCCCGTCAACAGCACGGCGAGGGCGAGCGCCATACCAAGCGTCAACGCTCCGGCAAAAAACGAACGCGGCGCCGCTGCCTCGACATACAGCCCAACAGGGGCCAACTCGACCTCGTGACTGACCAGCGCGCGGTCCGCCTCGCCGGCCCTGCGAACCTTGACCGTGCGGATCGCATCGCGCAGCCGCATCGGGATGAACAACGCTTCCCACGCGGAAACGGTGGCATCCGCGGGCGCACCGAGCGCGAAATTCATGCCGAATCCGATGACCGGAAACTCATCGACAAGGCGAATGGTCTCACCACGCCACGTCACACCGTAGGCAACGCCAATAATCGTACGCGTCAACTCGCCTTGGAGGATGCCGTCGAGCAGGTCGCGAACGCGCGTCGCACAGTTATCACGGAAGTAGTCGTACCGATAGAATTTGTTCTCTGGCAGGGCGTTCCATCGCAGATAGGTCAGCAGCGAATCGGCTTCCTCTGTATTGAACGACAACTCCTGCTCCCAGACCGCGCGTCCCGACCGCCGGTAGTAGTCGATCAGGGCGCCGGACGGAAATCCCTCCATCCAGTAACGCGTGTCGCCAGCGAGGAATCGGGGAATGAACCCGGGCGCGTTGAAGTCATACATCCCCCAGTTCCACGCCGAGTCGAGACCGGTCGTGAGGTTGCGCACACGCACCGATGCGTGCCCAAACCGGTCGAACAATGCCGCACCTTGGCCCATGGTGAGCACCGAGACCACCAGCGAGTCGCGACCCGCAACGCGTCCGGCAAGGCCGCCGGTACGCGCCGTTGACGCGCCGGCTCCCTGTGCGCCCGCAACAGTCGGCAGCGCGAGCGCGGCCAGCACGGCGAGCATTCCGATGCGCAGCCGGTGCGCGACGTCTCGGCGATGATGGTGCTGGATCACAGGGCGGAGGATCAGGAGGCTGGGCCGACGGTGGTGCCGGGATAGTACGCGGCGAGGATGGTACGTGCTGTCTGGCCGGCGCGCGCGCGTCCGATGGCTCCCCATTGGCACATGCCGACGCCGTGCCCGTAACCTTTTCCACGGAGGACCACCCGAAGCAGCGCACCATCCCGCGCGGATTCGGTGTCGATGGAAAAATAGGTACTGTTGAGAATCTCGCCACCGGCGGTCCGTAATACGGACCGGACGTCGTTGCCGCGGACGGCGTACGAGCCGCGATCGGTGAGGAAAACAGTTCGCGCGACCCGGCCGCTCGGCGTGCGGGACTCAACCGAAATACGACGGACCTGTCCGGGCGGGACCGACAAGCCCTCGGTGTACTGGCGCAGATAGGTGCGCGCGACGGCGTCGAGCTCCACCGCCGTGAACTCGCGCGTCCAGGTAAACCGCGGCGCGATGTCGCAGTAGTAGCGGTCTGTCGAGCCGGTGACGCGGTCGCTCACACGACGCAGATACGCCGACGTCCCGCCCACGCGCCAGACTTCGTCTGGGGCTGCGCTTTCGCCGCCGCAGGATGACGAATACGGGGCGTCCACGACCCGACCACCGAACTTGAGCACGAGCCCGGCTGTCGTCCGCACCGCACGGTCGGTCGCTTCGCGCTCGGCGTCAGCACCGCCGTACACCTGATCGGTCACGGTGGCGGTCAGGTCATAGGCGCTGGTTCGCGACGAACGGCTTTGTCCCGAATTCAAGCGCACCCAGGTGTAGCTCCGTGCCGCGATCGCCTGCGCCTCGACAGCCGCCTGGTCGGACGGGCCACGATTCACCCCGATCTCGAGCGGCACCACGCCGCGCAAATAGTCCTCAACGCCGAGCAGGTTCACGACCGTGAGCCCCGAGTCGCTGGCGACCAGACGCAGCGCGCCGCGGTACCGGCGGCCGGCGAAGATCACGAACTGCGCGCCGGAGTCCGGCCGCAGTGTCAGCGGGCTCTCGACCCATGGCGTGGCGGCGCCGCGTCGGGGCACCGCCCGGAGGGTATTCCCTCTCCGACGGACCGTCCAGGCCTCCGTCGCGCGCCCGCGAACGATGACGCCGTTGCCGCCATCGTAGAGTCGCCAGGGTCCGGTGGCCGTGACTGGCGCATCCTGAACGGCCGCCGCGAGTGCCACGCGCACCTCGGGCACCGCATCAGCCAGCGGCCGGATACTCGTCGTCGTCCCAGGACTCGGGATCTGCCGCGTGACGCACGCCGTGACCAGCAATGTGGTGGCCAGGGCGATGGCGGCGATGAAATTGGCGCTGCTGGGGCTGACTCGACGGGCGGGGCTCCGTGCTACGCACGCCGACGCATGCCGTTGCTGCCGCTCCATCACCGTCCGAACGCGCCCATCGAAGCCACCGGCAGGAAGCGCGGCCCCTGGGCTGCGACGACCGGCACCGTACTCACCACGCGTCGCACCGTTGCGGTGAAGTCATAGTCATCGGTGTCGGTCACCTCGACTTCGACGAGTGCTCCGGATTCGACCTCGATGTCGAGTTCGGTGATCCCGTCGATGTCGTCGGCCTGCCAGGGGAGACGGGCGCGGCGTCCCTGCTCCACGAGTGCCATTGCGCGCTGACCGACGCGTTCGCCGTACCGTTCCTCCGTGATGCCGCGCTGCAGCTCCGTGAGTAGTTCGAGGCGCTCGCGCTTGATCGACTCGGGAACGTCGTCGTCAAGGAGGGCGGCCCGCGTGCCTTCCTGCTCCGAATAGGTAAACGCCCCGACGCGTTCGAACCGGATGTCCTCGAGAAAGTGCATCAGGGTGTCGAAGTCTTCGTCCGTCTCGCCCGGAAACCCGACGATGCAGGTCGTGCGAATGGCCACCCCGCTCACGGTCTCACGATACTTCGCCACTTTCTCGCGGATCGTCTTCTGCCGTTCGGGCCTGCGCATGCGGGCGAGCACCGGGTCGGACGCGTGCTGGATCGGCATGTCGAGGTAGCGGACGATGCGGGGCTCGCGCGCGATGACGTCGAGCAGGCGCGGTGTGATGCCGACCGAATAGAGATACATCAGGCGGATCCAGGGAATCGTCGTGCCGCGCACGATCGCTTCAAGCGCTTCCGGAAGCCCGATCCCGTCGCGGCGATCGCGCCCGTAGTGCGCGAGGTCCTGCGCCACGAGGTTCACTTCGCACGCGCCCTGGTACTCGAGGAGCTGCGCTTCACGCACGACGTCGTCGAGCGCGAATGACCGATGCTTGCCGCGCATCAACGGAATGGCGCAAAACGCGCACCCGTGGTCGCACCCCTCGCTCAGCTTCAAGTAGCGCACGTGCGGGGTGTCGCCCGCATAGGTGCGTACACCCGGATGCAAGACATCGCTCGCACCCAGCAGTCCCCGTTCCTGCAGCCGTGGCACGAGCTGTTCGACGTCGGCGGCCCCGAGGAAGAAATCCACCTCCGGCAGCGCCTCCCGCAGTTCCGCCTCGTGCCGTTGCACCAGGCACCCCACCGCGATGACGGCCTGCACACCGCTCGTATTCTTGAGCTTCGTGGCCTGGACGATGGCGTCGATCGACTCGTGCTTGGCGGCATCGATAAAGCCGCAGGTGTTCACCACCACGACGTCGGCGTGAGCCGGGTCGGTGACCTGCTCCGCCCCGTGCTCGAGGAGCGCGCCGAGGTAGCGCTCCGAATCGACGGTGTTCTTGTCGCAGCCAAGCGTGATGAGGGCGACCTTCATTTCAGCCATCCTGTGAGGCGCGCTTTCACGGCCGGCCATTCGGAATCGATGATGGAGTACCAGACGGTGTTCCGCATCGACCCGTCCGGCATGACCATGTGATTGCGGTGCATCCCCTCGTACTGCGCGCCGAGGCGTTCGATGGCGCGCCGCGACTTGTCGTTCAGTTCGTGTGTCTTGAGTTCCACGCGCCGTGCGCCGAGGGTTTCGAAGGCGTGCTGGAACATCAGGTACTTGGTCTCCGTATTGACCGCCGACCGCTGGTGCGACGGGGCGATCCAGGTCGAGCCGATCTCGTACCGGCCGTCGCCGACGGAAACGTTCATGAACCGGGTCGAACCGATCACGCGATGCCCATCGAGCAATACGGTCGCGAACGGGAGCGCCGTCCCCGCAGCCTGCGCCGCCACTGCGTCATCCACCCACCGCTCGAGGTCCGCGCGCGCATCGATCCGGATCGGGAACCAGCGAAAGATCTCTGGCTCGAATGCCACCTCCGCCAGTGCGTCCAGATGAGCGCGGCTGAGGGGTTCGAGACAAGTGAACTTGCCACTCAGCGTGACGGGATCGAGCGGTTGGGCCATCCCTGAAACTAAGGCACGGGCCGGCTGGTTCGGCGTTTCGGGCAGTGGGCGCTCGCTATGGGGGCGTTCGCTCAGATCGCCCGATGTTACCGATAGTTTCCGAACTGTAAATCCACGCCATAATCGCCAGACCGAATGAACTGGATCACGGCCTGCAGTTCGTCGCGCGAAGGGGCCGTGATTCGCACCTGGTTGCCCTGAATTGACGCCTGCACTTTCTTAAACTTCTGCTCCTTGATGGCAGCCGCGACCTTCTTGGCCGTTTCGCTGTCGAGGGCCTGCTTGAGCTTCACTTCGCGCTTCAGGATGTCGCCGCCAGCCGGTTTGATCTCGCCGATATCGAGATTTTTCACCGGCACGCCGCGTTTGATGAGCTTCGCCTGCACCACGTCGAACAGGGCGCGCATCCGCATGTCGCTGTCGGCGGAGAGGTTGATCAGCCCGTCGGCGCGCTTGAACTCGATCTCGACGTCGGCACCTTTGAAGTCGTACCGTTGCGCGATCTCCTTCTGCGCCTGGTTCACGGCGTTGTCGACCTCTTGCAGGTCCACGCCGGTGGTGATGTCGAACGATGCGTCCTTGGCCATCGGAGTCTCGGTATGCGGCCGGGGTCAGCCAAGGTAGGACTCGAGCGCGCGGGCACCCGAGAAATGACGGAGGCGCGAGAGCGCCTTTCCCTTGATCTGGCGCACGCGCTCGCGCGTAATGTTGAGCGCCGCGCCGATCTCCTCGAGCGTCATCGGCTCCTCCGCGTCGAGTCCGAAATAGAGCCGCAGAATCTTGGCCTCGCGCTCCTTGAGTCCGCCGAGCGCTTCGTGGATGGACTGCGTAAGGGCCTTACTGAACACCTCCTCGTCGGGCGTGAGGTGGTTCAGGTCGGGAAGGTAGTCGATCAGGCGATTGTCCTCGCCCGGATTCATCGGCGCGTCAAGCGAGAGGTGGGTCTGCGAGATCGACATCGTCTTCGCGACTTCTTCCTCAGTGATCTCCATTCCTTCGGCGATCTCCACGTGCGTGGCCTCACGCCCCAGCTCCTGCAGCAGCGCACTCGCGCGCTTGCCGATCCGGTGCAGTGTACCCGCGCGGTTGAGCGGAACCCGGACGATGCGGCTTTGCACGGCGAGCGCCTGCAGAATCGCCTGGCGGATCCACCAGACGGCGTAGGAGATGAACTTGATCCCCCTCGTCTCGTCAAATTTGTGCGCCGCGCGAATCAGGCCGAGGTTGCCCTCATTGATCAGGTCGCTGAGCGACACACCCTGATTCTGGTACTTCTTCGCCACCGACACGACGAAGCGCAGATTGGAGCGCACGAGCGTGTCGAGGGCCTCCTGGTCGTTCTCCCGGATGCGCAGCGCCAGTTCGACTTCCTGCACACGATTGATCAGCGGATAGATGCTGATGTCACGCAGATACTGGTCGAGCGAGCCCGGCTCGAACGCATGCCGCCCGTGTGGCGTGACAGCCATGGAGGTCGTGGAGCCCGGATGAAGGTGGGGAGGACGTTTTGGGAATGTGCGGCGCGGAGTGGTGCGGCGAAAGGTCGTAGTTGAGGGCCGCTCTCAGCGCGGCTACTCGGGCCGGGCAAAGAGCCGCTTCCAGCGCACATGCGTCAGCCAGTCCAGCGAATCGGTGCTGTCCGGCACGTAGCTGTAATAGACGAAGAGCGGCCGGCCGCGCACCATCGAATCCGGCACGAACCCCCAGTAACGGCTGTCGAGCGAGTTATCGCGGTTGTCGCCAAGCACGAAGTAGTGTTGCTGCGGCACGATGAGCGGCCCCCAGTTGTTCCTCGAGGGATGATACGTTCGCGCCGCCCCTGCCTGCGGCACCAAAAACCCGCGCTGCCAATCAAATTCATCCCCGCCTGGATCGTAGTTTGGCTCTAGGTGCCGGGTGTACCGCTCTTCCTGCCGTGCGCCATTGCGCGTGAGCACGCCGTCGGTCATCGAGATCGTGTCGCCAGGCACGCCGACGAGACGCTTCACGAAATTCTTGGTCGGATCCGCCGGCCACTGAAAGACGAGGATGTCGCCGTTCTGCGGGTGGCGATACGCCGGGAGTCGCTTGCCCGTGAACGGTACTTCCGCCCCGTAGACGAGCTTGTTCACGAGCAGGAAGTCGCCGACGAGCAAGGTCCCCTCCATGGACCCACTGGGGATCTTGAACGCCTCAACGAGAAACGCCCGCATCACGAGGAAGAGCAGCAGGGCGAGCGACACCGACTTGGCCCACTCGAGCAGGCCGCCCGCGATGCGGCGGGCCATTCGCAGCCCTCCGTGCTTCCGGGGCGGCGCGACGAGCGGCGGCGCAACGAAAGCTGCCACATCGTCTGGTGGCGGGGACTGGGACGGTTCACCACCCTGTTCGCTCATCGGTTGGTCAGTGGTCACACGCTCTCACTTGATCTCCGTGGGACAGCGCGGAACGCATCGTCGCCGTCGAAACGCACACGCCGTTAATAATTATCGATCTGCGCACGCTGCAGCCGGCCACTGAAATCCACGTAGCCAACTTTCGTTTCGGAGTAGAACTCAAACACTTCCCAGCCACCTTCGCGGTGGCCATTGCCCGTCTGCTTGACACCACCAAACGGGAGATGGGCCTCGGCCCCGATCGTTGGGGCGTTGATATACGTAATGCCGTTGTCGAGCTCCGTCAGCGCCCGGAACGCCACATTGACATCTCGCGTGTACACCGACGACGAGAGGCCGTAGCGGACACCGTTGTTCACCCTGAACGCTTCCGCGACGTCCTTCACCTTCACCACGGAGAGCACCGGACCGAAGATCTCCTCCTGTTCAACGCGCGCACCCGCCGCCACATTCGTGAAAATGGTTGGCTGGTAGAAGAATCCGTGCTCGAGCCCCTGCCCCTTGGCCGCGGCTCCGCCGAGCTGGAGGTCGCACTCCGCTCCGCCAATCGCGACGTAGCGATCCACCTTGTTCAGGGCATCGGCGTTGACCAGCGGACCCACATCGGTGCCCTTCGAGCGCCCGTCGCCGAGTACGAGCGTGCTCGCGCGCTTCACGAGCGCCGCGACGAACTCATCGTGTACGCCGTCCTGGATGATCAGCCGGCTGGTGGCCGTGCAGCGCTGCCCGGTGGTGCCAAAGGCGCCCCAGAGCGCCCCCTCGAGCGCGAGCTCAAGGTCCGCGTCGTTGAGGATAATCATCGCGTTCTTGCCACCCATTTCGAGCGATAGGCGTTTGTGCATGCGGCCGCAGGTTTCGCCGACCTGGCTGCCGGTCTCGGTCGAGCCGGTGAACGAGACCAACGCCACGTCGGGATGCTTGACGATCGCCGCGCCCGCCTCGCCCTCACCGTGCACGAGTTGGATGACGTCTGGGGGCAGCCCGGCCTCGAGCAGAATCTCAACAAACACCGTGGCCGTATGCGGCACGTCCTCGCCGGGCTTCAAGATCACGGCGTTGCCGCACAACAGCGCGGGGAATGCTTTCCAGGTCGGGATCGCGAGCGGAAAATTGAATGGCGTGATCAGTCCGGCGACTCCGATCGGGCGGCGGTAGCTCATCGCCCACTTATTCGCGAGTTCGCTCGGTACCGTGTGACCGAAGTGCCGTCGGCCTTCAGTCGCCGCGTAGAAGGCCGTATCGATGCCCTCCTGCACGTCCCCGCGCGTCTCCGCGAGCGGCTTGCCCATCTCGCGCGTCATCAGCTCGGCCATCTCTTCCTTGCGCGCGGCGAGCAGGTCGCCCACCCGACGCAAGACGTCGCCGCGGGCGGGGGCCGGCGTGCGACGCCACTGCTGAAACCCGCGCTGCGCCGAGGCCACCGCACGCTCCACATCGGCCTCGCCTGACAGCGGAAATCGCCCAATGAGATCGCGCGTGTCGGCCGGGTTGGTGTTGTCGCGGTAGTTTCCCGCAACGGGCGGCACCCAAGCGCCACCGATGAAATTCTGCCACGTCTTCATGACACGCTCAGGAACAGGTCCAGTGGACCGGGTGATTGGCGGTTGGAACGGCATAGCCCGTACGCGGCAACACATCGACCGCGCCAAGTACGAGCCCCCACAAAATTAACAATAGCGCGAGCGTGTGCCCCTTGGCCGTACGATGCCGCCAAGTCCAGATCGCACTCCAGAGGCCTGCGGTGATGAGGGTGCCGACGGCACCGAGATACGCGGCGAGCCCAACACCGCAGCGAGTCGAATACGGCCAGAACACAATGGCGATGCCAAGGACAACGGCCAGCGTAAGTCGCGCAAAGACGCCGAGCGTGGACGTCGTGCGCTGCGCGGTGGCAGCGGCCGATTTGGCCTCCGGTGAGGTCGCGACCTCGGCTGGAAACATCGCTTCGTCGGAGACCGTCTCCATCGCGCGGTCGATCTTCTGCAGTTCGGGGTCCCAGTTTCGATCAGTCATGAGGCCTCCCGCTCGAGGCGATGGCGTTCGATCTTCTGATAGAGGTTCGACCGGGGCATCTGCAACGCCCGCGCGGTCTCGGCAACGTTCCAGTCATACTCGCGCAACTTGGCCGTCAGAAACACCCGCTCGGCGGACCGCTTGAATTCCTCGAACGTGCCGGCCGACTGGATCACACCAGTCGTGACGACATCGAGGTGGTGTGCCCCGACCCACTGGTCCACGTCCGACACGGTCACGACCGGTCCGGTCGACAGGATAACGAGCCGCTCGACCGTGTTGCGCAATTCGCGCACGTTGCCCGGCCAGTCAAATGATGTGAGTCGGTCGAGCGCCGTGGGTGCGATTTCCATGCGCATACTGGCCCCCTCATTGGCGAACTGGCCCATGAAGTGTTGCACTAGTAGCGGAATGTCTTCGCGCCGCTCGCGCAGGGACGGCACGTGGAGCAGCACGACATTGAGTCGGTAAAACAGATCTT
>SXGR01481386.1_pt1 | contig 51506 bp, 33 predicted proteins | sample 3174711 | NCBI WGS metagenome assembly SXGR01 (sample SAMN11356860, study PRJNA531348) | freshwater metagenome | isolation source: freshwater sample F1-60 | place: China: Fuxian Lake, Yuxi | collected 2017-12-25 | reverse complement strand
TGCCCTGGCAATGAATTCCCTTTGCTTGGACTGGGCGTAGAAACCGGTTTTGAACTCGTGTTTGTGTCCATTCCACTGAAAGGGTACGGTCAAGTTGACCACAGCATTGCCCACGGTTTCGGTCATCGAAGCAAAGAAGCGATATCCATCGGTGTTGTTGGCGGTGCTGTTGGGGTTAAAACGCCAAATGATAGCGGCGCTGTCGGTGCCGGAATTGATTTCATTCCCGTTAAAACGCACCCTTCGAAAATCCGGCTGATCCCGGTTCATCTGCGAAAGGGAACCGGTCCAGTCCAATCGAAATTTGTTGTTATTCAAACTGTGTTCGCCACCCAGCTGGCTGGTCAACAATCGGTTGCTGGTAAACTCAAGTTGGTGACGGCGAAAATTCTCAAACTCGCCGTTTTCGGTGCGGTATCCCTGACCGTTGGTGTAAATCTGGTCGGAAGTGATGTTAAAGGCGTTTTTGAGGTAGAGTCGATTGGAAGCGCCCAGTCGTGCCGAGAAATTTAAGAGGGTTCCCCAAGAAATTTCGCTAGCAAAAACCGTATCCTGGAACGTGTTCAACAAAGAATTGAAAGCGGTCGAATCGCCGAGTCGGCCGTTAACCCCGCCCCAACCGTTAACCTGTTGGTAATTAACTCGCTGATTTAGCGAATAGTTCATGCCGCCGATCATCCCGAATTCGTTATTGCCTTGGGTCTTGCGCAATCCCCCGGACATTTGAAATCCCCCGTAGGGCATCGCATTAAATTCGTTTGGCTGAAACGTGTTTGTAAATTGTTTGGAAAGGTCAAATCGCTTCGCTCTAGGAGTCACGGAATCGGTCAACAATTGCACACGGTTCGTTGGCCAATCCTTGGGCAAAACCCGGGTGCCTTCGCCTTGTCCGTTATCGTAACCCAACCAATCGGTGATGGATCCCTTCACTCTGCGAAAATTTTGGAAGGTCGCCTGGGTGTTCATTCCCCCGGAGGCCGAAATCGTAAAGAAATTGCTGTCCGGCACGTCCTTGGTGTTCATTCGAATGATTCCCCCGGCGAATTCCCCCGGCAAATCCGGTTGGGCTGTTTTGATAATGATCAAGTTATCGAGCATACCCGCCGGGAAAATATCAAAGGAGAAAACCTTCTTGTCCGGTTCCGAGCCGGGGAGCATGGCGCCGTTTACCAGGGCCAGGTTGTATCGTTCGTTCAAACCGCGGACGATGGCATATTTACCATCCTGGATGGTGGTACCGCTGGAACGCTTGAGCACATCGGCGGTGTTTTTGTCCGGGGATTTCTTGATTTGATCCGAGGAGGTCCCGTCCATTAGAGACGCGCTGTTTTTCTGCATCAATTGGATGGCCGAAACGGTGGTTTTGAGGGCCTCCGCTTCGACTTTCACCTCCGAAAGGGCGGTGGAGGATGGGTCCAAGTACAGGTCCATTCGCTCGGTTTTACTAGCGACCGCTATCACCCCCGAAACCTCCAAAGGATTGTAACCCAGGTATTGAACCACCAAGGTCACTTTGCCGGGGTTGATACCGTTGATCAGGTATTTGCCGTCCAAGTCCGTGGAGGAACCGTTGGTGCTCCCTTTGACCAGGACCGCGGCGCCAATCAAGGTTTCGTTGGTCGATTTATCCCGAACCGTACCGGTCAAACTCGCCGTTTGGGCCCATGAAACCAGCGGCAAAGAAGAAGCCACCGCCAGAATCCAAGCCAAAGTCCAACGACGAAGGCCTGAATCGGAACCAATCGTTACAAAAAATCGCAGCATAGAGGGGGAGGTTAGTTTTGTAATCAATTCTATTTCAACTACTTGAAAATCAATTGGGTTTTTGGTGAAATTGACACAAAGCAAAAGGTCATCGAAGAAGCCATTGTTAACGAATCGTTAACCCTTGCGCGGCCCCAGCCGGCTTCTCCCACCGCGGGCGATTTCTTGGTCTGGCCTTCGGTTTTTGGAGGGATAGGGGTATTTTTAGACTTGGTTTGCCCCAACCTCACCCCCGGCAACCGGTAACAACCCCTCACGATATGCATGAATCCATCCAATTTTGGTTAGACGAAGGACAAGAGTCCATGGACAAGGCCATCCAACACCTTCAATTTGAACTTTCCAAACTGAGAGCGGGCAAAGCCAGCCCCTCCATGCTGGAGGATGTACGCGTTGATTACTACGGCACCCCCACCCCCCTGCATCAGTTGGCCAATGTCAACACCCCCGATGCACGGACCCTCTCCGTACAGCCCTGGGAAAAATCCGTACTAGCTGCCATCGAACGGGCCATCATCAACTCCAACCTCGGCCTCAACCCCTCCAACGACGGTCACTTGATTCGGATTAACATTCCTCCCCTGACCGAAGAACGCCGTAAAGAATTGGTGAAGCGAGCCAAGGCCGAAGGAGAACACGCCAAGGTTAGCATTCGCTCCGTGCGCCGTGATGTCAACGAAGAATGTAAGAAACTTCAAAAAGATGGCCTGCCCGAAGACATGATCAAAGACGCCGAAGCCAAGGTTCAACAAATGACGGATAAAATGATTACTAAAGTGGACGAAGTCCTCGCCACCAAAGAAAAAGAAATTATGACCGTCTAAAGAAAGATCACGATGGCCAGTATGGCCTCAATGAAGTGGCGGGCCGTAACCTTCGGTAACACCAGTCTCGTACCCTTCTTGGAACCCAAAAGATGACGGCCACAAGAGGCCGGTAACGATAATCCAACCCCTTGATTGCCAGTAGAACAGCCTCCGATTCTCGGTACCAACGACCGCTTAATTCGTCTTGCAACAATACCGAATCCGGGGCCTCCCACCAAGCCGAAGGAAGCCCTTGACGAAGCCATTCCTCGCGTTGTTCCGGCAGAGGACGAAAGCTAAACGCGGCTCGACTGCTTTGATGGCGGCTCATCCAACGCACGACTCGATTGCACAAAGGACATGGCCCTGCATAATACAAGATGTAGCGAAGGGAAGGTGGCGTGCGTTCTACCGCCACGTACTAGACCATTTTCGATAATGACTCCGCCCTTGCATATCGGTGATGCTTCCGATCCAAACACCAGGGGCTGATAACGAAACGCTTTGTTGAACCATGGCTTGCCCCGAGGGGGCCCGTCCGGACCAAAGGAGCTTGCCCTGCAAATCCCATAAGGCATAGCCAAAGCCCCCTTGGGATGGTCCTTTGACCGTTAGTATCTGACTTTGATGGTCGTAGTGCCAACCCGATTGATCGGCCCATTCCGGCAACACTAGCTCTTGGCCCGCAACCAAAGCGCAAGACAAGGAATCATGCCGCCAATGCGATGCCGTATCAATCACCAAGTTGGTATCCAATGGGGAGGCCCCCTGGGTGGTAAAGTTGAAATAAACCAACATCATCTCATCGCCGGTTCCTTCCCCCAAAGAAATCGTCTGCGGAGGATTGTTCGGGTTGTTGGGATTGGACGTGGTATTGTTGTAGGTCGCGATGGCCACGCCTTTGGTCCCCGGTGGGAGGTAAATCGGCTTTTGGAAGCGGTAATACATCTGCCAATGAAAGTCCCATTCCGGGATATTCACTAAATGCACGGTGTCCCCGCCCGGTTTGAGGGCATAGACCTGCATGGATTGACCCACCAGGTGCATGTGGGGTAGCAGGCCCAACAAAGTCACGCCGACCGGCAGGGTGTACTCCGATCGGAAGGTTCGTACGGTATTGGCGGGAATACTCAAGGGGCCGTTGAGGAGAGCGGGACCGTGATTCAATATGGGTAGCGTCAGCATGGTGCGTAGTCCCGTGTTGGGCCCGTATTTGATCCGCACTGAGGTGCTATCGGTCTGACCGCTGATGCCTCCTGGGTAATGAACTTGGATGCAGAGGTAACTGTTGGGTAAAACCGATTCACCAAAACCGGGAGGATAGAACAAAGACCCCTGACCCGGCACATAACCAGTGATCATTTTGGATGAATTGGAACCCGTTCCTCCAAAGGCCGTGTAACCCGGCAAAGGATCGGCTAGGTCCCTTTGCATAGGAATTCCGGAGGTATCCTGAAAAACCAACACATGATGCACAATTTCGCGATTCCCAGGAACCACTTCAATGCCCGTAATGTTACGAGAAACGATATTGCCCATAGGCATCACAAAAACTCGGTACAAATCAGTGGTGGCATTGACCGTAAAATTCGGTATTTTGTAAACTGTGTCGGGGTTCTGGATCTGAAATGCGCTGCTGTAAACCGGTGGATTCGGTGCCTGAGCAGGATTGCCCAATGGAGCAAAATTGTTGACCCAATCCACGATTTCGTTGATTTCGTGGGGCTCCAAGGTATTGGCGTGCGCATAACGCCGACGCACCTGTTCTGCCGGAAAAGGCGGCATGGAGCGAGCCTGTACCGAAGCGGCTATTGAGAATCGATTCGCATAAACCTCGTTATACGTCGTTAATGGAAAAGGCCCAATGCCTTGGTTGTTGTGACAAGGGGTGCAATGCGAATACACCAAGCAAGCCACGCCATCGGTCCAGGTTGCGCTATGTTGCGTCTGTGCCAAAACGTCTCCGGCAATGGAAACGCCCGCCAAGATGATCCACGCTAAGCCCAGGCGATATCGTCTATGAATTTTTGTAACAAATGTTTTCATCATAAAGGGGTTGAAAGAGGTTCTTGTAACATAAGACAGCCTTCTTGGTGATCTATGCGCACGATGGCCGTGCGATCCACCTGGTTTCTGATCCCTACACGTTTGCCAAGGTGAAGATCTTCACTCTGCAAGGCATGCACCAGGTTTTCGGTCCGTACCCCGTAGGCTGTGGGGAAGGGCCACAAAGAGAGGCGCGTACCAGCAGCGTAACCTTTGCTGAACTGACTCGGTAAGCGGAAGATTCGCGATTGATCTTGGATCATCGTGACCGAAAAATCCTTGGGCACAGCGGCCAAGGCATGCAGATTCCCTATAAAGTGGTCTGCGTCTTGACCGTTGGCCCAAAGAACATGGGCCGCACGATGACCTTGATCGTACGCCCATCGCAAGGCCTTCTCGAGATCCGTGGCCTCCTGATCAGGGGTATAGACGCAGAGGACCCCGTCTTGCCTTTGGCCAACATAGGCCTTGGCGCCTTCCTGACGTTCTGTTTCGGAAGAGCCTGGGTCATCGAGGATGGTCCCCAAGGCCCCCTGATTCAAACTATCCATGTCGCCAAGGATCACATCCACCTTGATCCCCCAATCCGCCAAGCGATCGAAAGCGCCGTCCACTGCAATGACTTTGGAGCTCCACTCCAACAACTGGCCTACGAGTTCCATGCTGCAGGACTGCCCGTTCGCAAAGATTAACGCGGGCTCCTGATCATCCCGAACTATAACGTGGTGGCTCATGATCTGCAGAAATTAATGGGGTAATAACTCCTGGCGCCTTGAAAAGTTTAACGAGGTAGGACGGTAGAAGTCCTTCAAAATTATCGTGAATTCGGCAAGTTCCTTGCTTATGCGCCTTGAATGAAACAAAAATGCCCATACTAAGTTAATAAACTATCTTTGAGCTTATTGTATGACAAAAAACCCTCAGCCTGTCTCCGGTTTTTCGAAATTGTCCAAAGAGGCCAAAATTGAATGGCTTTGCAGCCGCTTTTTTGCGGAGCCCGAAGAAGCTTACCGAGTCCTCTCGGGCTATTGGCATCTCGATTCCGCCGTACAGAAAGTACACGATGAATTTATTGAAAATACCCTCACCAATTTCTACATGCCCTACGGGCTTGCCCCTAATTTCCTGATCAATGATCGTCCCTATGCTATACCCATGGTCATCGAAGAAAGCTCTGTGGTAGCAGCAGCCTCCAAAAGCGCGGCATTCTGGGCCCAGCGCGGTGGTTTCAAAGCGGAGGTTCTTTCGACGACCAAGGTGGGTCAAGTTCACTTCCTCTGGGAAGGCCCCTGCGAATGGCTTAGGTCTGAACTGCCAGGATTGCGTCAACAAATTCTTGACGAAACAGCAAACTTCACCGCCAATATGCGGCAAAGAGGGGGCGGCATTCGCTCCATTGAATTGGTGGACAAAACAGCTGACGAGCCCGGTTATTTTCAATTGGATTTCCGCTTTGAAACAGCGGACGCCATGGGCGCCAATTTCATCAATACCTTGTTGGAACAATCCTCCAAAATATTGTCCCGAAGGATTGATTCTTCGCCCGAGCTGACCTCGGAGCAGAAGCGCATTCAGATTTTGATGTGCATCCTGAGCAATTATACCCCAGAATGTTTGGTTCGTTGCGAAGTTGCATGTGCCGTTGAAGAACTCAACGATGTGCCTGAACTTGCGCCCGAAGAATTTGCCTCCAAATTTCTACGAGCCGTGAGGATTGCCCATTTGGATCCCTACCGAGCCGTTACGCATAACAAGGGGATTATGAACGGGATTGATTCGGTGGTCTTGGCGACGGGGAATGATTTTCGGGCCGTAGAAGCCTGTGCCCATGCTTATGCGGCCAAAGACGGATCCTACCGCTCCTTAACCCACGCCTCCGTTGAAAACGGAGTTTTTCGATTCTGGATCGAAATTCCCCTGGCCTTGGGTACGGTTGGCGGACTTACCGGCCTGCACCCCATGGTCAAATTCTCGCATGAATTGTTAGGAAACCCCGGAGCCCGCGATTTAATGAAAATCACCGCCGCGGTGGGTTTGGCTCAAAATTTTTCGGCCTTGAAATCGTTGGTCTCCTCGGGCATACAGAAAGGGCATATGAAGATGCATCTTCTGAATATTTTGAATCAACTGGGGGCCAGCGAGGCGCAGAAAGAAAAGGCTAAAATTTATTTCAGCGACAAAATAATTTCGTTCGCCGAAGTGAAAGCGTTCGTGGATCGAATGCAAGGGTATGGTTTGCCGGATCCCAAACTTATCTTGCTAAGCGACGATCATTCCTCTTTGGAATCCTGAGGGATGTTTGGGATGTACTCTGTGTTTGGATAGGGCATGAAGGATGGGTCATTGTCATCGATTCACGGTGATTTGCTTTTTCAACAATGGGTGCCGGGCAAAATCCTCCTGTCCGGAGAATACGTCGTGCTCGATGGAGCGACCGCTTTGGGGCTTGCCTCGCGAATGGGCCAGAGCATGGCCGTGTTTCGGGGCAGTCAACCGGGATGCTTGCGCTGGACCGCCCTTGATCATCACCACAGCCCTTGGCTGCAGGCGAATTATCGCATCGTGGATGGGCAATGGGCTGTAGACGGGATCTCCGCTGCGGCCTCTGAAAGCGCGGGTATGCTCAAAAACTGGCTCCAAGCCGCCTGGACCTTGATGGCCGGGCTTGGCGAAAGTTCAGCATCGGGGATTGGGGGAACATCCTGGAACGATATCCTGCATCAAGAAGGCCTGACGGTGCAGACCCAGTTGGATTTTGCCCGCACTTGGGGTTTGGGCAGCAGTTCCACGGCGTTGGCCTTGTTGGCTCAATGGTTGGGGGTGGATGCCAGGCACCTTTACGCGCTCACCACCAACGGTTCCGGGTACGACCTTGAGGTGGCTTTGCAAAATTCTTCGATTCTGTACCGCCTACCCGAGGGACGGCCTATCACAAATTCACATTCTCCCGCTCCGTTGGAGCCCATCGTTCAGCCCATACCCTACCGATCACCCCAAGGTGGTTGTTTATGGTTGGTGGATCCGGGCGGGAAGCAAATTTCAGCGAAGGAGATCGTGCGGTACCGTAACCTTGATACGAACCAACGAATGGCCTGCGTTGAGGAAATTTCTTCGTTGAGCATCGCCCTTGCCACTTGTCCAGACGTGACCATGATGTTGGATTACTTTGTCCGGCACGATGCCATATTGGAAAATCTCTTGGGGCAACCTTGTCTTCAACGCAGTGCGGGGAACGGCTTTCCGGGCAGACTCAAAAGCCTGGGTGCCTGGGGCGGAGATCTGTTCCTGGCGGTCTCCCCTAGTCCGGAAGATGCCCTCCATTGGCTTGAAAATCAAGCGAATTGGTCGATTTATCCCTTTGAACAACTTATCCGATGCGAGCCTTAAGTTCTTCATCCTCGATCATGTTTTGATAAGAAATTATTTTTTTTAACACTATTATCAATTATTTGGTTTTTGCCCATTGAAGTCCCTATTGAATTTTCAACTATGTCGCTATCTCATTCCGAATCCATGATAATTTCCTCCGGTGAACTTGGCTGGGAATGCCCATCTAACATTGCGCTGGTGAAATATTGGGGTAAATATCCAGGGCAAATCCCGGCCAATCCATCGCTTAGCCTTACGTTATCCTCCTGTGTGACCCGAACACATATTGCCTACCGTGAGTCGGATCAAGGAAGCATGGAATTTCTTTTTGAAGGAGCGCCCAAGCCTGAATTTGCCCACAAAATCCAAAGCTATCTGGACAGCCTTCATGCAGATTTGCCATGGTTAACCCAGGTTCACCTGCGGATAGAATCCCATAACACCTTTCCGCATAGTAGCGGGATTGCCTCTTCGGCCTCGGCCATGGGGGCTTTGGCCCTTGGACTGGCGAGCATGGACCGCGCCTTTCGGGGGTCTGAATCCGGGAATGGACTGAACGATTCGGCCTTCTGGGCTCAGGCCTCGGATCTTGCCAGGCGGGGTTCCGGTTCCGCTTGTCGTTCGATTTACGGGGGTTACACCGTTTGGGGGGCTCATCCGGCTATTCCCGGATCCGATAATCGCCGAGCAGTTCCTTTGGACATGGAAGCAGTGCATCCTTCCTTTCGCAACCTCCAGGATGCCGTGCTGTTGGTCGATCGAGGAAGCAAATCGGTATCTTCTTCGGCAGGTCATGGGCTTATGGATGGGCATCCGTATGCCAAGGCTCGCTTTGCCCAAGGAGCCGAGCGGGTCGCTCAGCTTTGGAATATTCTGCAAGATGGCGGAGAAGCGTCATGGCAGACCTTCATGGATTTGGTGGAATCCGAGGCTTTAACCCTGCATGCCATGATGCTGGCCTCTACCCCCTCGTTCTTGCTTATGAAGCCGTCCACAGTGACCATATTGGAAGAAATCCGGCGCTTTCGAAACCAATGCGGTGTTCCGGTGTTTTTCACCTTGGATGCTGGGGCCAACGTTCACCTACTATTCCCGGAATCTGCTTCGACCCAAGCTATGGAACTTATTGATCAGCAACTGACTCCGTATTTAAACGAAGGGTTGTACCTTTGTGACCGTTTGGGGGATGGGCCTTCGCCTTTGACCCTCTCGTCCATTTAAGAATGAAATCCGCTATCTCCCAAAGCTTGTATTACGCCAAGGTCCTCCTTTTTGGGGAGTACGGCATTATGGAGGACGCGATGGGGCTTTCCATTCCCTATGAGGATTTCCAGGGTCAGTTCAAAAAAGGAGTTCTGGACAGCGAGATGTCCCGCGTCAGTAACCAAAGCCTTCGCGAGTTTGCAGGATATTTGAAAGGACTCTCTGCCGAATTCGTGGACTTAGACCATGAGCGTTTGGCTGAGGATTTGGAACAGGGGTTGCGATTTGAGTCCGATATCCCCCAAGGGTTTGGCGTAGGCAGCTCTGGCGCCCTAGTTGCTGCAGTTTACGAACATTACGCAAGAAATCGTGAAGAGGTCTCCGCCTTGACGGAAGATCCGCAGGCGATTCAAGGCCTCAAAGCCCGCTTGGGTTTGATGGAATCCTTTTTCCACGGTCGTTCCTCCGGTATGGATCCCTTGATTTGTTATTTGCGGATTCCCATGTTGATTGATCGCAATAAAAAGCTTGGTCAAGTCGCTATACCCTCTGAAACCGTCACTGGAAAAGGCGCCATTTTCCTTTTGAACACGGGGCAACCGAGGCAAACCCAGCCTTTGGTCTCTATCTTCCTCGAGAAACTCAAGCATGATGGATTCCGGCAAATGATTCGACAGGAATTCAATCAATACAACAACGAATGCATCAAGGCCTTCCTAAGCGGTAAGACCGGGCCATTGTTCCAAAATTTACGCGATCTTTCCCATCTTGTCTTGCAGCATTTCCAGCCCATGATCCCGGATTCCTTCAGGGCCGTATGGCAGCAAGGGATAGACAGCGGGGTGTACTACCTCAAATTGTGCGGGTCCGGTGGGGGAGGTTACCTACTTGGTTTCACCAAAGACCTCGAACAAACACAATCCATGCTGGATGGCCACGAATTACGCGTCATCCACCGGTTCTAATCCCGGGGAAGAGTCCACTCACTCCCGCTTCCGCCTCAAATTTTTACGGGTGCTGGCCTTTTTGGGGCTGGTTCGTTGGTATAATCTGTTGATTGTGGCGGTGGCCCAAATTCTGGCCGCAGGGTTTCTCTTGGACCAGGCACCCTTGAGGGGTTGGAGATACCTGTTGGATCGGGAACTATGGCTCATCGTGATCGGTACGGCTTCGATGCTTGCAGGGGGCTACTTGATCAACGCCTACTACGACCTGGAGAAGGATATGGCCAATCACCCGCGCAAAGTGATTGTCGGAAGAGTCATTCATCCATCCCAAGCTTTGCGGGCCTGGCTAGGATTGAGCCTGCTCACGGCCCTCCTTCTATGGCCTTTGGGTTATCGTTTCCTGGCTTATTATCTGCTGTACGGAGCAGGACTGTGGTTGTATTCACACAAACTGAAACGCATTCCGTTGTTAGGAACGGCGACCGCCATCCTCCTGCTCCTTGCGGCCTTCATGGCCATGGTCCTTTATTACCGGGATGCGAATGTTCCCACCTTAGTTTTTGTGTTCTACGTGGGGGTCTTAGAATGGGTGCGTGGTCTCGTCAAGGATTGCCAAAATGTGCGAGGTGACGCTATTTTCGGATACCGAACGGTGCCGGTCTTGATGGGTCTTCGCAAAACTCGTAACATCATTTTGATTTCCATGGGAGGGTTGGCTTTGCCGGTGGGGTGGTTGACGCTGTACGGGAACGTTCATCCTTGGTTTCCCTACCTGTTGACCCTGCAAGTACTGGGTGTGACGGCAGGAGCCATCCTGATGTTCCGATCCATGGCCTCCGCTTCCTTGCATGCCGCCCAAAGAATCCTCAAATTGGTCTTGCTCAGCGCCATCGCCGGTCTTATTCTTTGGTAGAAAACGGGTTACCCATCTTCCAAAATTCGTGTTTTCTTAACAAATTTTCACTAACATCTCGTAGAGGTCGGTAACCGTGACTTGGTGTTGGTATACCAACTGCACAATAGCTCCTTGTTGACGCAAAACCCAGTCAGATGGAGCGTGTTGAACAGCTTGCAATACCGCCCCGAATACCGCCCCTTGGTAGTAATCTTGGCGTTGCCCATCGGGTAAATGGGCGCGGAAATTTCCTTTGCGCCATACCATTTTCTCCATGCCCAATCGTGCCCCCTGCAGGCGCAATCTCATCAAAGCCACCAACAGCTGGGCTTGATCGGGTACAGGGCCGAAGCGATCCGCCAAACGATCCGCGAAGGCGTCCAGGGCATCTTCGCTTTCGAGATCATCCAATTCACGGTACAGGCTGAGCCGCTCAGTGGTGTTGCGCACATAATGATCCGGAATCAGTGCGGCTGCGTCGGTATCGAGCTGCACTTCAAAGCCGGGTGGGTCCAAGGGCTGATCGGCATAAAGCTCTGCATATTCATTGTTACGCAATTCTCGTATGGCCTCGTTCAGAATTTTCTGAAAGAGTTCCAGGCCTATCTCGGTAATGAACCCGCTTTGCTCCCCTCCTAACATATTTCCTGCTCCTCGAATATCCAAATCCCGCAGGGCAATTTGAAAACCGGCTCCAAGATCCGAGTGCTGTTCAATGGCCTGCAAACGGCGGCGAGCCTCCTGAGTCAGGGTAAACAAAGGAGGGACGATCAAATAACAGAAGGCCTTGAGGTTGGAGCGTCCCACCCTACCGCGCATTTGATGCAAATCGCTCAACCCGAAATTCTGCGCCTGGTTGATTAGAATCGTATTAGCATTTGGAATATCCAAGCCGGATTCAATGATATTGGTAGCGACCAACACATCCAGGTTTCCCTCAATGAATTGCAGAAGAATTTTCTCCATTTGATCCCCGGCCATTTGCCCATGGGCGACATCGATTTTCAATCCTGGGCACCATTGTTCGATTAATTCAGCGACTCCTTCGATGCCTTGAACCCGGTTGTGCACAAAGAAAACCTGTCCTCCGCGATCGGTTTCAAACAGAATCGCATCCCTCACTTTGTTTTCATCGATCACCATAAGTTCGGTATGCACCGGCTGTCGATTGGGAGGAGGGGTCTGTATGACGCTTAAATCGCGCGCTCCTAACAACGAAAACTGCATCGTTCGCGGAATAGGGGTGGCGGTGAGAGTTAAGGTATCCACGGATACTTTCAATTCCCTGAGCTTTTCTTTGGTGCTTACCCCGAACTTCTGTTCTTCATCAATGATCAGAAGGCCTAGGTCTTTGAACTTGATTTTGGAGCCTACAATTTTGTGTGTTCCAATAAGAATATCGATACGTCCCGCTTCCAGATCCGCAAGCACCTCCTTGACATCGGTAGATGTACGGAAACGATTCAAATAATCCACACGGACGGGCAGGCCTTTGAGCCTCGTTGCAAAGGTCCGCGCATGTTGCAGGGCCAAAATGGTGGTTGGAACCAAGACTGCCGTTTGTTTGCCATCACAGGCGGCCTTGAATGCGGCCCGTATGGCAACTTCCGTTTTGCCAAATCCAACATCGCCGCAGACCAATCGGTCCATAGGGTATGCTTTTTGCATATCCGATTTAACAGCCTCGGAGGCTTTGTTTTGATCAGGGGTATCCTCGTATAGAAACGAGGCCTCCAGTTCGTGCTGCAAATAATTATCCGGGGGAAAGGCATGCCCTTTGGCGGCTTTGCGCCGAGCATAGAGCTGGATCAGGTCTTTGGCAATGTCTTTGACCTGGGCTTTGGTTTTGGACTTTAGTTTGTCCCAGGTATCGGAACCCAGCTTGTGCACCTTGGGTTCAACGCCATCCTTGCCGGAATAGCGTGAAACCTTGTGCAAGGAATGGATGCTGACGTAGAGCAAATCATCATCTCGGTAACTGATGCGCACGGTTTCTTGCCATTGGCCGTTGACCTGTATTTTCTCCATGCCCGCATAACGCCCCACCCCGTGATCCATATGCACCACGAAATCACCCGGCTTGAAATCCAGAATTTCTTTGAGGGTGAGTTTCTCCGAAGCACCGGTACGGCCTCGGGCTTTGTATTTGTGGAATCGCTCAAAGAATTGATGTTCCGTCCAAAATGCAATTTTGCGATCATGGTCGGTGAAGCCTGCGTGCAGCCCAGCCGGCAAAGGAATCATCGTGAAGTCGGCTTCCAGGTCTTCTAAGATTTGTTCTAATCGACTGATCTGTCGATTATTATCTCCACAAATGGTCAATCGGTACCCTTGGGCATGCAATTCCCTGCCAACGGCAACAAGGCTACTGAATTGTTTGCGGATCAGCGGTTGAGGCTCTTGTTGGAAGCTTAGTCGCAACGAAGGTTTTTTGCGGACTTTACTTGGGTCCAAAAAATCTTCTTCGTAAAGGTTCCATCCACTATCCTCGAAACTGACCCGAGGAAAAGTCAGCAGTCGGTTCATCCAGTCTTCCGGGGAACGAAGAATTTCCTCGGCATTTTCGGCATTGTTCCAACACAATTCTGCTTGAGCCATCAACATGGCCGGATCGCTGTACCATACCACCGTTTGGGATGGGAAATAATCCATTAACGATTGCCGGCCTTGCGCCAGCAATTCAGCCTGCAAATTGGGCAGAATCACCGCCTTCTCCACCTCCCGGACCGTCAATTGGGATTCCGGATCAAAGGTCCTGAGGCGTTCAGGGCGATCTCCGTGCAATTCCATGCGGTAAGGCCAATCGCTGGCATAGCTGTACACGTCCACAATACCGCCTCGAATGGCGTATTGACCCGGTTCGTACACAAAATCCACACGCTCAAATCCCATTTCACTCATCAATTCAATCAGAAAATCCAAGTCAACAGCCTCATTCTTTTTCAATTCCAGCGTGTTACGGGCCAAGGTGGTGTTGATGACCACTTCTTCCATTAAAGCGTCCGGCCAGGTAATCAGCCAAGTGTTGGGAGCCGCCTCTGAGGGAATTTCTGTGGTCAACCGGCCCAAAACCTCGGAGCGCTGAAGAACCTGGTATTGATCTTGTTGCCCCCCCCCAACTTGGCGTCGATACGAGCTCGGAAACATCAGCAATTGACGAGGGTTAATCATGGATTCCAAATCAGAGTACGCATACGATGCGGCTTCTTTGTCGGCCACAACCAGCACCTGCAGGCCTTTCAGCCCCGCTAGGCCCGATGCAGCCATGACCGCATAGCGGCCGGATCCCACCAGACCCTTCATATGCACCCATTCGCTCTGTTTAGAGGCCTCGCTGCTTCCATTGAGGCATTCCACTCCCTCCGGGATGAGCCCCGTTCGGGCATATTCCTCCAACACTTGGTTCATGTCCAAAGCCTCCGATTCCATCATGGCCCGCGAAAATACGTGGTTTCCCCGGAGAGCTAAAAATTTAATGATTTAAAATACTTTGAGCGGCTATTTAGTCAACCAATTGTCATTACGTTTGTTTATATTAGTTGAAAAATAATCTTTAAACATGAAAAAGTCTTATTTCTACGGTTTTGATAAGGAAAATCGCCTGATGGATGTTTTGCTTTTGTGGTGCGCTTGGCTCACATTACCCTTAGCCAATGGTCAGGCTACCAACAATATCACCACCACTATAGGGCAATATCAGTCCAGCTCTGCCTCGTCTTGTGTAGGCGATACGATTAGCATTCCAATCACCATCCAAATGGGCGCGGGGATTGGGGTATCTGCTTTTTCTTTTGCAGTTAACTACGATACTACTAGGCTACAATGTGTTAGTGCACCCAACAACATACACCCTGCTATTGAGGCATCTTTTTTGAGCAATTGCGGCTTTTTTAATGGCTTAGGGCCCAACAGTCTTCAATCAGGTCGGCAATTCCGTGTGGCCTGGTTTGATCTCAATCCCGTTTCATTCAGTGGGGTTATGTTTCAGTTGCGCTTTAGAATTCTATCGAGCGGTACCTCTGCAATCTCATGGGATCTTGCTACTCCGGGAAATTGCGAGTACGCCGATGTCAATGCCGACATCATTCCAAATTGTAATTTCATCAATGGTTCCATATCGTGTGGAAGTAATTGTACCCGACCCTCCGCGACACTTCAAGTGAATGGACAAACCACCTTTTGTTCTGGTTCAAATGTTGTTCTCCAGGCAAATACTGGTTCCGGTTTATCATACCTCTGGAAAAGGAACGGCCTAATCCTTTCGGGGGCTACCTCTTCTTCATATACAGCGACAGAATCTGGTTCATACAGTGTTATAGTAAGAACAAGTTCCAATTGTGCAAGCACTCAAGTCGCCCCCGTTTTGGTCGAATCCATCGAAAGGCCTGCGGCCCTCATCAGCGCTGTCGGTTCATCAGCGCTTTGCAACGGACAAACCGTTACTCTCCAAGCAAACACCGGCACAGATTTGAGTTACCAATGGCTGTTTAGCGGAAACCCCATAACGGGTGCCGTGGGGCCTACCCATACCACCGCCATTCCGGGTCAATACTCGGTCAATGTAAGCCGGAACCGTGGAACCATTTCCTGTGGACGGATTTCCAATACCATCACGGTGTCCCAGGCCCCTACCTTAATTGCGCAGATAAGCCCTTCAGGAAATATTTCCGTCTGCGGGAACGAAAATGTAACCTTGAGTGCAGTAACTGGTAACGGATATGCTTACGCTTGGATACGCAATGGTCAGGCCATACCGGGTGCTATAGGATCTTCCTTCCAGCCCCAAGAGCCAGGAGCTTACCAAATCGTCATTAGCCAGGGAAACTGCACAGCTACATCTGCAGCGACTATTATTGAACTAAAACCCAAATTGTTTTTTTCCTCAACTTTAGCGTGTGTTAACGATACCGTTGAAATTCCAGTTCTGGGGACCCGATTCGATAGCGTTTCTGCTATCTCCCTCGCATTGAATTATAATCCCCTGTCCATGACTTATGTGGGCTATTCGGCATTGCACCCCTTGTTGGCGGGAACGGCCCAAATTGGGACCATCGGAAACCAAGTCAGATTAGCCTGGGCGAGCCTCAATTCCCTGAACAGCGCGGTTCAAGACACGTTACTTCGTTTTCGTTTTGTGATACAACAGCCCGGCATTCTGGAATGGAACACCGCCACCGTAGGAGATTGTGAATTGGCGGGGCCGGATGGCCAATTGCTGCCCTACTGTTTTGAAAACTCAGCCACGGCCATCATCGATACCGTCCAAATTTTGTCGACAACGCAGGGGCCTGTTGAAATTTTTGAGGGCGACACGGCCTCCCTAACCGTAAATTCTCTCCACGCAATCTCCTATCAATGGCAGTATCGATCTGTAGGATCATTCGCTTGGAACAGCGTTACAAATAGCTCTGAATGGGCAGGGGCACAATCTAACTCCTTGACAGTCTTGAACGCAACCTACCAAAGACCACAAAGAATTTACCGCTTATCCTTGTCTAACGGCTGTCAAGATTGGTACAGCTCAGAAATTCTTGTTCGGGTCAGGCAAAGGATCGCTATAAGTTTAGGAAATGTTACTGCTTGTTCGGATGATACGATCAGCATTCCTTTGGTGGTTACCGGTGGGCGAGAAATCAATGCCGTTTCTTTGGTCATTACCTTGCCTACAGGATCTGCCCAATGGCTTTCATGGAATCCCTCGCCATTGATGCCGAATCCTAGTGCATGGATCGCCAATGCTAATGGGAATCAAATCCGCTTGGTTTGGAATTCCATAAATTCAGCTGCGGTTCCAAACGGAACAGCCTTGGGCGATTTGGTTTTTGTCGCGCAAGCTGGTGGTCCAATTACCTGGAACACCTCGAATCCCGGAGACTGTGAATTGGCAGATGCAGATGGTCAAGTAATTCCCACCCAATTTTTTAGCGGAAGCTTGTTAGCGAATCCTTTACCCTCGAACCAAATCACCGCTAGCAATGCCATGATATGTCCCTCGGGTAATGGTGGAACGACCACCCTTTCTGCTGATCCCAGCGCCGGTAATCAATACCAATGGTATCTGAACGGTCAAGTCTTGGTCGGGGCACAATTTGCCCAATACGTAACTTCAACACCCGGCGCTTACTCGGTGTTTATTACTACTGCCTTGGGTTGTAGCCGTTGGACACAGCCTCAAGCCATTGCTTATTACTGCGCATCCAACCCAACACTTGCGGTTCATGGCAGTGCTACATCCTGCGATACTGCGGTGATTCTTCTTGCAAGTACCTCCTGCGGCCCGCAACAAATCACTTGGTTCAAGAACGGCATCATCTTGCCAGGGGTAAGCGGATACCAGTATGCGGCTAGTTCCACGGGAACATACACAATTCAAGCCACAGATATTTCTAGCGGTTGTGTACAAAGCTCTTCCAGCATATCAGTTAGCATACATCCACTGCCCGTGGCAAGTATAGTGGCCATGTCAAGCCCTTCAATTTGTTTAGGAGATTCTGTTCAATTGGTGGGAACAGCCGCTGCAGGAATTCAATACCAATGGATCTTGAATGGTAATCCAATTTTGGGCCAACAAGGTCAAACCCTTTGGGCCAATGGTGCCGGTGAATATTCGTTAATAACCACCAATTCTGCGGGTTGTACGAATATTTCGTCGCTCATAACAGTGAATACCCGAAACTGTAATGAATTATCAGGCAGCGTGAATTACCACAACCCCGCCACAACCCCGCTTCCGCAAAGTAAGATTTATTTGTTCCGATCCAATATAGGGACAAGCGGACCTTGGGTTTTGTCAGATTCCACTCTTTCTGGTTCCGGAGGCGCTTACCGATTTGAGCAATACCCCAACGGGGACTATAGGGTCAAAGCAACTCCTGCACTGCCGTGGAATGGCGTAAATGGCACAGATGCTTTGTTCATCCTTCGTCACAATACGGGCCTTGGATTTACCCTGAGCGGACTCAACCTGGAAGCGGCGGATGTTAATGCAAATCAATTAGTGAATACTGGCGATGTACTTACCATTAATCGGAGGTTTTCTAATCTGCTCTCTTCCTTTCCGTCCGGAGATTGGGCCAGTGAGGTTCAGGGATTCACGGCAAACGGTCAGGCTATTACCCGAAATATTCGTACATTGTGTTATGGAGATGTAAACGGGTCTTACAACTTCTCTTCTGTTCGTTTATCAAGTCGCCTTCTACTGGATACTAAGGGTGAATTGAACGCCGATGCTCCTGCTTGGACCTGGCCTATTGCGGCAGTGGATCGTCAGGAATTGGGCGCAATTTCCCTCGTTTTGGGATTACCCGAAGGCCTAATGGTCAAAAATGTGATTTCCAAAATTCCTGTGGGCTCCATGGAATACGGGATGGCTGGTCAAGAGCTTCGCATTGTATGGCATGCCATAGAAGGCTATATCCCTGGTCCGGGGCAGGTGCTTTTTGAGTTAGAAATGGAATCTCCGGTATCGACCTCGAGGGATTGGAGTCCTGGTCAATTAGAAATCAAAGAACTCAGTGAATTGGCCGATGTTTGGGCTAATCCAATTGAACTTGGTCGTCTTTCGATGCCGAAGTTCACAAAATCGGATAAAAACCAAGATGAATTAAGTGTTGTGCCAAATCCCTCAAACGGTGCGGCTCAAGTTCGGCTAAACCTTGATTCCCAGAGTCAGCAGATCAAGGTTATTGTTCGGGATGCCTTGGGAAGAATGGTTTATTCAGAGTCACTTGGGGATTCACCATCGGGATGGCATACTTTGGACCTTCCTTCAATTTATTGGAACAAAGGGGCTTATTCTGTGCAAGTCTCCTTTATCAAAAACGGTCAAGCATGCTTACTGCACCAATTTTTGCATCGCATAAACTAATTTAATTGCCGAGCAATTCGATTATTTTTTGCTGAAACTTTCTTTTTTGTATTTCAAAAGCGGGGCCAGTGGCGGGGCCGTCAAAGCCGGTGTGCACATACCGAATACGACCCGATGAATCCAGCAAGATCGTGGTCGGAAAGGCCTTGAGCTTGACCAGCTGGGGGATTACCGTCAGAATCGACAGGGAATCCGGTTTACCCGCGTGGACCAAGGGGTAGGGAACGCTGTAGCGGGCTTGGAGTTTGCGTAGGTTTTGGATCGCCTTGGTCGGCTGGTGGGTTCGTTCGAATCCGAGGCCAATCACCTGCACCCCTTGCGATGCGAGATCGGGATAAACCGAAGCAAGGTATTCGGTTTCGTCCAGGCAATTCGGGCACCAAGTTCCTAACATTTGTACGACCGTCGCACGAGCTGGAGGACCAGGTCTCACCAAGGTATCCGCATCTATGTCGCGGAGCTGAAATGCCAAGGGTCTCTCTGCGCCTCTTAATTCGGCCATCCCGTAGGGATCCGGTAAAACCGCATTGCTATCGCGCTCCATAGTCCATGGGCGGCCTGGGCCTTTGGCCGAGAATATCATGCCTTGGAGGGTTCCGTTTTCTTCCAAACGACCACGCAGCAAATAGGCGCTTCCTCCATCCATGCCACTCATCCACAGCGAATCCCCGTCCATGAGACCGGTGAGGTAACGGTAATCCCCGTAAGGGGTTCGAACCGTGCCGCTCAGTTCGGGGCCCTTTTGAATAAGGGGCAATAGCGCAGGAGTCCCTGGCCCCAAATCGCCTCTCCACAGGCCACCGACTTCATCCGGCAAACGGGTTGAACGGGAGGCGAATTTGTATTGACCCCCTCGATGAGCGCGGAATGGTACGGCCAAACCCGTATCGTATTTGGTCTTGTACCAATACCCGTTCAAGGTATCGCCCAAGGTGCTCACCGCGGCCACCAACACGGATTCAAAAACCGGAAATGGCCAATACAAGCTATCCCCACGAACCTCTGCCACCGATTCCACCCATGTTTCGCCGTCTTGAAGCCTTACCTTGAAGCTGCGATCGGAGGGTTTGGATTTTTGAGGACCTGCTTCCCGCTCCACCCTGAACAAGAAAGGTAAATCGCCCCCCTCGGTGGTCAACAAACCCCGCCAATCCCCGTCCTGCAGCCTATAACAGGCCTCCATGTCCACCCCCCAGCGGCAGGAACTTACTAAAAATAGGCCCGCTAACAGGATGAAACATTTTTGAAACGTTCTCTTCGGCTTAGTGAGGGATGGAGTTATAGCTTTCATGGTCATGGATATGGAATTTAGAGTAGTCCTTCAATCTGCAAAAATGAGGGAGAATGGCCTAATTACAGATTATTTTGCGGCTTTGGATGATGATGAACCTAGATCCTGGCAGACTTCGCATCGAGGACTTTCAATACGAACTTTCGGAAGAGCGTATTGCCTTGTACCCTTTGGAAATGAGGGAGCAGGCCAAGCTGCTGAGCTACAGGGCCGGAAAGATAAGCGATCATGTGTTTGCCGATTTACCCGCCGTGCTGCCACAGGGGGTGCAGTTAGTGATGAACAATACCCGTGTTATTCCGGCACGGCTACGTTGGCCAATCGCCAATAACAAGGTTATCGAAATATTGTTATTGGAGCCGGAGTCCAAGACCGCTGCTGAGGTAAGCGGAACACGGTGGTGGTGCATGGTAGGGAATAACCGCGCCTGGAAAAGCGGCGAACTTCGAATCCCCTTGAAGGCGGGTGAATTGAGCATACAACGCCTTGAGCCCCGAGAAGGGCAATGGTTGTTGAAATTTACCTGGCAACCCAATTCAAACCAACTTGTTGGCCCTGAAACATTTGAGGAGCTACTCGAAGAAATTGGCGAGGTTCCCCTGCCTCCTTACCTGAATCGCCCTACCGAGGAACTGGACCGGGAACGCTACCAAACCACCTATGCCACAGAACACGGAGCCGTAGCCGCACCCACCGCGGGTTTGCATTTGACAAGTAATTTGTTACAAGAAATAACATCGCAAGGTGGGGCTTGCCATTCCGTTACGCTGCATATAGGGGCGGGCACTTTTCTGCCCGTGAAAGCGGCTCAAATGGCGGAGCATACCATGCACAGCGAACGAATATCGTGCAGTGTTGCGACCCTTCGATCCCTACGTTCCGCCCAAGGCCCGTTGTATGCGGTAGGAACGACCACGCTTCGAATGTTGGAGAGCCTGTATTGGATGGCCTGCATGCTGAATACGGAATCCAAATTACCTCATCCTGATCAATGGGTGCCGTATTCGGGGATTGACCAAAAGAAGGGTTCTTTCGACGGGGATTCCCCTGGAGCAATGTCGGCCCATGAGGCCTTAGACAAGCTCATCCATTATGCACAAAGCCATAGTTTGGAGGAGATTAGCGGTAGGACCAGCCTTCTGATTGCCCCGCCATACCGACCCCGTATGGCCCAAGGCCTAATCACCAATTTCCATCAACCCCGCAGCACGCTCTTGCTCTTGGTCGCCGCGTTGGTCGCCGATGATTGGCGTCAGATTTACCAACATGCCCTTGATCATCAATACCGATTCTTAAGTTATGGTGACGGTTCCGTCCTCCATTTTTGATCGGTGTTACGAAAGGGCCCTTGCGTATAATCAGGGCGCTGACGCAAAGCCTTCTGCAAGAGAAGTACTCCCGGAAGGCGGTGGACTCGCTGGCCTGAAAGTGCTCGAAACAGCGACCGTATTAGCAGGGCCTGCGGTGGGTATGTTCCTGGCGGAATGCGGGGCAAAGGTTTTGAAATTGGAGCCGCCCGGGGGCGATGTTACCCGACAATGGGTTTTGCCGAATGAACAGGCCTCGATGGGCCGTTCGGCTTATTTTTGTGCCGTCAATTGGGGGAAAGCCAGCCTGGTAGCGGACCTTAGGAACCAGGATGATCAAATGCAATTCCGGGAATTGGTCAAAGAAGCAGACCTATTGATTACCAATAATTTACCGGACCAAGAACAGAACTTGGGTCTGTCCTGGCCAGTTCTGCACGCCATCAATCCAAGGCTTATTGTGGGCAGAATCAACGGCTATGGAACGGGCTCGCATCGTCCGGGTTATGATTCCATTGTCCAGGCCGAGACGGGCTTTGTCTCCATGAACGGACCTCGCGGTGGACCGGGCCACAAAATGCCGGTAGCGTTGATGGATGTGATCGCAGCACATCAACTGAAGGAGGGACTCTTGCTCGCCTTGATTGAACGAATGAACACCGGGATGGGGAAGGAGGTGACCGTTTCATTGATGGACGCCGGCCTGGCATCCCTAACGAACCAGGCCACCAACTGGTGGATGGGTGGGCATTTACCGGAACCAATGGGCTCAGAACATCCGAACATCGTGCCTTATGGATCAAGTTTTGCCTGTGCAGATGGTCAACTAATTACCCTGGCGGTGGGCAGCGATCAGCAATTTGCGAGGTTATGTGAGGCACTGGGTTGGCGGATAAACCCGGACTGGGCTACATTAAGCGGCAGACATCGGAACAAAGAAACCTTGCTCAATGCCCTTGCTTCGGCCTTTGTCCAGCGGGACTGTGCGACCCTGCTGGAGGTGTTGGAAGCGGCTCAAATTCCTGCGGGTGTGGTTCGAGGCGTAAGTGAGGCGCTACTAACCCCGCATGCTTTGAGGCTGCATCTGCATAATCAAGGACTGCATGGCTTGCGAACGGCGGTTTTTGTGCAGGGTAAAGGGAATGCGCTTTTGCCCCCTCCTCCTTTTCAAGCAGATTTTACCGTGGGAGGACTGCCATTCGATTGGGATATTTCGGATTAAGGTCGGTCGGGTTTGCTGCGGGCTTTGGTGGTTAGTGGCTAAATTGCATCATGACTTTGAATGCAGAGCCTTTGGTCATTCTAGTGGACCACGAAGACCGTGAAATCGGCCATGCGCCCAAAATGGAGGCTCACCAGAAGGCATTGCTTCATCGGGCATTCTCGATTTTTGTATTCAATTCGGTGGGGGAATTGCTTTTGCAACAACGCGGCCTTGACAAGTACCATTCCGGTGGCCTCTGGACCAACACCTGTTGTAGCCATCCTCTCCCTGGTGAATCGGTGAATCAGGCTGCTTACCGACGATTGCAAGAAGAAATGGGTATGGTCTGCGATTTGCATTCCCCCTTCTGGTTCATCTACCAAACCGCCTTTGAGAATGGGCTGAGTGAGCACGAACTAGACCATGTTTTCATCGGGCATTCGGACGGGCCGTTTCGAATTGATCCCACCGAGGTCCAAGCGGCGCTCTGGATTTCTTTGGCTGATTTGGAGTCCTGGATGGACCGACGGCCCGAAGATTTTACATTTTGGTTCAAACATATTTATCCGCGATGCGCCGAACTTTTGCGAAGCAATCCCTTCATTCTCTCATAAAATCAAAGAAATATTAAGAATGCAATTTACCTCTAAGGATAAATCAGAGTTATGTTTTGGAAGGTGAACCGGCTTGCTTTAAGAAGTTTGTCCCATTGGTTTACCTATATAGGCTAAATGAAGCCCCAACCTAATCTTCGCCAACTGGCCTCACAAACCGTGCTCTACGGTGTGAGCACCGTGGTGGGAAGGCTGCTGAATTATCTATTGGTTCCTCTTCACACCCGGATCTTTCTTCCTGATGAATACGGTGTTATCACCGATTTCTATGCATGGGCCGCTTTGGGGGCCGTGCTCTATACCTACGGCATGGAGACCGCTTTTTTTCGTTTCAATAACAAAGAAAACACAGCCCCAGATAATAAAATAAAAGTCTATGCATCAGGGTTTTATGCATTATTAGTAAGTTCTGTGGCCCTAAGCTCAGTGCTTTGGGTGGGGGCCGATCGATGGGCTCATTTGCTCCACCATCCCGAGCATTCCAATTACGTTCGTTGGTTCGCCGTCATTTTTGCGGTGGATGCCCTTTCGGCTTTGCCCTTCGCCAAATTGAGGCAGGAGGGTCATAGCTTGAAGTATGTTGCACTTAAGTTTTCGAATATTCTAATTTTGGTGGGAATGCAGGTGTATTTCCTAGGCTATATGCAAATTCCCATGAATGGCGATCACTCGGCCTCTTTGGATTGGGTGGTTTTGAGTAATGTATTTGCCAATTTGTTGACCTTGCTCTTCTTGGTGAGGCTATGGCCCAGACCAAGTGATTTTCAGTGGTCCACTTTGGCGCCCATGTTGGCTTATGCATGGCCCTTGTTGGTAGCGGGTTTGGCTGGGATGCTTAACGAAACTCTGGACCGAATCATGCTCAAATTCCGTTGGGCGGGGAGCGCGGAACAAGCGCTGTGGCAGGTGGGAATCTATGGGGCGGTTTACAAATTATCAATTCTAATGAGCTTGTTTACCCAGGCATTCCGCATGGGGGCTGAGCCGTATTTTCTGGGATCAGGGCAGTCCTTCCAGGAAGATGATCCTACCGACGGACGACCAAGCCAGCCTCGGTACGGAGAGGTTTTCTGGTACTTCAGTTTGGCGGGCTGGGGAATCTTCCTGACGGTCATGCTTTGGCTGGATTGGGCCAAAGCTTTCATTGGGCCGGCCTACCATGAAGGGCTTTCGGTGGTTCCGGTCTTGTTAGCCGCTAATCTGTGCCTAGGTTGGTACTATAATCATTCGGTTTGGTTCAAGCGAAGCGATCAAACGCGCTGGGGTCTGTGGCTGGGATTGGGTTCTGCGGTCATTACGGTGGCAGGAAACTGGTGGGGCATCCCCTTATACGGCTACACGGCCTGCGCTTGGGTGACGCTCTTGTGTTATGCTTCGTTGTTTGGGGCCTCTGCGTTGATTGGTAACCGAATACATCCCATTTCATATCCTTGGAATGCCTGGTTCATCCTTGGTTGCTGGGCTATGGTTCTTTTTGGCCTTGACCGCTTTTGGGTTGGCCAGGAAATTACCGCCGAAACCGCCGTGATCAAAGTATTGCTCATGGGGGCGCTCTTGGGCATAATCCCCGTAAGCAAATGGCTTAAATTTGTGCCTTAACTTGATTTCATGAATATTGTCGTCCCTATGGCTGGTCTGGGTAAACGAATGCGGCCTCATACCTTGACCACCGCCAAGCCTTTGTTGCCCATCGCCGGAAAACCCATTGTCGAAAGACTCATGGACGATATTGTTAAGGTTTGCGGACAGAAGGTGGACCATATTGCGTTCATCACGGCCCCCTCCTTCGGGGCGGCTGTCGAAGAACAATTGCTGGACATTGCCCGTCACCTTGACGCCGAGGGCAGCATTCATTACCAAGAGGAGGCCTTGGGCACCGCACACGCCATTCTTTGCGCCAAGGCTTGGCTGAACGGCCCTGTAGTGGTGGCCTTCGCAGATACCTTGTTCAAGGCTGATTTTGTTTTGGACACCGGACAGGAAGGAATTATTTGGGTTCAGCGGGTGGAAGATCCAAAGGCCTTTGGGGTGGTGGAACTGAACGAGGCGGGTTGGATTGGGGCTTTTCACGAGAAACCCCCCGTCTTCATTTCGGACCTGGCTATTATCGGTATTTACTATTTCAAAGACGGGGCCAACCTGCGATCCGAATTGCAATACCTGATTGATCACAACGTGATGGACAAAGGCGAATACCAGTTGACCTCCGCCTTGGAGAACATGAAGTCGAAAGGCTTGCGCTTGTATCCGGGCACGGTGACCGAGTGGCTGGATTGCGGGAACAAAGACGCGACCGTTCATACCAACGGGCGTTATTTGGACTATTTGAACGAGTGTCAAAGCGAGACCCTTGTAGATCCCACAGCCTTGCTGGAACATTGTGAACTTATCGCGCCGTGTTACGTGGGGCCTGCTAGCCAAATTAGCCATTCGACCATAGGGCCTCACGTTTCAGTGGGGGCGGGGGCCAAGGTTTCCCATTCCACCATAACCTCCTCCATTGTTGGCGAGCATTCTATCATTCAAGGTATGACCTTGCGCAATTCTATGGTGGGCCGCCACGTTATAATAAGCGGTAACACATCCTCTATGCCCCTGGAACTCAGCCTCAGCGATTACAGCGAAATTTTATGTCCTTGAGACTACTCCTGATGCTGGCCCTGATGCTGTTCGGCATTTCTTGCGCCAAGCGACCCACCGTCATGTCTACCAGGGTCAAATCCAAGGACACGGCCACCAAATCCCCAGCGGTAAGCGGTCCTGTTATGTTGGAGGTCCAGCAGGGCCAAGTGCAATTCTATTTCTTTGAGGGTACCGCCGCCAAAGCCATTGGTCAGTGGGACAAAGCTGAACAAAGCTTTATGCGGGCCCTTTCCATTGATCCGTCCAATGCAACCTGCGCCTACGAGGCTGCTCGCATGGCATTACAAAGCGGAGATGCCCGCCGCGCTTTGGAGCATAGCCGCAAGGCCGTAGCCCTGAATCCCCTGAATCCCTGGTTCCTCAAATTACTTGCCCAATTGGAGCAGAACAATGCCTTGAACCAAGAGGCCATTAAAACGCTGAGATACCTAACGACTCTTGGCGAAGAACACGCCTTGGAAGCCTGGGAAAATATGGGGATGATTCACCTTCAATTGCAGGAATATTCCAAGTCCCTTCAATGTTACCAAGAAATTGAAAAAATCGTGGGGCCGCAAGCCGAAATTCTGGAGCAGAAGAAAACCCTGTATGTGTTAATGAATCGCAAAGAACTTGCGGTCAAAGAAATGCAACGTCTAATTGCCCTGTATCCCGACGAGTTAACCTACAAGCTAAGCCTTGTTCAAATGCACTCCGAATGGGGTCAATATGCCCAAGCCTTGAACCTAATCGAAGAAGCCCTCCGGGGGAATGACCCAGTTAATTTACCGAGGCTGTACCTAGCAGCTTCGGAATTGCTTTATGCGCTGGGTCGCCCTGAGCAAGGCGAAAAGAAATTTGTTGATGCCCTTGAAACCAAGGGCTTAGATTCTGAGGAATTGTTACAGGGCTTGTTCCGGATTCTAGAAAAGGAAGGTGAAAATGAAGCAGCGCGAGAAGCGTGGTTGCGACGTGCCCTCAAGGTCTACCCTAGGGAAAGTTTACTTTATGCTTTATTAGGCGAAAGCCTGATGAAACAAGATCGAGGCGAGGAGGCGGCGAATCAATACCGTCTGGCCCTGTCCACGCCATCGGTCACAGTGCAGTATGTTATTTGGCAGCAATACCAATCATGCCTTTTGGATATGCAGCTTATGGACAGTTTGGAGTCGGTTTCCCGTCGAGCGATTGATTTATACCCCTCGCAAGGAGCAAATTATTTCTTCCTTGGGGTTGCCCTGCAAAGAAATCGCAAAGAAGATGAAGCGGCTAATGTCCTTCGCAGCGGATTAACCTATATCGCCGATCAAACCGAATTGGAAGCGCAAATCCATATTATGTTGGGCGATATCGAACACCGCAGAGCTAACCATGCTGAATCAGATCGTTGTTACGAAAAAGCCCTGCGCCTACAGCCTAATAATTCCTTGGTACTGAATAATTTTGCCTATTACCTCAGTTTGCGTCGCGATAACTTGGATTCGGCCCTGGCCATGAGTCAGCGGGCAACCCAAGCGGAACCTTCCAACTCTTCTTACCAGGATACCTACGCCTGGGTTTTGTATCAAATGGGGCGTTACGAACAAGCCTTGACGCCAATGCAAAAAGCCTTGGAAAACAGCCCCGATAATGCAACCCTGCTGGAACACTACGGTGACATTCTCTTTCATCTCAAGCGAACCAATGAAGCCAAGACCCAATGGATCAAAGCCGCGGAAATCGACCCCAAAAACCCGGCTCTTCAAGACAAAGTCCTTCACGGCCTTCCAGAACGGCCTTAATTCATTCAAATTGCCTTGTTCCATCGCTTTTAGTATTTCTACCACGCTTTTATCTTGCCTTGTTAGGATGGCTTTCGGAGTAAGTCTCTTAATTATAGGCGTCTCTTGCCATTCCGCCCGCAAATCCATCCCCTCGCCGAAACGCGGCATGATGGACTCCATGCAATCCAATGGTCACTCACATGATTCCTCCTCGGCAATCAATCCTGGACATGGTCGACCTGTGCCTCCCTCAAAGCCAAGTCCCATAGAATTAGAAAAGGAGTGGTTCGGCCTCTTGGGCCAAAAAGATCACCGACGAGGCGACTTCAAATTGGAAGGGAATTGGGATATTACCTACAACGAAAATCATCTCGCATCGTCGGTTGTTATGCTGGTTCGTCCGCAACAATTTATGTACATTAGCATTCGCCCTGTCCTTGGGATTGAAATGGCGCGGATTTTATTCCGACCTGATTCGATTTGGATTATTAATCGATTTAATGAAAATTATTGGGTTGGAACCTGGGCCGAACTGCAACCTTCTATAGGTTTTTCGTTGGACTACCGCTGGATTCAAGACGCTCTGCTTCACGGTCATCAGTCATTGATTGAACAGGCTGTCCTCCGTGGTGTAAAACCACCTGTGCGGACGGCCATTCCTCGTATTCAATTAGAGAACTTACAGGGAAATGATAAAACCGTTTTTGAAGCTGATTGGGGTCAGTGGCCCTCCAAGGTACACCGACTTCAAATCCAATCCTCTGGTAGCAGCCTCAAAATTGATTTTCTCAATGTCTTTAATACAGAAAACTCGTCATTACCTACCCACATGACCTTTGCCTTACAGTTACCTCGCAAAAAACTCTTTTTGGAAATGCATTGGAATGACCCCAAGCTGCAGGAAGTTTCTCCGCCTTCCGTTAGAATTCCAAAGGGATACGATAAGCTCTTACTCAATTGATAATCACTGATGGGCATGGTAACAAAGAATTGTTTTGGGGTCCTTGCGTCCTTTATATGGTTAATCTATATTTCACCGGTCCATTCCCAAAATTCGGATAAAAATTCTTCACTAAACGGAACGGCATCCAAAAACCCCCAAAGGGCCGGGCTTGAAGAAAAGCGTCGCGCACTTAACGAAAATATCCAAAAAACCAAGATTGAGCTGGAACAGATTCAGAAAAAAAAACGAAGCGAGCTCAAGCAACTAGAACTTATTCGAGGGCAAATCCAAACGCGTGAAAAAATTATACGCAATTACAGTAGTGAAATTAATTTATGCCAGGGACAAATTACCGAATTAGAGGGCGTTATTCGTTCAATTCAGGCAGATCTTAAAAGGCTCAAGAAAGCATATTCCCAATTACTACTCCAGTATCAACGACAAATACAAACGGCGTCTCCCGCTATACTCATTCTCTCCGCCAAAGATGTCAACCAAGCCTTGCGCCGTAGTCGACATTTAAGTCAATATAACAAATATCGCCGCGATCAAGCCGAAGCAATGATTAAAATACAAAACGAAATAACAAAGAAAGAAAGAAATCTGGAAATCGAAAAAATCGAAAAAGAAGCACTTAAAACACAAGAGGAAATCAACAAACAAGAGCTCCGCAAAGAGAGTCAACAACAAGATAAGATCGTTAAGGCCCTTCAAAAAGACGAGAAAAAACTACGCCAGGATTTACGCAACCAGGAAGTTGCCCGAAACAAGTTACAGAAAAGCATTGAGGACCTGGTCCGCAAAGAAATCGAAGCTGCAAGACTCACGGCTTTGAAAGCCTCCAAAAACGACAAGGACAAAGAAGCAACCGCAAACAGTAATCCCAGTCCAGCTCGAAACCAGGCTTTGTTGGAGCTTACCCCCGAAGCCAAAGCCTTGGGTAAAGCCTTTGAAGAAAACAAAGGGCGTTTACCTTGGCCCCTACGCAAGGCAATGGTCAGTGAAACTTTTGGATTTCACGCGCATCCACATCTCAAAAATATTAGTACACGCAATGACGGCATCACCCTTCGGGGCGAAAAAGGAGGAGAAGTCAAGGCGTGCTTTCGCGGAGAAGTCACCGCGGTGGTCAATATCCCCGGCATGCAGAAAACCGTTATTATACGCCACGGTCAATACCTAACGGTCTATGCACACATGTCCGAAACTACCGTAAGCAAAGGCCAGAAAGTCAACACAGGACAGGGCCTGGGCACCTTGCATACCAGCCAAGAAGATGGCGAGTCAGTCCTTCAATTCCAGCTTTGGAAAGGCACCACCAAGGTTAATCCATTGCCGTGGTTGGCCGGAAAATAATCAAGAACGATAGTCCGAAAGCATCACGGGCATCAACAACATCAAGGTATCTTCTTGATCTTCCTGATGCACAGGCCGCAATACCCCCGGTCTGCTCGAAAGGCTTAACTCAAACTGCACCTCATCCCCTGACAATGTGGACAGCATCTCCGCCAAAAAGCGCGCATTGAAACCTATCTCCAAATCGGCGCCGTCGTAATTACAGGAAATAATTTCCGTCGCCTGGGTTGCATCATCCGGATCCTCAGCAGACAATTGAAGTTCACTTCCTTTGATGGATAACCTCACCTGGTAGGTGGACTTGCTGGAATAAATGGAAATCCTACGTAAAGACGAGAGAAATTCGGTGCGCTTGATAACAAGCCTGTTGGCGCTTTCTTTGGGTATAACGGCCTGATAATCTGGGTATTTTTGATCAATTAACCTACATACCAATTCTAGATCGCCAAAGGAAAAAGCCACGTGGGTATTGTTATAATCCACTTTCACGGCGGTCTCATCACCGGGAAGCGTCGCTTTCAAAAGATTCAAGGCTTTACGAGGTACGATGAACCCTGCAGCTGCAGGAACAGAGATACCGCCTTGCTTATGCAAAACCAACTTGTGGGCGTCCGTTGCCACAAAGCTGAGAGTATCCCCTGCGCATTCCATTTTGACCCCGGTCATTGCCAAACGCAAATCGTCAGTACCAACCGCGAACAAGGTGTTAGAGATTCCGTTAAGCAAGGCATCGGATGGCAACGTAAAATGCTGATTACCGGGCATATCCGGTAGGGTCGGAAATTCTTCGCCATTTTCGCCAGAGAGCTTGAACTTTCCCTTGTCAGTATGCAATTCGACCGCAAAAGACTTGGGGTCAAAGGAAATGGAAATAGGCTGATCGGGCAGAGATTTGAGTGTTTCCAAAAGAATTTTGCTAGGGACAGCCACTTTGGCCTGCCCTTTGCCTTCGACTGTCAGCCTCGTCCTCATGGTGGTGTTGAGGTCCGTGGTGCAAATAGTAAGATTATTGGCTTCCACATCAAAAAGGTAACGGCTCAGAATAGGAAGAACGCTGTTGGTCTGTATAACGCCCTGAACCGTCTGTAATTGGCGTAGCAGGGCTGAAGAGGAAACGATGAATCTCATGTGCATATATTAATAGGTGATTTAGCAATAAAGGTAAGCCATCAGGGCCCAACACCCTCTTCGCTTAATTGAGGTTTTGTAGCATAAAACCATGGAATGGCTCTTTTCTGAAGAACCCCAAAATCATTCATCCCGTGATGGTAGAAATAATCACGGTCTATATCCGGGGCCACATTCAGCAGAACAACATCGAGTTGGTTAAGTTGGCTTTTGGGATAGACCGAAATAAAATGAAGCTTTCCGCCCTTTTCCCAAAGTTTGAGGCGCATTTTCTCGGGCACCCGTCCCGGGACACTGTCCCTCATGGGTTGCATGTTTTCAAATCCCTCCACCGGCAAAAAGGCGAATCCAGCAAATAAAGCCGCTGCTGCTCGTTGATTGCATGACAAATTTGACCCGCTCAAGTCCCGCAATTCAAAGTTTCCGGTGGGCATAATTCTTAAATCGTAGCTGTTCGCTGGCTCGGCGGGATATTCCACAATCAGCCTTTCCAAATTGCTTGGCTGAAGGCGCAACAAAACCCTTTCCCGCATTTCTTCTTCGTTGGCAAAAAAACGGGTACTCAAATACCCCTCCCATCCCGGCAAATGAAGAATATAAGGAAGCTCGGACCCCTCCTTCATGGCGTAGGTCCCCCTCATGTCCTGGGTGCCCGATCCAATATAGTAAACCTGCACAGAACCATCCGCCATGGCAACCTCTACCTTCACGCTTATGGTGGACAAGCTTTTGAAAACATTCTGAACCGCAGGCCTGGGAACTGGCGTTTTAACCTCCCAGCGCCTAAAGGTCTCAAGTAAGGTGAATACCGCATCAGGTCGTGGCGTTTTGCCTGAGCCCATTCGCCAAGGCCCGCCCTTCTTGCGTTCCAAAGTCAATTGCTGTCCTTTGCGATCTGCAATAAAAATTCGAACTACCGAAGCGGTATCCTCAATCGCAAAGTTTGTGTCGTGTGGATCCAGGGTTCCTGAATTGCGCTTATTCCAGACATACCAACTCAAGGCCGCCAAAACCACAAAGACCAACAAATAAGGCAAGTTTTTTTTCATGAATCCACCAACGGTTTGACAAAGGCCCTTCTTCTACGGTAATATCGAAGGCCACCGTAAGCCAGAAGCAATAACAAAGGCAAGCCAAGGTTCATGACCTGCCAAAACAACTTTTCTTCCTTCACCCGTTCGGCATTCAACAGGCGAAGGCTGATTCGACGAGCACGTAATGCGATGGTGCTACGGTCTTCGAGCAAATAGGCTACGGCATTGAGCGCAAAATTGCGGTTCCCATACTGCTGGCCGGTGAATCGATCCAAGCCCAGCGGGTAAATTTCCCCGGTGGAGACCCTAACCTCGTTTCGTAACAAATCACCATCCGCGACCACAATCATTCGGCCGTTGTTGATGCTGTCCTTTTTGGGCATTTGGAGTGAATCCACCGCCTTTTGGGCAAATTCATTCAATACCCTTTTGCGGTAAGCGGAATGGAAGGTCCCTTCCAAAAGCACAGCCACCGGCATCCGCTTATTCTGAAATTGACTTTCTTCCAAAGCCTCGGTGGCAGTACCCAAATGCACCCTAAGCGGAGAGGCCAAGGACCGGCTGCGATCGGACGATGCCAACAGGACCTGTTTGCGAATCCCGGGTGCGGTAACCGTATCGATGCTGCTCACAAACCGAAGCAATATTGGATCCAAATTCCGCGACAAGGGGTGTTGACCATCGCCCAAAACCAAGGGGAAATAATACCACGGAAACAACTTGGTCTGCGGTTGACCACCCATGGAGCCGTAAACCACCGGAATAGGCGCGGCTCGGAAATCTTGAATCAAATTGGCATTCACCCGGATTCCGTACCGAAACAACAAATCTTCAAGACCCGACTCCACCGGCATGGCCATGAAGGCGTTTTCTTGACCCATGGAATCCATGGAGGCACCAACCCCCTCCAAACACCATAGAATTCTCCCGCCCCGCATCACAAAATGATCTAGCTTGTATCGGGTCCAATCGCTGAAATTAGCCGAAGGCTTGGCGATCACCAGCATGTCCACGTCTTCGGGCACCGCCTCGACCCTGTTCAAGTCGTAGCGCGTTACGGAATAATGTTCGCTAAGGGTTTTGGCAATATCAGATACCATCGCTGGCTCCAATTCTCCGTGTCCCTCGGTGAAGGCAATTTTGGGTTTCTTTATGCGAATGATTTTGTCAATCGCATCCACTAAGGCAAATTCCAGATTTTCTTCCGAAGCGTTCAAAATCTGCATCGGCGTAGCGCCGGGGCTACCTCCTAACAAAAAGTTAGCGGACTTCTCCTGACCTCGATAATAAACCATGGCCCCCGGCCAAATAACCTGCCGACTCATGGAATTATCCTCCCCCCGCACTTGCAAATCCGTTGGCTGCAGGCCTTGTTTGTACAATTGTTCAAAGAGCTCGTTGGTGCTTTTGCGGTCAGGCTGGGCTGATGGGTCTTTGAATTCAAATTCCAATTTTCCGCCTGATTCACGGCGCATTTGACGAAGTAAATCCTCGGTAGCATTCCGTAATTTGCGAAAACCGGGAGGAAAATCCCCTTCTAAGTACACCCTCACAAAGACCACATCATTGAGCCCGGCCATCAAGGCTCTGGTGTTGGGGTGTAGGGAATAACGTTGCTCAGCAGTCAAATCCAATCTCCAATTTTGAAAAGACGCCAACACATTGACCAAAACCAAGGCAACCAAAACCAAGGTAAGCCTCAAATAGGCCTGAAAACGCAGGGAATATCGTTTCACCATGTCCTGCTTTGAAGGTTGGTCCTGGTCCAGAACAGGAAAAACAAAGTCACTGTAACAAAATACACCAAATCTCTAACATCAATTACGCCATTGCTCATGCTCTCAAAATGAGCCCCTATGCCCAGCTGCTCCAAGACCAAGAGCGTCTGGTTTGACAAAGACAAAAATCGCAAAGAATCAAAGGCAGAATACATAAAAAAGCAAACAAAAACGCCCAAAACAAAGGAAACCACCGGATGATCCGTGACGGCCGAGGCCCAGGTTCCGATTCCCACAAATACACCCCCCAACAAAATCAAGCCCAAATAAGATCCCGCAATACCGCCACTGTCGATATTGCCCGCGGGTTCAGCCAACATGTACAAGGCAATCACATAACACAATGTAGGTAAAACGCTGAAAGCTACCAGCGCCCACCCCGCAAAAAACTTTCCTGTAACAATAGACCAATCACTAAGGGGCCTGGTAAACAAAAGCTCTGCAGTACCGCTTCTCTTCTCTTCCGAAAAAAAACGCATGGTCACCGCTGGGACCAAAAACATCAAAACCCAGGGGCCGATCACAAAAAGTTGATCCAACTGGGCGTACCCAAATTCCAAAATGGAATAGTCTGGAAAAACCCAAATAAACAAACCGGTAATCAATAGAAAGACCACCATAGCGATATAGGCCACCAGGCTATTCAAGAATCCATTCCACTCTCGACGCAAAACGGCCCACATATCAGGATGCTTTGGATTGAACAGAGGAGCCTGTCTGCCCACCCGGGATTGTTCGGGTCAAGTCACGGAACACCGCTTCAAGGTTACGGCCAGCAGGGGCCTCCATGCGCAATACACGAAGCCCTTCCTGAACCGACCAATCGAACAAAGCTGTTCGCAAGTCCGTCTCATCAGCAGCCTCCACCACGGCCGAACATACCCCATGCGCATGCACCGAGGCAACCCCAGGGATTTGCCTCAAGACCTCCCATCGGGGCTCTTTATCCCATTCAAGCTCCAAGCGTACTCTTCCGGCATGGGCCTTGAGAGCCGTCATGGTGTCATCAGCAACCAGTCGTCCTTGATGAATAATCATCACACGCTGACACATGGCCTCCACCTCCTGCATGATATGCGTGCTGAGGAGCACGGTCTTTGCGGAAGCTAAACCCATGATCAATTCCCGTATACCCACGAGTTGGTTAGGATCCAAGCCCGAAGTAGGTTCGTCCAGAATGAGCACCTTGGGATCATGAACGATAGCTTGTGCCAAACCAACACGCTGCCGATACCCTTTGGAGAGTTGGCCAATGCGTTTATGGGCTTCAGGACCCAAGCCCGTTTGTTCGATCATCCTTTCAACACGCTGACGCGGTTGCTCCAAGTGATAATAAGCAGCGACAGAAAGGAGGTATTCCCGCACGTACATGTCGGGGTACAATGGATTGCTTTCCGGGAGATAACCGAGCATTCGCCGCGATTCCAAAGCGTTTTCCACCACATCATGGCCACAAATACTCGCCTTTCCGGCGCTAGGGGCCAAATACGAGGTCAACATCTTCATGGTGGTTGATTTTCCCGCTCCGTTAGGACCGAGCAAGCCTACCACCTGACCTCCAGGAATTTGGAAATTCAAGCCGTCCACCGCTTTTTGACTGCCGTAGAGGCGACTTAATTGCTCAACATGAATCGACAAGGTACAGGTTTTAGAAAATCGGCATTCAACAAGACGGTGGACAACCCGTGCAGGAAAACGTAAAACGCTCTCTGTTCGTTCTTGTTCGTATAGCTTGGCCCAAAATTAAGCCTCAGCCCGTTTCCCCCAACGCCCAAGAATCCACCAAAACAAAGCGAGGCTTAGAGGATATAGAATCCACAAAGAGACCCCGTATGCGGCAGGTATGGAGCAAACGAAGATCGAAACCAACCCGACTAGCATGGCGTAAGGCATCTGGGTTCGTACGTGCTCCAAATGATTGCACGAGGAGGCCAACGAGCTCATGATCGTTGTATCAGAGATGGGTGAACAATGATCCCCCAAAACCGACCCCGCCAAAACAGCACTCACCAGCTGATAGAATAGCATCAAGGAGGTCTCTGGCGTAACCCCCGCCTGCCCAATCCATTCCCAACCCGCGGGCAAAAGCAAGGGATACAAAATGGCCATGGTACCCCAACTGGTTCCCGTGCTAAAGGCCACTAAACCCGCCATAACAAAGGCTAAAGCTGGCAAAAGCCTTGCGGACCATTCAAGAGACACCAAGGCTCGGCTTATAAAATCCGCCGTATGCATCTCCTCGGTCAAAGAAGCCAAAGCCCAGGCCAGAACCAAAATAAGGGAAGCTGGTAACATTGTTTTGAAGCCATGAACTAAGGCATCCATGGACTCGTTCAAGGTTAGGTTTCGGGGATGAATAGAAAGCATTAATGCCACACAACAACCTGCAAAAGAGCCGTATAGTAATGCCTTAAAAGAATCGGCTCTACCAACAATTTCCGAAATTTTCACTAAAAGGCTCTTTGAAGAATCGGACCACAAAGCAGTATCCCAACCTGTGGCTATCAAACCTACCACGACGCCTCCCACCACCGTGAGGAAGGGGAGAATTGCCCGGTAAGCCTTGGGAGTTATACCGGCCTTCATGTCAAATTCTGAGTTTGCTTCCTGAATGGCCGTTTCGGAGGGATTCACCGCGCCATCCAGCCTCGCACGGCGCTCGGAAGTTAACATCGGACCAAAATCCCTTTGCCGATAAATCAGTATAGCCATAAAGGCTATGGTCAACCAGGCATAAAACGAATAGGGAACTGAGGCTATAAAGACCTGATAGGCTGACAAGTTAAGCTCCCCGATTTTATCCAATCCCCCTTGAATATATCCCAATTCGGCTCCGATCCAGGTGGAAATAAAGGCTACCGAGGCCACCGGTGCTGCCGTGGCATCCACCAAATACGCCAATTTGGCCCTGGAAATTCGAAGTCGATCGGTCACTGGTCTCATGGTATTTCCCACCAAAAGAGTATTAGCGTAATCGTCAAAAAAAATAACGATCCCTAGCAACCATGTGACCCATTGCCCCGACCTTGCGTCCTTGGCCCATCGTGTCAAATAGTGCACAACTCCTTGCATCCCCCCGTTTCGCGACAAAAGCGCCACCATGCCCCCAATGAGCATCGAGAAAACAATTACCGACAAATGATCCTTGTCGAAAAGCGCCTTCATGGTGTACGTATCAATAACGCGTAATAGCCCTATAATTAAACCATTAAATAACCCATGGTCGTCAACGGCCAGAATCCACGCGCCACTGAGGACAGCCAACAGCAAGGAAAGATAAACCTCCCTCAAAACTAAAGCCATAACAATAGCCACAAGAGGCGGCACCACAGACCAAACACTAGTCTCGTTGGCAATTTGAGGAGCATTCGCCAGGGCAGGGAAGGACGAGAACAGGAGCACAACCACGGCCAGAGCAGTAAATCCTGTAATTCTTTTGCTTTTCATGCGGTCAAAATAAGGGGGAAGGCGGGTTTTATGCCCTTTTATGCCCCAAATTATGGCAAAAATCGTATGTTTGCTCGCAAATTGCTTATCCCATGATTGCATTTCTTGAAGGTGATATCGCACTCAAAACACCAACCCTGCTGATCCTGCAGGTTGGTGGAATCGGCTATGAGGTGCACATCTCCCTGAACACCTACGGAAAATTACCAGATACCGGTTCGTGCAAAGTGTTGACGCATATGAGCATTCGAGAGGATGCACATTTGCTTTTTGGGTTCGCGGAACCTATTGAAAAATCAATGTTCCAACACTTAATATCTGTCCAGGGAATTGGCCCTCAATCAGCCCGGACTATCCTAAGTTATGCTTCGCCATCAGATTTGGAAGACTCCATCCGGCGCGGGGCAGTGCATGAAATCCAACGAATCAAGGGAATAGGGCCCAAAACCGCTCAACGTTTGGTGCTTGACCTCAGGGATCGAATTCGTCCTGAGGGGGCAAGCCAAGGGGCACAGAGTGCGCCCGGTTCTCCAACGAACGCGGACCACGGCGCATCATCGAATACGAAAATCCAAGAAGAAGCGTTATTAGCCCTTGTTGCTTTGGGGTTTTCCCGACCCGCTATGGAAAAAAGCCTCCGAAATATCCTCAGCGACTCCCCATCGCCACATGATACCGAAAGTTTGATCCGGGCGGTCCTCCATAGTCTATAGATAGCTCTCCTTCCCCAAAACCCCCGATAGCCTCGGATTAGCATGCATTGGCCCTATTCCAAATTTGCAAGAAGCAGCGCACTTTGGCCCCTGTTGGGGGGGGTGTTCGGCTTATGGGCCGAAACGGCACCTGGAACTTTTTTCAAAAAACCTAGCGCCCAAATCATCGCCGAGGAAAGAATCATGGCATTGGATTCTAGCGCTACTGATATTGACTCTGCGACTCTAAAGCGATCAAGGCAAGATTCTCTGAAAAGCACGCAAAAGCCGCCGACATATGGTGGGGCCATCGAGTTAAGTAATCCTGAAGAAGAAGTGGTGGATTACGACCCGGTATCCGGGCTCTACATCCTGCGCAAACGGATTGGAAACACCTATTTGGGAATTTCCCGTATGATGACCCTTAGCGAATACCTCGCTTGGCGTGAAAACCGTGACAAACAAGCCTATTGGAAATCACGCAACCAGGGCGCCAGCGGCGGAGTGGCCTCAGAACGCCGTGGCTTAATCCCCAAGATTTATGTGGGTCCCAAAATTTTCAATCGGATATTCGGAGGGAACACCATTGACATCCGACCCCAGGGTTCGGCGGAATTACGCTTTGCCGTGAATTCCAATTATATCAACAACCCCAACATGAATATTCAACAAAGGCGAATGACCAATTTCGACTTTGACATGAATATTCAGATGAACGTGATTGGCTCGATTGGTGAAAAGGTCCGCTTCAATACCGCACAAAACACCCAAGCGGTCTTCAATTTCGAGAACATGATGAAGCTCGAACATACCGGAGAAGAAGATGAGATTTTCAAAAAAATAGAGCTTGGCAATGTCAACCTTCCCCTTCGAAGTGGGCTGATTCAGGGAAGTCAAAGCCTTTTTGGGATCAAATCCGAAATGCAGTTTGGTGATCTGCGCGTTAATGCGGTGCTGGCTCAACAAAGGGGTCAAAACCAACAGATCCAAGTCCAAGGCGGAGCGCAAACCACGCGATTCTCCATACCGGTAGATCAATACGATGTCAATCGACATTTCTTTTTGTCAAATTTCTTCCGTGAGCAATACAACCAGGCGATGGCTACACCTCCTATTGTTCGTTCCAGCGTCATTGTTACCCGCGTGGAGGTTTGGGTCACAAACCGTAACAATATTAACAGCGATTTGAGGGACGTGGCGGCTTTCATGGATTTGGCGGAACCTAGACCCCATAATCCTATCATTCAATCGACCCCGGGGTCTTTTTTTCCTCGCAACGAAGCCAATGGACTGTATGGGGCGCTGGTAGCCAATGCCCAAGCTGGGGCTCGCAAAATCAATTCCATTTTTGATGTGCTGGAAAGCACCGCGCCGTTCGATTCATTAGCCTCGGCAAAGGATTACGAGGTCCTGTTTGCCCGCAGGCTGCAACCCAACCAATATTCTTTTCATCCTCTTTTAGGTTATGTCTCCTTGAATACTACCCTTAACAACGACGAGGTACTTGCTGTGGCCTATGAATACAGCGTGAACGGGGAGATATACAGGGTAGGGGAGTTTTCTCAGGAAGTTCCAAGCGAGCAGACCGATCCTACAGTGCTCTTCTTGAAGCTTCTCAAAGGCACTGCTATTCGAACGGATTTACCGACCTGGGATTTGATGATGAAAAACATTTATTCCCTCAATGCTTTTCAATTATCGAATCAGAATTTTAGGATGGATGTCGTTTACACCGACGTCCTTAATGGTAACAAAAATTTCATTCCCGAAGGAAGCCTGGCGGGTCAACAATTGATTACTGTTCTGGGGTTGGATCAACTCAATACCCAATTGGAGCCGCAGCCGGACGGGATTTTTGACTTTGTGAATAACCTAACAGTGGACCAGGCCAGAGGGCGCATTATTTTTCCTCGGGTAGAGCCCTTTGGCCAGGACCTTGATGCTGCCTTTAACTCCGCTGGTAACACACCCTCAGAAATCAAAAACAAATACGTCTTCAGGCCTCTATACGATAGCACCAAAGCATGGGCCCAACAATTTCCGGAATTGAACCGATTCAAGTTGGTGGGGCAATACCAATCTGCCTCAGGAAGTGAAATATCACTAGGCGCTACCAATGTGCCTCAAGGTTCGGTGCGCGTGACTGCAGGGGGGCGTTTGCTGAGCGAAGGTCAGGACTATACGGTAGATTACATGATGGGCAAAGTCCGCATCATCAATTCCAGTTTACTATCGTCGGCAGAACCCATCCAAGTGGCTTTCGAGAACAATCCCATTTTCCAGGCCAACCAACGAAACATGATGGGAGCACGCTTGGATTACCGGCTCAACAAGCGTGTCAACCTGGGTGGCACCTATGTGCGCATGGTGGAAAGGCCTATTACCCAAAAGGTGAACCAAGGCGAAGAGCCTGTTTCGAATAATATCCTTGGAGCGGATATTAGCATACTGCAAGACAGCCGCTTCATTACCCGCATGCTGAATTTGTTGCCCCTGTACCGCAGCGATGAGGTCTCGAATTTTCAGCTCTCTGCGGAGGTAGCCCATTTGCTCCCTGGAAATTCCGCGGTCTTGGGTACCGCGGGGATTTCGTACATTGATGACTTTGAAAGCTCCGAAAGCAATTACGATATTCGTAGCTTCAACAGCTGGTTTTATTCCTCCACGCCCTCTCGTTATCCAGAACACCGCCTGCGCGATAGCCTTCCTTACGGTTACAACCGAGCCAACCTGAGTTGGTATAATATTGATCCTCTTTTTTTTCGGAATTCTCCTTTGACCCCTTCGCATATCCAAAACGATGTGGCGATGAAGTCCAACCATTACATGCGGGAAATATTAGTGCAGGAGGTGTTCCCTAACAGGCAACTTGCCAACAATCAACCCGTCAATCTGCCTACTTTCGATTTGGCTTATTATCCCACGGAGAAAGGGCCTTACAATTTTGATGTTACTCCGAGCCCCTTCGCGGCAGGAATTGACTCGGCAGGACGTTTACTGAATCCTGCATCGCGATGGGGAGGAATGCAAAGGAGGGTTGAGCCCAATGACTTTGAAGCGGCAAATATTGAATTCATTGAGTTTTGGATGATGGACCCTTTTATATACCAACCGAATCATAGCGGCGGTACGATATTTTTTAACTTGGGTAATTGCTCAGAGGATATCCTGAAAGATGGGCGTCGTTCTTTCGAAAACGGCTTTCCCAAAGCGGACGGCACAGGACAGGTGGATACCACCGCTTGGGGCTTGGTTCCCAAATTACCCCCCCTTATTAATGCTTTCGATAACAACCCTGCCTCGAGGGCTACCCAAGACGTAGGATTGGATGGCTTCAACGATGCCCAAGAGCGGGGTTTCTTCGGGAGTCGTTATTTGAGCAGTATTGAAACAAGATTTGGATCCTCTTCGCTTGCCTTCCAATCAGCTGACCAAGACCCAGCCTCCGATAACTACCATCACTTCAGGGGCAGCGATTTTGATAACAACCGCAAATCCATCTTGGGTCGCTACAAGCTCTTTAATCTCCCCCAAGGCAATTCCGCAACGGATCAACAATCGCCCGAACCCTATCCCACTTCGGCCACCAACCTACCAAATTCCGAAGATCTGAACAGCGACAATACCCTGACCCAGACCGAAGATTATTTTGAATACCGGGTGAATCTCAGGCCCGGGGAAATGCAAATTGGGCGAAATTATATTACCGATGTTTTTGAATCCCCGGTTCAGCTTCGCAACGGAACGACAGAAGTCGTGAAATGGTATCAATTCAGGGTGCCAGTGCTGGCTCCGGACCGTCGTGTGGGTAATATTACAGATTTCAAGTCGATCCGCTTTGCACGGATGTATTTCGCGGGATTTACAGACAGCATCATATGCCGCATGGCCACGATGCAGTTGGTTAGAACAGATTGGCGGAGATATCTTCAAAGCTTGGCCCCTCCAGGCGAATATACTCCAGTGGACCAAGGGGATCCTACGGTGTTTCTGCTTTCCACAGTGAATATTGAAGAAAATGGTAACAAATTACCGATACCTTATGTGCTTCCTCCGGGGATCGAAAGGGTAAGAAATGTGTTTACCACCAATTTCCAGCAGCTGAACGAACAATCGTTGCAGGTACGTTTCTGTCAGTTACGGGACGGGGATTCCCGTGCGGCTTTCAAAAACACGGCTTTTGATATCCGTGCCTACAAACGTTTGGAGATGTTCATGCACGCCGAAGGCGCAGACCTGCAAGACGGGGACGTCTCTGCATTTGTTCGATTGGGCAACGACTACAACCAGAACTATTACGAATATGAACAAGCGTTGGTGATCACCGCACCTGGGTCTGGAACTCCGGAAAGTATCTGGCCCGCTGGTAATAATTTATCGATTCTCTTTGCCGATCTCAACGGCGCCAAGAAAGAAAGAAACAAACAAAATTGGCCCTTGAATATTCCCTTCCGAACACAAACCGCGACGGGGCAACGCATCACAGTTCTTGGAAACCCTAACCTTAGCCAGGTACAGACCATCATGTTGGGAGTACGGAATCCGCGCAAAACATCGGGTTCTTCCGATGACGGCCTTGAGAAATGCGGGGAAATTTGGTTCAACGAATTAAGGTTGACGGAATTTGATAATCGATCCGGCACCGCAGCTACCGGAAATCTCAATATGAAATTGGCCGATCTTGGCACCCTGAGCGCCACCGGTCTTTATAAAGGAATTGGGTTCGGCGGGCTAGAGAGTAAGGTCAGCGAGCGATCTCGCGAAGAATTGGTGCAATACGACGCTTCGACCAACCTTGATTTGGGTAAATTCTTTGGTTCGCAATCCAATTTGCGTGTTCCAATCTATGCCGCCTACGGTGAAACCTTCAGTACCCCTGAATTCAACCCGTTGGACGGGGATGTATTGCTCAAAAATATTTTGGATGGCTACGAAAAAGGCGCCCAAAGGGATTCCATTGTTTATTCTGCGGAAACCTACAGCCGGCGCAAGGCTTTTAATTTAACGAATTTACAATTAACCCGCAAAGGGAGCGGAATGCCCAAGCCTTGGGATTTGGCTAATTTCAATTTGACCCTGGCTTATTCTGAGCTTTTTCAACGAAATCCCTTCACGGCGTTCAACAGCACAGAAACCTACCGAGGTAGCCTTGGTTACCAGTATTCGGGTAGATCCAATCCTATTCGGCCCCTGGGCTCCGTCTCGTGGCTGCAACCCAAAGCGTTGACGTTAATTCGTGATTTTAACTTCAACCTTCTGCCGACCAGTCTCACCCTGAGGGTGGATGTGGATCGTCTGTACCAGCATACCCAGCTTCGTAACAATGCAGACGGGGGCAAGGGAATTGCTGCGACGGTCAACAAGAATTTCTTGATGAACCGAGTATATGGATTCCGGCACGATTTGACCCAGGGTCTGCGCATAGAATACGATGCAACTGCAGCTGCGAGAATTGACGAGCCCTTTGGGCTTTTGGATACCGAAGCCAAACGCGATACCGTCCTTAACAATTTACGCAACGGAGGAAGACCAACCCGCTTTACGCATACTATGAGCGCCAATTACCAAGTGCCCATCAACAAATTGCCCCTTATGGACTTCATGAACATCGCTTACCAATACCAAGCGAATTATGAGTGGATTGCCGCGCCCTTGGCCGCGGTCAATCTGGGGAATACCATTCAGAATTCCAGAACACAGCGAATCAACACCAACATTACCATGAATACGCTGTACAATAAATGGGCTTTTCTGCGCAAAGTCCTGGCCGATCAGCCTCTCAAGGATCCTGTCCCTACCGCGCCCGGGTCCAAATCCAAGGACCCTAAAGCCAAAGGCGGCAAAACCGAAGACCCTAAAGCCAAGAACCCCAAAGCCAAGGGGGCAGTGGGTTCAAAGCCTGGCGGCAAAAAACCTCCCCAAGAACCCGAAGAGGATTATTCCTTGAACCTGTGGCGCAACGGAATCAAAGCTATTGCCATGCTCAAAAACGTCTCCGCCAACATTAGTTTGACCGAAGGAACGGTCATCCCGGGATTTAATAAGGAGCCTACTGTTTTGGGCAACAATACCGACATCAACGCGCCCGGTTTTCCCTTTGTCTTCGGGGATCAAAGGGATCTTCGCCCCGACATCATCACCAAAAACTGGTTGAGTACGGACACGAACCTGACCGCGCTTTATGTTACCAACCGCAACCTCAATGCCCAGCTCCAGGCGACCTTAGAGCCTTTCAAAGAATTCCGAATCACCATCACCGCCAACAAAACGGATGTGATGCGTTTTCAACAAAATTTCAGGGCCAATCGATTAGGCGATGTCACGCAATTCAACGGTATGGAATCCGGGGATTTTAGTATTTCGATGATTAGCCTACGGGGATTCCTGGAGAAAATCCCGACCAATCCTGGCCAAGCCGACTACCTAAGTTCAGATAATTTCCGTCGCTTCGAAGAGAATCGTTTAGAAATTGCGGAACGCCTTGCGCGATCCAACCCCAACTCCTCAGGGCGTGGGGAAATTGACAGCCTTTTCCCGGATGGCTACAGCCGCAAATCCATTGATGTCCTTATCCCCTCATTCCTGTCCGCTTATACGGGTCAAAATCCAGGTAAGGCCTCCACTTCTTATTTCCCCGTCCTACCCATGCCCAATTGGAGACTCAATTATTCTGGCCTTACCCAAATTCCTTGGTTCAAGGAAAGATTCCAGAACATCATGATCAGCCATGGCTACCGCTCTGTTTACTCGGTGGGTAATTTTTCGACGAATCTCGTGTATCAAGAAAGGAACGGCGCGGCATCCAGGCGGGACAGCATCAACACCAAGGATTTTTATCCCCGATACCAAATCGCTCAAATCAGCATCGCCGAACAATTAACCCCGCTAATCGGCCTCGACGCCACCCTCAAAAACAACCTCACCTTGAGGCTGGAGTACAAAACCTCCCGAAATCTAACCCTCACTCTAGTAAACAACCGTTTGAACGAAAACACCACAAGAGAGCTCACCATAGGAGGAGGATACCGCTGGAATAACCCGCGTTTGCCTTTCCTGATTAACGGCGAACTCCGCGAGCTCAAGAACGACCTCAACCTCCGTTTCGATTTGAATATTAGGGATAATTTCATGCTAATGAGGGATTTGGACGGGGTAGAACCGCAGCCCTCCGGAGGCGGTAGGACGGTTTCGGTCAAACCGAGCGCTGATTATGTCCTAAACGACATGATTAATGTGCGACTTTTTGTGGATTACCAATTGTCCACGCCCTATATTTCCACTTCCTTTCCCAATTCCCAAACCAGCGGGGGCGTGAGCATTCGTTTCACCTTGGCTAATTGAGATTAGGGGGGCTTCCGTGTTTTTTATCTTTTTTTCACTACATATTCATATAAAATTCTAAACTTTAATCCGTAATGGAATTTCCTTCTGATCTCCGATACACCGCCGAACACGAATGGGTTGCCTTGAATGGCAATATCGCCACCGTAGGTATCACCGATTTTGCCCAAGGTGAATTGGGAGATATCGTCTTTATCGAACTGGATTGCAACGGTAAAAGCCTGCAAGGCCTTGAAGTTTTTGGTACGGTAGAGGCCGTCAAGACCGTTTCCGATCTATATATGCCACTTAGTGGTGAGATTATTGAGATCAATCCGCTTCTTCAGACCCAACCCGAACTTGTCAACCGCGATGCCTACGGAGATGGTTGGATGATTCGAATTCAAATTTCCAATCCCGACCAATGGGAACAGCTGATGGACAGCTCCACCTACCAAGCCCATACCGGCCATTAAAGCCTGACCTTATGCGTTCAAGAGGCGCTTCAACCTGTTTCTTTTTTGTTCCACCCCTTGTTTGGACCGTCATCATGATGGGGCTGTTGCTTGGCTCCGGCTCTGGTTTCCCCGGTTCCCAAATCGCAGGTACCGATTTGGTGGTGCATTTCGGGATTTTTGGCGTTTGGGCCTTTTTGATTGGGCAGTCTTTCTACAAACAAGCCCAGTGGCCTGTTTTGAAATTCCATCGTGGCTTCTACGTTTTAGTTTTAGGGGTTTTGCTGGCGGCGGGTACGGAGGCCGTACAGGGTTTTCTCCTATGGAGCCGTTCTGCCAACCCAGGGGATTATGTTGCCGACGTCCTTGGTTTGATGACCGGACTCTTGATTTTTGAGCGTCTCGCGCTTTCGGCCAAAGGCGGTCGATGATAAAACCCGAATAAAACGATCAAATCCTATTCGGATTAACGTATCCTATACTCGAAACCCAAACAACTTTGTTAGAAAATTCCGTTATTTGTGGAAAGCTATGGAACTAAAGAAATCCCCTAAAGCAGACCTGAACCTCAAGCGTACGCTTTACTTCCAAATCGGCCTATGCGCGGCTTTGGCCTGTACCCTTATTGCCTTCAATTGGAGAGAGGGTGACGGAGAAGCGGCCAGCTTAGGCACCCTCAAAATGGATGACCTCACCGAGATGGAAATTCCCCAAACGGAGCAAAAGGTCACCCCTCCGCCTCCACCACCCCCTCCAACCCTCGAAATTGTTGCAGACGAAGAGGTTATTGAGGAAGATGAAGTTAGCTCGACCGAAGTAACCCAAGAAACAAAAATTGAGATCCCGGTCCAGGTTCAAATGGAAGAAGAGGTTGCTTCGGAACCAGAAATTTTTACCGTGGTTGAAGAAATGCCCTCCTTTCCTGGAGGTGATCAGGAATTGCTTAAATTCATGGCGGAGAACACAAAATATCCCCCGCTCGCCCGCGAAAATGGATTGCAAGGAATTGTTGTTGTGACCTTTGTTGTTGACGAAAGAGGCCGAATTGACAAAGTACAGGTCCTACGTGGTATTGGTGGGGGCTGTGATGAAGAAGCAATTCGAGTAGTCAAGTCTATGCCTCAATGGAAATCTGGCAAACAAAGAGGAATGCCCGTTCGTGTTCAGTACAACCTTCCCTTCCGCTTTACCCTCCGATAATCGATAAGTTAGACTCCTTCGAGCCTTTGATACCACACCAAAAAGCCCTTTGTGCAGACAATGCACAAAGGGCTTTTTCATAAAGGTGGTAATGCGAATTATTGACCGGATTCGAAGCGAGTGGAAACTAATTCCCAGTTTAAGATATTCCAAAAAGCAGAGACATAATCGGCCCTGCGGTTTTGAAATTTCAAGTAGTAGGAATGTTCCCATACATCCAAACCTAGCAACGGGTAACCTCCGCAATTGGCTTTCTCTGTGTCCATCAAGGGGTTATCTTGGTTGGCGGTAGAACAAATCTTCAAGCCGTTCTCGGTGCGACATAACCAGGCCCATCCGCTTCCGAACCTGCCCATTGCGGCTTTGGCGAATTGCTCTTTGAGGCCGTCCACACTGCCGAAAGCCTCCTTAATGGCGTCCTCCAATCTTGCAGAGGGCTTGGTACCGGTCTGAGGCGTGAGCAATGTCCAGAACAATGAATGATTATAATGGCCTCCACCGTTATTGCGAACAGCTGCCGGAAGTGTTGAAATAATCGCCATCAACTCTTCCAAAGATTTGCCTTCATGGGGCGTTCCATTGAGCGCGGCATTTAGGTTATTCACATACGCTGCATGATGTTTGGAATGATGGATTTCCATAGTCATCGAGTCAAAGTGAGGCTCCAATGCGTCGTGGGCATAGGGTAAAGCGGGCAATTCAAAAGGCATAGTTTTGGGTTTAAGGGGTTCTGAATTTGGGGCCAACCAAGTTGGATTCGCTGTATCTGAATCGTTGGGCTGCGCAAGACTGCGGAACGAAAAACCCAATGCCGCCAAGCCTGCTGTGTAGCGCGCAGCTTCTTGAAGCCATTTTCTTCGATTCATGATCAAAATTACATTTCAAACGGATAAGCGCTTGTTATCCGCCAAAATTTCTATATCCTGCGAACGGATACCCTGTCGGACAAACGGGGGCCTATTATCTAAATCACAGAGGCCATTTAAAAATCAACCGATTTAGGCGTGCCTAAATTAACTTTGCGTTATGGGTTTAGCGCTTTTGACCCCCACGCTCAAGTTGGTATCTAGCTTATCGTTTTGGGCTTTGGTCGGGGCTTTGGGTTTAGGATATAGTTCAAGGGGAAATAACCTTGAATTGGGAAATCAAATTGCCGACGGCAGACGGATCAAGGTGGTGGCAACTACCGGTTTTTTGGCCGATATCACTGCAACTATTGCTGGTGAAAGCGCAGATGTTCAATCCTTGCTTCCCCAAGGCTCAGACCCGCATCGCTACGAGGCTGTACCCAACGATACCCGAATTTTGGCCCAGGCCGATTTGATCATCGAGAACGGGCTTCATTTGGAGGGTTGGCTGGATAAATTAATTGCCCGAACCGCCCAAAAAGCGCATCGTACTGTCGCCACCCAAGGTATAATTCCAATTCAAGACCCCGAACACGCCGATTCCTATGACCCGCATGCTTGGATGGATCCGGTATTAGGGCGTCAATATGCCCGGAATATTTACGAGGCCCTTCGAAGGCTATGTCCTCACGATTCCATTGGTCTGCAGGCTCGTTGGATCGCCTATGACCAAGATTTAGCGAATTTAAACCGAGAAATTTCTGGTCTCTTGGGTCAAATTCCCCATAAACATCGGATTCTTGGCACCAACCACGATGCATTCCGGTATTTCGCCGAACGTTATCAATTTCGGGTGATCTCGCTTTTGGGTACCAGTACGGATGCCGATATTCGAACTTCGGATGTCTTGCAGATGAAGCGTGTTATTCTGGAGAATGACCTGCCCTGCATTTTTGTGGAAGCGAATCTGAATCCCAAGACATTACAAGAGCTTTCCGCGGATGCTCACTGCGCCTTGGGGCCTGCGCTTTACGCGGACAGCATGGGGCCCGATGGAACCGAAGCGGATTCTTATATCGGAATGCTTAGACACAACGCTATGATATTGTCCCAATACCTGGGCAGACAAAGTACTGGAACGGCCAGTGCTGGGGATACTCCTGTCGGATCATCATCCTCCGATCCGTTTCCTGTGTGGTGGATTTTGGGCCTCATGCTTCCTCCATTGGTCTACATGCTTATTGCTTTGCGAGCTAATGGATTAAAGGCCACAAAGCCTCGTCTAAATATTGGGCCTTGCCTTAAAATCACTGATTTGAGCGTAACGTACGATCGTAAATCGGTGCTCAATGCTTTTTCAGTCGTCTTCGAATCTGGGAAATGTTACGGAATTTTAGGGCCTAATGGCGCTGGGAAATCAACCCTGTTGAAAGCCGTCCTCGGCCTTGTAGAATCGGACCACGGCGACATTACCTACAAAGGACAGAAGCTGGATACATGCAGAACGTCTTTGGCCTACGTGCCTCAGAAAGGCTTAGTCGATTGGGATTTCCCGGCCACCGTGGAAGACATCATCCAAATGGGCCGCTTGCCTTGGCGTAAAACTGGTTTTCCACCGAGCGGGGTGGATCGCCTAGCCGTTCAAAAAGCGTTAGAGGATTTGGAATTAACAGATTTACGGAAACGGCCTCTGAATCAATTGTCCGGGGGTCAACAACAAAGGGTCTTTTTGGCAAGGGCTCTTGCACAACAAGCGGAGACCCTGCTCTTGGATGAGCCTTTTGTGGGCGTTGATGCGGCCACAGAAGCAAAAATTATGGAGATTCTACGAAAATTTACGCATGAGCAAAATGGTCTCGTCCTGATGGTCCACCATGACCTCCACCGTGCTCAGCAGTATTTTGACCAAGTGCTACTGATAAATCAACGTTTAATTGCGGAGGGATCGCCGGAGGAGATTCTGAATGAAACCACCCTGCTCAAGGTCTTTTCGGGGGTTGACCCCGCTTATGCCGATGCGGCTCAATTCCGCAACCAAACCTAATTTGGAAAGCATGGATACTGCTTGGACTTTGCTCGATTTTCTTCAACAACCTTATTTCCAAAGAGCCTTAATGGCGGCTATGATGGCGGGGACTGCCTGCGCCCTTCTGGGCTGCTTTATGGTGCTTCGGAACATGGCTTTGATTGGCGACGCTTTGTCGCATGCGATTCTCCCAGGGGTGGTCGTTGGATTTATGGTGGCAGGGCACAGCTTAATGGCCTTTTTCTTGGGCTCGGTGGGTGCGGGTCTTTTGGCAGCCGTCCTTATTGCCTGGCTGCAAGGAAAAGGCGGCGCGCGCAACGACGCCGCGATTGGTATTGTTTTTTCAGCGATGTTTGCTTTGGGGGTGATGGGTATTTCTACCTTATCTCGTCGCGAAGGGGTGCATTTGGATATGAAAGATTTTTTGTTCGGAAATGTGTTAGGGATTGGAAGGGATGATCTTCTTTTGGTGGGGATGGTCCTCGTTTTTGATGTATTATGTGTTGCTATTTTGCTCCCGTATTTTTTTGCCTCAGCATTTCAATCCGATGTGGCGCAAACTATGGGTATTCCAACGCGTACGCTTCATTATTTCACTATATGGATGCTCAGTCTCACCGTGGTCGCTTCCTTACAAACCGTGGGGGTCATCTTGGTTGTATCCATGCTGATTATTCCGGCATCTACGGCGCTCATTATCAGCAATAAACTTCAAAATGTGCTACTCTGGGCAATGTTACTCGGGGCGTTAACGGCAGCCGCCGGAATGATAGCTTCAGTCTATTGGGATACGGCGCCTGGTCCTGCGATTACCCTTTCGGCCACAGCCATCTATATCCTGGTACTCTTGGGGCATCCGGTACGCGGTCTTTGGCCACGCATGCTGCGCCGTAAACTCAGATTGATTCGTCATTGGGCCGAAGACTTGGTAAAACTCATCTTCCGCAAGCCAGAAATTTCGAAGGCCCAAGTTCTTACGGCCTTGCATTGGTCGGTGTTCACCTATCACTCCGCGGTGTTATGGTGCCGTTTGCTGGGTTGGGTACAAGCAGGCGCTCAAAATAAAGGCCTTTACTCACTAACCCATAAAGGCCGAGCAAAGGCTTTGCAGATGGTCCGTGCCCACCGGCTTTGGGAAAGTTATTTGGCCCAAAAACAAGGCTTCGAGCCCCATCAATTGCATTGGCTTGCAGAAAAGGATGAGCATTATCTGCCTCAAGCGTTTCTGGATCAAATTGACCAGCGCCTTGGATTCCCTGATACGGACCCTCACGGCTCTCCTATTCCTCGCAGCGCGGCAATCCATTCCCAGACCCCCCCATCTACCCCACCAATTCCTTGACCGAGACGCCAAAGAAGGGAAGAATTGCGGTATTGGTGAAAAAATTAATAAAAAACGTGGGGCCGCTAAACCTTGGGTGAGTTAATTCGGTCAAAAGCACACTAACTTTTTCCCCACCATGAAAATTTTTCTCTTCACAACGCTATACCCAAACATCATTAAAACCTCCCGCCATATGCAGCGCTTGATACTTCTTTGTGGACTAAGCCTCGTCCTTTTTCTTTCTGCTTGTCGCAAAG
>SXGR01483307.1_pt1 | contig 51734 bp, 47 predicted proteins | sample 3174711 | NCBI WGS metagenome assembly SXGR01 (sample SAMN11356860, study PRJNA531348) | freshwater metagenome | isolation source: freshwater sample F1-60 | place: China: Fuxian Lake, Yuxi | collected 2017-12-25 | reverse complement strand
CAAGCGTGTAACTTTCCAAGGTTGCAGGCAGGCAGTTGGTTGTTAGATTTTGCATTAAATCGGTGGAGTTTAGAATTACACCGTATTTCGCCTCACCGGTTTCGCATTGATTGAAAACTTCTTGTAGGTAATTACTCGGCGCACCATCACCTATTTTGATATTTACTTCTTGTTGTAAATATACAAAGTTTGCAACCTGGTTATATTTAGCTTGTTGGTAGCCATGCTTTTTCAAGTAGTTGCGCGGGAACACGTGGTGTATATCGCCGTGGTGCGTGAGCATGTCGCGCACAGTAATATCTTTGGATAAAAAGCCTCTATCGTTTCCATTCACTTGTGCAGCCAGGAACACTTTAAATGCAGCGGCGTTGACTGAACTGGTGGTTAAGTTTTGCACTAAGCCCACACGCCAAAATGCATCTGATAATTCAGCGGATTCTACGGAATGTAAAAATTCTGCAAAATCGCGCTCGGCAATCGCTTTGATATCTTGATCGAATTGTGATTCTGGTGAAGATGAATAGCGGCCCGTTAAGATCGACATAACCAACCAGCGACGTACCCAGCTTTCAATATTCGGGTTATTGCCAAGATCACGCTTTAGTTTTAAATAAAGAATGTAAGCAAAGTTAATGGCGTTGCCAGAGCGGATCATAGATTTATCGACAAAACCGGCTGACCGTACAATCATTAAAAAGCGCTTGAAGTTAGTCTCATTAATAAACTCACGCACGCCCTCGCTCAGCAAAGCAAATGAAGATTCTTCAATTTCTTTTTCATAGGTACGCGCTTCAAAATTACGACCCGATAGCAAGCCCACTAAATCTGATAAGCGGCCACGATTAAAGCGCGACGTAAATGCAACACGTAGCATATCTGAATAGCTGGGATCATAAAGATCATCGTTTTCATGGCGCAGCCAACGCATAGCGTTGAAGTAATCAGTTTTTATAAATGCTTGATCATTTTTTTCAATAAGTGGATAGAACTCGGGGGCAATTGCCAAATGACAGAAATAGTCGATTGCCTTACGCAGTGTATTGCCTTGAAATTCTTCATTGGCGGCAATTTTAGACATAGCAAAATCTGCTTGGCTGAGCACTACACCTTTCGAGTTAATACGAATAAATATTTCTGTGACTGTATCTATTTCTAAATCTGGCGCCAGCTCAATTAAACCGATTTGCTTTTTCACTATGTCGCAGAGCTTATCCAAACGCTCATACACTAAGTCCTCGCTCACCTCTGGGTTTAGCGCCAAGTAATCACGCGCGACTTTATGGGCTTTTTGTTCGCCACTCACAATAGGCGAAATATCCGTTAACCACGCCTTATCTTTTTCAATAGCAGGGTTGCACACTTCAAAGCGCTCTTCGAGTGGATGAAATGCAATACGAATACGCACTTGCTTGTAGTCTTGATTAACCACTTGCTGGCCAGCAATTGCAGCGGTTAGTGCGGTCACGCGCTGCTGACCATCTATCAATACTTTTTTGCCTTCCGCTAAAGAACCGTCCTTCAACTTAACGGTAGGGTTGCGCCAGGCAATGATGTAACCCACGGGAAAGCCTTGGTAAAGGCTATCCATTAAATCCCGAACCTTAGAGGCATCCCACACAAAGGGGCGTTGAATTTCAGGGATAGCAATTTCACCAGATTTAACCCAATTCAAAAGAGTTTCGATTAGGTGTTGGTTTACGGAATATTTTTGACTACTCATTAAAAAATCTCACTATGTCTTGTACTCGAACCGCTGAGCGATGATCTGGTTTATATCGGTAGCCTTGGTAATCGCAACAATAGGTTTGTGCAAACCAATATGCCCAAGTTCCTTTTAACCAGGAATTTAGGTGGTAGCGCGAAAACTGTTCCAGCAATAGCAGATCAGGGTCAGGCAATGCGCGGCGAGTTGTGTGTATGTATAGGCGTTTGGTTCCGCCAAAGGTTGAACACGTGTTATAAACATTTTCTAGAACTGCTTTGCTTGATGTATTCAAATTTAAAAAATTTTGACCCGTAGACAATATGGATTCATACAGAGCCAATTTGTTATCCAATGAAATCAGTTCACCTGTCGCTAAAGAATTGCCCGCAACTAAATATTCATAATTCTTGATTAACAAATACTGCATAAACGTACTGCCTACTTGTACCGTATCGACCAGCCTGAACAATGGAGTCAGCTTAGTAATTTGGCAGTGTTCGCCTTGCTCCAGCAAGTACGCAAACAAGACTAACTTATCCAAATTGCGCTGCTTAAAGGTTGACATCCCAATACCACTAATCCCAAAAATGTAGAGCGAGCCTTAAGTTATCAATTACTCAAGTCTTGGCTTGCTAAATGGCGGAGCATGCTTTTAATTCGCTCAGCATCTAATAGCTCATTTTGCTGTGAATATTCTCGTGAATCACGATTTACCTTGGCATACAACGCATGTAACCCTGTAGACGTTGATTCAAAATAAATTTCGTCGATACAAAAACCTGTCCAACTTCTGAATTGGTGAAGCACATTGTTTTTAAAATATGAAAACCATTTATCTTCCATAACCTTGGGAACAAATCCCAAACGGATCAGATTAGATTGCTCATGAGTGAAGCCAATATTTAATTCAATTTTCACAAGCTGTTCAGGCAAGGGTTGTAAATTTTCCCAAGAACTTGCCCTAGCCGCTAACAAATACTCCCGCTCTGCTTCGGGCAACACAACCGTTTTATTATTAAGAAACCATTGTTTAGCTGCCGCTAAGACAGCGAGATCACGCTGCTGCCCTTTAACGTTAGTTGTTTCATTAATAAGCCGCTCTGCCTCATCAAAATTAACCCAGCGTGTTCCCCAGGTTTCCCAGTCGAAGGCTTTTTGCGAGCCATGGTGGCGCATAACAAAATAAGCATTACTACTGAGCCCGCTTTTAAAAACACCAGGCAGTACATCAACAATTTCCGCGACATAACCGGTTTCCTCCTCCACTTCGCGCAGGGCCGTTTTCTCTGGCGTGTCACTTACGCTCGGCTTACCTTTAGCAAAGGTCCACACATATCCATCAAAATGGTTTGTGGGTTCACGCAGAAGAATTTTCCCACTGCAAGTTAGTAATACACCGCCGTAGGCATCTGCTTCTTGAATGCTATATCGCATAGCTTTTTCTAACGAGTCCCTTAAATATTTCAAAACGGAGTGTCAGATCCAACTACAAAGTTGTTCTGACATAACTCAACAGTTAATTTATTTTCAAAGAACTCTTTAGCAGTTGTGCTCAATGGAACGATAGCACTTGGATTTTGCTCCAATCTCAGCTCCGTAATTATCTCGCCGTTTCTAGAATCTGCATCTGGAGATACGTTAATGATGCGCTTTGTAGAATCGCTTCTAAGTGCCTGGCTAAGTAGCTTGTTGATATATTGATCGCTAAAGCTATACCCAATAACAAAAATAAGCTTAGTGGCATTTTCTAATGTATGGCGCCTTAGCTCATGGACATAAAAAAGATAGGGATCACCTGAGTTGAGTTTGTTGTTTACCCCAAATATCAAATCAGGATTTTTAACAGGGTTTTCTCGCTTCTTTAGGCAATCATCCCTTTCATCTAACTCTCGTTCCCAATCTATTGAACCATGAAGCTTGTAAACATAAAAATTTACATTATCATATTCATTTCTTTCAAATCGAGAAGCATTCCATTTGTCAGATTCATCAAAACCGGTCTCCACTAAACAACCTAACTGCACTAAATTTCGCTCCACCAAAAGATCATAATTCAATGTGAAAACAGATATTGATTTTCCATATTCTCTGCGAAAATTCTCAAGCTTTTGGAAGTATGAACCGGCTCTAGATCCATTTTTTGGTTGAACCCAGTCAACAAGATTTGATCGGATCAAATGATCCAACTTTTTAATATTAGAGAAATCAGACTTAGCCACATTTATTAAATGTGGACTCCACGCACCAACAAAGGGATATAGTCTATTTCTATGCTTTTGGCTAAGCTCTTCAATAACGCCTAAAAGATCCTCAACCCCAACTTTTGTATTGAAATCTCCCTCCAATCCTCGCTGGTAAAGAATCGCACTTTTAAGATAAAAGTAGAGATTTTGAAGATCCTCATCATCACGAATTAAATCTTCAATCTTTTCCAGCATCTGAATAGCCATTGGTATGGTTGCATCTACGCTTGCACCAGCTCCTAACAAAAACATAACTGAATCTGTTTTCATACTTTATCTACTATAAAAACCAAGGATTAAAGGATTCTTGAGACATGACCGAAAAATCATTTACAGATTCATACGCACCAAATCTCTTCATGAAATCTGCAATTAACTTAGAATAATAAATTGAAATGGGCTGAGCCTTAGAATTAAACCCCCGCCAGTTCGCCCCTGTCAGATTTATAATATCTTGAAGGTAAGTTTTTGCTTCGTCATAATCCCTAATATCACCATACAAAAATTCAACATGAATTGGCTCAGAGATTCTCTTATTTACCAACTCCTTCCCGTACTGTAGACCTTCAGTCCAAATCAAATACTCCTTGGAAGAAAGCTCCACGAATGTACTTTCATAGGGTACTTTCGTAACGTGAGAAGAAAATCCGAAGAAACGATTGTGAGTATTAATTTTTATTATCTTTATACCCAAAGGGTGATCTGTTTCAGCCGACTTAACTGCATCCTCAATGGACTTCATTTCATTCCATTCGATTTTATAAGGAAGATGTACCACACACTCCTCAACATCACGGCTCACACCATCCTGCAAGGCTCCAATTAATTCTCTTTTTAAAAGATCGAGATAAGTGCTCTCATCAGATGAAGAAGCTAGAGGCTGAATTTTATTAAACTTTCCTTGAGTATCTATGCATACGCTATAAGCAGTATATTTCTTGATTGAACCATCAGCATCAAACTCATGTGCACTCCCTATTCCAAAAATTAAACATTTAGGGTGCGATGGCTTTAGCAGCCAAGGGATGCCACCTAGCTTCCCAAAAATTTGGAGTGCAATATTGGCAATTGACCATTTAAGTTGCTCCTTTTTACCCATTGTTTCTTGATTAACAACTTGAGCAAAAAAGCCACCCTTTATAGCCTCAAGCTTAAGATGTGAGTAAACCGAATGATTATGCTCTTCACTCATTGAGTCTGAAAAAAAAGCTACGACACAAACTTTATGTGCCCCCCCCTCGCGCATCTCTATCGCCCTAGATGCGACAGCCGATAGAGTTTCCTCTGAATAGTCAGAAATTAAATAATGATCAACATTCTCTTTGCCAAATGGTAAGTGAAACATTTCATTTAGCCCGCTAAAAAGTCCCGAATACAACTTTCCATCCAGAGCTGAATACACCTCTCTAGCTAGAGTCCTTAATGATTCAGAGAACACAAACAGATACTTAACTTGACCATCAACGTTTTGGTAAGGGCCATTTTTCTTTATCCCAGCATATTGAGAAATATTCTGCTGACCTTTACCCACTGTATATTGCTTGGTAGATAAACGATCTTCCAACAACTCAGCCATACTTGTGGCGAGTATTACGTTGTCAGCTAACCTTTCAAGTTGGGGAAGATTATTTTTAAAGAAACCATTAATGACCTTAAAGACGTCGAGATAATAGTCTCTGTTTTGTTGAAATCTGGAATCCAGTGAAAGACTTAATTTTTGCACATTTCTATTGAATTTTTGATCAGTATTCATTTTAAAATGATGCTGCACGACAAAACCAAATTGCTTATTAACTGAAAGATAATAAGGTGATAACCGGATTTCTCTTTGGCCTTCATTATATTTTTGAGTAATGAATCGTATTTCCCTATAAAAGCTTTTTCTCGACGAATAACTTTCAATGTTATTTTTTCTTGCCGCATTCTCCATTAGAGAGAAAATATACAACTTAGTCAGCTCGTGATTTTCAAAAGAATCCGCATGATAGAGTTCAAACCCTTCACTTTCTTCCCACATCACATCAAATCGCTCATAGTCTCCTGAGAGACCATCTTTCAATCGGAACCCAAAGGAACCGTGCGGTTTTGATTTATTGTTTTCTGATCTCCGCCTAAAAACCGGAATTTCAAATTTTGAATTTACTAGCGGAAGAAAGTTTAATTCCATAAATACCCCATTGATTACTTATCAAATCATTCCTGAAAATGCTTTTTGACTTAATGATTCAAATAATGGTATTTCGTTTGAATACTGAGCCTTAGCCAACATGGCTTTAACGCCACCTTTAATAGTTGAGAACTTTCTTTGCAGATCTTGAGGTGGAACAGGTATTTTTAGATTCTCTACCTGATCTTTAGTAAGTGCTTCACGAGTCGCGCCAGCGGATTGCGCAATTCGTAAAAGTTGCTGTTTATAGGATGTGGATATGAGCATGTGCAACAGATACTCTGGCTCCATATCTTTAGGCCTAATAACGCAAACATGCTGATTAACTCGAGCAGGCAAAACAGAGTTATCCACTAACGAGCACCGACAAACAGACGCACCGGTAATATTTAAAAGCACATCATTTTTTTCAATTGTAACGTTTGATAGCTCTTTGGCCTGCTTATCTGTGATGAATGCCAAGTTTTTATGCAAAAATTCATCATCATGGATATTCAAGCTACGAATAAGAGAAATGCCTTCACTTATGTATGCTTCTTTTCCTCCTCGCGGAGTCGAACCACTACCAATTTTTGAGGCTAAATTTTTTAAGCTTTTAACCTCCCACCCCTTCGGATTAGTCACTGGATCACCAAACATTTCTAAAAAAACGGAGCGAAGGAAATCGTCGGCGAGTTTTATGGCTTGTTGGCGTTTGCGGCGGATGGCATCGGCTTTGTCGAGGATGACGGCGATGCGTTTTTGTTCCGATAGATCTGGAAGAATCATCGGATATGACTTTAACGCATCCATATCAACGCCGCTTTGACCTGCGGTTCTTTGTGTCAAACCATCAATCAAACGAAACAACGAGTCTTGCTTCAGAAAATGATAAAGATAATTTTTATCTACTTTATTAGTAGGTTCCGCCTTCATTAAAGCGACGTTGTACGCACCCTCCATACCCCTGAGTATTTGAAACACCGGAGGGCCATATCTGCCAATCATAATGTCGTCTTTGGTACAAAACCTTCTCGCTAATTTGAGTGGTATATAGGTTTTATTAGCGTCCGACTTATAATCTCGAATCTGTAGCATCCGAATATATCCGTTACGCTCCTCATAAAGAAACTCTTCTTTTGGTGGCTGAGAGCCACCAATAAAGTCAACCACATCACCCAATCTAACTACAGGCCAACTCACAACATCGCCTCCAACTCAAACAAATCCTGCATAATTTCTTGTTCAAGCTTTTTCAACTCTTTCAGAATTTCTTTCGGCGGTGCATAGGTTTCTTCTTGGTACACCACTTCTTTGTAGCGGTTAATACTTAAGTCGTATTTTTGTGCGGCAATATCGGCTTTATCTACCAAAAATGCTTTTTGTTTTTTGTCGTTCCACTCTTTGGTGTTTTTACCAGCCTCACGTGCTTTACGGTATTTTTCATATTGCGCAATTAAATCTGGCAAGTCGTTGTCTTGAATGGGTGTGCGTTTATCGTCTAGGGAATAGCCATCTGCCATTAAATCGTAAAACCACACCTGATCGGTTTGGCCGCCTTTGGTGAAAATCATAATGGCAGTGCTTACACCGGCGTAGGGTTTGAATACACCAGAGGGCAAGCTGATAATCGCTTCTAACTGGTTGCGCTCGATAAGTTCTTCACGTAATTGTTGGTGCGCGTTGGATGAACCGAATAGAACACCGTCTGGCACGATTACAGCGGCGCGGCCACCGATTTTTAACATGCGCAAAATTAACGCGACAAAAAGCAATTCGGTTTTTTTGGTTTTCACCATGCGCAACAATTCGGGCGCAACGTCTTCTTCATCCAAACTGCCTTTAAAGGGCGGGTTTGCTAAAACAATATCGAAGCCTTCATTGGCGGCATTTGGATGTCGCTCTGTAAAGCGTTGGCTGAGCGTGTCTTGGTAGTGAATATCTGGCTCGGCTACGCCGTGCATAACTAAGTTCATGGCGGCAATGCGCAGCATGGTGGCATCGAAATCGAAGCCATGAAACATGTCGGTATCCACATGTTTGCGATGCTCGGCTAACAAATCACCCGTATATAAAGTTTGCGTTTCCGCCTCACCTTTTTCGTTAATAATTTTTTCAGAAATAGTGCCCGCTTTTGAGCTGTATTTTTGCAGCATAAATTCATAGGCAGTACTTAAAAAACCGGCGGTGCCGCAAGCAGGATCGCAAATGCGGTCTGTTGCGATTGGGTCCATTAAATCCACCATGGCGCGGATAATGTGGCGCGGGGTTCTGAACTGGCCATTAATACCTGCAGTGGTTAATTTGCTGAGCAAGTATTCATAGAGGTCGCCCTTGGTATCGCCTTTGTCGAGCGGTAATTCATCTACCATCGTCACTGCTTTAACTAAGAGTGACGGCTTTTGCACCATGAGCTGGGCATCTTTCATAAACTCGGTGAAGAGCGTATTGGTGTTGTTTACGGTTTTAAAGTAAGGAAACAATTGATCGCGAATGGTTGAAAGCAACACGTCAGCCGATTCAATATGTTTTAGATTTTGCCAACGGATGTTTTGTTGCTCATCGTTAAAGCGACGATTGAATGGCTTTTTGGTGCGCAGCGCTTTTTTCTCGTCACTGGTTTCGTTCATATCTAACAAACGGGCATACATTAAAAATGTAATTTGTTCGATTACGGTAAGCGGGTTGGTTATGCCACCCGTCCAGAATTCTTCCCAGAGTTTATCGATTTTGCTTTTGAGTTGACCGGTAATCATATTTTTCTCATTAATAATTTACTTGGGAGGCTGGAAAAGCGCAGCGCCTTTCAAAAAAATGCATATTGCAAATATGCAGGAAACACACTCGACATCTGCTCTATTTCATTCCCGATATAACCCTACCGTTTACTCACTGGGTCGTCTGGCATTATTCGGCCACTTTATACGCATGTGAAAATACCGATCCTCTATCCACGCCACTAAGCCTTATTTCTTTTAAGGATTAAAATAAGCAAAAGGGCAATCCCCATACTTCAACCTAGTGACCGATGGATGAAATACCCCGATCTTATTTAAAAGCAATTCAATTATTTTTCTTACTTTAAAAACACAGAAATTATTGTAACCAGTGATGCGAACAGACATGAAAGCGCAATATATTTAGTAATTTGGGCATCTTTAATTGATTTCTGCAATGCATTTTTAAGCATTTCATTTTGTTCAGTTAGAGATTTCAATGCGTCATTAACACTTACAAAACTCTTTTGATCGTTTAGTTCGCGCTCATCGAAAGCAGTGATCGTCTGCTGCAATTGAGTTGCCAGCGTTTGAAGAGATTCTGCATTGTTTTTAACCTCTACTTGAAGCTCTGCTATTTGCTTTTCTTGTAAGCTTTGTTCACTACTACTTTTTTCTGAACCTTTTGTAAAATACGGTGCGGCGGCTGAAACAAGAGGTTTAAGATATGGGAGTATGGCTTTTAAAACAGGGAAATATGGTGTCATTTTTTTACCTTTTTATACTGGAAAGAAGCGTGATGATAAAATCTGTTTCATTTAAAATAGCCCAGCCAAGTAAGGCCGTTGCAAATATGACCAAGTGAGGGCCTAGTGCTTTGGGTTTTAGTGCATCGATATAAGACGCTCCTGCAATGATAGAATTCTTTTTAATTTCTGGGGTCTCAAGGTAAGTTCTTGCGAATTTAAATATTATCGCAGCCAGATACCCTCCGGCAATTGCCGCCATGACAGTGCGATATACATCAATAGCATTAAATCCGTCAGCTCCACTTTTCTTAGTTAAAAGCGAAATGACGCTTACCAAAATTGCACCGCACACACCAACAGTTGCGTTACGGATGGTAGCTTTTTTCTGTTTCTCTGCAGCGTCACTCAATTGTGTTTTAAATTCAGTAAGCTTTGCCGAAATAAGTTCACCAGTTTCATGCTTGGCTTTTTCTATTCGCTGGTCTAGTGCATCACCAAATTGGACGCTTGCGAATACAATCAGCTCCTCAAGATCCACCTTAGTGAGACCTCTCTGCTTACTGATTTCATCAGATGCCTTACCTATTGCTTCTTCAATTCGCTTCCCCAGCAAATTGATATCTTTTTCGAAAAAATTTATCATTTCCATAAATACCTTTTAATAACTCTTGCAGATGGGTTTATATGATTTTTCATTTTTGAAGTACCTAAGAATAGCGCTTAATTGTTGTGGTTTGTTTTTTAAGTGTGCCTAGCTCAACGGCAAAATTAGCCACAAAGGTGGCGATAAGTTGGGCCTGCTCGTCTTTAAACAAACCATCTACACCGTCTTGATGCAGGGCAATAAAAGGCTGTTCGTATAAACGGCTAATGCTCATTTGACCAGTGCGGCAAATTTCGCTTTTTAACAACGCCAAAAAGCGTTGCTGAATGGCGTTAAGGCTAATGTGGTGCTCTTGAATAAATGTTTCAAAGCGTTTAGTAATGGCGTGTTCATCTAACCCAATAATGGTGCGTAGGAGTTGATCTATTCCCACGGATGATTCGGGGTAAAATTCTTTGAGCAGTTTTAAATCTACCCGCGCATTTTGAGTGTGCACTAATGCATTGAGTTGATTTAATTCATCCTCAGAGATGCTTTCGCCTGCGCGAATTTTTTTCAGCACAGGGTCTTGATTGAATAAAGGCTCTAGCGTTTTTTCAACTTCTTGACGATAGATTTCATAATCCACTGTGCGAATGTTGGTTTTGAGCTCTTTAACTTCCAGCAAATCGGTATTTTCAGGAATATCGTAAATCAACACGGGGGCTGTTGGCGGTGAAGCGCCTTTGTCGCGCAGGTGAATAATACTGCGCAATTCTGTACGAGCTTTTTCTAGCTCATCGAAACTCATTACATCCCAAAAGACGTCCTGCTGTAACGCATTCACCACAGTCGATTTTTGGCGCACTTGGTTTAAGTGCATAGAGAGCGATTTTACTTTAAGCAAGATATTGGCTTTTACGGCTTCGCGTTGCTCTGGGTGGTTGAGCGCGGCATGTTGTGCGCGCACCGTATCTAAATCCCACGTAAAGGCTTCGCTTTGGCCTTGAATGTTGCGCCACTGCATAAGCGGTGCAATTTTTTCCATTAAGACGGTGCGTGTAGCGGGCGCAAACTGATTGAGCACTGTAAGCGAACCAAATTCGTGTTTGAGTTTCCAGTTGTCTTTAATGGCGATGCATTTGTCATCTAGCGCATCTATATCTTGCTTGATAAGCATGACCATTTTTTCAAACTTGGAAATATCGCCCAAGGCTAAAGCATCAGTTGCAAACTGCACACGGGCTTCAAATAATTTTTGGCTGAGCGATTTGCTTTGTCGCTGTTCTTCTTCGTCATGCTCTACTTCAAAATATTCAAAGTTGCCCCAGTGATCAAAAATAAGAAATTTAGTTTTGTCTTTGCCTGGGCCAAACAAGTTTTCACTTAAGCGAGTGCCCCGCCCTACCATTTGCCAAAACTTCACTTTGGATTTTACCGGTTTGGCAAATACTAAATTGAGCACTTCAGGCACATCAATACCCGTATCTAACATATCGACCGATATGGCTATGGTAATTTTTTTACTGGCATCTTTGGTTTCTTTAAAATCGTCTATCAGTTCTTCGGCGCGCTCGAACTTGGAGTGAATAACTCGGCAAAAATTACTCCCGCTTTCTTTGTTCAGTTGCGGATACATTTCATCAAATAATTTCGCCAATAACTCTGCGTGCTCAATATTGCGCGCAAAAATCATGGATTTGCCAAGGGTTTGACCATCGGCAAGGCGCAGGCCGTTTTCCATAAGGTTGCGCAATATGGCGCGGTTGGTGTCTTTGTTGTAAACGGCTTTATCTATTTCTTTTGCGTCGAAATCTAAATCGTTAGGGTCTAGGCCTTGATCTTCTAGTGCAGCGGTTTGTTCATCGCTCAGCGATTTTGCTTGAATGCCATCGCGCAAAAATTGTGTGGTGTGGCTTACCACTTTAAAAGGCACGAGGTTTTTATCTTCAACCGCTTTTTCTAAGGGGTAATTCGCCGTGGGCAATTTGTAATCGCAACCGAATAATTGACTGGTGGAACGGCTAATCATTTCTACCGGTGTCGCGGTTAAGCCTAATTGCAGAGCATCAAAATATTTGAATACATCGCCATAGACGTTATAAATAGAACGATGGGATTCATCGGCAATAATGAGATCAAAAAAACCGGGATCGAACTCTTCCATAATCGTCATCATGCCGGGGTATGTCGCAATATAAATGCGCGCATTTTGGCGATCTGATTTTTTGCTTTTGCCAACAATATAAACCGGCTCACTTAGGTATTCGTTGTAGGCTTTTCCTGCTTGTTTGCGCAGCTCTTTGCGGTCACACAAAAATAGAATGCGCTTGGCCCAACCCGCATCAATCATGCGTTTGGTGAGACCAATGGATACACGGGTTTTACCGGTGCCCGTAGCTTGTACAACTAAGGCTTTACGATAATTTTGCGCGAAGCGTTCGCATACGCGCGTAATGGTTTCAATTTGATAGTCGCGCCCTGCGATGTCGGTGCGAATGGGTGTTTTATTGAGATCTTTACGTTCGGTACGTTGGCGAATTAAATATTGCAGGCTTTCTTTGCTGTAATAGCTGTAGAGCTTGCGCGGGCTGTAGCCTTGGGCATCGTCGCCAATAAAAATATCGTAGCCATTGGTGTAAAAAACCACGGGGCGTTGATCGTATTTTTTCTCTAAAGAATCCGCATAGAGAATGGCTTGTTGACGGCCCTTCTCTGCGTTTTCGCGCGTGCGTTTGGCTTCTATTACGGCAAGTGGTTTGCCGTTGTCATCCCACAAAACGTAATCGCAATAGCCAATGCCACTTGCTGTGGGCTGGCCATCCACTTCTTCTTCGCGGGTAACTTGCTCGGTGTTTTTACCGTGAACTAAATCTATATCCCAACCGCGAGAATAAAGTTCGGTATCAATCATACGGCGACGCGTTTCAGCCTCATTTAATTCGAGGCTATTTTTCGCGGTTGCGCTGGCTTGCTGGAATTTGGTTTGTTCGGTTTGGCTGAGTTGAACTTTAAGTTTTGCGTTTTCACGCACGGCAGCTTCTTCAGCGGCTTTAGCTGCTTCTAATTCAGCAAGCGCTTGCTCTAAGCGAGCTTGATGCTCTTCTGCTTTTTTAGCGTTGGGTTTTTCTTCTAAGTGTGCGGGTGAAACAAAAACCTTTACATCGGCTTTATTGCCGCGCTGGGTAGACAGCAGCAACCAATAACTCAGAATATGCGCTTCTTTCAGCAACCAAAGGCTATCGCCTTTAACGTATTTACCATCGTGTGCAGCACTATTGCCCGCCTTGCGAATAGCGTGAAGCTTATCGAGGATGGCACCGTCTACTGCGGCTATAAAAGCCGCAGCCTGTAAGCGATCTACAAATTTATCGGTTGCTAAACTTGGCAATTTAAATTCGCGATAAACAATCCCCACCAAGATTTCCGCATAGGTGCGCAATTTAACCAACGCACTTTGCGGATCATCGGCCGTGTATTTTTCCGCAAAGCCGCAGAGGTCTGACAACTCAGGCCAGTGCGGGCGAAGGTGTTCGAAGTTGAGTGATTGCATAAATTCTATTCTGTCCATGACAGCCTTATTGCCAAGGCCGTGCCAATTTTTATTCGATACCGTGTTTTTTTATCCAGTTATTAAACGTTTGGTAATATTTAAACCCTAATAACTCGGCAGCTTTAGTTTTATTATTCTGCGATTCTGCCATTGCACGGGGAATATAGTGCTGGATGACCTCAGATATAAGCTCTTGTATATCAATGCCTTGTGAAACATCACGTCCTAAAATATCCACAACACCTTCTGGCATAGCGAATAGAGCTTGCTGAATGTCAGCGGCAGTAATTTTATTACCAGCGGCAAATAAGGATGCACGCAGCAAGGTGGACTGCAACTCGCGGATGTTACCCCGCCACGGCTGCTTTAAGATAAGATTTTTTGCGTCAGCATAAAGTTTCTTATGCTCCGCATGATCGAGCTGCGCATTAATTGATTCAAGTATGCGCTCACTCAACAGGAGTAAATCGCCCTCTCGTACGCGCAATGGAGGCAAATGTAATACGCCAATGGCTGCGCGATAGAATAGATCCTCTCTAAAACGGCCTTCGACAACTTCCTTCAAAAGGTCTTTATTGGTCGCGGTAATCAGGCGTACATCTACCTTGGAAGATTTGGCCGCACCTACTGGCTGGACCTCTCCACTTTGCAGCGCACGCAACAAGCGAACTTGCGCCGCTGGTTCAAGCTCACCAAACTCATCTAGAAATAAGGTGCCGCCATCGGCTTGCCGAAAACACCCTGCGCTCTCGTTAGCCGCCCCGGTGAATGAGCCTTTTACATGCCCAAAAAGTGTTGAGTCGATAAGTTCTGGGGGAATGGCACCACAGTTAATGGCGATAAAGGGCTTTTTAGCTCTGGGGCTTGCGTTATGAATTGCCGTGGCAAAAAGCTCCTTGCCAGTACCTGATTCGCCGTAAATAAGCACAGGGATATTTCTGGCCGCCAAGGTTGTAGCCTGCTGCTTTAATGCAAGCATATGCGGGTTCTGAGTGATTATATCGTCAAAGGCGGCATTGGTAGGCACTTGGCCTGTTGCCAGCCTAGTCGCCTGTTGATCTTGATGCTTAGGGATAAATTCAGCGGCAATCTCAAAGGGGATATCAACCTTCTGCACACCTTGCTCAAGCGTGGACTGATAGAAAGTCACTTTATGCTTGGTTTTGCCAAGCAAAATCCACACAGCTTGCATTGCTGGTGTGCCGGGGCTTAAGAGAACAGCTATAGGCTTACTACTCACCGCTGCAAGATCAGTGAGCAAACGGTCAGCCGCAATATAGATGTCATGAAAATCAATGGGGGAGCTTAGAGACACTAAGCGCGAGCTAAGAGCGCACTCAGTATTATCGGCAAGCCAGCTTAAATAAGCCGGTACTCGCTCATCGGTATAATTATTAAGAAGATGAACTTCGCTAAAGGTCACATTTTTAAGCGTGGAGGCAATAGCGCCAGGCTGAGAGCTCTGCTTCACAACGGCTTCTATATCAGCATGACCAATCCAACTAACTAGACGCATAATTCAACCCCATTAACAGAGGCCAGATTTGCTTCAATACAGTTAACAACACGATTCTGGTTGATTTTTATTCGATTCACGTTTCATCCAATGAAGTCCTAAGTGAGCCCGAATCTTACTGGTTTTGTGACGGAGTGCAAGAAAAAAACAGGCGCTCAAATTGGCATCAAGAAAAGCGCAGTTAATTTCTGCGCTCCCAGCAAAGCAATCACACGCTCAATAGTTTCAGCTTAAACGATCAACTCCAAAAAAATTCAAGTATACATCATTTTGGTGAGCCACTTTTGACGTGGCGCAATCATTAAAATGAGGTGAAAGATGAATACAACGTGTCCAAATTGCAACTCCTCTAACATTTCTTGCTCCACCACTGCTAGAAAAACGGGAGCATCGATAGGTGCACTTGGTGGAGCAATTTATGGTTATCGACTTGGCAGCTTTTTTGGCCCAATTGGTATGTTTACTGGGACATTCGCCGGATTAATTGGTGGTGCCATCACGGGCTGCCAAGCAGGTCACGCTGTGGGCAAAGGTATTGATGAGCACATTCTCAGCGATTATCAATGCAACAACTGCGAACAACGCTTCAGTATTTAACTAATCAACAACCTAACGGCATAAATCCCTGAAGCCATAAAGGTTTCAGGGATTTATGCATTTTTTGAGGGAATAATAGGGAATTCGGCATCGAACGCAAGACTTTATTTTCTTTCCTAAGTTCATCATTTGTAATCTGAAACTTAGTAATTATTTGATAGACAAATCTCATACAAGCTTAATTACTGAATATATCAGACTCTACTGCCGCCAAAAACATGAAAGCCGCTCTTAAAATCTTTAGTTGCAACTTTTGCCAAATAACTGGCCCTGAAGAACACACGCTCCATCTGAATCGGATCACTTGATCCAATCATGTACTGCCCACCATCCGGTATATAGATATATTTAGCTCCCTCGCCTTCCCTCAAGCCTAAAGCATATCCCCAAGCATCCCCCAACCTGTTGTAAAGGCTTTCTCTGTGACAAGAAAACCTACCAAGAGAATTGAACTCGTGCCCATTGAAAAGAAGTAGTAGATGATAATGGGGTCGGCAATTCACATCTCCGCTTTCTCTTGCCCATACATAGTCAAAATCAACAGAATAAACTCTAAGCTCAAGCTGCCGTTTTCTAGCTGCATATTGACCAAGCCTATATCTTAAATTTTTAATAAATAAATTAAGAGAGGCATTCGATAACTGTTCCTCACCTATAGCATAAAAATATTGCGGAAAACTCAAATCAACCCTGACAACAAATACCTTCGAGCTCTGTTCTAGTGATTTAATAAGCACAGAGTGAATTTTATCTAAGTACTCACAAACCAAGCCTTCTTTATTGCAAAGAACGGGCAGACCTTTGTACCAAGACTGCGCCCATAATGAGAGATGATATTGATATGGCACACGCTTTGGCGGTATTAATTTAGATTTGTGTTTCATTTTTGTTCACCGATTATGATTGATTCATACATCTCGATGAACAGGTAAAACATTATTTGATTATGAATATTTTCTTATGCCGGGATTACCTTTAATTAATTACGCTACGCAATTAATTGTACTCATATACACTGGATACTAGCTAGAAAGCTTAAATGTATATTAATATTCCCCACAACAACCAACACCAAATACATCTAAAAACCACATGAACGAAGGCGATTTTTCAACCAAAAAGCTAGGTTCTCTTTTTCCAAAATTTCCAAACATTGAACATACATTACATAGTGAAGTAGGAGCTAAAGCTCCTACTTCACTATAATTAAAAAACTTTAAATTCTTCCCCTCGATCCCGCTCCCCCACTCGATCCATCACCCACGCCTGTACCTCTTCATCAACCCAGCCAACCGCGCGATCACCAAGCGAAACAGGCTTAGGAAAAATTCCCTTTTCTATATAGCGATATACAGTAGATCTAGCCAATCCAGTAAACAATAGCACTTCTGACAAACGAATTATTCTCATGACAAACTCCAAATTATTAGTCATGAGATAAAGAATCGATGTATTTTTTTAACTGCGAATATATAAATTACTACAAGACAACTAAGCCACTTGAATAAGCACATTGTCCTGCAAAATTGGCCTTATACGTAGGGAACGTATTTGCATATCGCATCTGTCATCCAATGACAGACACCGAAGCTCCTCATAGAATTCAAAAACCCAGCTTATAAACCACTCTGTATTTTTGCTAGTTTTAAATATCCATTGAATGTTACGCACCAGCTTTACAGACGAAAAGTAGCTTGGCCAGCCTTCCAACGGTTGGTCTGTATCCGAAAGGGTAAAACCGTAATCCCTAATCAGCTGCTCAACGCAAGCATAAACAGCAGCAGCAAATCGATCAAAACCCAACTTTGCCTCCTTACCAATCCGCAAATAAAGATCTATATATTTCAGAATGCCTGAGTACTCTTTATCGGAAACACCATAAAGGGCACTCCAATGACCGTATTGATGCCTACCATTTTTTCTTACCTCTCGGAGATTATTTTCGTGGGAATCCATTAAAGCGATCGCAAGCTGGACCGATTTTCTTAGGACAAAATGCATTTCAAACCGCGCCAATACAAACAAATGCTTACGCTGTTTAGTGTCAGCCAACAGCTTGCCGGAGACGATGATGCTACTTATTCTTCGTCCCTTCTCTCTCTGGACCGTCCCACCAGGGATGTAACGTACGAGATGCATATTTCGCTGTAGTGCTTTAATGTTCCACCTAATCTGCTCTTTGCTTAAGCCAACCAATAGCGCCAGCTGCTGTAGACTCAAGTTCTCTACAATACCGTTTTGGTCAGCATGAGCCATCAATGTTACTAACAAGAGCAATTGTGATTTAGCTATCAACTTATTGGGATCGGCTTCCCTTTCTCCAACTTTTTTAGGAGCCAACAGGCCTTCAGTTAACAAGAAGTCTATTTGCTCCCCATGTAAATTAGCAAAGTCCGACTGCGACCATTCTTCTCTTAGAGCCAATAATGCTGCCCCAGGCCGATATATACTTTTTGGCCGTCCTCTACCATTTACGCTAACACTGAAACTCTTACGCCTAGGCTCAGCTCTGAGTCGATTTAAGTAATTATTTTCTACTAAAAAGCTAATTGCTTTAGCTACGTAGCGATCATTCATCCGAAAACTAAGTACCGCTTCTTTCACTGTTAAAGTTACACTTTTATCAAACCCATACTGCATTATAAAACGAATCAAAAAATACTTAGCCTCTGGCTCCGCTCCGATCAAAACATTCCTCAATAGATTTAAATGCATACGTTTACGCCTAAGCTACAAGTAATTTAATCGTATATTTATTACCTATTAAATTCAAATTTAAAACAACACATTGACATGTAACGTTACTGAGTTTATTACTTAGTAACGCAATGAATTGACAAATAGACAATGGCTATTAGCACATGGAAATATTAAAATTATGGCAATTGATTCATTTATTGATAGAAATAACGATATGCAAGTTAAGTGGATAGAAAACTACCTACGCAACCAGAGCTACAACATCCAAGAATCATTAAGAATGGAGATATACGAATACATAGAGAGAGGAAGAGTCTCAGCAATCAGGTCTGCCGACCTTGAATTACTTATTACTAAAATGAGGGGCGCATGGAGACAAAAAATCTACAGAGATAATCAAAAATCCAACGGCAAACGAGCATGCTCCTTTACCCTCTCTAATAGATCGCTTAGACATTTAAACAAGCTGGCCAAAGATATAGGTGCGCCAATCAATTCCACTCTTGAGGAAATCATTGAAGATACCTACCTTAGAAATAAAGAAATGCAGCAGATAAGCCGTAAGCCCAAGCAGAAGAAAATACCTTAGCTCCAACAAGGGTCTTATGTATTCCAAAATGTATCCCATTAATTTTATTATAAAAATTTTTTGATATATATCATTAAGCTAATGAAATAGTTCAACTCCCCTCGGCATAAATGAGCTATGCCAAAGTCACCAAGGCACAGTTGAGTATGAGGAGGCTCTTTTCGGACGCGTTACAAATGCATGGAGGGCATATAAGCGAAGAGGCCTAAACAAAGAAGCTAAGGAGCTTGTTCTTATGTTGAATAATGATACTCACGCAAAACTGGCGGAGCTAATTAAAGACAATGGTTGCAGTACCAGTAAATTAGTTGAAATACTTATTCAGGAAAGTCACAAAAAAATGCTTAAGAGGCTCGAAAAGAGCCCCTTACCCCCCAAAAAAATAACCCATGGCATAGGACAAAATAGCATGGGTAAAAACATGGGTATGAAAAATAAAGGCATAAAAAAAGCCCATAAAATCATGGGCTTAATTCAATAACATGGCAGTGAGAGATCCGCCATCAAAAGTTACTGCTTTAAATGATCCAAATAATCGGCCCAGCCCTGCATCATTTGCTTTCGCTCAGGCAAATGCTTGGTTCGGTTGTACGCTCTTCCGTTTGCATCACGCACCGCATGAGCTAGTTGCTGCTCGATATAGTCAACCCTATACCCAAGCACCTCATCCAATATCGTGCGTGCAGTAGCTCGAAACCCATGCGGAGTTACTTGTTCATTGCTATAGCCAAGTGCCCGTAACGCAGCGCGGACCCCACCCTCAGACAAAGGCTTTCCGCATTTTCGCGCACTAGGGAAAACATAGCGACCATAGGACGTCAACGGTTGCAAAGACTTAAGAATATTTAACGACTGGCTAGACAGCGGAACCAAATGAGTCAATCGCATCTTCATTTTTTCAGCAGGAATTTCCCAACATTCATCCGTCCAATTGATCTCACTCCACTCCATGTGGCGAATTTCACCTGGACGCTGAAACAGCAAAGGCGTTAGCTGTAATGCCGCTTTTAATTCAGGCGTTCCTTTATAGCCATCAATTGCAATTAGAAGTCCACGCAACTCCTTGGGGTCTGTAATCGCAGCACGATGCTCTGATTTTTTTATTATCAAAGCACCCTTTAAATCTTGCGATGGGTCCCGCTCAGTTTTTCCGGTCGCAACCGCATATCGAAATACTTGCCCTGAAATTCTCTTTGCTCGATTAGCTGTTTCGTGCAACCCATCAACCTCAATCTGGCGCAGCGCATTAAGCAACTGAACTGGAGTAATCTCTGATATGGGCAAGCTACCAATAAAGGGACCCAGCTTCTTATCGACAATCCAACGAATCTTATCTGTCGTTATTGAAGCAGCTCCTTCAAGAACACGCTTGGCTAAAAACTCATGAGCAACCGATTCAAAGGTGTTTGCTGTTGTGGATTTTTTGTTAAGCTTATCTTGTTTTTTAACTTCGCCTGGATCAAATCCCTCCAACAATTCCGCTCTCGCCAAACGACATTTTTCACGCGCAGAGGCAAGCGAAACTACGGGATAAACACCAAAAGCAAGCCGCTTTTCCTTCCCTCCATATCGATACTTAAGACGCCAGTATTTGGAGCCATTCGGCATCACCTCTAAATACATACCGCCGCCGTCAGCCATGCGATAACTTTTCTCTTTGGGCTTAGCCTGCTTTATAGCAACTTCAGTTAGCTTATTTATCGCGACCATACCGATGCCCCCACGAATTAAATATGCCCCCAATTGTGCCCCCAAATGTATGTGGCTGCAACGGGATATCAGTGGACGATAATGGACGAAAAAACATAAAAAAACCCGCATTTACGCGGGTTTTGGGATGTTACTGGATGTCAGTAAATCTATATATGGTGCCCGAGGCCGGACTTGAACCGGCACGACCAGAGGTCGACAGATTTTAAATCTGTTGTGTCTACCGATTTCACCACTCGGGCAGAGTGCTTTTACTTTCGGCAAGTAAAAGAATTGTGGAGGCGCGATCCGGAGTCGAACCGGACTAGCTGGATTTGCAATCCAGAGCATAACCGCTTTGCTATCGCGCCCTTTCGAGAGGGCGCAATTTTAGCGGAGTCGTTTTGAAAATCCTAGTGTTTTCTGATAGTTATAAGATTATTTTTATGTGCATCGCCAATTGCGTGGCTAAAATCAACAATCCGCTTATTTTTTGTCCGCACTCACCAAGAAGAACGGAGATGCAGCGCGCAAGTAAATAAACATCGACCAGAGCGTGAGCGCCGCAGCACCCGCCAAAGCGATAAAACCAATCTCCATCAGGTACCATTCTTGCCTATCCATCAACAAGACCAATATAGCAATCATCTGTAAAGTCGTTTTTATCTTGCCGATAAATGACACAGCAACGCTAGATCTTTGCCCTAACTCTGCCATCCATTCACGCAGTGCAGAAATAACGATTTCACGCCCTACAATCACCGCTGCCGCAGCAACAAACCATGCAGAATCATGATGAATTGAAACGAGCAGCAGTAAGGAGATTGCCACCATAAGCTTATCGGCGACGGGATCAAGAAAGGCACCAAAAGCAGTACTTTGGTCGTATTTGCGAGCAACATACCCGTCTAGCCAATCAGTAATAGCGGCAACCGCAAAGATTAGAGCGCAGGCTAAATGAGCCCAGTGGACTGGTAAATAAAAGATCACAACAAACAGTGGAATTAAAATAATTCGCAAAAGTGTTAGCTGATTAGCAAACGTCATAACCAGTATTTCTCGCCCAGAAATATACACAGGAACAGAAGATGGCCCTAAGCCAAACATCAAATGAAGGCACGATAATACACTATCGATTAATCATTATGGAAAAATGCATAAATTTCTTCTGCCAAAAGCTGATTTATGCCACTGACTTTCATTAAATCATTTGCACTGGCCTTTTGTATTTCTTGGATTCCGCCAAAATGACGCAGCAACTCCCGCCGACGCACAGCACCCACACCCGGGATATCTTCTAACGTGGATGTCTTGCGCTTTTTATCACGGCGCTGTTTATGGCCAGTGATGGCAAACCTATGAGCCTCATCGCGGATATGCTGAATTAAATGCAATGCGGGCGAATCATTATTAAGCACTATTTCTGCATCTGTTTGTGCATTGTAGAGTGTTTCAAAACCCGCTTTGCGGGTTGAACCTTTAGCGACACCAATCATCAGCACATCATCAATACCTAATTCAGCCAATACCGAAATAGCTTTGGATAATTGCCCCTTACCACCATCAATCAGCAAAATATCGGGCATTTTGCCCTCACCTTTTTTGAGACGCGTATAACGTCTCTCTAACGCTTGTTCCATAGCCGCATAATCATCACCGGGCGTAATACCTTCAATATTAAAACGGCGATAGTCAGATTTCAGCGGGCCATTGGTATCAAATACCACACAGGAGGCTACCGTTAATTCACCGCTGCTATGACTAATATCAAAACATTCCATGCGCTGTGGGATTTCATCCAATTGCAGCGCATCCTGTAGTGCGATAAATCTATCCAATGAATTTTGTTTCGTGTTGAGATGCGCAATTAAATTTTGTTCAGCCGCATTAACAGCCATTTGCAACCACTTGGCGCGATGACTGCGCACGCTGTGTGAAAAATGCACTTGGCGTCCAATGGACTGTTGCAGCGCAGACGCTAAAACATCCACTTCTTCCAATTCATAATTGGTAATAATTTCACGGGGAATATCGCGCCCGGTGCTCGCCAAATAAAATTGTGCCACAAATTGCGTGAGTACATCCGCAGGTGTTTCAGCAATACCCGACTGAGGGAAGAAACTCCGGCTACCCAAAATCCGCCCTTGGCGAACAAATAAAATATGCACACAGAGCGCATTGGGGCGCGCGACTACCGCAACCACATCTATATCGCCATTACCTTCTTCAATAATTTGTTGAGATTGAATATTGCGTAGAAACGTAATTTGATCGCGATAGTGCGCAGCTTTTTCGAAGGCTAAAGTTTGCGCAGCCTGATCCATTTGATCGGCCAGCTCAGTCATAAGTTCTTCACTGCTACCCGTTAAAAACATGCGGGTATGACGCAAATCATTGGCGTAATCTTCTTTGCTGATAAATTCTACACAGGGTGCCGTACACCGTTTGATTTGATACTGTAAGCATGGGCGCGAGCGATTATTGAATACGCTATCTTCACACTGACGCACACGAAATGTTTTTTGCAAAAAATGCATGCTTTCGCGCACAGCGCTAACGTTGGGAAATGGCCCGTAATAATCGCCCTGCTTTTTCTTAGCGCCGCGATGAAAACTAATGCGCGGGTAAGGCTCGCCACTGGATACAAAAATATAGGGGTAAGATTTGTCATCCCGCAATGAAATATTGTAAAGCGGACGATTCGATTTAATTAAATTTTGTTCAAGAATTAAGGCTTCTGCTTCACTCGCGGTGATGGTGACTTCAATACGATGAATACGCGCAACCAAGGCAATTGTTTTAGTCGTTAAACCTGTTTTGCGAAAATAACTGGCGAGTCGCAATTTTAAATTTTTCGCTTTGCCCACATAGAGAATATTGCCATCCACACCAAACATTTGATAAATGCCGGGCTGCGGGGATGCATCCGCTAAAAAACGAACTGAGTCAAAATGAGGTGAGAGAGATTTTTCAGACATGGATTTTAGGCGTTAGAAAAGTGCGGCAATAAACCGCACTTTACATGAATCCTGATTAAGAATTTTTACACAACCGATTCTGGATCTAACAGATTGTGTTTCACCGCAAGCAGGGTTAATTCAACATCGCTGTTGATATCCAACTTTTCAAAAATACGATAGCGATAGCTATTAACAGTTTTTGGGCTTACACAAAAAGTATTAGCAATATCATTCACTTTTTGACCATTGGCAATCAACATAGCCGTCTGCAGCTCGCGCTGAGAGAGCTTTTCAAAAGGTGACTCCTGACTGTTGCTACCCGAGAAGTTTTTTAACGCTAACTGCTGAGCAATACTATTGCTCATATAGAGATCACCGCGCATCACTTTATCAATAGCACTGGTAATCTCAGAGAATTCTGCACCTTTGGTGACGTAACCTACCGCACCCGCTTGCATTAAACGTGTTGGGTAAAGATCATCATCACACGCAGTTACCGCAATAATTTTGAGAGTTGGGTTTACAACCAATAGTTTTTTAGTGGCTTCTAGACCACCCATGCCGGGCATTTTTACATCCATTAGCACTACATCGGGCAACAAAGTGCGCGCCTTTGTTACGGCTTCTTCCCCGCTTTTGGCATCTCCTACCACTTGGTAGCCGTCTATATCGGCTAACATACGCACTATCCCCATGCGTACCAAGTCGTGATCATCGACAACGAGTATCTTAGTCAAACCAGCCCCCATGCCGCTAAGGCAATTGTTATTTTTACTGAATGGATGCTTGACGCATTTTTCAGCGATTGTAATCGCAGCTTTCACAAACTACCACAGGTTAAGGCCGTTATGACCTATCTCTAGTGTAGATTGACTGTGAAACCTTGCAAAAAGATTGAATTCAATCCGTTTTCTTGGCTTCCTGTGATTTAAGGATAACGTCACGGCTTAAGGATAGCTCCTAGGCTCTTGCTCCAGCTCCACCCCAAACGTGCTTAAAACAGATGCTTTTATTAGCTCAGCCACTTCCAGCACCGCCGAACCGCTCAATCGATAGGGGTTCGTTAACACCAATGCTTGCTGCTCATGAACTGCTGCCCCCTGACGAAACCCCTTCCAGCCAGCCTTGTCTATAAGCCAGCCCGCAGCCAGCTTTACCGAATTATCATCGATGGGATAAGCAACCACATTGGGGAAAGACTGCTGTATTGCAGATAAGGTAGCTGTACTCACTATAGGGTTTTTAAAAAAGCTGCCCACATTAGGGATAGTTTTTGGATCAGGTAATTTACTGCGGCGAATATCGCACACAATTTGGCTTACTAACTCTGGCGTAATCTTATCGGCAGACACATTTGTCAAAGCATCTCTTAAGGCTGGGTAATGAATTTTTAACGATGGCGATTTAGTAAGCTTAAAAGTTACCGAGGTGATAATAAATTGATCTTTTAATGCATTTTTAAACACGCTATCGCGATAACCAAACTGGCAAGCCTCTGGCGTAAAGGTAATTGATAAGCCGGATTTAATCTCTAGCGCAGTGAGCTCACTGAATACATCTTTCAACTCAACGCCATAGGCACCAATATTTTGAATAGGTGCAGCGCCAATATTACCGGGGATTAGCGATAAGTTTTCCAAACCCCAGAATTGTTCATCCAAACAATAATCGACAAAGTCGCTCCAGTTTTCACCGGCGGCCGCTTTGATATAAACATGCTCGAGATCCTCTCTCACCAATTCTTTACCCATAAATTGGATGTGAATAGCCAACCCAGGGAAATCATCATGCAAAACAATATTACTGCCACCACCCAAGAATAAAAGCGGCAAATTATTTTCCTTGGCAAACTTTAGCGCAGCCATTAATTCCACTTCATCTTTTACTGAGACAAAAAACTCAGCGCACACTGGCGACGCAAGCGTGTTGTAATTTTGTAAATTAAAATGGGGCAAGTAGAGCGACACAATAAGATCCAGTTAATATCACGCCGACAAGTGAATCGTACGCTTAAAAAATTAGAAAAGAAAATTAAAGTTTATTTTCTTGAATGGCTGTCAGTAAGCCTGCAGCCGCATCTTCAACCAAATCCAACACCAATTCAAAACCTTCGCTGCCACCATGATAAGGATCAGGAACTTCGCGATACTGTTGTTGTGAACCGAAAGCCAAGAACAAACCTAAATGACCCGTGTAATCTGCTGGTTTTAAACTGCGCAAATCAGCAAGATTTTGTTCATCCATAGCGAGGATATAATCAAACTCATCAAAATCACTGCGCTTAACAGCACGCGCACGCAACACCGATAGATCAAACCCGCGCTTTGCGGCAGCGGCAACAGTTCTTGCATCTGGCGCTCGGCCTTGGTGCCAATTCGCTGTGCCCGCAGAATCCACTTGAATCCGCTTGGTTAAGCCTGCATCACTCACTAACTTTTGAAAAATACCATCTGCAGTAGGCGAACGGCAAATATTACCCAAACAGACAAACAACACTTTTACAGACATGTTACTTCTCTAATAACAATTTGATGCGTTGTAGATCAGCTTCAGTATCCACACCGCCTGGCACAGCAACAACAGCCTGTGCAATATGAATCACTTGGCCATTCCACATCACCCGCAATTGCTCCAAGGATTCAATTTGCTCCAAGGGCGCAGGCTGCCAGCTCACAAACTTATGCAACAGAGCAACGCGATACGCATAAATACCTATGTGACGCTGCGCTGGAAAGTCTACTGGCAGGCCTGTCGCATCTGAACTCGCAAAATGATCGCGCGGCCAAGGAATAGGGGCACGCGAAAAATACAAAGCGCGACCATTGCTATCCGCAACTACCTTCACAATATTAGGATTGCGAAAATCGGCAAGGCTGTGAATGGGCTCACTCAGTGTAGCCATACTGGCATCTTGCATAGCTGCTAAATTTTGCGCGACTTGGTTAATCACTTGTGCAGGAATTAAAGGTTCATCACCCTGCACATTCACTACAATTTCATCATCTGCCAAACCTAAACTGCTGACAACTTCTTGCAGACGATCTGTACCAGAAGTGTGCGCAACGGAGGTCATACACACCTGCGCCCCAAAACTTTTTGCGACAGCTTCAATGCGTACATCATCAGTCGCAATAATCACTTGACGCGCATGACTCTCGCAGGCGCGCTCATAAACATGCTGAATCATGGGTTTGCCAGCAATTTCTTTCAGCGGCTTGGCAGGTAAGCGAGTGGACGCATAGCGTGCAGGTATAACAACAGTAAAACTCATAATACCAACCTTAAACAGAATCCAACTTGTGTTGAAATGCTTGCCAAAAATGTTCGTTCAATTGCGCACCCACAATTAGGGAATACCATTCAGGTTTGGCAAACTCATGACATTTAATTGCATCTTTTTCAGTCATCACAACCGTATCATTTCGATAGACTTCAAAATCTGTTATTGAAAACTGATGATGATCAGAAAAGTGATGCGCATAGTAAGTTAACTCAAGACTATCCAAGGTTTTAAAAAAACGCTCTGGATTGCCAATACCAGCCAAAGCATGAATCGGCTCTTTAAAATTCATAGCCGTTAAAGGCAAGTCTTGCATAGTCGCAAGCTTGCGCCACGCCAAGGGTTGAATTTTCATATCGTGAATATTGTGATATCCAGATAGAACGGCTTTTTTAGATCTGCTATTCAATACAATTAAATCGACGGATTTCAAACGCGAAACAGGTTCGCGCAATGGCCCTACAGGTAAGAGTTTTTGATTACCAAATAACCGTTGCCCATCGACCACAGCAATTTCTAAGGAGCGCCCTAAACGATAATGCTGCAAGCCATCATCGCTTAAAATATGGGTGCAGCCCTGCGCGATTAACGTTAAAGCAGCCGCAACGCGATCAGGTGCAACACACACAGCGCATTGTGTAGCCTTGTAAATTAAAAGTGGCTCATCGCCCGCTGCAGAGGCATGTGAATTTTGATCCAGCAGATAAGGATACTGCGCAACACCACCATAACCACGGCTAACTACGCCGGGCTTATGCCCCTGCTGCTGTAAATATTTTACTAACTCAATAATGAGCGGCGTTTTACCTGTGCCGCCAACAGAAATATTGCCAACAACAATTACCGGGACTGACAATTTTTTTTGCAGAAAAATGACAAGAATGAACTTACGCGTGCAGCTAATCAAACTGAACAGCCAACTCAACGGCAGTAGCCAATAAACCCAACGCGATTTACCGTACCAAGCGTTTAACCAAAGGTTGTGAGATTTTTTCACACACGACTCGATAATAATGATTATAAAATTATTTTTGCACCGTTTCGGGCTGACGCGTTGTAATACTTAATTTAACAAAGCCTAATTGACCGGCTGCATCCATCACCGAAACAACGGCTTGATGCGGAGCTTTTGCATCAGCCGTAATCATGATGGGTAAGTCGGTTTTGCCTTGCGCTGTTTTGTTGAGCGCAGACTTCAGTGTTTCAATTTCTGTATTCACTAAACTCTGTCCATTTAACGAATACCTACCCTGTTCACTGATAACTATTTCCAGTGTTGTTTTCACCTCGGCTGAGGGCTCGCCTATTGCCTGGGGTAGAACCACCGTAAGATGCGACTCTTTCGTAAAACTGGTGGACACCATAAAAAACAGCAGCAGAATAAAAACAACATCGATCAGAGGGGTTATATTTATTCCCTCATCTTCAGTGCGCTGACGACGAAACTTCACAATAGTAATCCCCGTGCAGGCTAAACCAATTTAACGTCAACTTGACGCTCAGTATGCAAAGCATCCACCAATTTAATAGCTTCTTCTTCCATAGTGACAACAATAGAATCAATGCGGCGCTGAAAAAAACGATGGCTGATTGTCGCAGGGATAGCAACCATCAAACCAAATGCAGTGGTATAAAGCGCAACCTTAATGCCGCCGGCCAACACCATGGTATTACCATTGCCTTGCATCTCAATTGCCATGAATACTTCAATCATGCCAAAGACCGTACCTAGCAAACCTAAAAGAGGCGCAATATTAGCAATCATACTTAGCAAGCCCACAAAACGCTCAAGCTCATGGACAACTTGATTCGCCGCTTCTTCGATAGAATCTTTCATGACATCACGGCCATGTTTTGAATTGCTAAGGCCTGCGGCAAGGATATAACCCAATGAAGATGACTGCTTAAGTTCACGTAATTTTGCGGCATCCATTTGATTGCTTTTTATCCAAGCCCACACTTGCGCCAATAAACCTTTCGGGGCAATTTTGCTTAAGTTCAGCGTCCAATAACGCTCACAAGTTACCGCCAACACAATTAAAGAGCACAATAAAATTGGCCACATTAATATACCACCGGCAAAAAATATTTCTTTCACGCCGAAAATCCTCTTGTGAATAATGATTTAAGTTAGGGCTGAGCAAAGCTACGAAAATGGGGTGTACATTACCACAAGACGTGTATAAAACCATGCTAGGCGTCAATTTTTGTAGATTTAGAAGAGGATTTACGGGGCTATCTCGGGCTATCGTTGAAGCTATCGCGAACAGGGCTGACGTGATCCTTCTCATACCAATAACGCGCTTGCGACTGGCGGTATTGCGTAAGCCGATATGACTGCTGCCCGCGCCAAATGAATTCAAGCGCGCCTGCATAGGCCGTGTTGTGCGGCACCGCCCCCATTTCTGTGTAACGCGCCTGTACTGCAAGATGTGGATGACCATGCTGGTTGTGAAACCCAGCGCTGTAAATAACCCTGTGCGGACGTACACGAGCAAGAAAGCCAGCCGTTGATGAGGTTTTGCTGCCATGATGAGGAGCCAACAAAATATCCACTGAAGAAATCTCTTCGCGCTCGCTTAAGATACGCTCCACATCTTTTTCGATATCACCCGCCAACAAAATTTTCTGCCCATTAAACTCAACTAACAGTACGCACGAATGGTTATTGGCTTTTGCGTTTGAATCTATCGGCCAAGCGATAAATCGAAAATGAACACCATCCCATTGCCATGGTGCTTGCGTGTGGCAACTTCCAACTTCTAGCTGAGCTGCGTGATTATTATCTTTATTTAACCCAACTAATTTATCCTGTTCACCTAGCAACAGCTGATTAACGTCTATTGCAGCCAAAACTCCGAGTAAACCGCCAGAATGATCTTTATCATTGTGGCTAACAACAAGCTTATCTAATTGTTGCAATCCTTGGCTGTGCAAATAAGGAACAATAATGCCGCTGCCCGCATCAAAATTTTCTGTGTACTCCGGGCCTGTGTCATAAAGCAACTGATGATTAGGCGTGCGAATTAAGACTGCTGTACCCTGCCCCACATCAAACACTAACATTTGCAAATCGGGCACTTGCTTTAGGGGAATTAATAACGCCAAGATTAATCCAACACCACCTAGCCATTTATTACCCAAAGCGCGCGGCATTAATATGAGCGCCACACTCAGCGCAGCTAACAAAACTGCCCAAGGGTTGATATTAATGAGTGGATTTAATCGGCCAGCGCCCAAGGTTAATAAAAAATTCAACCATTCATGTACAAGTGACATCCCCATTTCAGCGCAGCGCAAAAAGAAACCTTCAAAAGCACTAAACGTAAAATGGCACAAGGCCGCTAAAATTAAGCAAGGCACCACAAAAAAAGTAATAACAGGAATGGCAATAAAATTGGCAGGTGGTGCCAGCAGCGATGAGGTATGCACCAATAACGCCAAAGGAATTAACAAACCAATAAACATAACCCACTGGGATTTGATAAAAAGTCGAAATTGATTTGCATATTTTATTTTTATGTTGATGCTTTTAGTTATTGCTATACGCCCAGCAAAACAAAATATCAGCATGGCAACCGCACCAAAAGACAACCAAAAGCCTATATCGTAAGCAGCCAGCGGGTCATATAACAACACCAAAACCAGTGCGATTAATAAGGTATCGCGCCCACGAAAAGTGCGCTGCCACAAAAGTGCTAACTGCACCACCGCCAGCATAATAAGAGTGCGAATCGTAGGAATATTGAAGCCAGCGATAAGGCTATAAAATAACGTAAAACCTACCGAGAACACATAACCCATCAACATCGATGGGTATCTATGCCAAACAAGCTGCACAAATTTTCCCAACAAATTTCCTACAAAAAAACCAACAATCGCAAAGAAACCTAAATGCAACCCAGAAATAGCGATCAGATGATTGGTGCCGGTTTTGAGCATTTCGCCCCATTGCTCTCTGTCAACCAAAGAGCTATCACCAACCAAGAGTGCAACTAAAATTCCTTTTTGTGGGCTGCTGCTGGTGTTAATTAGCCATTGCTGCAATTCATAGCGAATCACATCTAGCGAGAAGAAAGGTGGAGCCTGCAACAATATGCTCTCACCCTTACGAATATAACCTGTTGCCCCTATACCACGGCGCAACAGCGACGCTTGATAATCAAATCCACCGGGGTTTACAAAACCGCGCGGCTTTTTTAATTTCACAACCAAGCGCCAGTGTTCCCCCGTTTTTACACGTAGGTCACCATAGCTACTGATATTAATTTTCTGAGGAATATTTTCAAAAGCCGTGTAGGGCTCATAAGTTGAATAAGCGCGAGTGAGTTTTAAGGTAAATAATTGCCGACGATTGTTTTGTTGCGGCAGGTCTATCACCTGACCTTCGACAACAATATCTCGCTCAGCCATAGCATCGGGTAGTTGGCCTGCCAAGAATTGATAGCCGGCAGTAACGCCAAAGGTAACACCGGCAACAAAAAAACCAATAACAATGACTAAAGAAGAAAATAACGGAGATAGTTTTTTACGAAATAAAATAAGGCTTAATGCAAACACTAAAATAGAAGTTATAAAAATTAGCGGCGGCAACTCTGGCAAATAGCCAACCAGAATAATTCCTAGAGAAAAACATAGTAGTCGTAGCGTCATAACATCCCTGTTTTATTTCAATTAACTTAAGCAGACACCTGTTCCACCTAAGCCACAATATCCATTTGGGTTTTTGGCGAGGTATTGTTGATGATAATCCTCTGCGTAATAAAACTCTTTAATCGGTAAAATCTCGGTAGTGATTTCACCTAAGTCCGCATCATTCAATGCTGCTTGATACGTAATTCGACTCGATTCAGCTAAAGCTTTTTGTGCAGCGTTTAACGTATAAATTCCCGACCTATATTGCGTACCGCGATCATTGCCTTGACGCATACCCTGTGTGGGGTTATGAGATTCCCAAAATACTTTTAACAAGTTTTCTAGCGAGGTCTTTTCAGGATTGAATACTACCAATACAACTTCATTATGCCCCGTTAAACCCGAACAAACTTCTTCATAGGTTGGATTAGGCGTGAAACCAGCGGCATAACCCACTGCCGTACTAAACACGCCTTCTTGCTGCCAAAAACGGCGCTCTGCACCCCAGAAGCAACCAAGACCAAACACAATTTTTGCCAAACCTACCGGAAAAGGCTCTTGTAGCGGTGAACCCAGCACCTTGTGTTGCTGGGATACAACCATCTTGATATTGCGACCAGGCAAAGCTTGTTCAGGTGATGGCAATGCATTTTTTTGTTGCGTAAAGAACATGGTAATTACCGATTGTTAAACGCCTGCTTACAATTTAAGCCAACTAATTAAAACCAACGATTTAATTGAGATTTTTCCCACACACTAAACAAAGCGCGCTCTACCGCAACCTGCGCCGCTATACCTAATTTTTCAGGTAGGGATTTTTTAAGCGTGAATTCAACTTCAAAAATATCGGCAGTTTCAACTTGATCCAACAAATATTCATCGCTGGTTTGCAACGCATCAATGAGATTTACGGCTTTAGCTCTACGACCAAACCAGACCTCACCCGTTGCAACCGCCGCTATATCTACTTGTGGGCGATGCTCAGAAACAAATTCTTTAAACAGCACATGAGTATCTTCCAAGTCTTCAACGAATTTCTCACGGCCTTTTACTGTGTTCTCTCCGAACATTGTCACAGTGCGTTTAAATTCACCAGCGGTAAACATTTCGTAGTCAATATCGTTTTTCTTTAAGAGACGATGAAAGTTGGGCAATTGTGCAACAACACCAATAGAACCCAAAATAGCAAAAGGTGCTGCCACAATCTTGTTGGCAACACAGGCCATCATATAACCACCAGATGCCGCAACCTTATCCACACAGACAGTCAATGGGATTTGTTTGTTAGTAATACGTGCTAATTGGCTAGAGGCCAAGCCATAGCTGTGCACCATACCACCACCGCTTTCAACCTTAACGACCACTTCATCTTTTGGCGTTGCGAGAGTTAAAACAGCACTGATGGTTTCACGCAAACTTTCATTGGCAGAGGCTTTTATATCGCCATAAAAATCCAACACAAATACGCGCTTTTTGTGCTCGTCGGTAGCATCACCCTTTTCTTCTTTTTTATGTTTTTCTTTTGCTGCTTTTTTCTGATCGGCCTTTTCAGTCTTTAGGCGTTTCTTTTCATCTTTCTCTAGCAGCTTTAATTGATCCTCATCCAGCACTGCATGCTGCAAGGCTTCACGTGTTGCCTTGAATTTGTCATTAAGCTTGCTGACTTGAATGTGCCCTTTTTCAGATTTTTTACCGCGCGCACCGGCGGATACAATTAAAGTCACAATGATAAAAATAGCCACCACAAAGGTTAGGGTTTTGGCAAAGAAAAGACCATATTCAGTTAAAAATTCCAACGTACAACTCCACTCAATAAAATTAAAAAACTATTTCCATTCACTCATGGCATTACTGGCCACATCATTTAATGGGCGAACATTTAAACCGATATTCGTTAAACTAATTTCATACAGCGCACCATGCTTCATAGGCAAATACCGCGCAGTGCCGTAATTCGCATCCAACACTGAAAACCACTCAGCATATTCGTGAACAAGACGCCACACATCTAACTGCAGCGGGCTTTTTACTATAGAAAAGTTAGAGCGTTTTTCGGTGGTTTCTTTGTGAAGATCGTAATAGCGCCCACTGAGACGATCTAACCTGTAAGCAGGTTTTATATCAAACCCAGAAAAATAACCCTGCCACTTAATAATACGCGCATCCAGCTGCCATTGATCGCCATACAAACTAAAGCGTTGTTGTTTTCCGTTGGCATCTACTACCACTGCATCAAAATATTGATCATCAATAGTTTCAAAGTTAATAGTAGCGACAGGCTGGCCAACCAAAATTTGCTTATAGCTATAAATATCATAAGCCACAACACCCACAGCAGCACCCAAGGCCAATAAGCTAAGTCCAAACATGCCTTTTACCCAGCCCATAAACCAACTGCTTAGCCACAATATTTTTAACGCACGAAAGGCGATAAAAGCAGCGACTATAACAACAACTAATGCAACGAGGGTGTATAACATAGGAATCCTTAGCTAATCTTTAATAGTATTTATGCGAAGCCTTTCTTGTACAAACGTGTTTATTAAGCGCCCAGATATACTCGTAGCGGGTGGAATCTTAGGTAGTTGATTGTATTGAAACCAATGAGCTCGATAAATTTCTTGCTTATCCACCTTAATAACGCCATCAACATAATCAGCGAAATATCCTAGCATTAGCTGCCCGGGGAAAGGCCAAGGCTGGCTCGAGGCATAACGAATATTCTTGACCCGCAGCCCCACTTCTTCCATCACCTCACGCTCAAGAGTTTGCTCAGGGCTTTCACCCACCTCAATAAAACCAGCGAGGCACGAGTACTTTTCTTCTTTAGATCGTGTGTGCCACGCCAATAGGCATTCATCGCCACGCGTAACAAGCGTGATAATACAGGGTGACAAACGCGGATAAAAATCTACTGCACAATGAACACAGGTTTTTGCCAAATCCTGTGAGTGTTGTACTGTAGGATTCCCACAACGGCCACAATACTGATGATCAAAATGCCAACGTAAAACTTGTAACGCTCGCCCGGCAGTTTGGAGTTCATCTTCCGATAACTGCTCTAAAAGATTTCGCAAGCTTAACCACTGGTAACCTGCCACATGTTTGGGCTGAATACAGCTTACATAAAAAAACTTGTCTCCATGACTTTTTACAGGATGCTTAACAATCAATTCAACCGATAAACTAATGAGATCTGAATCACCCAATAACACTAAAGATCCATCTTCAGAGCACAAAAATTTTTCATCAGCCACTACATAATGACGTATTGCATTCTGCACTGGTTATACCTTGTAACCCAAAGCTTCCAAACTTTCTTCTGCAATGCGCAACACTTCCGTATCAGCTTGTTTGTCCACTTTTACACTATCTAAATAATATTCGAGACTGATGATGGCATCCGCAAAAGTATCCATCATGTGTTGAATTGCGGCTTGTTGTTCATCTTCCATCAAGGACTCATTAATAAACTGCATGCAGCCTGCAATGACCTTGGCGGCACGCGGCAAACCCAATACAAACATACCACCACGTACACTATCTAAGGTGGAGGAAATGTTGGCGATATGCCCTTTATCATAATTAGACTCGGAGAAAGCACTGAGCGCACGCTTAACCATCGCGAGACCAGATTCAATCTCATCGATCACCAATTTTTCAGCTTCTGCAATTTGGTTATTCGCCATTACATCATCGCGGGACAATGCGTTAATTTGCGCGAGCTTCTCATCCGACAGATTACTTTTTCCTAAACCGGCAATAGTACTTTCAACATACAACAAGGTATCAGCTACACCTAACAGATCACTGGCATTCACCGCTTCACCAGAGGTTTGCCAGCGTTGAATTTTTTCAATCTCTTGTTTAAGACCATTGCTTGGTGACACCAGACCAACTATCGCTAAAATATCAGCAATTTTTTTCAAGGTATCGAGTAGCTCAGGGGATTCGGTTAATAATTCCGCACCACTTTGCGCGGCGCGTTCAAGAATATTCTTGGTGCTGTGTAGCTCATCCGTTAAGACTGCTGCCATGGAGTTAATGGTGTTTACACTTGGGCCTTTTAAAAACTCCATTTCACGCGCAAGTTCTGCATCGCTATAACTTAGTGGGCGCAAGCCATAGGCCGCCGCTACAGCTTTAGTTTTTTCAGTTATCGATTTGGAGAGCGTTAAGAGGTATAACAATTCTTTGATTAAAGCGGCATCTGGCTCGCGGCTCAGAACAGCAGTGCCTTCAAACTGTAAACGCTTAATTTCACGATCTATACTGCTGAATAACATCTTACGACTTTTGGTGATGCGCAAACTTTCTTCACTCACTGCACTCAAACTTGCATTAGCAAGCCACCAAAAATTACTGAGTGAACTAGCGCCGCATGCAGACTCTAAGCGCTCTAAGGCTCGGCACATAATGCCAAAAGAGGGTTTTACCTGTGTGCCTTGCAATACTTTTAACAAGCCCGTTTGATACATATGACGCAAACGACGCACAAGCGTTGAAATATCTTCTTGTAGCGGCGTGCTTTGTAAAACACGCGTTACCTTTAAAGGCTCAAATGCAAAATAATAACTTTCCGGCAGCGGGGCAGCACGGCGAGCTTGACGCAATTCATTAATATGCGGAATTAACAATAAAGCCATACTGCGCGATGTTTGCAAACAGAACTCTAGATAGCGCGGCAACATAAAAAATGCGGTGGTTAATAACTCCAAACGCTTATCAGTCGTTGGATCTTCTCCAAGAGTGATGTCGTTGATGTGCGCAAGCAATTCATCAGCCAGTAAATCTACACCCTTTAATTGAATCAAACTCAAGGTGCCACGAATTTGCTTAATGCCTTCAATGCAACTTTGCAATAATTCGCCATTGGTTCTATCGGTTGAAAACTGCTCTAAACGCAGTGCTGACTGCTCAATAGTGGCAAGCAGTTCATCGTGCACCATTTTTAACGAGGCAATATTAAAAGCTTCATTTGCACTCATGTATAAAATCCTAGAGTTAATGTTATTTTTTGACTCTATCTCACTTGGGGAGATTTTGCCTAATATTTAGCGCTTGCGATAAGAGAATGCTAATGGTTTCTCAAAAAACCGTCTAGCGAATAGCGATTAAGGTTTGCTCACGGGTTGTCAGACATCGGCGACAACATCTTTAAGCCAAATACAGTTGCCCGCACTACTTTTATTAATGCTAGCAAGTTTTTCATTATGCAGCCCCAACTCTTCATCGGAAACCCTTACCACCGGCAAAGGCTTGCGCGATGCAGCCAAACGCTTAATCTCATTGCCAGATCCGCCTGAATCCTTATTGCTCGACTGATTTCCACCTAAGGAGAGCGCAGTTTGCCCACCCGTCATCAACAAATAAACATCAGCCAAAATTTCGGCGTCGAGCAATGCGCCATGGAGATCTCGTTGTGAGTTATCTACACCGTAGCGTTTACAAAGGGCATCCAAATTATTCTTTTGCCCAGGATGTTTAGCCCGCGCCAGTAAGAGACTATCTATAACCGTGCGATTGGTTTCAATGGCGGTAAGGCGTGGCGTCAAACGACCAAACTCGGCATTGATAAAACCAATATCAAACGCAGCATTGTGGATAATAAGATCCGCATCGCCCACAAACGCCATAAACTCATCGGCGATTTGCGCAAACTTCGGCTTATCTGCCAGCATCTCATTGCTAATACCGTGCACTTGAAACGCGCCGGCATCCACTTCACGCTCGGGGTTGATGTACTGATGATAATGGCGACCCGTTAAGCGGCGATTAAAAAGCTCAACGCAGCCGATTTCGATAATCCGGTGCCCTTGCGAGGTTTCAAGACCGGTGGTTTCGGTATCGAGTACTATCTGACGCATTCAGTTATTCCTAAGCTAATTCTATTTTTTTCAAACACTTATTTCATCTTTATTAAGCTATTTCTTAGCATTGCATTGTACCTGCGGCTCTTTATCGCGGGTCGCACGCCCTAAAATTTTTGTCACGCCCCAACCGCGCAACCCAGCATAACCTTGCCATTGCGGCTTTAGAGGCGTGAAGGATAGACTGTCTTTGCGGGCGACAATCATATAGAAGCCGCCCCAAGGTAAGGCGAGTCTTTTACCCCAGCGCTCCATCCATTGCAAATATTTGATGCTATTAGGTTGGTAGCACGGTGGGGAATAAAAACCTTGTTTGATGGCTATTGGCTCAAAATCTAATAGCGCCAACCAATCCAAAACTCGGCCCAAACGCAACGACTGATGCCGCCATTGCGGAGCACGGCTAACAAATCGAGCTAACCAGCGCCACACACCAAAAATGCTCCAAGGGTTAAAACCCACCACCACTAAATGCCCCTGTGAAATCAACACGCTAGCAGCTTCACGCAATACATGGTGAGGGCTTTGGCTGTAATCCAGCACATGATGCAATAGCACCAGATCTATTGAATTAGCAGGCAGGGGCAAATGATTGTAGTCCGCTTGCCCCGCAACAAAGGGCTGATCGGCCGTTTGGGGATGGAGCGCAAAGCGGTGCGAAATGCGGCTTGCCTGGGTTAGATCCAAATGTTTGGCGACACTCAATTGCAACAAATGATAGCCAAACACATTGTGGATCTGCTCATCGATGAGTGCCTGCTCTCGTTCGACCAGCAATTGGCCCAGCGGTGAACCAAACCATTCGCCAATGGGCACTAGCGAATCGCGCAGCGGTAAAACCCCGAAGCGTTTACGCCACTGCAGCCGAATACTGGTTAAAAATCTATGAGACATAGGTTTGCTCGCATATTGTTAGAACCATGAGCTTGATATGGCACTGAAACGACTCTGGTATCATGGGCCACCACTCTCTTGATATTGGGTCATTATGCTGCAAATTCACACCCTTCCGGCTTTTGAAGATAACTATTTTTGGTTGATTCAACCGGATGCCCAATCGCCCTGCAGCTACATAATAGACCCAGGCTCAGCTCCCGTCGTTCACGACTACCTCAAACAACACCACTTGCAACTTAAGGGAGTATTGCTAACCCACCACCACCACGACCACATAGATGGCGCAGCTGAACTGAGCGACAAGTATCAAATCCCCATTTATGGCCCAAGATCAGCACGTATGCCGCAAGTGACCCATCATTTGGGCGAAGGCGATAAGCTCCCTTTGGGAAATCTCACAGCTAAAATACTAGAAACTCCTGGGCACACCCTCGATCACATAGCCTACTTAATAGAAACGACTGAACAACCACCACATCTCTTTAGTGGCGATACCCTATTTGGTGCAGGTTGCGGGCGACTCTTCGACGGCACAGCCCCCCTGCTCTACGCGGCACTGCAAAGAATTGCAGCGCTGCCAGAAGATACCTTTATCTACGGCGGCCACGAATACACCCTTGCCAATATTCGATTCGCTTTAAGCATTGAGCCGGACAACAACGAACTTCAGGCGAGACAAGTGCTTGAGACTGAAAAGCGTAAGCAGGGTATAGCCACCCTGCCTACCCAATTAGGCAGAGAAAAACGAACCAACCCCTTCTTGCGCTGTCACTTAAAGTCTATTCGTAGCTCAGTTGCGCAAATCTCAGGCAAGACCTTTGCAAATGACGCGGAGGTTTTTGCGAGTTTGCGACTCATTAAAGATCACTTCTGAGAACTGAAACCGGTACTTGGGTTGACCCATTCTGGCGCAATCCCTAGACTTGTCGCCCTTACTTTGTCAGAACCTTTTAGAAGAAAGGGAAAAGCGAAGGCAATCACACAATAAAAGTGACCCTATTAAGTGACCATATGACATTGATTAATCGCCCCTTGCTATTCTCACTATCATTCATCGCACTGCTTTCCGGTTGCGGTAACCTAAGCCTTAAAAAGACCGATCAAATCGCTGCATCAGCAAACCACACAGCAGTAACGCTGGTTGAACCAGTACCCCAAGCACAGGCTGAAGAACACAAATACGACAGCATTTGGGATCGCATACGCGCGGGGTTTGTATTACCGCAAACATCCAATAGCACTGTTGATGCAGAAATACGTTTCTACACCAGTAAGAAAAAATATTTTTATGGCGTGATGCAGCAAGCCGAACCCTACTTGTATTTTGTTGCCAGTGAAATGCAAGCCAACAACATGCCCATGGAGCTCGCCCTCCTGCCCTTCATCGAAAGCTCCTACAATCCAACTGCAAGCTCACCTGGCAACCAGAATGTAGGCATGTGGCAATTCGGTTCAGCAACCGGGCGCAATTTTGGTTTAAAGCAGAATAACTGGTATGACGGCCGCAGAGATGTAGTCGCCTCTACCGAAGCCGCCATTCGCTTACTCAAAAAACTTTATGCGCGTTTTGATAACGACTGGCTACTTGCTGTTGCTGCTTACAATGCGGGCGACGGCGCTGTTCAAAAAGCCATTGATCAAAATCGCCGTGCAGGTAAACCAACAGATTTTTGGTCGCTCCCTCTAAACAAAACCACCCGAGGGTATATCCCACAACTCTTGGCGCTGTCAAAAATTATTGCTGATCCAAATATTTATGATTTCAATCTCTACCCGATTCCTGACGTACCTTATTTTGTAAAAGTCAATGTCGATTCACAAATCAACATTGCCGATGCAGCCCAACAAAGCGCACTTGATGCTGGCCTCTTAAAAAAATTAAATGCAGGCTTTAAAAGCGGGCTAACCGACCCCACCGAACCACGCCACGTACTAGTACCGGTAGAGGCAGCCGCAACCTTCAGATTGCAATTAGACTCGCTGCCCAAAATTGCCAGCGTTAAATGGCAAGAGCACCACATTAAAAAAGGCGATAGCCTTGATGGAATTGCGCGAAAGTACGGCATAAGCGCCGCTAAGATACAGGCTATTAATTCACTCAAAAGCGCTAAGCTGACACCGGGGCAACGCCTACAAATTCCACTTTCACCAAGCACAGATAACTCACCAGAAACAGCCGTTGCACAACAAGTTAGCCCGCAAGAAAAAACACAGAATACTTACTACACCGTAAAGTCAGGTGAAAATTTGTGGGCAATCGCCAAAGCAAAAAACATCTCCGTAGAAACACTTGCTCATTTAAATAACATAAGCACCAAAAGCGCACTCAAGATTGGACAAAAATTGATTGTGCAAAACCAAGTTAGCGACAATTCAGCAAAAACTAATTCTGCGAAGACAAACGAAAGCAAAGAATCTCAAACCTTAAAATACACCATAAAATCTGGCGATACACTTGGAAAAGTCGCCGCCAAATACGATGTAAGCGTTAAACAACTTATGCAGTGGAATAACATTAAAGAAGAGACGAGCATTCGCCCCAAGCAGGAGTTGATTGTGTTGGTTGATGCTAAGAATTGAGGGGTTTTTCGAAAAATACCAACCATAACAATTTGAATGAATAGCTTAATTAACCATAAACTGGCACCTTAGCCACCTCAATTTTCCCCACCGTTTAAAAATCGGCTTTATTGGCAGCTGGTTTATTGCTCAATATTAACTCTTATTACCAGGCTCATTACATGTCGGATAAGTTATACGTTAAAGCGCCAGCTGGCCTATTAGGATTTCTCAATTCTCAGCTAGAGGGTTGGGCACGCAACAAAATTAAGCAGCGTTTACAGACAGGGTGCATCAGCGTCAACGGTATTACCGTGACGCAACATAACCACGCACTTAATATCGGCGACCTAGTAGAAGTAGGTGCCTCCGGCAAACCCGCCAATGCCACACTCTCGCAGCTGGAAATTCTCTATTCAGACCGCGATTTAATCGCGATTAATAAACCCGCCGGCCTTTTATCTGTTGGCACTACCAAAGAAACTCAGCAACATGCTTTGGCCATTCTGCGCAAGCAATTATCGCGTAAGTCACATGAGGTGAAATTATGGCCAGTGCATCGTATTGATCGTGACACGTCTGGTGTTTTACTGTTTGCAACATCACGTGAAATGCGTGAAGCAGTAATGGCAAAATGGGATAAAGCCGAGAAAACCTATTTGGCGATTGTTGAAGGCAACCCAAACCCCAGCGAGGGGAGCATTAACCAACCGCTACGGCTGGATGAAACTGAATACCGCGTACATGTTGGCGATCACCCCGATGCAAAGCCCGCCCTCACCCACTATAAAACACTCAAAGCAAGCAGCACCCGCAGCCTATTAGAAGTGCAAATTGACACGGGCCGCCAACACCAAATTCGCGCGCATTTAGCGTGGCTTAATTACCCAGTTGTGGGTGACGCGCGCTATGGCACTGCAGGTGGGAAAATGGGATTACATGCGTTGCGCTTAAAAGTAACTAAACCAATCACTAACAAAGAATTAATTTTTGAAACTCCTGCGCCCATCGCTTTTATGCGGCTTCTGAACTCGCGTGGATGAGGCTAAACAGAGTGGTTTTTTGAATAAGTCGATAGTAAACTTTACCCACTCCTAGCTCATACTGAACCACTCTCTCCTTAAGTAATCCCCATCGCCGCTGCTAAGCAAGGTGCTATTGTTAAAAGGTAATTAAAATCGATGAACTACAACGCCATTACTGACTCCTCCCCCGAAGCCCGTGATGATTTTATTGATGGGCTAACACAAGCCACACTCGCCGAGATCAAAGCAGCTGCAGGTGACGCCCTAAAATTGCAGGCAGCAGTACAACACTATTTAACCAAAGCAACAGCGGCAAATTTTGAATTGGAAGAAATTGAAAATATTTTTGGTGTTAACGAACCCTGCATTATGGATTTAGCAGAGCTCTCTGAAGAAGATGAAGAAATCTTGATTGATACCTTTGAAAACTTAACCAACAATTAAATATTTTTTGTTATTGCATTTCATGTATTGTGATTAGCTGAGCCATTCAAATAAATAAGAATGGTTGATAAAGACAATAGTTAAAAAACAATGGAACTCCAAATGGAAAATAACGAAGTAACCACTCATGAACCTATGCTCACGACCATTGAAGCCCGAGTACTCGGCGCGCTCATGGAAAAACAATTAACTACACCCGATGCCTACCCCATTACACTTAATAGCTTAGTATTAGCCTGTAATCAAAAAACCAGCCGCGAACCTGTAAGCAATTATGAATCAGGTGAATTGCAGCGTTGCGCAAGCCAGCTACAAGATAAAAATTGGATTACAGTAGATTACAGTGCGCGCGCTGCTCGCTATGATCAGCGTTTAACGCGTGTACTCGGCTTGGATAAAGCCGCACAAGCACTTTTGAACGTTATGTTGCTGCGCGGCCCGCAAACCTTGGCAGAGTTATTAACACGCACGCAACGCATGTTTGAATTTGAAAATATCAAAGCCGTTGAAGAAAAACTTGAATACCTCTGCGCTAAAACCACGCCGTATTTTGTCCGTATCCCACGCGCTCCCAATCAACGAGAAGACCGCTATATGCACCTGCTGTGCGGCCAACCTGATTTAGCCTCTATAGCGGCCATGAGCAACTCCACTAAAAGCCACTCTTCTGGCGATGATGATCGCACTAGCCACCTAGAACAAAAAGTTGAGCAACTAGAGCAACAAATTAAACGCCTGCAACAGCAAGTGAACGTATTAATGGATTTGAACGGCGTTAGCGATGCCGATATAGATCAATAAAAAAGGGCTGCAACTGCAGCCCTTTCAGCAAGCCTTAAAAAAATAATTTAAAACAACTCAACATTACTTTCAATCGCCGCAATTTCAACAGCCTCATCTGTTTTTAACAATTTTGCGGCTTGATCTAATTGCAATAACAAACTTCTGAAATGAACCTCAACTGCATCTGTTGTTTCATGCAAACATTCTAAAGACTCTAAGGCTTTTTCAGACAGCGCTAACATGGCAGTCTCCTGTGCCAAGTTTAGATCCAACCCCATAGCAATTTCGCGCAACGCCATGGACAAGTCTGTCATAATAGTTTTTACCGAATTACGATTATCGCGCGAAGCCATTTCAAGCAACATCATAACCATACGAGTATTATCTTGCTGCTCTTTCAATAAGCCATTGACTTTAATGGTTTTGGCACGGGCCTCGGCAATCGAGACGATGTGGGCGATCACATCGCGTAAACGACCACATTTGTCGGGGTCTTCCACCGGAGCATCCGTAATTAAAACCTGTGCATTTTCAAAATTGAAAATTAAAAAGCGGCCATGCGAAACAATACGATGCTCAGATGTGCGTGTCCAATCCAATAAATCGCTATAAGTATTCGGTATACTTTCAGGATAAATATGTACGCTGTCCTCAAAAGAAAACTGGAGAAAGCCCTGCACCGATAAGTCTTTTAAACAGCACAAGGTCTGCTGCGCCAAACGATCCATATCAGAAATGCTTTGCACTGATTGTGCGTAAAAAGCCACTACGCCCATCTCTGACGCCGAAGACATGGCGGTAAAGGCAATGCTGGAATAATTTTTTAGCTCTTCCTGAAGTGCAATTAACGAGTTTTTGTCATCAAGAGATTTATCTAAGGTGGCGTTGATAATTGTCGTATCAAAGGGGCCTAACACATAAGCATCTAACTCAAGCTTGTCGAGCTGCTCACGTGCAGGCGCAGGTGTTCCCGATTTAATAAGCGCCACGCGGGGTACACTGACGGGGATAGCACCAACATAATTCGCCGCAAATTCCTGCGAACTGGATACTAGAATGATCTGATCAGAGCGCTCACAAAAAGTACGGAACTCAGCAACATCTTTAAGCTTAACTTCGAACTCAGCAACATCGGATTTGGGGATGCCATTTTCATCTACAATAGAACCAGCACTCGGTACCCAAAAAATTTGCCCAGTGTCTGAAAAAAACCACAACTTATCCATAACCCCTCCAAAGAATTGACACGAGCCGCCATCTGAGCGGCCCAACGACAAGTTTGAGTATAGATAGCAACGCTTATTTTGCACGTCACAAAGGCACCGCAAAGCCAATCAGCTGTCAGCTATTTAAAACGAATCTATCCGTCACCCCAAAAACCTTTTTCTTATAGGTATTAGTTATAAAAATAGCCCTCTAATTGCGCTTTATGTTAGTAATCTCCAAGGTCGCCCGAGCAATTCTTAACGATTTCACAATCAATCAGAGCCTTGGTTAAGCTAAGTAACGGCTTTATGGTTTATTATGGCTACCCTCCCTATCTTACTTTTAGGAATAAATTTCAGCTATGCGTAGTCTATTAAAAGCCGGTTTAGTTTCTCTTGTTCTCAGTATTTTCGCTTGCAGCAGCCAACTTGATATTCCCTATAAAGGCGTTGAACTCAACAGCCTTGAGCAAGCAGCCAATTACTTTCAAGCGCGTAATGTTGCAAAAAAAATAGCCGCCATGAAGATTCGCATTGAAGAAAAACCTTTCTTGTTAGGTGCCTATGATGTACGCGATGGTATTGCAGCCAGAATCTCCGAAGACTCTTACGGTGAACTTATAGATAGCCTGCAAAAAAATGCCTCGCCAGTGGCAACTGCACCAGTATTAACTGATACACCAGACGCGCCCGAAGGCCTACGCACCACCCAAGAACGCGTGAGTTATTTAACAGCCCGTGCCATTGCCAAAAGCTTTGGCAAAAATGGTATTCCGGTAATGCCCGCGAGTATGGCGATTGGCTTAGCCGACGCACAATCCGCTAATACACCGCCCAAAATCTTAGCCAAAGAAGAGAAGGCTTTACTCGAAGCTATTAAAGAAAAAATTAAAGTCACAGATAACGATTGGGCAGAGAACCGTAAACAATTTTATATAGCAGAAGAAAAAGCTTTTTTTGCAAACAACATTGTTAAACCAGATGTCGTCGCATTGAACTCTGGCTTGCAATATAAATTCGTTAAAAAAGGCACAGGTAAAACACCGAAAACAAAAGATACTGTCACCGTTCATTATCGCGGCACTTTACTCGATGGCACCGAGTTTGATAGTAGTTACAAACGCGGAAAAATGGATAGTTTTAAGTTGAAAGATATGATTACAGGGTTTGGCGAAGCTATGCTGCAAGTACCTGATGGATCAAAAGTCATTATTTATATTCCCACTCACTTAGCATATGCAGAAAAAGGCGCGGATGGTGTTCCACCCTATGCTGCACTGATTTTTGAAGTTGAATTGAACGGTATTAAAAGTGGATTTTTTTAATTTCCATTATCGCTCATACTTACCTTAAGACAATTTATTTCAGGCGATTGATTCATCAAGCGAAAGCCTGTACACATGTAGGCCCTTACCTAACAATTACGGAGATACGTTATCATGAAATTTTTAGCCATATGCGGCAGTTTGCGTAAAAATTCGACTAATTTAGGTATGTTGCGATTTGCACAAGCTAATGCACCCGAAGGTGTAAGTATTGAAATCGCTGACCTTACTGAAATTCCATTTTACAACGCAGATATCACCGAAAAGCCCGCCTCAGTTGTTAAGCTGTTAGCTCAACTGAGCGAAGCTGACGCATTAATTTTGGGTTGCACTGAATACAATTATTCAATAGCGCCTGCGCTCAAAAACGCTTTGGATTGGGCATCACGGGAGCCAGAAAACAATTTGCTAAGTGGCAAACCCGCAGCCTTAATGGGCTCCGGCGGTGGGATGGGAACATCGCGCTCGCAGTACCATATGCGGCAAGTCTGTGTGTTTTTAAATATGCACCCACTCAATAAACCTGAAGTTTTTGCCAATGCGTTTGCCAATACCTTTGATGACCAAGGCGGTCTCATCGATAGCAAAATCCAAGCGAATATCCTTTCACAACTTGATGCACTGCAAAATTGGACTGCGCAACTGCAAAAATAACCACCAGCGGCTAGCGATTTGGACAATTCAGGTACAAATTTCTAGCTGCCTTCCCCGATAACCTCTATTAGCACTAAATTTTCAAGAATCTTGGTCTAAGCTTACACAGTCAATAATACCGCCCAAAGTATAAATACCAAGAGAGAGAAACCGGCTAAATGACTAGCGAAAGCAATCATTATTGCAAAAACCTCATGGAAGTGAATAAGTCACGCGCCGTAGTGACTAGCCAACCCATCTATAACGAGCAAGGTATGCTTTTGCTCGCTACAGGCTCAGAGCTAAGCGAAAAACGCGCTAACATCCTATTACAGCATAAGCTACTAAAGCCGCTCGAAGAATGCGTTGGCATTGCCAGCAGTTTTAACGCAAAACAACTTTACGAATTTATTAATAAATTCTCTGCCAATATTAGTGGCCTAGTTGCCGTTACAGATTGCGAAAATTACCAAAAAACACTGCGCCAAGTGTGTTTGTATTATGAGAAATTTCCCCTACTACAGCAAAACTTAACCGTACTTTCTCATCGCGCGCCACGTATTTATTTTCAGGGTTTATTCAGTGCTGCCGCAGGCCTTGCGATTGCAATTCAATTAAAGCTTAGCCAAAAAGAACTACAAAGTGTTTTTATTGCAGGCCTATTTCACGACATTGGTTTTCTATATTTAGCACCAGAACTTAGCCAAAAAACTCACGATTTTAGTAATGAAGAGTGGAAAGCATTGCAGGCACATCCAATCATTGCGCAGCGCTTTTTAAATCTTATACCCAACCTACCCAAAGATATTGGCAGCGCTATTGGCAATCACCATGAAAGAATAGATGGCACAGGTTACCCCTATCATGTATTTGGCGATAAGTTGCCCATGGTCAGCCAAATTATTGCGGCTACTGACAATATTATTTTCAATCATGCCCGCTATAAAGATTACGGTGTTCACGCCCACTCCATGCTGCTCACCGCATTAAAACTTAGCGACAATATTTACTTTGAAAGCGTCTATGACGCCGCTATGGTGTTATTCAAGCATGCACCTTCTCCAAATACCACATTGATCGAGGCACCTTCTGCAGATGAGTTATTAGCTCGCCAAAAAATGTTGCGGCGGCAATTTGAAAATGCAAAATTTTTATCACAAAAACTAATGGCACTACCGTCAGGCCCCATGACACGTTCTGTTTCAGCGGTTATGGGGCGACTTGGAATATCGGTTGTGCGCAGTGGAATTTTGCAACAAGAGCAAGAGGAATGGCTCAGCAAAACGATGCAAGCACAAGCAGCTGAAGATAGTTTATCGTTGGTTGAGATGAGCGTTATGCAGGATCAAATTTATGATCAACTCTTGCATCTAAAAAATATTATGGAGCGAGTTGTAGAGGCAATCCCCGCCCAAGATGTGCCCTTAAAAGCACTGGCAGAAAAAGCGCTCAATCAAATTGACTTGCAATATGCGCTGGCGACTTAAGCAATAATGAACAACACAAACCTATGCCCGCTTTGTGCGCAACCCAATGAGTGCAGCCTTGCAAGCGGAAAGAATGCTAGCGACTGCTGGTGCATGCAGGCTAAAATAGCGCCTGAGATACTTGCGCAACTAGACCCCGCCCAAGTCAACAAATCCTGTATTTGCCCAATATGTGCAAGTTCACCACAGACCACAACAAGAAAGACCTAACCAATTCTTTTTTAACTGAATCACGATTATGCTTAACTGGACTACAACTGAAACACTGAACACCACAGTTCATTCAACATCTGAACTTGATATCGATGAAAGCAATATATGCAGAGCCATTGAAGCATGTGCAGATAAAGCCATCGGTCTGTTAAAAACCAACATTCAAGATGACTCACTTTATGTGTTATTTGAATGGAATGAAGAATTAGCTCAACTTAAGATTGTGGTGACAGATGCAACCAAACAAAATGATGCACAGGAATCAGTTTGTTGCACATTTCCAAGCTGGGGTTTAGAACCCATAAAACAGGAACAAAGAGCCGCATACACTGAATCCATAAAATTTTGGCTACATGACTATTTAACAACCTGCACTGCATTTTTTAGTTATTCACTTGTGGCTATTTTTCACAGCAGTACGCGCGACAACACCGAATTGCTATAACACCTCAAACTGAACACTTGGCACCGAAACACTTAGTGCTGAAAAAGTTATAGCATCCTTTATATATGCGATGAGCAAAAATATCATGAACCAATTCAGCACCAGCCTAATTTTAATTGGGATGCCCGGCGCAGGAAAAAGCTCTATTGGTATTGTTTTAGCAAAAGCGCTCGCAAAAGATTTTGTGGATACGGATCTATTAATTCAATTGGAACACAACAAAACACTACAAGATATAGTGGATAACCAAGGCTATTTGAAGTTGCGTGAATTTGAAGAGCAAGTGCTATTAAACGCCCACTACCCTAACCACATAATCGCTACGGGCGGCAGTGCAGTCTATAGCAAAAAATCCATGCAGCATTTAAGACACTTTGGTCAAATCGTATTTTTAGATGTACCGCTTGTAGAATTGACCGAGCGAATTAAGGACATGGATACACGAGGACTAGCTCGCCAACCCGGTCAAAGTTTTGCAGATCTATACCATGAACGCCGCGCGCTCTATCAGGCACACGCAAACATCACCATTGATTGCAGCAGAAAAAAGCCAGAGCAAATCATCAATGAAATCATTGGCGAAGAAGCCGAGGCTTATACTGAGGAAGATGCATAAGACATCCCAAAGAAGAAAAACTGTGCGAGATACAAATCTCGCACACACTATTTCACCGCAGCGTCTCGTGTTGCTTTTTCTGAATCAGGCTTTAAACCTGTACCGCGTAAACGAACCAAGGTTTTTAACGTATCAAACCAAAATGGTGCACCAAATAGTGATGCCGATGCTGTTAATAACCAACCAAGCCACAAGCTAGGGCTAAGCAAAGCACTCCACTCAAACGACTGATTCCACCCCACAGGTAACATCTGCAATTGTTGGTACGCTTTAGCTGCCAGTGCGGGGTCAACCTTATCAAAATTAACTTGAGCGACTAAGCTAGGGTGCAACCACAGCGTTTTAAACAAGTGCACACTATCAATATTAAAAATAATGGCAATCACCAACGCAATAATAAAACACCATAATTGCGACCATTTTTTATAAATACCCGACACTCGCCCCATGCTTGCGTCAAACCAATTCGCTACTTCGTGCTGAAATGCATCTAGATTGCCGGCCGCCTTGCGCTCTAAGCTAAGCAATAAATTGCGCAACTGCTCATCTTTAACCGCATTGATATCGGTTCTTAAATTTTCAAATTTACCTGGAGCCTGCTGAATCGCATGCATTAATGCCAACGCAAAATTTTTTGAGGGGATATAGGCGGGAATGCACTTGTCTTTATCAAAGCGAGTTGTTTTACCATCGCCAGAAGGATGAACCAAAGCATCATTATAAATTTTCTGCAGCAAATCTTTACTACTGTCTTGATCACCAGTTGCATTCAATAAACGAGAAACACCTACAAACAACGTTTTTGAACGTAGATTTAACCAAGATGCAATCGCCTCATAAACCGAACTAGCGATTAAGGCTACCGAGGCATAACAAAACACTAAACCAATGGCTACTTCAAGCACAGTATTGTTAAACATAATATTACCTTATTCGTTATGTACCCACCCATCCCTACATTTTAACCCTCAGTTTTAACAACCACGAGTAATTTGACGTTACTTAATTCAGCACGCCACTGTGAAAGCGAAACTCCGTATCCGCACTTTCAATCAAATTTTTTTCTACTGCTAAAAACACATTCACACGCTCAGAAATATCCTCATCACCCGCCACTTTTTTAGCAAGATGCAAATAGTCTTCGTAATGACGGGACTCAGATTTCAACAGAGATAAATAAAAGGTTTGCAGTTCTTCATCTAAATGCGGTGCCAACTTGGCAAAACGTTCGCAAGAACGTGCTTCAATAATCGCACCTACAATTAATGTATCTACAAAGCGAGCAGGCTCATGCGTTCGAACCGGTTTACGCAATTCACCTGCATAGCGGCAAGGTGTAATCTGATCGTAAGCTATGCCGCGCTTTTGCATTAGCTGCATAACCTGTTCGTAATGACGCAACTCTTCACGTGCCAAACGTGACATCTTATGCATCATTTCAAAATCACCCACATAGCGATACATTAGGTTGATCGCTGTGGACGCCGCTTTCTTTTCACAATTTGCGTGATCCAATAACAACAATGCCTGATTCGCAGGCAGCTTCGCAGTTTCTATCCAAGCGTCGGGTGTTGCGCAATGTAAAAAATTTTGAATGCGTGTTAATGCAGCATTTGAAGATGTAGTCATAAGGTTAAAAACTATTCTGTAAAGTGAGGCACTATATAACGCTCGTAATATGCGCAGGATAATGCATAAAAGTCTCTATCTAAATTGTCGCGAATTTCCGTTAAAGGTGTATCGCGCCATTTGGGCAGCAAGCGCAAACCATAGACGTTCAAATCATTAATTTGGCTCGCACCTGAACGAAGTAAATCAAATACCCAACAATAAGGATTTTGTTCTTCTTTGAACTGAATCTGTTGATGCTTAACTTGCGCAAGTAAAACTTTTTCGTCGAAAATTTCGATTACATTTTGCACGACTTGCGACAAGTAACCTTCCAGCCGTTGCGCAATAATTAATCGCTGTTCGTGAGTGTAAGCATTCCAATCAATTACCTCATGCGCGAAGCGTTTGCATCCACGGCATACACTATCACCAATGCCTGTAGAGCAAATTCCAACGCAGGGTGTTCTGACCGGTTTATATAAAAGCATAATAATAATTGTGAATTAGTAAGGCGACAAACATACCATATAGCCCCAATAAAAGCCTGAGAAACACGCTAAAAATAGAGTGAATACATAACCATATAGGGCTATCGAGTTAACACTCCCACGCGCATCATGTATACTTCAAACCCGATTTACTGCTCTTGTAAGAGTTGTTAATTTGGTTCCTAGAAACCCCAAGGTTTAGGAACACATCCATGAAGGTCATGGATAGTCTCTTGCCGCAGAGATCCTGCATGCCAGAGTAAAAACCACCTAATGAGGATAAAATTGTGCTTGAAGCTTACCGTAAACACGTCGCTGAACGCGCCGCCGAAGGTGTTCCACCAAAACCACTGAACGCTGAACAAGTTGCTGGATTGGTCGAATTACTAAAGAACCCACCCACGGGTGAAAATGACGTTCTGTTAGACCTGATCACCAACCGCGTTCCGCCAGGCGTTGATGAAGCCGCCT
>SXGR01010682.1_pt1 | contig 51977 bp, 46 predicted proteins | sample 3174711 | NCBI WGS metagenome assembly SXGR01 (sample SAMN11356860, study PRJNA531348) | freshwater metagenome | isolation source: freshwater sample F1-60 | place: China: Fuxian Lake, Yuxi | collected 2017-12-25 | reverse complement strand
GCCTGGTAGTGATCGAAATAGCATGGCCGGCCGGGCGACATAATCGCGTCGTGACCGGCGCGCGCGGCAGCGATGCCCCCTTCAGTACCCCGCCAGCTCATTACAGTCGCATCCGGAGCGAGGCCACCCTCCAGGATCTCATCCCATCCGATCAATTTTCGCCCTTTCCCACCTAAAAACCGCTCAATCCGGCGGATGAAATAACTTTGTAGCTCATGGGCATCGGCCAAACCCTCTTCCTTCATGCGACTTTGGCAATCCGCACAGGCCTCCCAGCGCTTTTTAGGGCACTCATCCCCTCCGATGTGTACCCAAGGACCCGGAAAAAGCGACACCACCTCGGTCAGAACCGTTTCCAAGAAGCGGAAAACGGTGTCTTTTCCAGCGCAAAACACATCATCAAACACGCCCCAGTGGGTGGCGGGTTCAAACGGACCACCCGTGCAAGACAACTCAGGATAAGCCGCTAGCGCAGCCAGGGCATGACCGGGCATCTCAATTTCGGGCACTACCACGATGTGTCGTTCCGACGCATAGCGTACCACTTCTTGTATGTCGCTCCGCTTGTAGTAACCCCCATAGAGTAAACCATCAAAGCGCATCGGGCTCACCGGCCTTCCCACTACAGTTTCTCTGCGCCAAGCCCCCACAGCTGTGAGCTGGGGTAAGGCCGGTACCTCCAACCTCCATCCTTGGTCTTCCGTGAGGTGCCAATGAAAGCGATTCATTTTGTAGCGCGCCAATAGATCGAGGTAACGCTTGATTTCGTCGACTGTAAAAAAATGCCGACACACATCGAGGTGCATGCCTCGCCAGCTGAAACGCGGACGGTCTATGATTTGGAAGGCCGGAAGCTGTCCGTCGGGGTGCTGCTCAAGGATTTGCTGCAGACTAACAAAAGCGTAATACATGCCCGCTGGGTCTCCAGCCACAATCGACAAACGACCGTTTATAGCCTCCATACGGTAGGCTTCGGCCCCCAATTGCGTGCTCATCGATAGATGAATCGGGTGCGCTGGCCTCAGCCATTGAGATTTCGTGGAGCATTTTTGTAGCTTCCAAAGGCTACGCAGGCTTTGTCGCCATACACCCGCAAGAGAATCCGAACCAGGATCGACACCCTCAACCACCACGGGTGAATGCGGGCTCAGCCGCAACACCACGCCAGATTTAGTATGCCATTTCAGTTGTTCAGGTTGGGGGATGATCGAAACGCCGGTTTGCACAGCCGAAGCGGTTTTCGCTTGGGCCCCAACCCAAACCGGAAGGCATAAAAAGAGAAAAATAAACCACCCGGCGGCCCGCACGATCAATCTAAGTTTTGGGCCTTTAAAAGCGAAGGAACGCGCCAGGCATACCAAGCTAGGTAGGCAAATGCCGCCACGGCCATCCAATAAGAGGAATGGATGCCGACCAGGTCGGCCAGCTTTCCTTGTAGGGGAGGAAGTATGCCCCCACCCAAGATCATCATCACCAGAAAAGCAGAGCCCTGTGCGGCATAGCGCCCCAATCCCCAAATGGCCAGGGTAAAAATGGAAGGCCACATAATGCTGCAGGCCAGTCCGCCGGCCAAAAATGCATAAATGGCTACCGTGCCGGTGCTCAGCATGCCCACCAGCATGGCCGACACCCCAAATAGAGCGAAGACCATCAGATTTCGGGCGGGTTGATCGCCCGCATATAGCGTGGCACCCAGGTGAACCAATAAACAAGCTGCATAGGCATACAGGGGCTGCATATCCTTGCCCGCGATCAGGTTAATCCCCAGAACAACACCAAAAGCCAGCCAGGGCACCAGTACAGTAGCGAGCATCTTCGCTTGTCCTTTCAGATTAAAAACGCTTAGCGAACCCGTCCAGCGCCCAATCATCAGGCTACCCCAATACATAGAAATATACGGCGCTATCTCACTGGCCTGTAGGGCGCCAAATTTGGGGTCCTTCAATAATTCCGACAAATTACTCACGATCGACACCTCTACCCCTACATAGGTAAAAATAGCGAGCATGCCCAAAACGAGATGCGGATACTGAATGGCGCCCCAGCCTTCGGGCTCAATCCGACTCTGGTTGCGGGCATTGAAAAGAAAGCCAACCACCGTGGCCAAGGCCCCAACCAGCAGCACCATTCTGAGCCACTCAACCTGACTTTCATCGACCAGCGCAGCAGGCGATAGGTAGGAATGAAAAATGAATCCAAACCATACAAACAGCAAAAGGGTCATGAAGAGCAATTGTCGCCACGCTTTCGGTGCGCGTTCAATGGATTCACGCGAAACACCCGATGGCACTTGTTTAGAGAAGTAAAATAGGGCAGCTGCGGCCAAAAAGAGCGCCCCAACACCCGCGTAGAGGGTCACTACCTTTCCCAAGGGCAGGCTCTGGATTTGCTCATCGGTCATGCTGTGGGCACTGCCAAACAAGGCAAAAGCCACAACAAGTGGGCCTATAGCCGTACCGAACGAATTAACTCCTCCGCCCAGATTCACCCGATCCGCCCCCTTGCGGGGATCGCCCAATAAAATCGCAAAGGGATTCGCTGCGGTTTGTTGCAAGGAAAAGCCAAGTCCCACCACAAACAACCCGCCCAGCATTGCCGCGTAGGATTTGGCTTCCACCGCCAGAATCATGACCAACGCCCCAAAGGCAGAAAAAAGCAGTCCATAGACAATGCTCCTTTTATACCCCCAATGCGTCACAGGGTCAAAACCCCGCCACATACCAAAGCCAAATAGTCCAAGCGCCCCAACATAATAGGCGGTGTAGAATGCAAAATCGATCAGCTGCGATTGAAATTGGTCGAGCTGAAAAAAATGCTTGCAAAACGGAATAAACACACTGTTTCCGGCGGCAATGAATCCCCAGAAAAAGAAAACGACAACCAAGGTAGTGAGGGCACCGCCATAGCTTTGTTCGGGATGCGAAGAATTAGTGTCCAGGTGCGCGGAGGAAGGTAGGTTGATGGCTGCTGGCATGGTATTTTTTGGTGTGCAATATGCAGTTTTTTTCGACTTTACACCAATAATTGGTTGTAAAAGTGCGATCTCCGCGCTTAAACACTAATATTGCAGAATTGGACAAAAATATGCTACATTCTACAAGGCCGACGAACTTCTTTTTTCTCGATTCGAAAAATCACTTCCCGCCTCTGAGCAGGGTTTTGATTATGGGTGCACTTTTCTGCATAATCCCCTTGCTTGGGCACACACAAGGCTTTGTCTATGCCCGACTTCAGGGCCAGCCATTGATGAATACGGCAGGATGGTCACTCATCGGTGCCGCAGGCATAGGAGACACCAACGGGGACGTCGATACATTCAGCAATGAGATGATCTTGGTTCCTCCCACCAACAACAACAGCGGAGCAGTCTTCTACAACCAGCCCCTCGATTTAAGTCTGTGCACCCGGTGGAGTGCCCGCTTCGATTTTCGCATGTGGGAAGGAACCGCTGCGGATGGAATCGCATTTTGCTTTTTAGACATCCCACCAGCAGGATTTGTTTCGGGTGGCGGTGTGGGCATCCCCACCAATGGCAACGGCCTCAAAGTGGTTTTTGATACATGGGATAATGGCTGCGGAGCAAATCCAGAGGTTCAGATTTACAGCGGTCCGGGCTACAACGAGTGCATCGCCGGTATTGTGAAGGTCAACAACACCAATGGCAACCTCAGCTTTATGCGCTCCAACAACTACCACGCGGTGCAAGTCGATTATGATAGCGGCTTCGTGAGTGTTATGATTGATAGTGTCGTTTGGTTGAGTGGCGTTTATGCACCCGCCAACTATGTGGGCTACCTCGGATTCACATCCAGCACAGGTGGTGCGACCGATCGGCATTCGATTCGTGATGTGGTGATTTATACCGAGGGAACCTCCTTGTTGGGATTTCAATCGATCGACACCACCCGTCGACTGCCCATCATAGAGGCGGAATGCTACAGCGATAGCCTTTGGGTGCGAACACGCGGCAAGTTTCGTTGCACCTCTGTCGATTCCACAGGATCCGATCTGCGTTTATATTCTCCAGCCGGAGTTCCTATACCTATCTACAGGGTAAGGTCCTTTTGTACCGATGGAAGGAGCGACTCCTTGTTAATTGTACTCGCTACCCAGTTGGTGCAATCGGGCAACCATCATTTGGTGGTTCGAAACGGATTGGATGGGAACCCCATTTTGGGCGATTGCAACTCCCGAATTGATGACTTCGATTCACTCACCATACGTGTTGTTAATTGTTATGTTTATTCCCGGCCTGTAAACATGCTGAATGTGAGTGTTACCCCCAATAACCAGGGCTTGAACCTCATTTGGGAAAGTCCACCCGGCATAGATCCTGATTTTTTTCGGGGCTACCGCCTGCAACGAAACGATCGTCCTGAAGGAAGGCAGTGGCGCGACATGGCCTTCATTACACAACTGTCCGACACGCTATACTACACAGAAGAGCCTAACCCCACCCAGGACAGCCGCGATTTCAGGCTGATCTTACAGGTCTATTACAACCCCGATTGCGCCCCGGGCGATTCGATTGGCTCAATATTTTTGACTGATCCCAGTGGTTTTCTGGCCGATGCCACCCTTTTCGATGGTCGACTTTCATGGCTTCCCTACTCAGAGGCGTGGGCAAGCCCGCGCTATGAACTGTGGATGAGTCGCCCCGATGCTGGGCCAGATTCTCAGAGGGTGGCCACCACTACAGACACCTTCTTGGATTTTTCGAAGCCACGCGAATTGGGCAGATTTCGGTTGCATGTGCATACAATCAATGATCAGGACGGAAGGTACGCCCGAAGCAATTACCTTGAATTTTCTATTGATGAATTAGAACTTGAGGTGTATAACGTAGTGACACCGAATGGCGATGGGGTCAACGATGCCTTTTACATTCGCTACATAGAGGCCTATCCCCAGGCGCGTGTTCGGCTTTTTAATCGATGGGGACAATCCGTTTATGATCGAGTGGCCTACGCCAACGACTACCAACCAGCAGACCTTGAAGCCGGTAGTTATGTATATGTAATCGAGGTCCCCGGAAAGACCCCCCTTCAAGGAATTCTAAGAGTTCAGCGTTAAGTCTAATGACATACAACTCCAGGAAAAACGTTTACTTCCGGATCCAAACGCGTTGAGCAGCGGTGCCGCTACTCCCCCGCATCATGAGGTGGTAAACCGCGGGGGGTAAACCACCCAAATCCAAGTCGGTGGTGCCGCTACTAAAATCAACTGCATCGATCTCCTGGATTAAACGACCCAAGTTATCGAAAACCTGTAAGGAAACAGGTCTTGCATCAGGCAACCCCTGCAACCTAAATTGACCCTCTGAAGGATTAGGGAAGGCAATAAATGAGGGTCGGCGGGATAAATCTTTGACGGAGGTGGTGTTGCGGAATACCCTAAACCGTGTTGAATCTGTTTCTAAGGTGTTCTTTTCCAGTCCATTGTTTACAGCCACACGCGGTCCATCCAGATAAACCAAACTGTCCGTGGTCCGGCTGAAGAATAAGCGGACAGCAGATCGCCAAGATCCCGAACGGGGAATTTCTTGGGCGAAGTTATTCATGGTAAACAAAACCATCCCATCGGCGCCCACCTGAAACTGATGGGCCGGCATACCCCCCAGCAAAAGGCTCATGGCAGAAGTAAAGCGCAAACCGTGCACCTGAAACTGCATGGCCACCAGTCCCGCATCGTTGTTGCGCATACTGATGTCGATGAAATTTTGAACCGTATCAAGTTCATCAATGCGCACCTGAACAATTTGAGCTGGGTTATTGAGCCCTAGGGGGAAATTACAACTTCCGCTGCTGCCATTGAGTTGCAGGCAATTGCCCAACTGTACCAGATCCCAAACATCAATTAAACTGTCGCCGGTCGCATCCTTGCAAGCACTAAAATGAAGCGTATCCTGAAGCAATCCTCCAGAATACAAGCCATAATCCACAGCGTTCCTGACCGTGTCGGCATTCAAATCACCAATCATCGCCCGTCCGCCACATACACCCTCACAATCCCTTAATGCATTTCCATAAGCCACACCGGCACAATCGCGGTATGGGGCACAAGCCGTATCCCGTGTGAATTGTTTGCCCTGGGCATTGGTGTAAATATTCAGGCATACCTGCGCCCAGTTGTTCGCATAATTGGTCTCATAGCGTCCCAAAGCATCAGGAGATTGATCCCAATTCACCTTCATGGCCAGGATATAATCGCCATCAGGCACATCTGTAATGTCGATCCACTGGCATTCTAAACTTCGGCTGTAGATGTCGCCACATCCAGCACTGATCCCCATATTGCTGCATCCGTATTTCGCCATACCCGGAGGGCAATCCAAATCCATCACACAAAAGCCGTTCTTAAATCCAATGGGAATACGAGTGCCTTGAGCGGTGGGTTCCGGGTAAAGAACGTATTCCGCATAACCCTCATAGTGGGTGTGGTTGTGGCAGTTTACCGTATTAAACTGACCGGGGTGGGTAGAGGGACTGCCAATGAAATAGTCGCTCTGACCGATATTTCTGATATCCGTGGTAAATCGAATGATGGTTCTGGTGCCAAAACCCGTGAGGCATTTCTCCTGAACCCTACACGTCGTACTGTTAACTGTTGAGCGTTGAAGTGAAGTCTCGAAAACCCCTTGCGCAATGGTCAAATCTGGGCCTGGGGGGCACATCGGGTCATTGTTGTAGTAGCAAGGACCGAAAACGGTGGCCAGCGGGCTGTAATTACAGGCATTCGAGTCAGGACAACCCGCTATGGCGCCAATGAACGAGATGTTAAATGGTATAGGACCAGGGGCATTGGCTCCTCCAATACGGATCAGGTACGTAATGGCAGTGTCCATAAAAGCCTGAACCCTTGCCCTTTGCCCACACAAGGAATTGGTATCATTATATAGAATGGTTCCTGTATTGTCCATTACCAGCTGAGGGATGCTGCAATTATTATAGACCCAAATGCGGGTATCCCAACCCGTTGGTGCCCCACACGTGCTGATGCTGTAGGCACCCAGACTATCGGGTTTGAAGCTAAACCAGCTATTGCGTACAGGGGCGACGTGACTACCAGTGTCTACCACCAAGGCTTGTTGACAGGATTGACTGCTGCCGCAGTTCACTGTTTTGGTTTCGTAGCGTCCAAATTGTCCGCCGCTTGCCTGAACAAGCCCGTTCACCAACAACTGATATGAGCCATTGCCGTGCGCGCAACAAATTCCATCACCATAACTATCGACTATAGTGAAATACACACAGGTGCCCGCTGGCACACAAACGGAGTCGCGGTTCACCTGTCCGCCCACCACAGTGTCCCTTTGCATCAATGTATCACCCATCTGGTTTTGAAGGATCCATGAAATTTCACCTGGATAATTATCAGGGGTGAGGACCACCGTAATACGTGTTTGTCCGGTTGGGCAATTTTGAGCACCCGCCGAAAGCGACGTAAATAGAACGAGCAATATAGCCGCGATTGGTGTAAAGGGTCTGATCATAAAGTTAAAAATTGAGGAGTCCAAACCTCAAATATAGATCTTTTTTCAAGGAGCTCATCCCAGGCAGGGTAAATTGGGTTCACAAATGATGCTATTTTTGTCGCTTATGACTCGCCTCAACGATTGGAAAAAGAAATGGAGTACCCGCTATCGATTGGTGGTACTCGACGATGGGTCATTTGAGGAACAGGCATCGGTGAGCCTGTCTCGTCTCAATTTGTTTATCATTCTCAGCACAGCCATTATCGGTTTTGCGCTCCTGATCACCTCCCTTGTTGTATTCACGCCTTTGCGGGAGTACATCCCAGGCTATGCCGACACAGGACAACGTCTCAGGATGCTGCGACTTTTAGAAACTGTCGATTCCCTAGAGCAGTCCATGGCTGGCGCTGAAGCGCGTTGGATGGGCTTTTCACAGGTTGTGGAGGGTCGGATGCCTGCCGATACACTGAGCAGTCAGACGCGTTCAGACACGGTTCTGATGTCTCAAGCGGCCAACGTCTTCGCGCGGAGTACGGCAGATTCTCTGCTGCGCAAGTGGATTGAGCAAGATTTCACGGATGCCCGTTTGTCGGATGTGAGTGGGCAAATTCGTTTTTTCGGACAAAGCCTGTTCGAACCCGTCAATGGCCGAGTGCACCGGCCATTTAGCCCGGCCAATCCATCTGCTGGACTCGAAATCGCGGTGGTTGGTGAACAAGCGGTTCATTCGATGCTCGACGGACGAATTGTATTTCAAGGATATTCCCTATCTGACCTTTATGTTGTTATCGTTCAGCATCCGGGCAATGCCATCAGCTGTTACCGTAAGTTGCGCAAAATTTTGAGGCGTACGGGCGAATCAGTGAAGGCAGGAGATGTTCTCGGTTTAGCAGGCAGGACAGAAAGTAACAATAATCAAGCTGGTGAGACCCAAACAATCTCCGTGCAATTGTGGCAAGACGGCAGCGCCCTCAATCCGGCATCCTTTTTAAATTATTGACATTTTTTTTCTAATTTTCCACCCTACCTTGTGGCTACGCTCTGCAATTCCGCTTAGCCATTTCGCTCATTTGATCAATCATTTCCATTTTTTTCCTCGAATCCTCGCTTTCCTATCCTGAATCCTGCAAATATTCAAATTAGATCAATGATTAACCCCATAAAAAACATTGTTCAAGCCGGGCAAAACTTAAATTTATTGGTCGAAGGCTCAACGATCCAGGGCGATTTACACGCCAAAGGCGACGTCCGCATAGACGGTGAACTTAGAGGCAATATTCATTCTACCGGGCGTGTGGCATTGGGTCCCAAGAGCAAGGTTACAGGAAATGTGATCTGTCAGTATGCAGATGTGGGTGGTCTCATTCAAGGTAATGTAGAGGCTGCTGAATCGTTGACGCTGCGTGCACATTGCCGCATCAATGGTGATATTAAAACCGCTCGACTCGTGGTGGAGGAAGGTGCGCAATTCTCTGGTGGATGCAGCATGCAGCCTGCCGGTGTAGAAAAATTGCGAACGGTACGCGAGGCTTAGTCTCCGATTCACCACCAACTGTAGCACGTTTTCGGGCAATGGAGTCAAACAATAAGCCAGAAAAGGATGCTCACCAATCCGCTCAAGTATGGGCAAAGTACTCCAGTCTTAGTCTTCAATGGGCAGTTGTCTTTTTAATTGCCGCCTGGTCGGGTTCCACTGTTGATGACTGGCTTCAAACAAAAAGGCCCTATTTTGCTGCACTCGCCACCATTTTGGCGGTCATATGGGTCATGAGGTCGCTGGTTCATTCTTTAAGCGATCAAACACAAACTTCCCATAAGCGTCCCGAAAGGGAAGAATACAGTACACAATCGAGACAGGGCTTTTGGCATTCTGATCGAATATTTTGGATCACATTCATTCTCATTGCATGCACCACTGTTTTGGGAATCGAAGTTTCCAGCCATTTCTTCACCGCAATCGATCGAGCCATTTTTTATCCAATTTTCTTGGCAGAGGCTCTGCCCGTAGCTTCAATGTTCATTACGCTCTATCCCATTCGACAGCATTGGCCGGATTTTTTTAACCGATCTAAGGTTTTGATTTCTTTGGTGTTCATCGGATTTCACTTTTTGTACAGCCTTCTGATCCTGATCGTGTTGCTGTTGAAAAAGGGAAGTTTAACGCCCGATTATGCCATTCCTTTCCTTGTGTTTTTTTTCGCTTTCCTTTGTGTGCTTTTCGTTGGTATTTTTTCTATCTTGCGCCCGATTTCGAAAATCACCTAAATGCCCGCAGCACTAAAAACAAACGCATTTTTGCCTGTTAGCCAATTATCGGCTTCAAGATTTGCGTTCATTTTTACTTTTGTTTTTTGTACGCTCCTGTTCTTTTCAGGGAAATCATGGGCCTCAGATCAATCGAACGCAGAAGACTCATCAAAGACGGGCGCTGAAGAATTCGATGCCATCAGCACCATCCTGCACCACGTCCTGGATAACCATGACTGGCATCTATTCGACTCAAAAGACCAGGACGGAACACTTCATCCCGTTTCGATTCCCCTGCCGATTATTTTATTGAGTGAAGGGCAGTTGGATGTTTTCATGTCCAGTGCCTTTGAACATGGACACGCCACCGTTCAAAGAGGCAGTCGAGCGTACGAAATCGACAACCACGGCCACATTACCGAGTCAAACGGTCATTCCGTCCTGGACTTTTCCATCACCAAGAACGTGGCTTCTATGCTCATAGCCGTCTTGCTCCTCCTGATCATTTTTACCAGGGGTGCCAAGTCCTACGATGCATCCTCCGGGAGGCCACAAGGCATCGCCAAAGTTGTTGAGCCACTGGTTCTGTTTGTAAGAGACGATATCGCCATCCCTAATATTGGAGATCAGTACAAGAAATACATGCCTTACTTGCTCACGGCCTTTTTTTTTATTTGGATCAATAATCTTTTGGGTTTGATTCCTACCGGCGCAAACTTCACAGGGAACATAAGTGTAACGGCTACATTAGCGTTTTTCACACTGCTGATAACCAATTTCAGCGGCACCAAAACGTATTGGGGTCACGTATTCACCCCGCATGTGCCATTGTGGCTTTATCCTATAATGATTCCTGTTGAAATGGTGGGTGTCGTGGCCAAGCCTATTGCACTCATGATTCGTCTTTTTGCCAACATAACTGCAGGTCACATCATTATTCTTAGTTTGATTTCTCTGATTTTTGTGTTCAAAAGTTTGGCGATGGCACCTGTAGCGCTTGGCTTTGTTCTGTTCATTTCATGCATCGAATTACTGGTTGCCGCGCTTCAGGCGTATGTTTTTACGCTCCTCTCCGCCTTGTTTATTGGCCTTGCCTTGGAGCAACCAGCAACGGACGCTCATCATTAAATTTTATATCAAAAAAACTCAACTAAATTTTAAAAAATGACAACACTTCCTGGAATTGCTGCAATTGGAGCCGGTTTGGCCGTATTGGGTGCTGGTATCGGTATCGGACGTATTGGTGCATCTGCTCTTGAAGCCATCGCTCGTCAGCCTGAGGCAGCCGGTAAAATTCAAACAGTTATGATCATTGCCGCTGCCCTTGTTGAAGGTGCTGCACTTTTCGCAGTGGTTGTGTCTCTGTTGGTGGCTGGTTAATCCCCCGCTCTTACTTTGGTTTCGTTCTGGTCAATTGATGATCAGAATAACTTCCATTATTCAATATTCTCATGAAAGAACTCATACAACCCAATTTAGGTCTTGTCGTTTGGACGTCTTTGTCTTTTCTGATTTTGATGTTTGTTCTTCGTAAATATGCATGGAAGCCTATATTGGAAGCAGTAGAGGAGCGTGATCAAAAGATCGCACAAGCCCTTAAAGAAGCCGAAAATGCAAGGAAAGAGGTTGGAAGTCTATCAAGTGAGCGCGACAAACTTCTTGCTGACATAAAAGACGAACGCGATCAGATCCTCGCTGATGCCGCTAAAACGAGAGATTTCATCGTTTCTGAGGCTAAGCATAAGGCTACCGAAGAAGCGTCTCGTATTCTGGAGACAGCGCGTGAAGCCATTCACAATGAACGGATGGCAGCGGTCACTGAAGTGAGAAATATGGCCGCCAAGTTAGCCATAGACGTGGCTGAGAAAGTATTGGGTAACCATTTCGCTGATCAAGCCAAACAAGAGGAGTTTGTGCGCGCTGAGATGGACAAAATCAAACTCAATTAATTTCTCCATGGCTGATATCCGGGTTGCCCATCGATACGCTGCTTCATTAATGCGCTTGGCCACCGAGCAAAACAAGCTCGAAGCGGTCTATCGCGATATGGAGCATTTGGGTTTGGCCATCACAAACAGCAGAGAGTTGTTGGTTATGTTCCGCAGCCCGGTTACGCGACCCGAATCCAAGATTGGTGTGGTGGATGCCCTTTTCTCCGGGCAATCTGATCCACTGACCTCTGCTTTTGTACGGTTGGTCATCAAAAAGAGAAGAGAAAGTGTAATCCCCGGCATGGTGCAGAGCTTTTCACAAATGTATCGTGCCCAAAAAGGCATAGTTCGGGCACGTCTAGAAACAGCAGTTCAATGGCCTCAGGGTTTAGTATCAGACATTTCCGCCATAGTGGCTCAGCAAACGGGTAAGTCCGTCGAATTGTCAACCAGCATTAACCCAAGTCTAATGGCCGGTTTTGTGATCCAGGTTGAAGACCGGCGCTACGAACGATCCATTGCGCGTTCGCTTCAAGAAATCAAGCAGTTATTTTCAGACAATCCCCACATCAAAAAATATTAAGCCATGGCACAGATCAAGCCAGATGAGATTTCAGCGATTCTCAAAGAGCAATTATCAGGTTATAAATCAGCCACTGAGCTGGAGGAAGTAGGTACAGTAGTGCAGGTGGGCGATGGTATTGCCCGTTTGTACGGTCTTACTCGAGTGCAATCAGGCGAACTCGTGGAGTTCGACCAAGGTGTGCGCGGTGTTGTGCTAAACCTCGAAGAAGATAATGTGGGGGTGGTGCTCCTGGGCTCTGCCGAAGGCATTAAGGAAGGCGATACAGCCCGCAGAACAGGTCTGATCGCATCCATCAAAGTAGGAGAGGGCATGTTGGGTCGTGTGGTGAATACGCTCGGACAACCCATCGATGGTCGCGGTGCCATAGAGGGTGAGTTGTTCGAGATGCCCATCGAAAGAAAAGCACCCGGTGTTATTTTCCGGCAGCCTGTGCATGAGCCCATGCAAACCGGTATCAAGGCCATTGATGCTATGATTCCTGTGGGTCGCGGTCAGCGCGAGCTCATTATTGGCGACAGACAAACGGGCAAAACGGCGATTGCCATCGACACCATCATCAACCAGAAGGAATTCTATGATGCTGGAAAGCCTGTGTTTTGCATCTATGTTGCCGTCGGACAAAAAGCTTCGAATGTGGCGCAAATCGCCAAGATTTTGGAGGAAAAAGGAGCACTTGCCTACACAGTGATCGTAGCAGCCTTTGCTTCTGACCCTGCTCCACTCCAATTCTATGCTCCTATGGCTGGTGCGGCTGTTGGTGAGTATTTCCGCGATACGGGTCGCCCCGCACTCATTATTTATGATGATTTGTCGAAACAGGCGGTGGCCTACCGTGAGGTTTCGCTCTTATTGCGTCGCCCCCCAGGGCGTGAGGCTTATCCGGGCGATGTATTCTACCTGCACAGTCGCCTCCTCGAGCGTGCTTGCAAGCTCAACTACAACGACGACATCATCGCTGGCATGAACGATTTGCCTGCTTCACTCAAAGGGAGAACAAAAGGAGGAGGATCGCTCACGGCTCTTCCGATCCTTGAAACCCAGGCGGGTGACGTTTCGGCTTATATCCCCACCAATGTGATTTCGATTACGGATGGTCAAATTTTCTTGGAGTCTAACCTGTTTAACGCGGGTGTACGCCCAGCCATCAACGTGGGTATTTCGGTTTCGCGCGTAGGGGGCAACGCCCAAATCAAGTCCATGAAAAAAGTGGCCGGTACCCTCAAACTTGATCAGGCCCAGTACAGGGAGCTGGAGGCATTTGCAAAGTTTGGTTCCGATCTTGATGCGGCAACCAAAGCCGTTCTGGATAAGGGATCACGCAACGTAGAAATCTTGAAGCAGGCACAATATGCTCCATTCAAGGTTGAAGAGCAGATCGCCATACTTTATCTCGGCACCAAAGGCATCCTGATGGATGTGCCCATGAACCGGGTCAAGGAGTTTGAATCCAAATTCCTCGACCTCATGAGGGGCACACAGCAAGAAACCTTAGACGCGCTTAGGGCAGGGAAATACGATGATTCGCTGACAGCCGTACTTGAAAAGGTTGCGAAAGACTTGAAGTCACAGTTCATCGACAAATAAGCGACGGAATGCCCAATTTAAAAGAGGTTCGTGTTCGGATTGGTTCGGTAATCTCTACCCAACAGATTACCAAGGCCATGAAAATGGTGTCGGCCAGTAAGCTACGCCGTGCCCAAACGGCTATTCAGCAACTCCGGCCCTATACCCTAAAATTGTCTTCCGTCATCGATAACCTCAATGCCAGTTTGGAAGGTGAAATTGAACTTCCATTGGCCACAGTTCGCCCCGTGCAGCATCTGGCTGTCGTGGTGGTAACGAGCGATAAAGGACTTTGCGGTGGTTTCAACGCCAATCTCATCAAAACAGCGCGAAAAATCATTCAAAACTTCCAAGATCAAACAGCGGGTAAAGGTGTTTGCACGGTTATTCCCGTTGGAAAAAAGGGAATGGATTATTTTCGCAAATCAGGCCTGCGCATCGATGATCGATTTGTAGGACTGATGCACCATCCTTCCTTCGATCAATCCGCGGCCTTGGGTTCGGCCTTGATGAATGATTTTCTTGCAGGCACCTACGATTCGGTTCAGGTGGTTTACAGCGAATTCAAGAATCCTGTGGTTCAATACTACCGTACCCATACATTCCTTCCTATGGTTCAGAATGCTGAAAAATCGGGTGCAGACAAAATACGAACTGACTACATTTTGGAGCCAAATGCGGCCCAAATCATCGCTGAATTGATCCCGGCTTACCTCCGTCTGTCCCTCCACCGCGCTATTCTAGACACCAATGCGTCTGAGCATGGGGCGCGTATGACGTCGATGGATAAAGCCACTGAAAATGCGGGTGAATTGTTGAAAGGCTTGAAGCTTCAATACAACCGTGCACGTCAGGCCGCTATTACCACCGAGATCACGGAAATTGTGGGCGGTGCCGCTGCACTGGCTGGTTAAAACCCCCGAGGATTTATTCAAATACCCTTGCAAGTTCTTATTTAATGCCATTCCGTATGAAACAGCCCCATTTCATCCCTCAGAGTAATTCAGTATTGTTCATTGCAGCCATTAAGACCCTCGTTTGCACGCTATGTTTTGGTCTTGCTCTACAGCCCGTTGCCCTTGCGCAGTCTAAGCGAAGTAAGGCAAGTAAAACCCCCGAGTCTTCGAAATCCGCCGTCGACACGAGCAAGAGGAAGGAAAAGGGCATCGAAGATAAGATCAAAGCATGTCGGACGTTCGATGGACTCTTTACCCTTTACCAGGACACTACGGATGGGAAGTTGTTTTTGCTGGTGAAAGGCGATCAATTCGAGCGTGATTACATTTATTGGAGTTATGCGGAGAATGGTCCGGTTGGAGCGGGAATGAATCGTGGCTCGTTTCGCTATAATGAGTTGATTAGGTTGCGGAAGTACTATGATCGTATTGATTTTGAATGGGTCAACAACCGTTATTTTTTCGATCCAGCCAATCCATTAAGCAAAAGTGCCGAAGCCAATATCAGCCATTCGCTCCTCTTGTCGGAGAAGATTGTGGCGCGCGACGACAGTGCCCAGCGTTATTTAATTGAAGCGGGTAATATTTACATCGATGAAAAATTGGATCGGGTTCGTCCACCCCGCATGGATGGTATGCCTGCAGGGTTACTGGGCACACTCAATAAAGGGAAGTCGCGCGTTCTTTCGATCCGTAATTACCCACAGAATACCGATGTGGTGGTTGAATTGGTTTATGACAACTCAGGATCAACTTCAGCAGGCTCGGATGTGGCTGACGGACGGGCTGTCTCTGTACGGCTACAGCACACTTTTCTGGAGGCACCTTCCGGCGATTACAAGTCACGGCGCGATGACCCCCGCATTGGGTATTTCCACACCCAGTTCGATGACATGACCTCAACCGAAACGGTCAACTACCGCGATTTCATCAACCGTTGGCACTTGGTGAAAAGGAACCCCGAACAAAAAATCAGTGAGCCCATTAATCCCATCGTTTGGTGGATTGAGAACACCACTCCGCTAGAATATAGACCCATCATTCGGAAGGCTGCTCTTCAATGGAATTTAGCCTTTGAGCAGGCTGGGTTTAAGAATGCTCTCGAAATTAAGGAACAACCCGATACTGCCACTTGGGATGCCGGCGACCTGCGCTATAATGTACTCAGGTGGACATCCTCGCCATTTCCGCCCTTCGGGGGCTATGGTCCAAGTTTTGTTGATCCAAGAACCGGACAAATTCTAGGGGCCGACATCATGCTCGAACAAGTTTTTGTCTTGAACAGGCTGCGACAATCGGATCTCTTCGGTCAGTCCCTTGTGGATGGCTCCGAGCGCGATCACCAGTTTCATGATCATCACGATCGTTCTACACAGGGCAATTCGGCTGTATGCGATTTTGGCAGGTCGCTCCATCAGCAGATTTTGTTGGGCTGGCAAGCACTGGATGGCTTAGGGGGAAATGATGCGCGAAAGAAACAGTATCTGGAGGAATCACTTTATTATTTGGTCATGCACGAATTGGGTCATACCCTTGGTCTCAACCACAATATGCGCGCCAGCCAACTTCACGCTCCAGCAGATCTCCACAACGCGGAGCGCACGCGTTCCATTGGTTTGCTCGGGTCCGTTATGGATTATCCGGCTGTGAATCTGCATATCGATACCAATAAACAGGGGCAATACTTCACCACTCGACCGGGTCCCTATGATCTGTGGGCCATCGATTATGGCTACTCGATTGCATTAATCGATTCGTTGGACGAGTCAAAACGACTTAATGCAATAGCTGCAAAAAGTACAAGGCCTGAGTTGGCATTTGGCAACGATGCTGATGATATGCGTTCGCCTGGTAAAGGGATAGACCCACGGGTAAATGTAGGCGATTTGAGCTCAGATGCGATTCAAAATGCTGCTGATCGTTTGGCTCTGGTCAGACATTTAACCAATGGATTGTTGCTCAAACAACGTGAACCGAACGCCTCATACCAGAAATTGGTACAGTCTTATACTATTTTGGGAACAGAAATGGCTACAGCTGCATCGGTATTGAGCCGATATGTTGGCGGTGTTTATGTAGATCGTGCCTGGGTTGGTCAGGAGGGTGCTGGCCGCCCATTCAATCCTGTGCCGATTACAGACCAAAAAAGAGCCCTCGATATAATTTGTTCTCAGATTTTGGGTCCCTCAGCTTTTCAGCAAACCGATACATTGTTTGCCTATTTGCAAATTCAGCGTAGGGGTTTTAACTTCTTCTCGCAAACAGAGGATCCCAAAATTCATCAAAGGGTGTGGGCAATCCAAAAGGCGGCGTTGGATCATATCCTTCATCCAACAACCCTTCAGCGTCTGGAGGATAGTCGAACCTATGGAAGCGAATGGGGTGGTGCCGATGTTTTGGCCAGGTTAAGTAAGTCCATTTACCGAGATGAACCCTTTCGCCTCAGTACATTCCGGCAAAATCTTCAGATGGAATATCTAATGATGCTTGTTGATGTTGCCCGTCCTTCTGGCGTTGCTGGACGATTAGACGGCCCTCGTTACGGGCAATTGTCCCGAACCGCTGCATTATCTGAGCTTATTCGTCTTCGAAAAGACCTCACCCGTCAGAACGAGCAAGAGCCTTTGGCCTTGAAAGGTCATTTTGATGTGCTACGCTATCGGGTTGGTCGTGCATTGGATCCGGGTAACTAGTCGATTTTTTACTTTTTCTCAGTGGTTTTGAGGCTGATTGGTTGCGCCTCTGAAGTATATTTGCATCGCGTTTTACATCCGTTTTTCCTGAATAAATTTAACCCAAACGCATGAAACCGAAGAGGTATTTTTTCTCCATCAATCGTTCTATTGGGCTTTTGCTGATCGTTTTGTTTGTTGGATTCATTCCTTCAGCACTGAATGCTCAGCAATCGGGGCAGGAGTTGTTTGCCAATAATTGCGCTTCCTGCCACAAAATTGATCAACCTATGGTTGGTCCGGCATTGGGGGGTATCGATAAACGCCGTGATGAGGCCTGGTTGCTGAAGTGGATTCGCAACTCTGCAGCAGTGATTGCTTCCGGCGATCAATATGCGGTAGACTTATACAATCAATACAATAAAACGGCTATGCCGGCCTACGATTGGTCGGATGAAGAGATCAAATCCGTTCTGGCCTACATCAAAGAAGAAGAGAAAGCCCTAGCGAACAAACCAAAGGCTGCGGATGGTGGTGCAGGTGCTGCTGCTGCAAACGGGGGTGGTGGCACAACCCGTGGAGAATCTGCACTCATGATCTTAGCACTCATTGTATTCGGCGCTTTGTTGCTGTTTGCAGGGCGCTTGTTGTCCGCCCAATACAGACTTCGCGGAATTCGGTTGTTTAATTGGAATACGATCAATGCTGGCTTATTTATTGTGTTTTTGGTAGTGGGAATGGCCTTAGTGGCCGTGCAATTTGCCCGATTAATGCGCCATACACTTCCTGTGGCCGCCTCAGAACATGGAGTGGTATTGGATCAAATGCTGGCCATCACCTTTTGGATCACCTTTGTGGTTTTTGTCATCACACATATCCTGCTTTTCGTTTATCCTTGGATTTACAGAAGGAAGGGGTCCGAGAGTAAGGCGCTACACTATGCGCACAATGATCGATTGGAATTTGCCTGGACTGTGGTTCCGGCTATTGTACTGACCATATTGGTGCTCTATGGAACCAAGGTTTGGCGGGAGATCACCCAAAGTGAACCTGGTAAGGATGCGCACGAAATCGAGTTGTTCGCTTATCAGTTTGGCTGGCAAGCCAGGCTACCCGGTATAGATGGTGTGTTGGGAAGACATGACTACCGATTAATTGGTGCAACCAATTCTATGGGGATAGACCCTGAAAGTAAAGAAGGTCAGGATGATCTTCTGGTGCCTGAAGTATATTTGCCTGTAGGAGAGCCTGTTGTACTTCGATTGAGGGCCAGGGATGTGATTCACTCAGCATATCTGCCTCATTTCCGCGTTCAAATGAATGTAGTACCGGGTATGCCTACCCAATTTGTATTTACCCCAACCATCACGACTGAAGAGATGCGGGAAAAAATCAATAACTATAATTTCAGTTATGTTCTTGCCTGCAATAAGATTTGTGGTGCAGCGCATTTCAATATGCAGATGAAGTTCGTTGTGGTGACCCGTAAGGAATATGACCAGTGGCTGGCCAAACAACGAACCTATTTTAAAAAGCCTGAAACACAAACCGCTTCCATATTGTTACCCTAAAACAGTCAACTTCGTATCATGTCGCACAGCAACCCTTCTGCATCAACGGCCCACGGACACGACCACGGGCACGACCACGGTCACCACAAGGAAACCTTCATCACTAAGTACATCTTTTCGCAGGATCATAAAATGATTGGTAAGCAATATTTGCTTACGGGAATGTTTATGGCGGTAGTGGCAGCATTATTGTCGTTGCTTTTCCGTCTGCAATTGGGATGGCCCGAGGACACGTTCCCTTGGTTGGAGTCGATTTTAGGCGATTGGGCCAAGGGCGGTCGTTTGGACCCCAGTTTTTACCTCGCTTTGGTTACGATGCACGGCACAATTATGGTGTTTTTCGTGCTCACCGCTGGCTTAAGTGGCACATTCTCAAATCTCTTAATTCCGTTACAGATTGGCGCACGCGATATGGCATCGCCTTTTCTGAACATGTTGAGTTATTGGATCTTCTTCTTGTCGACCGTCATTATGCTGCTCTCGCTTTTCATTGAGAGCGGCCCCGCTGCTGCTGGATGGACGATCTATCCGCCTCTTTCCGCTTTGCCCCAAGCCATGCCAGGTTCAGGTTTAGGCATGACATTGTGGCTGATCAGCATGACTTTGTTTATCGCATCTTCTTTAATGGCCGCGCTGAACTACATCACTACGATACTCAACTTGCGCACGCCCGGCATGACCATGACCCGTATGCCACTGACGGTTTGGTCGTTTTTCACCACGGCTATTTTAGGTGTTCTCTCTTTTCCGGTATTGCTTTCGGCAGCCGTTTTGTTAATCTTTGACCGCAGTTTTGGTACCAGTTTCTATCTGAGTGAGATTTTTATTGCGGGTGAAACACTCAACCGTACGGGTGGATCCCCCATATTGTTCCAGCACCTTTTCTGGTTTCTTGGACACCCCGAGGTATATATCGTGCTCATGCCAGCCTTGGGCATTACTTCTGAGGTTATCGCCACCAATGCCCGCAAACCTATTTTTGGTTATCGCGCTATGGTCGGCTCTCTTTTGGGCATTTCTTTCTTGTCGTTTATTGTTTGGGGTCATCATATGTTTGTAACAGGAATGAATCCATTCTTGGGCAATGTCTTCATGATCCTCACATTGGTCATTGCCGTTCCTTCAGCGGTCAAAACGTTCAACTATCTGGCAACGCTTTGGAAGGGTAATATTCGATTTACCCCAGGTATGTTGTTTGCGATTGGGTTGGTTTCTTTGTTTATTTCGGGAGGACTCACCGGAATTTACCTCGGAAATGCCGCATTGGATATCAATTTGCATGATACTTATTTTGTGGTGGCGCACTTCCATTTGGTGATGGGTTCTGCCTCACTCTTTGGAATGTTGGCTGGTGTATACCACTGGTACCCCCGTATGTTTGGTCGAATGATGAATGAGAAATTGGGTTACCTACACTTTTGGTTGACTTTTGCAGCTGTTTATATGGTGTTTTTCCCGATGCATTTCATGGGGATTGATGGGGTTCCTCGTCGCTATTACAATTTCACGGGTTTCGAGTATATGGCTGAATGGATGGATCTCAATCGATTCATCTCCATTTCGGCAATTTTGGGTAGTGCGGCCCAATTGCTTTTCATCTGGAATTTTTTCAGCAGCATGCGGATGGGCAAAAAAGCCCCGATGAATCCTTGGAATTCAAATACCCTGGAATGGACTGCACCGGTCGAGCATTTGCATGGCAATTGGCCCGGAGAGATTCCCCATGTTCACCGCTGGCCATATGACTATAGCCGTCCCGGTGCTGTCGAGGATTTCATTCCACAAACGGTGAAGGACGATGATCTGCCTGAGGAATTGCGCAAACCATCGGTTCGGCCCGTTCCACATCATGCCTCTAAAGAGGCAGTGGCTTCAGAGAATATGTTGTTTAGTCGCTTGTTGCAAGCGTTGGGTCTTAGAAAAGCCTAGTAATTCCTGATTCGGTATGAGCCAACCATCCGATCGGCGCTCTAACCGTGAAGAATATCCGATTTTCATTCGGTCAAACACCATAGTCTTGGTGTTGCTCGCTTTATTGATCTTGGCGGGTGGAATTGTGAGGAGCTCTGGCTCTGGGATGGGTTGTCCCGATTGGCCTCGCTGCTTCGGTCTTTGGATCCCTCCTGTGCAAGAGATTGATTTGCCAGCAGATTATCAGCGTATTTACGCGGATCGGGGTTATGCAGACACTCGGTTCAATGCGGTTAAAACCTGGACAGAATATCTGAACCGACTGTTGGGCGCCCTCACAGGGGTGGCTGTACTTTTCCACATGATCATCGCTATTCGTTTTTTTAGTAGTAAAAAGCAGTCAGTAGCGGTTTGGTCTTTTTTGGCATTCCTGCTTGTGGTGATACAAGGCGGCGTTGGTGCCTGGGTAGTAATGACACATCTGCGCCATGGCGTTGTTACCCTTCATTTTGTGCTGGCTTTGGCCGTTGTGGCACTGATTCTAAAGGCACGTTATTCTGCGTTACCCGAACAGTCTCCCTCAGAGCAATATCAACATCAAGGGGTGTCTTCAACTCTTTTTTCCCTACGCTGGCAAGCCTGGTCTGTTTTGATTTTGATGTTGATTCAGATTGTTCTTGGGACACAGGTGCGTGAGCAAGTCGATGAGTGGATTCGGCTGAATGAAACTACCAGACTAAACACTGCGGTGCTTTTTCGCTCCTTGGGATCTGTATATGAATGGCACCGCAACTTCTGGATGGCTGTATTAATGGCTACCATTTATCTGTGTTACTCCATCGACCGGAATTTGGGGCCTGGTGTGATTCGATCGATGTCCTTTGTTGTTTTGATGTTGTTGGGCTTACAGGTACTCACAGGTGGACTTCTCTCGCGACTGGGACTCCCTGCTGTACCCCGTGCGTTGCACATCTTATTGGGCTCACTTTCATTTTCTTTCACTATGGCGCTCGCCATCAGGTTAGAGCGAACCTATACTCAATTACTCAAGTCTGTCTCTGATCCCTCCGATTCAGATGACGGCGCAACGGATTCCATTCCATCTCATCTCCATGGATAAGTTGCGCGATTACGCCCAATTCTTAAAGCTTCGGTTAGCGAGTTTGGTGGTGTTTAGCTCTGCATTGGGCTATTTAATTGCCTCTGGAGCCGATTGGAACGGGTCTACCTTAATGGGACTGACTTTGGGTGGATTTTTGATTGTAGGTGCATCCAACGGAATTAACCAAATATTAGAGCGGGAGAGTGATCGGCTGATGCACCGAACCCGGAAGCGACCGATGCCTGATGGGCGGATGAAAACGAGTGAAGCAGTCTTGGTTGCCTTTTTGGCTGCAGTCATTGGAATTGGACTCATTGATTATTTCACGCATGTGCTCACCACGATTTTATCGATTATGGCCATGTTAAGCTATGGTTTTGTATATACGCCTATGAAGCGGGTGAGTCCTGTAGCTGTGTTTATTGGTGCATTTCCGGGTGCATTGCCCGTTCTCATAGGCTATTCCGCTTTTAACGGACACCTCAATTTTGAGGCAGGAATATTATTTTTGGTTCAGTTCATTTGGCAATTCCCTCATTTTTGGTCGATTGCTTGGGTGCTTCATGAAGACTATGCGCGGGGCGGATTTCGACTACTTCCGGGTGGGGGAGACCCGGGTATTTTTGTGGCACGCTACATATTATTCATAACGCTTTTTTTAATCCCTGTTGGAATAGCTCCCGCGCTCTTGGGGTATACGCCCTACGGTTTCGCCGTTCTTTCGGTGATTATGGCGGGCGCATTTCTTTATCCCTGTTGGAAGCTGGTTCAACAGCAGCAATTGTTGCAAGCACGAAAACTCATGCTGGCAAGTTTTGTTTATTTGCCAGTTATGCAATTGGGTCATTGGCTTTTTAAATTATAGAATATGGATGCAACACTGCCAGGCGCTACCCCCCCTGCGCGAAAAAAAAATAAACTACATCCGAAGGAATTTCTGCTTTGGGCCTTTATGGTTAGCGTATTTATGATTTTTGCGGGGCTTACCTCAGCCGTCATTGTGCGTCGGGCCGATGGAAATTGGCTGGAGTATGTACTTCCCTCTGCATTTTGGTGGTCGACCGCTTTCGTATTGTTCAGCAGCATAAGCCTCCAATGGTCGGTCGGTAAAGCCCGACGCGATGAACTCGGGCAACTTAAAATGGGTTTGGCAACAACATTGTTGCTGGGCACTCTTTTCTTGTTGTCTCAATGGCTGGCATTTAAGCAGATGGTCGGTGTTGGTTTGTATCTCGTGGGCAATCCATCTTCTTCATTCTTATATGTCATAACCGGTCTACATGGACTCCATATGCTAAGCGCAGTAGTCGTTCTCTTCGTTATATTTGCGCAGGTTTTTCAATACAAGGTTCACTCAAAGAATATGCTTGCAATCCGTCTTGGCACGCTTTATTGGCATTTTTTGGGTGTGCTTTGGATTTACTTGTACGTTTTTTTCCAATTGGTTTTTTAAAATTGTCGCATGTCCGCAGCCCAAACCATTTCTTCTGAATCCAATTCCACCGCCCGCTTGTGGGGTGGCGGGGTAGAGCCCTTCGGAGCGAGTTACGGAAAACTCATGATGTGGTTTTTCCTTTTATCAGACGCATTTACTTTCTCGGCTCTGTTGTTGGCTTATGCAGCACTTAGGTTCAGTGCGGTGAGTTGGCCTGTGCCCGATGAAGTTTTTTCTGCGGTACCCCTCATACACGGTAAGTTTCCGTTGGTGTTTGTGGGTATTATGACCTTTATTCTCATAGCCAGCTCTGTTACCATGGTACTTGCGGTAGAAGCAGGCCACCGGGGGGCACGCAAAGAGGTCGTTAAATGGATGATTTATACCATCATAGGGGGTCTAATGTTCCTGGGCTGCCAGGCGTGGGAGTGGACACACCTCCACCACGATGGTGCATGGTGGGGCAGTAATCCGTTCCTGAATGCTGACGGCACACCCGGCATGGTCAATTTCACCAATTTGTTTTTCACCATCACTGGGTTTCACGGATTTCACGTATTTAGTGGGGTTGTTATCAATATAATCATCACCATCATGACCGCTACCGGTGTTTTCGATAGAAGAGGAACCTACGAAACCATTGAGAAAGTCGGATTGTATTGGCACTTTGTGGATTTGGTATGGGTTTTCGTTTTCACCTTGTTCTACCTCATTTAATCGCGCTATAAAATCATCTTCATGTCTCAAGAACATACATCAGAATTTAAAGTTAAAGACATTTGGCGTGTATTTTGGGTGCTTGCCGGTATCACTGCCATCGAGTTTGTTGTAGCATTGGCCATACCGGAGTCGGTGATGCCAAAGCCCTTTAAGGTTGGACTATATCTGGTACTCACCATCTTGAAGGCCTTCTATATTGTTGCCTATTTCATGCACCTTAAATTCGAGCGCATCAACCTCATTTACAGCATATTATTGCCGATTGTTTTTATAGCCTGGGTGATTGCTGCGCTCATTTACGAGAGTAACTACTGGCTGATGCTAGGTGTAGAATGATGAACCGCAGGGCGCGACAGCTGCTACTGCTCTTTTTGATGCTGGGTCTGCCAGTGGTGATCTATTTAGCCTACGTTAATTCGGCAGAAAACAAATACCACAAACTGCCAGTATTCGGGCCGCGTTATGTTATGCCTGTGGCCGTGGCCGGTGGACGAGAAGATACCTTGTTTCACAGTATAGCGTCCCTTATTCGTGTGGCGGATCGACAGCCCAACAGGGTCCTGGTGGTTAGCTTTTTCCCGGAGGGCGATTCCAATACAACGCGCCTGAGATACGATCAATTAAGAAGAGTGGGGGATGTGTTCAGTGAAAATCCGTTAGTTTGGTTGATGCAGGTGCATCCAAATGAACGGAATGTTCCGCAACATGATCCACCTTCAGCGTTGCGGAGTTTGGAGTTGGTTTTGGGCCAATCTCGCTTATCCGATTCGCTCTACCGGCAAGTGGCCATTTACAGATCCGATTGGCAAAGCATGTTCCCTCAATCTCAACAAGAAGAAATCACTATTTTGTTTGATAAACAACACAGAGCCCGTGGCTTCTACCGTACCATTCTCCGGAAAGAAACGGATCGCTTAATGGAAGATGTGCGGACCCTTATTGCGGAATATGCCAATACTGCACCCAAACGAAAGCGTTGATTTTTTGTTTATCATCTAACCCCATAAACGAAGAAAGAGCATTAAGTTGAACGAAGAACGAGCATTAAGTTGAACGAAGAACGAGCATTAAGTTGAACGAAAAACAAGCACTAAGATGAACGAAGAACGAGCACTAAGATGAACGAAAAACAAGCACTAAGATGAACGAAAAACAAGCACTAAGATGAACGAAAAACAAGTACTAAGATGAACGAAAAACAAGCACTAAGATGAACGAAAAACAAGCACTAAGGTTAATCTACACGGTTTCCGCACTGGTTTTGGTAGCCGTTGTCGTGTTGTTTAATTTGCCCAAAAATGAAGAGGTACCTGAATTGGTGCAAAAGCTACCGACTTTCAATGCTTGGATTAATGGAACGTGTACCATCCTGTTGTCGGTGAGTTGGTGGATGATTCGTGCGCGACGAATTGAATGGCACAAGCGCCTGAATATCGCAGCATTTTGCTTGTCGAGCCTGTTTCTGATTTCTTATGTCATTTTCCATGCTTTTGGTGTTGAAACCCGCTTTCCTGCCGACAATCCTCTCCGGCCTTATTATTTGATCATTCTCATCAGTCATATCATTCTGGCAGCTGTGGTATTGCCGATGGTTTTGTTGTCGTTTTATCGGGGTTTGACCGGACAAATCGAAGCTCATAAGCGCATCACCCGCTGGTCAATGCCAATCTGGTTGTATGTTACCACCACTGGGGTTGTGGTCTATCTCATGATTTCTCCCTATTATCCTTTTTGATATGAATAAACTCATGAAGATACCTTCCTGTGTACTGTTTTTGATTCTGCTTCTTACAGCCGGGAACTTCGATTCTTCTGCCCAGTGCCCTATGTGTAAGACAACGGTCGAAGCCAATCAAAAGGATGGTGGAAAAGGATTGGGAAAAGGGTTGAACTCAGGAATTCTATACCTATTATCGATGCCTTTTATCGCAGTCGGTACCATTTCCGCGGTCTATATCTACCGTAAGCGAAGGGAAAATGTATAGTTGAATTCAGCGATGCATCATTCCCCAAAACCGAGCCCTTCTAAAACGCCGAGGCCTACTCACTCGCCAAGCCCATGGTTGGCCGCAGGAAAATGCCTGTGTCCACAATGCCGTACCGGAAACATGTTCAAATACCCGGTCTGGAATTGGTTCAGGGCCTACGATATGCACAAAGATTGTGCAGTGTGTGGATTGCACTTTGAAGTAGAGCCGGGTTTCTTTTGGGGCGCCATGTACATCAGCTATGCCTTTGGGGTTGCCATCTCAGTTGTTGCGGGTGTTATCACTTCCGTTGTTCTTCAAGACCCAGAAATATGGGTATATATTGCAGCTGTCATAACACCATTGATTTTGTTATCGCCACAAAGTATGCGCTACAGCAGGGTGTTAATGCTCTATCTATTTGGGGGGATTTCCTTTCGCGGTTAATGGCAAGGGGCGTGAATCCCTTTATTTTTGCGGCACATGAATGAACAAAGATTCATAGATATAGCTGGTATCATTAAAAGCCGAAATCCAGCTCTGTACCGATTATTGCCTGCATTCGTACTCAGGTGGATCAAACAGGTATTACATGAAGATGAGTTAAATGAATTCTTGAACCAACACGCCCATGATCATCCGGCAGAGTTTGTTGATGCCTCATTAAATCGACTCGGGGTGCGATCAAAAATAATTTCCCCCGATTTCGCATATCCGGCGAGGAGTATCTATGTGGCCAATCACCCTTTGGGAGGACCGGATGGACTGATGCTCATGCAGCATTTAAATCGGGCAGGAATTGGTTTTAAGTCGCTATCCAACGATTTGTTGAGCCACCTCGATCCACTGCGTCCCTGGATGATAAAAGTTAATTCATTTGGTCGGCAGTCGCGACAATTCACCGCTGAAGTGGAAGCGGCAGTGGGTACCGATCATTCCTTATTGATATTCCCCTCCGGTTTTGTTTCTCGACCCTATCAGGACGGAATCCGTGATTTGCCCTGGAAAAAGACATTTGTACAGATGTCTATACGGTTGCAAATGGATGTCGTTCCCGTAAGCATCGGCGGTATTACTTCGAATAGGTTCTTGCGTGTGGCCCGTTGGAGAAAGCGATTGGGCTTGAAAGCCAACGTAGAAATGTTTCTGTTGGCCGATGAGATGTTTCGACTGAAGGATAAAGAATTTTCAATTTTTTTTCATCCATCTATATCTTGGCAGAGTTTTACTGACGGTAAGCATGCTTTAGCATGGGCGCGCCATATCGAGCAAATGATCTACGACAGGCACCCGAATCTCAAATACGGTACCCATGAGTATTAAAAAAGAACAATCACTTATCGATCGACCCAGCCTAGAGGCGCTCTCCAATGATCTTTCGCGTGCATTCCTGCTTCGTCGAACCCATAAAGCTGGTCGAGAAATATACATTTTTCGAGGTCAGGAGTGCCCAGCGCTGCTCACTGAGGTTGGTCGTCTCCGCGAATGGAGTTTCCGTGAGGCGGGGGGAGGAACCGGAAAAGAGTTGGATTTGGACGCATATGATCAGGGTCCGCAAGCGTATGAACAGCTTATTGTATGGGATCCGGTAGAAGCCGAAATAGTAGCAGGTTATCGCATGAGGATGGGTGCTGAGGCCCTCGAGTCCGCAGCAGGCAGTCAGAGTTTATCGACTTCGACGCTTTTTGTTTTTAGCGAAGAATTTTTGCGCGATTTTTTGCCGCATACCTTAGAATTGGGTCGATCATTTGTGCAACCCAGTTACCAGCCGGGGACGGGCGGAAAAGCTTCGATTTTCTCACTCGACAATCTTTGGGATGGACTTGGGGCGTTGTTTGTTAGCCGCCCTCAGCTGCGCTATTTGTTTGGAAAAGTCACGATGTTCACACATTATAATTCCCAAGCAAAAGAGGTTTTGATGTCTTTCTTGAAACATTTTTTTCCGGATCGCGATAAGTTGGTTTGGCCAAAGGATGAGGTCCTCCAACAATTCAGCGGTCCTGCCGATGAGTCCATACTTTGGGGAACAGATTATAAAGAGGCGTATCAGTTACTGAATCGTCGTTTGCGTAGTCTGGGAGAGAATATTCCCCCGCTCATCAACTCCTATATGAACTTGTCTTTAAGCATGCGAACCTTTGGGACGGCCATCAACGACGCCTTCGGTTTTGTAGAGGAGACGGGAATAATGGTCACCATCGCAGACATCTACCCTGAGAAGAAGCAAAGACATATGGACACTTATGTTGCCCCTTAAAGTTAAATCGACTAACGGTCGGTGAAGTTTAAAAACCCGACGAAGCTAAAAAAACCACTATTGTGGTAAGTTAAAAAACACCCATGATCAGTGAGGTGAAAAAAAAGCCCCTCGAAGAGGGGCTAGAATCGTGAACGATATCGGAGATTACTCTGCGCTTATTTTCACATCCACCGCGTTCATGCCTTTTTTACCCTCTTTCAGGGAAAAAGACACCCGATCATTCTCGCGGATTCGGTCGATCACGCCTGTAGCGTGAACGAAGTACTCGGTTCCACTATCATCACACTTGATGAAGCCGTAACCTTTGGTTTCATTGAAAAATTTTACTGTACCTGTATTCATTGGGTTAAAAAATTAAGTTGCAAAGATATGCAAAACTTTTGTTCCTCATTTATGTTTGTTGACATAGTGTACAATTGGAGGATTCCCGTTTTTGTTTATTATTTACTTTTAGGGATATTTTTTGCAGATTCACTGATTAATTGAAATGGTTTGGTTTTTGAAATCCTTAAAAATAAAATATGTCTATTTTAGTTGGCCGCATGGCACCATCATTTCGCGCTAAGGCGGTTGTTGGTGGAAATGAAGTTATTGACTCCTTCAGCTTGGATCAATTTATCGGTAAAAAGCACGTGATTCTTTTCTTTTACCCGAAGGACTTTAGTTCGGTTTGTCCGATCGAAATGCATGCATTCCAAAAAAGGCTTGCTGAATTTGAGCAACGAAATGTTGCTGTTGTTGCCTGCTCGACCGACACAGAGGACGCCCACAAGGTATGGTTAACCATGGACGCTTCAGCGGGTGGAATAAAAGGAGTCACCTATCCTTTGGTATCCGACAGCAGTAAGGTAATCAGCAAAATGTATGGTGTCCTGGCAGGCGATTATCAGGTTGAAACAGATGGAGGGCTTTCCGCCTCTGGCCCAATGATAGCCTATCGTGGTTTGTTTTTCATTGATATGAAGGGCATCGTTCAGTTTCAATTGGTCAATAATTTCCTGCTGGTTCGTTCGGTTTCCGAAGTTTTGAGAATGGTCGATGCCCATTTGTCTTTTCTCGAAAACGGCGAAATTTGCCGCCCTGAGTAGTATTGGTTAAGCTCATTGAAAAAAGCCCATTCAATCATTCTGAAAAGAAATCCGGTAGGTCTGATTCTCTGATCCGAGATGATGATTTTAAGAGGATTGTTATAATCTCTTTTCGAGTTGGGGGATGATGCCTCGTTTCCAACTGGCAAAGCTACCGTCTAAAATATGGGAGCGGGCCTGGCTAACTAGGTCTATGTAGAAATGGAGGTTGTGTAAACTGGCGAGTTGGGGTCCCAGCATTTCCCCTGCCTGGAATAAATGAGCCATATAGGCCAAGCTGTAATTTCGGTCAGATGGTAGGGCAGATTCAGCGTCGATGCGGTCGAAATTGCCGCGCCAACGCGCATTTTTCAGATTGATGACCCCATTCCATGTAAAGAGCATGCCGTTTCGGGCATTGCGCGTGGGCATCACACAATCAAACAGATCGACCCCTAAGGCTATATTTTCCAATAAATTGACGGGCGTGCCTACACCCATGAGGTAGCGGGGCTTATTGGTTGGAAGTATGGAGCACACGCGGCTGCACATATCGTACATCATGTCAGCCGGTTCACCCACACTCAAGCCACCAATCGCGTAGCCTTCACAGGGTCTTCGCTCCACGATGTAGCGGGCCGACTCCTCCCTTAATCGCGCAATAGTTCCGCCTTGAACGATCGGAAATAAGGCCTGAGGATATCCATATAAGGCTTCAGTTTCGTCCCACCGCGCCAAGCAGCGGTCGAGCCAGCGGTGGGTCCTGTGCATCGACTGCACCAAGTAGGATTCTTCGCAAGGGTAGGGCGGACATTCATCAAATGCCATGCAGATGTCGGCTCCTATGCTGCGTTGGGCATCGACCACCGATTCTGGGCTAAAGACGTGCCGACTACCATCAATATGACTGGCGAACGTCACCCCTTCCTCCCGAATTTTTCTTCGATCGGCCAAGGAAAATACCTGATAGCCCCCACTGTCGGTGAGGATGGGTCTGTCCCAACCCATAAAGGCGTGTAACCCACCAGCCGATTCCAACATCGCCCGGCCTGGACGCAGGTAGAGGTGGTAGGTATTGCCCAAAATAATGCGTGCGCCGACCTCATCACGCAATGATTCTTGGCGTACAGCTTTCACCGTAGCCTGCGTACCAACAGGCATAAACATCGGGGTGGGAATGGCGCCATGTGCAGTGCGCAAGATACCTGCACGCGCCTCAGTAGATGAATCGGTGCGTTCAAGTTCGAATTCTATGGTGTGCATAATTTTGTCCCCAACTATGTTGGCCTTTACATTATTTTTATCCCCGCAAAAATATGTTTTCCTTACCCGAAGTTTCCCCCGAGTTGGCCAAGCCCATCATGTTTGTGGCCATCAGCGTTTTCGCGTGTTTCTTTTTGCTGCAAGTCTATTATTATCTGGCTTACTGGCTCAGCGTGATTCGACGTGCCGGACGAACACCGGAATTTTTGGAGGCAGGCACTGAACCCGTTTCTGTGGTCATCTATGCGCGCAATCAGGCTGATCAAATTCTGAGAAACTTGCCCGTTTGGATGGAACAAGAGTATCCAGAGTATGAGATTGTACTGGTTAATGACCGTTCCTACGACGAGAGTCAGGATGTCATCATTTCCATGCAAGCACGTTATCCGAGCCTCCGTGTTGTAGATATTCAGGAGCAGGATAAGCACCCTACCGATCGAAAATTCGCCATGGCTCTTGGGGTGAAGGCAGCAGCTCATGCGCGTATTTTATTTAGTCATATCGACGCCCTCCCGAGCTCAAAACACTGGATTCAGTATATGCAGATGGCCTTTGATGGCGGCCAAGAGCGAGAAATCGTACTCGGTTACACCGGATACACGCCTTATCCTGGATTGATCTCGTCTCTTATGCAGTGGGATGCCCTTCGCGAAAACTTGAAGCTATTTGGTCATGCCATGCGCAGACGGGCCTACGCCGGCGATGGCAGGAATATGGGATATTTGAAAGGGCTTTTCTTTTTTCGCAAGGGTTTCATCGCACACGTCAGGCATCCTTCGGGTGAAGATGACCTGTTTGTGAATGTGGCCTCAACACCTAAGAACGTCGGTATTTGTTTGGATGCTCCGGCATTTGTGCGCATCAACGAGGAGAAGTCCTTCCAATGGTTTTGGAAACGAAAGTTGAAGTATGTGGGCAATCGAAGCTTGTTTAGGCCCGTTGATCAAACAGTATTGAACTATTGGGCATGGAATCCATGGCTGGTATTGTTCACTGCCTTGAGCGGTGCCTGGTTTTCACAGCAGCAGCCTCCATTTTTCTGGGGGGTGGTGGCGGCTTTCGCTGTTCAGTTTTTGTTGCGCTGGATTTTGCTTTCCGTGGCCATGAGGCGTTTTCAAATCCCCATTATTTTACTGATGCTGCCCATCTTGGAGTTCCTCTATCTGTTCCTCTCCATGGCATGGACCATCCGTGCATCTGCTGGTAGGCCGGTTGATTCCTAATGCTATGTTATCCGAACATTTTCCAGGATTAACACCACCACAGGTGGAGCAATTTGGTCAATTGCAGACTTTATATACCTATTGGAATGAACGGATAAATCTGATCTCTCGCCGCGACATGGAGCAATTTGAGGTTCATCATCTTTTGCATAGTCTGGCCATCGCCAAGGTGCAGGCCTTCAAGTCGAATGCGCAGATCATGGACGCAGGAACGGGTGGCGGTTTTCCTGGCGTCCCTTTGGCTATTTTATTTCCCGAAACCAACTTTTTGTTGGTCGACTCGATCGGAAAGAAGATTAAGGTGGTGCGCGAAGTTTGCCGTGAATTGAAGCTATTTAACGTGCGTGCCGAACAAAAGAGAATCGAACAGGTAGGGGAGCGATTCGATTTCGTAGTGAGCCGGGCCGTAACCCGCATGGCGCCATTTTCGGCCTGGGTCAAGGGAAAATTTTTGCGCGAATCGCAACATGCACTGACCAACGGAATATTATATCTAAAGGGGGGTGACTTGCAAGAGGAATTGGATGAATGCCAACGTCCATATCAAATTTTCTCAATCGCTGATTTTTATCGAGACGAATTTTTTCTGACCAAAAAGGTGGTACATATGCCCATGTTGGGGCAGGGCTACTCAGGATTGTAGGGAACTAGTATTTTTGGGCATGCAGTTGAGTCGCACCGAGCAAAATTACCTCAAGGCCATTTACATGATCAGCGCTTCATCAACAGAAGCCGTGGAGGCCTCCACCAACGCCATCGCAGCACGCATGGATACCCGCCCCGCATCGGTGAGTGATATGCTGAGACGCCTCAGCGATAAAGGTCTGCTCAACCACAATCGGTATAAGGGGGTAACCCTCACCGAGAGCGGAATGCAACAGGCACTGTTTATTGTGCGGCGCCATCGATTATGGGAGCACTTTCTGGTCCATTCTCTTGGCTTTCGCTGGAACGAGATTCATGAAATCGCAGAAGAACTCGAACATGTCTCTCACCCAGAACTCATTGCTCGGCTCGACGCCTTCTTAGGAAACCCAACCGAAGATCCACATGGAGAATTGATCCCCGGGGCACATTTGCAAATGCCACACAGACCCACCAAGCCTATGAACAGCCTGATCTCAGGAGAACATGCACGGGTGGTGTGTGTAGACGAAGGCAGTGATGTCTTGCTCAAGTATCTGGATGAGATCGAATTGCGACCCGGAAGCCATTTTCATGTGGTTTCGGTAGAAAAATTTGACAACAGTATGCGCATCAGAAGAGAAGATGGCAGCGAATGGCGCATTACTAGGGAAGTTTCCAATAGTGTTCAAGTTAAACGCCTAGACCGTATGCCATGAAAAGGCAGTTTCAGCCTGGGGATACCCGCCATTGGAGGCATGTTGTAACGCTAGCCGATACGGCTACTTTTGCAAACGGACCCGTGCACCCGGTATATGCTACTTTTGCGTTGGCCCGCGATGCAGAATTTGCCTGTCGGCAATTTGTTCTGGAAGCACGCGAGGACCATGAAGAAGGAATCGGTACCTATGTATCAGTCGAACATCTATCGGGTGCACTGCCAGGCGCCTTGATCGATTTTACGGCCAAGGTGGAGGAAATGAATGGCAATACCCTGGTTTGTACCTGGCAGGCATATGAGCGAGACCGCTTGATTGCCCAAGGTAAACAAATTCAAAAAATTCTCACACGCGATCGCTTGCAGTCGATCTTCGAATCACTGCCCGGTGGTACGGATTTGCATGGGATTGGCTAATTCAGGCGTACTTCTTCGCCCGGCTGTTTCGCGCCGACTTTTATACATCACCACTCTTCCGGGAACCATCTGTGCATCATCACGTGGCCATAGATTGTTGCCTGTATCAATATCAGCCGTTTCACGGTGGGGGTCAACCAAAACTGAGCGAACGGGCTTGAAATGAACAAATGTCTTCACAATCTGTTGTTCATTTTTACGCCAGACATAGGCCGAAATGCGGTCTTCTTGGCTCGTTCCGTCTTCAAACTCCCAACGAAGTATCACAGGCATCACACAGCCCCCGGCATTTCTGAGGTGTAATTCATATACGAATACGGGCTTACCATCGATTTGGGCCTGGCTTATCAGTGAGTCATTCCATTCGGAACCACGAACTGCCGATAAACGGGGCTCGTTTTCATCCACTTTTCTCAAGGAATCATTGTAGAAGTAGTAAAAGTCCCGTAAAGAGGTATCCAGATCCACCAAAAACTTCATGCCCGACGCTTTGTTGCGCAATGCACTAATGTGTTTGCCTTCTGAAGCACGCCCCATACGGTCCCTGTTTCGGTCGGTAGTTGGCGCACCGGCTAAACTACCCGGTATACTATCGGTTGGCGTGAGCACCCGAACCGAATCCAGGCTGATGTCGACCGGTTCAATATCGAAAAACCAGGCACGCCAAAACCAGTCGAGATCCACCCCAGAAGCATCCTCCATGGTTCTGAAAAAATCGGCAGGTGAGGGGTGTCTGAAGGCCCAACGCTGCGCATAGGTGCGGAAGGCGAAATCAAACAAATCGCGACCCATTACCGTTTCGCGTAAAATATTCAGTGCTGTAGCTGGTTTTCCGTAGGCATTCGGACCGAATTGCATGATGTTTTCGCTGTTGGTCATGATGGGCTCGAGTTGATCAGCAGGTAATCGCATATAATCGGCAATTCGGTGTGCGGGGCCTCTTCGCGAAGGGTACTGATTATCAAATTCTTGTTCGGTCAGAAATTGCACGAAGGTGTTGAGTCCCTCATCCATCCAGCTCCAGTTCCGTTCATCAGAGTTGATGATCATTGGAAAGAAGTTATGGCCCACCTCGTGAATAATCACCCCAATCATACCGTATTTGGTTTGCTCCGAATAGGTGCCATCCTCGAGCGTTCGCCCAAAATTAAAGCAGATCATGGGGTATTCCATGCCATTCGAGGCCTCCACACTGATGGCCACAGGGTAGGGGTATGGGATGGTGTGTTTCGAATAAACCCTTAGTGTATGCGCCACAACTTTGGTGCTGTATTTTCTGTACAGGGCATACGACTCCTTCGGATAGGCGCTCATTGCCATGACCTTCTTTCCTGCGATATCCACGGCCATCGCATCCCAAATAAACCTCCGCGAACTGCCCCAAGCAAAGTCCCGGACATTTTTGGCTTCAAAAACCCAGGTTTTTCGGCCGACAGAGCGGCTCGACTCCTTCCTGAGGGCCTCTTCTCGGGTCACAATTTCTATTGGCTCCGAAGTATTTTGGGCTTTTTGCCATCTGCGATATTGATCGGTCGACAACACTCGTTTGTAGTTGGAACAGGTACCCGTCGAAACCACTACATGGTCGTCGGGAACATTCATGCTCACTTGATAATCGCCAAATGGCAAAGAAAACTCCCCTCTTCCTGTAAATTGTTTGTGGTTCCAGCCCTGATAGTCACTGTATACACAAAGTCGAGGAAACCACTGGGTGATGGTGAACAAAATATTGCCGTCCTTCAATTGTTCGTAGCCGCCCCGTCCGCCCACTTTCATGCGGTCTGGAATCTTATACTGCCAACGAATTTTGAGCTGTGCACGTTTTCCCGGACGCAACGGTTCACGCAAATCCACCCGCATCATGGTCTGGTTGATGGTGTAGGGAAGCGAAAGGCCTTTCCCGTCACTGACTTCAAAAATTTGTACGCCGTGTCCCTCGAGCATACGGGCAGGGAGCATGCGTTCCAAATCGGATTCAGTCATACGCCTGCCGAGCCGACTTTCATTGAAATAGTTCGACTCCGCTTGCGGGTGGTGCTCATTTTCATCCAACTGAAGCCAAAGGTAGTCGAGCACATCGGGCGAGTGATTGGTGTAGGTGATTAGCTCAGAGCCGCGCAGGACCTGCGCATCTTCATCCAACTCGGCCTCGATTTTATAGTCGGCGCGCTGCTGCCAATATTCGTGCCCTGGAGCTCCAGAAGCTGTTCTGTAGCTATTGGCGTCGGGTAAAATGATACCCAACTGCTCAAATTTGTTGCCGTGGTTGGAATTCGGGTTATTGCGCAGGTTCTGAGCTGAAGCGAGAGATGAAAAAAGGGCCAGAAAACATGTGGCAAGGCTAAAAAAGCCAAATAATGGAAAGATAAGGCGATTCTGATTCAAGATATTGGTATTAACGGGCAACTCCTTTTTTGCCGGCCGGACAGTGGGTTTCATAGCGATGCGGACAACCCGCACAATCAACGCCCTTTTCGGCCAGTAGGGGATTGTGACTCGAGCAAGTGCCTCTGAATTGTCCGTTGCGCAAAACAAGAAGTCTTATTCCCATTCCAGCAAAACCCAGCAACAAAAATGAAAGGGTGAGAAAAAAAACAACGGCCATAGAAGTAGGGTGAAAACTTACAAAGATACGAAAGGATGTATTTTTACAGGATGGAAACTTCCCAGCCAGGTCTCGAACCTAAGACGCCCACAGCATCCACTGCCGCCACCTCACCTACTGCCACCGACGCGTCACCTACTGCCACCGACGCGTCACCGTCGGCACCCTCCCTCGGGGATCGCCAGTTAGCACTGATTGCTTTCGATCGATTGCTTACCATTATGGATGAGCTTCGCGAACAGTGCCCATGGGACCGCGAACAAACCATGGAAAGCCTTCGGCCACTGACCATCGAGGAACTTTATGAACTCACCGATGCAATTCTCGCACAACAGCCCGACGAAATCCGGCGCGAGTTGGGAGACCTCATGCTCCACCTGGTTTTTTACGCCCGTATTGCACGCGAACAAGGTGAATTCGACATTTCGGGTGTCTTAAATGGGGTCTGTGATAAGCTCGTGGCACGACATCCACATATTTACAGTGATGTTCGGGTTGAAGACGCCTCTGAAGTCAAGCGAAACTGGGAAAAACTCAAGCTCCGGGAGGGCACTGCATCCGTTTTGGCCGGGGTACCTGCCTCGCTTCCTTCTCTGGTAAAGGCCATGCGCATCCAAGAAAAGGCAAGGGGTGTGGGCTTCGATTGGGAACATCGGGGCCAGGTATGGGATAAGATTCAAGAGGAATGGGCAGAGCTACATGAGGCGGAAAAAGAAGGTGATCCGAATCGGATTGAAGATGAGTTCGGTGATGTTTTGTTCAGCATGGTCAATTATTCCCGATTTCTGTCCGTGAATCCTGAGAATGCGCTCAGCAAGGCAAGCCTCAAATTTATTCAGCGGTTTCAAGGGATGGAGGAATTGGCACGGGCCGACGGAATGGAACTTCAGAATTTATCCCACAATGATTGGGATAGGCTTTGGAATCGTTCCAAATCTATAAAGGGATGAGATCAACCCACTATTCAAGCCGAAAACCGGCGCTCGTGGTCGTATTTTGGTTAGCGCTTTTGAACCTGGCTCATGGTCATCATGAACAAGCTTTTTTGGTTGATGCAGCACGCGAATGGCAGGGTATTGATCATACTGAGCTATCGTCGGAATGGGATCAAACCCCCGATAGTTTGGGCTTCCATTTTGCGGCACATCAATTCGTGCAGGATGGTCGCGCGTTGGTGCTTCGACCGTTTGGCTGGACCGCTATCGAGCGAAAGAAATTCTATGGCGCAGCGGCCATCACAGCAGTTGCTTTGGCCCTCGATCCCTGGTTCAACAATTTGCTAAAACCCGACCGGGCTGTTCATGAACAACTTCGATTGAGATGGCTCGAAGCGCCAGGAAATGGCAGCTTATATCTTCCACTGTCTGCCATCATCTGGGTCCGCGGACGTGCCCACCGCGATGCCCAACAGACGAGGTTGGGCGTTGGTCTGGCCTCGGCAGTGATTTGGTCGCGCCTGCTCATCCAGGTCCCAAAATTTGCCTTCCAACGAGAACGCCCTGAGAACGGAGGGGATAATTCTTATGTTTTTCATGGGCCGGTTGGTGGATTCGTGCATGATGCCTTCCCGAGTGGTCACACCGCCACGGCTTTTGCTGCTGCCGCTTACCTTAGAAAAGTGAGGCCATCCAACAAGGCGTGGCCCGGAAATGCAGCAACTATTTTGGCATGGGGAACCGCTTATCAACGTGTACAGAGTGGCAGGCATTGGTTAGCAGATGTTGGGGCCGGGGCCATCATCGGGCATGCTTGCGGTACTTTTTTGGCCAAACGGGTGTCCAACCTACAAATTTCGGCTAGTCCGCTCGGTGCTCATATCATTGTCCCGATTGGTCAGCAGTCATCTAAATAGTCCGCTTATTTGCTATATTTCCACCCCATTCTTTATGAAAACCAATCCTATGAGAAGCAAATTACAATTGAGTGCCACTTGTCTGATTTTCATGACAAAACGTAGGAAACTTTACTATTCATCGGTTATAGGATTTCTTTTGAGCATCAGTGTCGGATGCAATTCCGAAAAAACTATCGTGTGCCCGAATACAGTAGCCGATGCGGGTAATAACACCTACGATGTGGTTAAAATAGGCGCACAATGCTGGATGGGATCCAATCTTCGCACCGCGGTTTACGCCAATGGCGACACCATCCCGGATACCCTCACGGGGACAACATGGGCCGAAGCGACAACGGGTGGAAGAGATCGCTATTTTGAGATGGGACAACCGCTCAACGATACCTTGTTTGGTTTACATTACAATTGGTATGCGGTTGATGATCCACGGGGCGTGTGTCCGACCGGTTGGCACGTACCAACCGATGAAGAATGGAGCCGCCTCGACCGTGATCTTGGTGGTAGCCCTTTGTCCGGTCCTGCGCTGAAAGACAGTGTCGGTTGGTTCAGGGGGTTGAAAGGGCTCAATTCCGTCGGTTTTGCTGCTCGACCGGCGGGATACCGCGGTTTGATTCAGTCTTTTTTTAATCCGAATCCATTTTTGGATTATGGCTTTACAGCTGCTTGGTGGAGTTCTACGACCGACCCACAGTCTGAATCGGGTGCCGATGCCTGGTACCGCAAGCTCGATGTTTACCGCGACGGACTCGTTCGGCTGAGTCCCGACAAAAACCTGGGTTTATCCGTACGCTGTGTAAAGGATAACGAATAAGCCCACCCGATCGGTTTTTTCATTTACTTTTGTGGATTGGTGCTGATTTTTTTCGGCCCAGTCTCATACTATGTTGCATGTTTTAAGGAATAACATTGTAGTCAGCAGTTCACTGCGTTGGGGGTTTGTCTTTGGGCTCTTATTTCGTCTCATTTCTGATCCATTATATGCCCAAAATAGTCAGTCGGTCATAGGCTATTTGCGCTACGAAAATGCAATACGCACCCCATTAGTGGGTGTTCCCATTCAGTTGTATGCCCTTCCAGGTTTTGTGGTGGCTCGCGATACCACCAACGCACAAGGTCAGTTTAGGTTTCAAGATATTCCAACGGGCCATTATTTTATTGATGCCTCGATCAATTACAGTTGGGGTGGAGTGAATTCCACCGATGCCTTGCGGGTCATGCAAATCTTCGCCATGGTCATTACTGTCGATTCATTTTTCATGCGTTGTGCCGATGTCAATGCAAATACAGTAGTGAACGCCACAGATGCCATCTCCTTGAGTCGGCGGGTTGCACAAATTTCCAGTTCATATGCTGCAGGTAACTTCATGACCTCACGTCCCGGATTATCTATACCCGGCACAACGGATACCCTATGGCTTCGTGCCTTGTCGGTCGGAGATCTCAATGCCAGCTACACACCCTCGGCTCAAACACCCGTATTGTATCTGGATTCCCTCAGCAGGAACGCGGATATAGCGCTGATGCATATACGCATGCAACCACCGGGATGGGGTGTTTCGGCCCGTGGTGTCTGCTGGGACCTACAATCTGGTCCAGAACAAAGCGATTCCAGCAGGGTAATGGGAAAAGGAAGCACTGATTTTAGTTTCACGAGTCCCCCGCTTGCTCGGGGTAATACCTATTATTTCCGAGGATTCGCTACAACTACTTTAGGTACCGTCTACAGCAATGAACGATCATTGTTGATCCCCTTCGAATTGCCTCAAGTCAATACCCAGACTGCGACAGCAACTGGACCGTTTTCTGCTGTTGGGGGAGGTGAAGTGGTGTCCGATGGCGGTGAAGTGGTTTCGGTTCGTGGTTTGTGTCGAAATTCCACGGGAATGCCCACTACAGCCGATGACACCTTAAGGGCTGGTTCGGGTTTGGGGTCATTCGGGTTGGTGATAAACAATTTGGCACCGGGCATTCTATATTATGTACGGGCATTTGCCACCAATTCTGTAGGCACAGCATACGGTACTGAGCAAAGTTTCGCAACGCCCCCCACCTTAGCCAGTGTATCTACCGCTCCAGCTGCATCTATTCAGGCCAATCAGGCCGTTTTAGGTGGGCAAGTATTATCCAATGGAGGATCGGCAGTCGCCTCCCGCGGGGTATGTTGGTCGCGCAGTCAGTCTCCTACGATTGCTTCTTCGAGTCAGGCGATGGGACAAGGGACGGGCTCCTTTAATGCCACAGTTGCCGGCTTAGACTCTGTTTCACTCTATTACGTTCGTGCCTACGGTACCAATAGCGTTGGCACTTCGTATGGTTCTGAAATTAGCTTCATCACTTTGTCTCGTATTCCGACAATTACTACCACCACAGTCTCGCAAATTACCCAATCAACCGCTTTGAGTGGAGGCACGATAACGAATGATGGAGGGGCTGTCGTTAGCCAGCGTGGTGTATGCTGGTCTACCACCTCAAACCCCACAATTTCGGGCAACCGCACGCAAAATGGCACCGGAAACGGCGTATTCACCAGCAGTATTACGGGTTTGACGGCATCCACTCTTTATTATGTTCGGTCGTATGCAACAAATTCAGCAGGAACAGCCTATGGCCAACAACTTCAGTTCTTAACGCCAGCCCCATTTGTTTGCGGTACTTCCCAAGCAACGGATTTGGATGGTCAGAACTATGCGACACTTTCATTAAACCTCACCATCAATGGTCAATTGCGGGCGGTTTGTTGGTTTAAGCAAAATCTACGCGTAAGCCGCTTTCGAAATGGTGATCCCATTCCGACAGGCTTAGATACAGCGGCGTGGCGGCAAGCCACATCGGGTGCCATGGCATCACCCAATGACAGCGCAGTCTATGATTCCCTTTATGGCAAGATTTATAATTGGTATGCTGTTGTCGACCCCCGAGGGGTTTGCCCTGCAGGGTGGCATGTGGGTACTGATGCTGAATATCTGGCCTTAACCACCCTTTGCCAAAACAGTGGATATCCCAATACGTTTTCCAATCGAAGTGGATCTGGAAATGCGCTTAAATCGTGTCGACAAATCAACACCCCCTTTTCGGCAACGTGCAACACCAGCATTCATCCACGCTGGGTAGCCCACAACAATACCAATCCCCACTATGGGAGAGATGCTTTCGGTTTTGCAGGTCTGCCAGCGGGAACGCGTGTTGGAGATGATGGTACTTTTCAGGCATTTGGCGGCAACTTACTCTTGCTTACCCCCCAATTATCATCCACTGACCTCCCTTATGGATATTTTTTGCGATTCGATGGGGGTGATTTCAGAAGGGCCACCGGATTAAAACCCTGGGGGGGGTCTATACGCTGTGTTCGCGATTATTGATGGGGCTCATTTAATTGGGGGCTCATTTTAATTCTCCTATATTTGTCGAAAAGAACTGCCTATTATGCGTACAATACGACCATTGATTTCCATTTCCTTATTGTGCTTGGTTTCTATTTCCTCATTGATTTCTTGTGAGAAGAGTGATCAGCCCGAAAATATTCAGGATGCGGATGGTAATACCTATGAGGTGGTGCGTATAGGAAATGACGAGTGGATGGCATCAAACTTAAGGACTGCGAAGTTTAATAATGGTGATCCGATTCCTGTGGAGTCTGTTGATTCGCTTTGGGCTGCCGATAGTACCGAAGCTTCCCGGAGTTTTTATGCTTCTTCAGAAGCGGATGCTGAAGTATTTGGTGCTTTATATAACCGCTCAGTCATCACCGATCCACGTGGCGTATGTCCAACCGGCTGGAAAGTGCCAAATAATGCCGACTGGGATCGAATGATGGCCGATTTAGGGGGGAGTTTTCTGGCAGGAAACGCCATCAGAAGTGGGGAAAACTGGTCAGATCCTATCTATTTTGGAAGCAACTCGAGTGGATTCAACGCACAACCCGCCGGTACGCGTCAATCGAATGGTCAATTTTTTGGTCGGGGCGAACAGACCGCTTTCTGGAGCACAGATACCAACGTCCTCAGTGGCCGACAGAACATTTACTTCTTGGGTTTTAGCAATCCTTCCCCCTATCAAATGACGGCCTCCAAAACCGAAGGCTTCTCCATTCGCTGCATACGACGTCCTTAGGCATGTGCAGAGCAGACCAAGATGCAGTTTCCTGACAAGTCATTATTTCCGAATAGGTCACACTGATTCCAGACGAATCATTAATATCCGAATAGGTCATTGATTCCGAATAGGTCATTGATTCCGGACAGATCATTGATTCCGGACCAGTCATTGATTCCGGAAAGGGCAAAATCGAAGCAATTAGAATAAAAAAGGAGTTACTCAATTTCTTCAGTAACTCCTTTTCAATTTGTGTCGGGGTGGCCAGATTCGAACTGACGGCCTCCTGCTCCCAAAGCAGGCGCGATACCGGGCTACGCTACACCCCGATGAACTACACGGTTCATATTTTGCGGTGAGACCGGGATTCGAACCCGGGGTACGGTTACCCGCACGACAGTTTAGCAAACTGTTGGTTTCAGCCACTCACCCATCTCACCGGGTCATTGCTATCAAAGAACGCGGGTGCAAAGATAACCGCATTTGTGACATAATGGGCAGTTTATTTTAAGAAATACCCTAAAAGAACGACGGCGGCGATCCCGACTGGGGTCGAACCAGTAACCTACTGCTTAGAAGGCAGTTGCTCTATCCATTGAGCTACGGGACCCGAAAGGGCGCAATGATACGGAAAATACTTCGGGAATCGCCCATGGGCTCTTTTAAGATTATACTAGACCCTTCAAGATTTAACCGGACCCTTCAAGATTTAACTAGGCCCTTCGAGTTTTAACTCGCTCTTTCTTGATGTAACTCGCTCTTTCTAGATTTGACCGGATGATACATCAGCATATAGCGCCTCATAATCTGCCTTATACTTCTCCATAATCACCTTCCGTTTGAGTTTCATGGTGGCCGTTAGCTCACCGGAGTCGATGCCCCAAGAAATGGGCAGCAAAGCGAAACGTTTAACCTGTTCCCACTGACCAAAACCCGTATTGTAGCGATCGACCTCTGATTGGTACAGCTGTACTACCTTAGGGTGACGAACGAGATCAGCGTTTGAGCCAACAACAATTCCCTCTTGCTTGCACCAATGCGCAAGCGCATCCCAGGCAGGAGTGATAAGGGCTGATGGGAAGTTGCGGCTTTCACCCGCCACCATCAGCTGTTCGATGTAGACCGATTCTTTGAATCGATTTTCCATGACCTGTGGAGCAATGTACTTGCCACCGGATGTTTTAAAAATTTCCTTCTTACGGTCGGTTATTTTTTGGTTGTATTTTTAAATGAAGCGAACAATATCAACGGTGTGGAACCAGCCATCGGCGTCGATGACCTCAGCAGTCAATTCCGGACTCTTGTAATAGCCCATCATGATGTTGCTGCCCCGGCAACAAATCTCGCCGTCTTCGGCGATCTTGACTTCAATAGACTCTAAAACGGGGCCTACAGAGCCAAACTCGACTTGCATCGTGGCCAGATAATTAACCGCAATGACGGGTGATGTTTCGGTGAGTCCATATCCCTCCAATACGGGAATTTGGGCCGACCAAAACACCCGTGCGAGGCGGGGTTGCAAAGCTGCGGCTCCGCTCACAATCGCTTTAACACGTCCGCCCAAGGCTTCACGCCATTTACTAAAAATGATCCTATTCGCGATTTTAAGCTGCAACGCATACCAAGGCCCATTCGCGCCGTTTAACTCGTAGCGCAGACCAAGGTTTAGGGCCCAGAAAAACAACTTCTTTTTGATGCCTGTTTGTTCATGACCCTTGGCCACAATTTTGTCGAATACCTTTTCCAAAAGGCGCGGTACCGAAGAGAAAAAGTCTGGTTTGATCTCTTTAAGGTTCTCCCCGATGGTTTCCATGCTCTCAGCATAATAAATGGAAATCGACCGGTACATCATCATATAGGTGAGCATCCGCTCGAAAATGTGGCACAAAGGAAGGAAACTCAGGCATTTGTCGCCTGCCTCACAGGGCACCCTGGGCGACGAAGCCAGCAGGTTGCTCACCACATTGTTGTGGGAGAGCATCACTCCCTTAGGGAAGCCGGTTGTACCTGAGGTATAGATGAGTGTGAACAAATCTTCTGGTTTTATCCGGGCCTTAATTTCCTCGACCTGCGACACGGAGACTTTTTCGGCCTGTTCCGGGATTTGACTCCAATGCGGCGCTCCATCCACTTCGTCATAGGTAAATACACCCAAAATTTCGGGAATTTCTCCAGCAATCTGAGCGATTCGTTCATACAGCTCCCTATTCGATACAAATACCATACGCACTTCAGCGTGCTTTAAAATGTATCGATAATCGTCGTCCGTGATGGTGGGGTAGAGGGGCACATGCACCATGCCCGCCTGCAGCATACCCATATCCAGGATATTCCACTCTGGTCGATTATTAGAAACATTCGCAATTTTATCCCCCGGATTTAGTCCGGCTGCGAGTAGTCCGCGACTCACCCGCGAAGCCTGTTCAATAAAATCGTTGGTGCTGTAATGTACCCACTGACCGTTTTTTTTACAAGCCAGAGCAGTTTGAAGGGCGTGGGTTGATTTTTGATGGTCGAGAATGTCGAAAATTCGGGTTACACTCATAAAAAGGGTTATGGTTTTCGTCAAATCTAAGCGTTGGGCGGGACAAAAAAAAACCGGAGCCCTGGGGACCCCGGTTTTTGTCAAAAAAATACAATTAATTGCGGCGAACCAAACGGCGAACCGATAGGTTTTGACCCGAGCGTACCTCAGCGGTGTACATGCCTTCGCTCAACAGGCTGGTGGGTACATTGAATTCAAATGCACCTTGAGCAACACCCAACTCTTCAACTGAAATCAGCTGGCCCAGCGTATTTCGAAGGGTGATGGAGATGTTGCCGCTGGTGGGGTTGAATCCACGAATGGTCGCCCAATCGCGCACAGGGTTGGGGTAAATGCTTACTGACAGATCATCGCGTTCGTTTTCCTCAACTGCAACGGCAGAAGCTGGAACATTAATCTCATCGATATACAAATTATTGCCATAGTCGCTGATACCACGGAAACGAATCAGAACATTGGCTTGACCGGCTACCGCATCAAGGCTAACCGACTCCTGACGCCAATCAGCCGCGCTGGTAGGCACATAGCCCGCATTGCCCACAGGGGCCACAGTGGCGAGTGATGGCCCGCTGTTGGTGTAAAGCGGACTCCAGTTCAGACCGCAATCGGTCGACACTTCAATATCCAATCGGTCGACGCTGCTTGCATTGTACTGGGCATGGGCGAGGTAGAATTTCAGGGCGTTACCCGCACCTACCGCCGATAAATTCAGGCGAGGGAGATAAAGATCATTGATTTCACCAGACGCAATATCCCAAAAGTTGATGCGGGCACTGCGCTGCGATCCATTGGCTCCCTGTACAGCCTGGCTCCAACCATTGGTTCCGGACGATTGATTGCGTACTGCGAAATTTGCAGGTGGAAATGCTCCGGTGAAGGTATTCGTGGCTTGCGTAACCGCATTGGCACTGAAATAGAGACTGCCTGTAACAGTCGAGCGTACTGCGCTTGGGTGAATGACTCCGTTCATACTGTCGATCCGGAAGGTGTAGGTGGATGTTCCAGAGGCCAGGGTTATTGGATTGAGTGTGATGTTGGTGGTCGCCCCAGGAGCCAGGTTCCCCGTCCACTGAATCAGCTGTGAATTGGTGCCAATGATTTGGCGAATAGCCATTGTGGTGAGTGGGGTGGTTCCCAAATTCTCAACAGATAGTACTGGATTAAATGCAGAATTGCAGCGGTAGAACGAATTGTCGTTAAAAATGGCTTGGGAATAGAGGGGCACGGGTAGTGGCTCACTAATTTCGGTTTGTGCTACCTCTTTAGTGGTATTGTTTTGCACAAATCCAACTACGGCCACCTCGGCCAGGTCACGAATATAAGTCGGTACAGCAGCGGCCACCGTTACCGTTTCGGTTTGTCCCGAAGTCCAGGTGCCGGGAAGGGCGTTTCCACTGGCACTGGGGTACATCTTACGAACTACATTGTAGAAATCAGTTTCCCCATTGGTGCCCGGAGGTGTTGGATAGCTCATGTGCTTCTCGATCAGCGCTAAGTGTCCGACCCAAGTGCCCGAAGCCACGGCCTGCTGGGCAGTAACAGCCATAGTAATGAACACAGAGTCACGGTTGCTGTTAAAGCTGTGCGACAAATTGATGGAGAATGGTGATGGAGTCGAAACGCGTTGGTCGATGATCGCCTGGGTTAGGTTTTGACCATGTCCGGTTCCGATTGTGGTGCCGTCATGACGGGCATTGGGCGCAGAGGTGACACCGTAGTAGGTTCTGCGGGCCGTGGGGTCGACCGAATTTTGGAAATAAATGGGTCCGGCAGATGGGATATTCACCTGATATTTAATCATGATAATTTTCTCTGTGTTGGGCACCGCGAGGTTGTGGAGGTATACGTTGGTCGGCGCACAAGGAGGGCAATTTTCGCCTGAAAATACCTCATAGAGTTGGAGGCGGGCGGTTTGAGCATGCACACTTGTGGTGAGCATGCTGCCAGAAATGAGCATCAGTAGGAGTAAGTTGTGTTTCATAAAATTAGGTTATGGAGGTATATGGGCCAATAAAAAGTGCCACGATAATAATTAAATTAAATCAAATGCGCAACAATAGAGTTTATACTGACATTTTGTCGCATTTTGACTATCTTTGCAATTATGGCAAATCCTTTTTCAGGCAATGTTTTTGCAAAGCCTCATGCAGCGCCACACGACGAACAACGCCAAGGTGAGGCGTATCGGGCAAATTTAGAAGTGGGCATGGAACTGAGTTCACCTGCCAAAAAGATGTATTTGGAGAGCTATGGCTGTCAAATGAACTTCAGTGATAGCGAAATTGTGGCTTCGATTATGGCCGATGAGGGTTACCTCCCCACCACAGAATTGGAGGAGGCCGATGTGGTATTCATTAACACCTGCTCTATACGCGACAACGCAGAGCAAAAAGTACGGGGTCGACTGAAAGAATTTCGGGCCGTGAAGCGCAAAAATAAGGACCTCACCATAGGGGTGCTGGGTTGCATGGCTGAGCGCCTCAAAGCGAAGTTACTTGAGGAGGAGCAGCTCGTAGATCTGGTTGTTGGCCCGGATGCCTACAAAGACCTCCCCAATCTGCTCAAACAAGTTGAGAGCGGTCAGCCTGCGGTCAACGTCTTGTTGTCGCGAGAGGAGACCTATGCCGATATCACACCGGTACGTTTGGGTGGGGGAGGCGTTCTGGCTTTCGTTACCATCATGCGGGGGTGCGACAATATGTGTTCATTTTGTGTGGTTCCCTTTACCCGAGGTCGAGAGCGCAGCAGAGATCCGCAGACCATAGTCGAAGAATGTCGCGACCTTTTTAGCCGCGGCTATCGGGAGGTCACCCTATTGGGTCAGAACGTCGACTCCTATTGTTGGTCGACCGAGAATGCTCCAGAAGTTCGTTTCTCTGAATTGCTGAAACGGGTGGCAGCTGTAGACCCATTGCTCAGGGTGCGCTTTTCTACCAGTCATCCGAAAGACATCACCGACGAAGTCTTGCATACCATGGCCGCACACCCGAACATCGCCAAATGCATACATCTTCCGGTTCAATCGGGCAACTCAGAAGTCCTCCGACGCATGAACCGAACCTATGACCGCGATTGGTATATCGATCGCTTGAATGCGATTCGAAGGATCGTGCCAAGCTGTTCCATCACCAGTGATGTGATCGCTGGCTTTTGTGGTGAAACCGAAGAACAACACGCAGACACCCTGAGCATGATGCGCTTGGCGCGCTACAGTATGAGCTTTATGTTTGCCTATTCGGAGCGCCCGGGCACCTTAGCCGCCCGAAAATATCCAGATGATATTCCGCCTGAAGTGAAAAACAGGCGATTACAAGAAATTATTGCTTTGCAATCGGAGTTGTCGCTGATCGACAATCGCGCCGATATAGGCCTAGTATTTGAGGTATTGGTTGAAGGACCTTCACGAAAGTCGAATGAACAAATGTGTGGCCGCAACAGCCAAAATAAAATGTGTGTTTTTGACGGATTGGGGGCTTTGCCAGGCGATTATGTGCATGTGCGCATCGATTCGTGTACCCAGGCCACTTTGATTGGCACCCGAATACAATAACAAATCTGTCGGATATGGAATTGACTTCCGTTAAACAGAGGTTTGGAATTATCGGCCATGCGCCGGCACTCAACTATGCACTTAATACGGCGGTACAGGTGGCCCCCACCGATATCACGGTGCTCATTACGGGCGAAAGCGGCGTTGGAAAAGAGGTTTTTTCCAAAATACTCCATCAATTGAGCCGCAGAAAGCATGGTAAATTCATCGCGGTGAATTGCGGTGCCATACCAGAGGGCACGATCGACTCAGAGTTATTTGGTCATGAAAAGGGATCGTTTACGGGTGCTTTTGAAGCGCGCCAGGGCTATTTTGAGACCGTGAACGGGGGAACTATTTTTCTGGATGAATTGGCTGAAATGCCCTTAGGCACTCAAGCTAGGCTTCTACGCGTGTTGGAATCGGGTGAATTTATTAAAGTGGGATCGAGTAAAGTGCAGAAGACGGATGTGCGGGTCATCACGGCTACCAACGTCGATCTCATGGAACAAATCAGAAAAGGGAAGTTCCGTGAAGATCTCTATTACCGCTTGAGTACGGTTGCCATCCAGATTCCTGCCTTGCGCGAACGACCTGGCGATATCCCGCTTTTGTTCAGGAGGTTTGCCGTTGATTTTGCGGAGCGCTACAGCAGTCAGCCCGTACAGCTCGACGCGCACGCACAGGAGGTGTTGGCATCGTATCGGTGGCCGGGCAACATCCGTCAGTTGAAGAATGTGGCAGAGCAGATGTCGGTTCTTGCTCCTTATAGATTGGTGGAAGGCGATGAGGTTCGTCGTTATCTGCCAGCAGAGTCAACCACCCGCACCCTTCCCATTGCATTGGGTTTGCCGGTAGGTTCGGAAGACATGAGTGAAAGAGACATACTATATAAGGTGTTGTTCGATATGAAGAAGGACATCGTTGAGCTCAAACAGATTGTGGCACGGCTCATGCAATCGGCAGCCGATTCAGGCGTAGAGATGCCCAGCCGAGCGGCATTTGATCATCCCACCGATTGGACCCATGCTGAAACGCCGAATCGTCCGGTCGAAGCGGATGTCATCCAAGGATCCTCGGAAATTGTAGCGCATGCAATGCCGAGGCGTGTTGTTTTCGAAGATCAACCGGCAGTAGAGGACATCGAAGAGAACTTTTCCTTGGAGGAAGTTGAACGCAGGATGATCGACAAGGCATTGCGCAAGCATTCTGGCAAGCGCAAATACGCCGCGCAAGAATTGGGGATTTCGGAGCGGACTTTATACCGCAAAATCAAGGAATATGGAATGGAGGAAAGTTAGTGTAGGACTCGGCTTTCCTACCCGAGATGATCTGCGTCGCTGCTTTGTCAATCTTCTTATGGGAAGTATTTTTTTGGCTGGCTTCGGTTCATGTGGGGTCTACAAGTTCAGTGGAGCCTCCATCCCGCCCGAAGCGGTGAGTCTATCTATCGCTCAATTCGACAACCGGGCAGCGGTCGTGGTTCCTCAATTATCACAGGTCTTGTCGGACCGAATGCGCGACAAATTCCTGGCTGAGAGTCGACTTCGGTTACAGAACTCCGATGCCGATTTATCGTTTGAGGGCAGCATTGTCGATTATTCCGTGGCTCCAGCCGCGGTAGCCGCGGGGGAGACCACTTCTTTAAGCCGGTTGAGTATTGCCGTTCAGGTGCGATACACGAATCGATTTCGTGCAGCCGATAGTTGGGAGCAGAGATTTGTTCGGTATGCCGATTTCGATGCCAGCCTGGATCTCAGGCAGGTGGAAGACCAACTGAATCAGGAGATAGTTCGACAGCTTGTTGATGATATCTTTAACCGTGCATTTGTTAACTGGTAATGAACCTCAATCGCCTCGCTCAATATTACCGTGATCCTTCTGAATTGGCCAATCACCCCTTGGCTGAATTGGAGGAACTGCTTCACGAATATCCCTTTTTTACGGCGGGTCAACTCCTGTTGCTAAAGCAATACAGAATTCAGAACAGCAGTCGGTATAAAAAGCAGCACAGAAAAATGCTGGCATTGGCTCCTGACCCCGTGCGGGCTTTCTTATTTACGGAAGGCGATGCTTGGGGTGTTGTGGATGCTTGCGAACCTGCAGATCATCCGATTGTGGATCCACCGCAGGAGCCTGAGGAGCGCTTTTTTGAAGCAAAGGAGATTGTAGAACCGGGCGTCGATCATCCAATGGCGGGACCAAACCAAAATCAAGAGGAGTCCGTTGATTTCTTGCATCAACCCCATGATTTACACGATTGGTTTCGTTTTTATGCCCACTTAGCACAACCTCATGCGCCAAAGGCTGCTGCACATGAGGCTGCTGCACATGAGGCTGCTGTACAAGAGTCTGCCGCACAGGGGAGAGATTTTTGGAAAAATCCGGCGGATAAATCGGATTTGTCTGCCCAAGGTCTGGGTTCGGATTACGAACGAGAACTGAAAATGGCCGCTTCCTCTGATTTATTGAATGCACCATCAGCACCATTGCTAACGCAAGGAATCGATGCATTCAGAGTGAAGGTGGATGATGAGCAGGCTGATCCACTTACAGCCGATGCGATGCATACCATCAGAATGTTGGCACAGGCCAGTATCGACGACGAACAGTTGCCAGCAAGTGAAACCTTAGCGGAGGTTTTTGCCCGTCAACAAGAGTGGGATCACGCCATTGCTGTTTATGAACAACTCATTTTGATGAATCCAGAAAAAATGCCGATATTTGCAGCCCGAATAGCTGAATTTAAAAAAGCCAAAGGTTAATTTATCTCGTCTGAAAACTCACTTATGTATACTTTATTTACCATTTTAATTATTTTGATTTGTGTTCTGCTTATTTTAATTGTATTGATTCAAAAGCCAAAAGGTGGAGGGGTTAGTGCCAATTTTGCAGGCAGCAGTCAACTCATGGGTGTTAAAAAGACCACCGATGTGGTGGAAAAATCTACTTGGATGTTGAGTTTGGCTTTATTGGTGTTTACCCTCATGATTAATTTGTGGATTGATCGCGGGGGCGAAGCACAAGATGCGACTCAGCTCCGTGATAAAGCAGAATCGGTTGATGTGCCTGCGCCTGGTACTCCAGCGCCAGTTGCTCCAGGTGCACAGTCGCCTGCTGGCGGGGGTACAGCGCCCGCTCCTCAGGGCCAAGGGGCCGCTCCGGGTGCCTCCACCCCTGTACGGTAAACAGCAACAGGCTTGCAAACCTTGTTTGTGGATTAATCAATATTAGTCTTCATAGAAAAGGCCCCCATCTGGGGGCCTTTCTTGTTCGTTGCTTCTGGTTGAATGCCGAATGTAGATATGTTATGTAGTGTTACGATAGTGTGCAACTTAGCGCGTTCATTCATTCGGTGCCTTGGAATAGGCAAGAACGGCAGCGAAACTGACAAAATATCTTTGGTACTGTTCTATTTGACAGGTTGATTTGCCAGTTTGTCAGTCTACCATTTGATTTTCCCACTTTTTGGTTCATTCGATACAAGGATCCAGCTATTGGCACAGTTGCTGCTTATTGGGGGACATCAAACCATTTAACTTTTAAACTTAAAACTTATGTCAGTAAAAATCAAGCCCATTGCAGATCGGGTGCTCGTTCAAGCCACCGCTGCAGAAGAAAAAACCGCTGGAGGTATCATCATT
>SXGR01285939.1_pt1 | contig 51985 bp, 51 predicted proteins | sample 3174711 | NCBI WGS metagenome assembly SXGR01 (sample SAMN11356860, study PRJNA531348) | freshwater metagenome | isolation source: freshwater sample F1-60 | place: China: Fuxian Lake, Yuxi | collected 2017-12-25 | reverse complement strand
GAGGTCGTCGCGGCGGGCGCGGCCCTGCAGGGCGCCGCGCTGTCGGGGGGCAGCGAGGTCGAGATGCTCCTCCTCGACGTCACGCCCCTGTCGATGGGGGTCGAGACGGGCGGTGGTGTGTTCACGGTCCTGATCCCGCGCAACACCACCATCCCGACGGAGAAGAGCGAGGTCTTCACCACGAGCGTGGACAACCAGAACTTCGTCCCCATCCACGTCCTCCAGGGCGAGCGCCAGATGGCGGCCGACAACCGGAGCCTCGCGCGGTTCGAGCTCTCCGGCATCCCGCCGGCGCCGCGTGGCCTGCCCAAGATCCAGGTGACGTTCAAGCTCGACGCAAACGGCGTCGTGAGCGTCGACGCGCGCGACCTCGGCACCGGCCGTTCCCAGCAGATCAAGGTCACGCCGACGAGCGGCCTCTCGAAGGAGCAGATCTCCGCCCTGGTCGACGAGGCCGACCGCTTCAAGGCGAACGACGCCATGCGCAAGGAGCTCGCAGAGCTCCGCAACCAGGCCGACACGCTCCTCTACACGACCGACGCCGCGCTCGAGGGCTACCAGGACCTGGTCGACGCGGAGACGCTCGCGAGGGCGAAGCAGGGCGCCGCGCACCTCCGCACGCTCGTGGAGCAGAACGCCGAGATCCACATCATCCGCGAGGCCTACCAGTCGCTCGAGGCGATGAACTTCGCGATGGCGGAGATCCTCTACGGCGGCGCAGGAGACGGCGACGCCGGCGGCGGCGGGGAAGGCGAGGCACCGCTCACGTGAAGAAGGAAAAGCCGAAGAAGAAGAAGGGCGGCCTTCAGGCCGCGGCCTCGCGCAAGCTCTCGATGATCGGGGGCCCGAAGATGAGCGCCGAGGAAGTGGCGCACGCCCTGTTCCACATGGAGGAGCGCAACGAGGTCGAGCGAACCGTCCTCGAGGACGGGACCTGGGCCTGGCTCATGCCCCAGCAGGCGGATGGTCGCCGCCCGATTCTCAAGCCCACCCCGGAGATCCTCGAGCACCTGCGCCGGTTCGAGACCGATCACGAAGCGCACGCGTGACGGGTGCCCGGGCTCGACGCCGGAGCCGACAATCCGGTGAAGTGAAGCCTACGGCTTGAAGTCCTCCTCCACCTGGCCGGTCCCCGCCGTCGGCGGGGGCTTCGGTGGAGGGAGCGGCTCGGCTGTCTTCGCCGACGACTTCGGGGGCGCCGCGGTGGCCGTCTGGGAGGGCTGGGGAGGCTTGCCCCTGTCCCCGGCGGCCGTCTTCGCGGCCTTCGCGGGCCCCGCGTCGCCGGGCGCCGCCGACGTGGACGCGAGGGCCGAGGCGGAGCCGCCCACCGCGAGGGCCCGCGCAAGATCGTGGGTGAACTCCTCGACCTCCTTCTCCGCGCGCCGGGCCACCGTCGCGTCGTGCCGCATCAGCTCCTGTGCGGCGCGCAGCTCCGATCGCACCTCGCGCTGCTTGTCGAACCCCTGCGCCCGGAAGCGCTCGCGCACGATCGGCTCGAGATCGTGGCCCTCCGCGGCGAGATCCTCGAGGCGGCGCGCGCGCCCCACCAGCTTCTTCACGCGCTGGAGCTCGAGGCGCGTCGTCTCCTCGATCGCCTTGCTGAAGCCCGGATCCGGCCGCGTCGAGGCCACAGGCGTGGCCTTCACGTCGAGCCCCGAGATCTCGAGGTGCATGCCAGGTCCTCCGAGCGTCTCGATCTTCGCCTGCACCGAGTCGAAGATGGCCGTGTCCCGCGCCGTCTCCGACATGGCGAGGTGCTGCGCCAGCGGCGCGCGCGCGGCCTTGCGATCCGCCTCCCACCCTTTCACCGCCTGGTGCTCGTTGTGCACCTTGTGGAAATACGCGTCGAACACCGTGTCGCCGGGCGCGAAGAGCTGCCCCTCCGCGACCGCGCTCTTGGCGTTGACGAGCTCGCACGCCGCGACGGGAGCGGCGAGGACGACGAGCAACAGGGGCGTGCGGAGACCGCGGAAGGATCGGAGCAAGGCGCTACCTCCTTTCGCACACGAGGGGCATCGCCGTCACCTCGAACCGTCCACCGCGCTCGGCGAGATACGCGGCGAGGCCCTGGCCGCCGTCGTCCACGCCGAGCTGGGACTGCCCCGCGTTCACGTCTGCCGGGCTCACGCGCTGCGGATCGCCGACGACCGCGAAGCCCGCGTCGATCTCTGCGAGGCGGATCTCGTTCTTCTTCGGCGGCCCCTCGGTCCACGACAGGAGGAAGCGCTCCTCTCCGAGCCCGAGGAGGGCGGGGCTCATCACCTTCACGCCGGGGCCGCCCGGAGGCACGGGGAACACCTTCGGCGCGGGCGCGGCGTCGCCGATCTTCACGGCGAACCCCCGGATGAGCCACGCGTCGTCCTTCGACGCGCGGTCCGCGAACGCGACGGCGACGCGCTCACCGCTGGTCGCGACCGCCGGAGAGCCGACCGCGGGACCGAGGCCGGCGATGTACGTGAGCTCGCCCTGCGGCACGAGCTGCCCCTCGCCGACGACGACGCCGTACGCGATGCGCGCCCCCGCGCGGAAGACCACGACGTACCCCTTCGCGCCCGCGGAGTGGAACGGGATCGCGCGGAGCGCCTCGATCTTCGCGCGGTCATCGGGCAGCGGCCAGAGCCTCGCGTGGCTGGACGACCCTCGCGGCGCCCACACGAGGTGGCCCTCGGCGGCACCGACGTCGATCGCGAGGTTCCCCGAGGCGTGTCGCCCCTGGATCGTGTCGGTGCCCCTGTCCAGATCGACGACGGGGAGGAGCTTGCCGCCCTGAACGAGCGGCGACACTCGGGTGATCGGCTCCCACACCGCGAGGCGCTCGGTCGCGGTCGCCCACAGGGAGACCTTGTTGAGCGTCATCGTGACGGCCTCCTTCGGTGCGGCCGCGAAGCCCACGAGTGCGTCGTCGCCGGACATCCCGAGCTCGACGCCGACGGGCACGAGCGCCTTGGGTGCCAGCACGTGGGGCGATCCTTGTATCTTGCACGCACCGAGCGCGCGCGGCTTGCCGCCGGCCGCCGTGGGCACGACGATCGTGGAGGCGGCGGACGCGCCGCGGGTGGCCTCGGAGGGCGCGGCCGAGGCGCTCGCCGTCGAGACCGCGATCGTCGTCGCGCCTTTGTCGGGGGGGGCTTGCGAGCTCGTGGCGCTGGACCAGGAGCGCGCGAGCGTCACGAAGCCCGCGAGCAACAGGAGGCCGAGCACCCCGCCGAGCGTGGCGACCACCGGCAGCACGAACCGGTTCTTCGGCTGCACCGCGGAGATGTCGCCCGCCAGGGACACGATGCCACGCCTCGCCGGCATGCTCGCCTCCGCGTCGTCCCCCGGGTCGGGGCGGTACACCGGATCGGTCGGCGGGAGGTACGATGGGCTCTGCGCGCGGATCGCCGACTGCGAGGGGAGGCGCTGCGTCACGTTCGCGGGCGCGGGCGACGTGTTCGGCGCGCCCACCGTCATGGCCGTCGGAGACGCGGCGACCGGCGCCGGCACCGGCGAGTGGATGAACTGCGAGGAGTCCACGGGGAGCGGCGCGCTGTCGAGCGCGCTCGGGACGTCGATCAGGGCGGAGTCGCTGAGCTCCTCTGGACGGAAGGAGCTCGCTGTCGCAGCTGTCGACGCCAGGATCGACGCGTCGCTGATCTCCCGCCGTCGCACCGGCGATGGGGGCGGCGTGGGGCGTGGCACGGCGACCGGCGGCGGTCGTGATGGGAGCAGCGGAGGGGGTGGACGGGACTCCGCCTTCACGGGCAGGGGAGGTGGTGTCGAGGGACGTACGGGCGGGGGTGGCCGCGAGGACGCGGGCCGCGGCGGCGCCCGGGGCAGGGAGGACGCGGCGAGGTCGACGCGAGGTGGAGGTCGCGACGGGGACGCGCGCTCCGGCCGCGGCGGGGGAGGTCGTGAGGAGCGCGTCTGCGCGGGGGTGGGCTCGACGGTCGGAGGTGGCGACGAACGCATCGCTGCGGCAGGGATGACGGCGTCGCTGGGGGGGCGGAGGGTCGGCGCCGTGGCCGCCTTGGCGCGCGCCGGCGCCGCGGGGCTCGGCGCGTTGCCCTGCCCGCCGAACATCAGGACGGTCTTCAGCTTGCTCCCGGACCGGGCGACGCCGTTCTGCTCCACGGGGGGAAGCTTCTCGGAGCCGTGGCCCGCGCCCTCCGGTGCCGGGGCGTATCTCGGCGGCGGCGGCGGGTCCTCCTCGCGCGGCGCGCCCTCCTCGCCCTCGTAGACGGCCTGGATCGCGAGCATCGCGAGCGGAGGAGGGGGGACGCCCATCAGCGTCGTGGAAGCATCCTTCGGGCCAGGCGCGAGCTCGGGCACGTCCCAGGCCAATCGCCAGTCCGACCACCCGACGCGCCACACGGGCGCGTTGGGCGGGACGGCACCCGAGCGCAGCGCGGCGCGGAGCTCGTCGAGGTGTACGCGCCACTGCTCCCCCGCAGGGTCGGCCCAGCGCCAGATGTCGCCGCTCATCTCCTTCCATGATAGCGGTTCTCACCCGGGAGTGGACGCGATCGTGAGGCTGTCCACCACGGTGATGCCGACAGCACGCAGGGCGGCCTCGCAGGCCTCGAGGGTGGCGCCCGTCGTCCTCACGTCGTCGACGAGGAGGACGCGCCTGCCGCGCGCCCCCCTGCGGGCTCGGAACGCGGTGGCCACGTTCGCGCGACGCTCGGCGCGCTGGAGATCCGTCTGCCGGACGGTGTTCCGGACGCGGTGGAGGATCGACGTGTCGATCGGCACGCCCGTCGCGCGCGACAGCGGGGCCGCGAGGACGGAGGCCTGGTTGTAGCCGCGCTCCGCGAGCCGGTAGGGGTGGAGCGGCACGGGCACGATCGCGTCGAAGGGGTCGACGACCAGCGGGATGAGGTGTGATCCGAGCCCGCGTGCGAGGTCGGGGCGCTCCTCGAACTTGAGCCGCTGGATGGCTTGCTTGATCGCGCCGCCGTAGTGGAACGCGGCGCGTGCGCGCGGGGCGAGGATGCGCTCGATCGTGCCGGCGCAGGGCGGGCAGAACAGGGTCCGGAAGGGGGCGCGAGCCTCGCAGGCGGCGCACGTGGAGGGTGACAGGAGCTCGAGGGCGAGATCCCGGAAGAGCGCGAGGTCGAGGTGGAGGGCGGCCATGCTGCGCCCCGTCGGGCGCGCCGGAACTGCGTTGCGCGGTTCCTGCGGTCTGCGGCCTGCGGCCTGCGGTCGGCGGCCTGCAGTCTGCGGACCTCACGCAGCGGTCCGCTGTCCGGCCCCCGGCGTCCGGTGCTACGCTCGGCCCCGTGTGGGAGCCCAGCTTCGTCGCGATGGCCGTCCTCCTCGGCACCCCCGCCGAGGAGGCCGCGGCGCTGCTCGACCCGCCCCGTCGCGACGCGGCTGCAGACCTCCTCCAGCGCCTGACGGATCCACGCCGCGAGGTCCGCGCCCGCGCGCTCGCGCTCGAGATCGCCAGGGTCGCCGCGGCGACCGACACGATGAGGCTCGGGTGATGCTCCTCACCCGCGGCCGCGTCATCAAGCGATCCGGCGAACCCTCCCCCGAGGACGCGGCGTGGACACCCCGGGCGCCGTCGCCGTCGTCGCCGCGTCGCACCCCCGCCGCCGTGGCCGCGGCCCACGAGCGCGCTCGCGCGATCGTGGAGGACGCCGAGGCCCAGGCGCGCAGGATCGTGGAGGACGCGCGGACGACCGCCCACGACGTCGCGGAGGCTCACGCCGCGCGCGCCCGCGAGGCGGAGCACGCGCGGCTCGGAGCGGCCTTCCTCGCGCTACGCGCCGAGGACGCCTCACGGTCGGTGCGCGATCTCGACCGCGCGATCGATATCGCGACCCTGCTCGCCGAGCGCATGATCGGCGCCACCCTCGATCTCCAGCCGGACGTCGTGCTCGCTCTGGCGCGGGAGTCGCTCTCGCGGACGCGGGGCGCGCGTCGGGTGCGCCTCACGGCCCACCCCCTCGACGCGGCGGCCGTCCGCGCGCACACCGCCGACCTCGTCCCCGCCGCGGACGATCTCGAGATCCTCGAGGACCCATCGCTCTCACGTGGCTCCCTCCTCCTCCACACCGACCTCGGGGCGATCGACGCGCGCCTCCCGGTGCAGCTCGATCGCCTCGCGGCCGCCATCCGGGATGTCCTCCAGCGCACCTGATCGCCCCGTCGCATCGTCCCCGCTCCGGACGCACGTGCTCCTGTTCGTCGCGACGGTGGCGAGCGTGCTCGCGACCTCCACGTTCGGCCGGAAGGCCCCGTCGTTCGGGGCCGCCCTCGCGGACGGCGTCTCCTTCACGGGTACCCTGCTGGGGATCCTGCTCGTGCACGAGCTCGCCCACTACGTCGCGGCGCGCGCGCACAGGGTCGATGCGTCCCTTCCCTACTTCATCCCCATGCCCATGATCTCGATCTTCGGAACGATGGGCGCCGTCATCCGCATGCGCGGCACGATCCCGACGCGCAAGGCGCTCCTCGACATCGGCGCGTCCGGTCCACTCGCAGGGCTGGTCGTCGCGATCCCCCTGTATTTCCTGGGTGCGAAGTCCTCCGCGATCGTCGCGATCGCGTCGTCGCCGGACTCCATCGAGCTCGGCGAGCCCCTCCTCGTGAAGGCCCTCGACCAGCTCGCGCGGCAGGTCCCCGCCGGGATGGAGCTCTCGCTGTCCCCCATGGCGTTCGGCGCCTGGGCGGGCATGTTCGTGACGATGATCAACCTCGTGCCGGTGGGGCAGCTCGACGGTGGGCACGTCGCGTACGCGCTGTTCGGGCCGCGCCAGGATCGCATCGCGCGGATCGTCCACAGATCCACGCTCGTGTTCTTCGCGCTGGGCCTGATGTTCCCCGTGATCCACGACCTGCGCGCGGGCCTCGGGTTCGTCCACTTCGGGCGCAACCTCTCGAACGCGCTGTTCTGGCTTGTGTGGTTCGAGCTCCTGGCCATCCTGGGCCACGTGTCGAGCCGGTCGCGCGAGGCGCCCGCGCCGGCGCACGACCCGCGCCAGCTCGGGGTGGGCACGCGCGCGCTCGCGATCTTCGCGCTGATCGGCCTGGCCGAGCTGGGCGCGAGCCACCCTTCGTGGCTCGTGTGGGTGTCGTGGTTCGTCGGTCTCGCGCTGTTGCTCGCGATGGAGCGCCGGGGCGGCGCGCTCGGCGACACCAACCTGCTCGATCACCCCCCGACGGGCGAAGGGCCGCTCGACGGGAAGCGGAAGGCGATCGCGTGGTTCACGCTGATCGTGTTCGTGCTGCTGTTCATGCCCGCGCCGATCACGCGCTGATCTTCTGCGTGCTCCTGCCGCCCGTCGCGCCCGTCGAGGACACGAGCGTGAGCGCCCATGCTAGGATCCACCGCATCGACGCGCCGATACCAGAGCGGACGGAACACCTCCTCGCGGTGCTCGCCGTCGTGGCGCTCGGAGCGCTCGCCACCATCCTCGCCGCGCAGCGGGGGCGGGGGTTCTTGCCGCACCGGCCGAAGGTCTGGGGAGTCCCCCAGGGCGGGCGAATGGCGTGGCTCCTTGCGACGCTCGCGACCGTCGCGGCTTCCGCGCCGATCCTCGCCGGAATCCCGGTCCTCTTCACACGCGAGCCGCTGCACCTCGGCGACTCGGCGACGCACGCGATCGTCGCGCAGCAGGTGGCGACAACGGGGATCCCCCACGGGTGGGTCGACGTCTACAACGGCGGATTTCCCTTCGCGATCCACTATCAGTCCGTGGGGTACTTGCTCGTCGCCGCACTCGCGCGGGCGGGCCTCCCGGCGGTCGTCGCGATCCAGGTCGTGGGCTTCGCGGCGATGATCGCCCTGCCTCTGGCCGTGCTCCATGCGGCGCGCCGCGCCGGCGCGCATCCCACCGTTGGCGTCCTCGGCGCCTGGCTGGTGACGTGGGTGTCGCCCGCGAACGCGTTCGTCGGCGCATGGGAGTCCTTCCTGGTGGCGGGCCTCCTCGCACAGGCCCTGGCGTTGCCGCTCGCCGTCCTCGCGTCGACGGAGATCTTCACCGCCGGGAGGGGCCGATCCGCGTCGACGTGGAGGTCGCCGGTGCTCGCCGCTCTGCTCATCGCGACGCACCCGCAGATCGCGACGGCGCTGTTCGCGATACTCCTGCCTCCTGTCGTGATCGAGCGTGGCGCGTGTGCGCGGCGCTACGCGCGCGCGGTCGCCGCCGCGCTGGTGATGGGCGCCGCCATCTACGGCCGTGGGGTGCTCTCCCTCCAGGTTCCGTTCGGCTTCCCCGGCTTCATGCCGGCGTGGAAGCAGACCGGCTTCCCCGTCACGCGCCTCGGCCGGTGGATCCTGGGGGCCGAGCTGTTCGATCTCGGTCGCGCGCCCGTGTTCACCGCCGCCTGGCTCGGATCGTGGGTGTTCCTCGTGGCGATGGTCCGCCGCGCCGTTCCTCGTGCCGTCCTCCTCACCGGTCTGACCGCGCTGGTGATGAGCGTCAGCGGACCCTACCTCCATCACGCAGGACCGGCAGGCCGCTTCCTCCTCAGCTTCGTCATGCCGCTCCGCGCGACGACGCTCCTCATGCTGCTCGCGACGGCTGCGGTGGTGGTGGTCGTCGAGGAGCTTCGTCGGTGGGCCGCGACCGACCTCCGGCCTGCTGCTCTCTCGCTCCTCGTCGCGATCGTCCCGCTCGCCGGCTCGATGGCCTTCGCCGCGCCGGCGAGGTCGAAGTGGGTCGGGGAGTTCCTGCGGATGCTCGATCGGGCGCGTCCCGGCGCCGGCGCCGAGTGCGCCACGGATACCCCCAGGGGGTACGCGACGCGCCAGGTCGTCACCTGGGTGTCGGGCCTCTCCCGCGGGCGACTCGCCTTCGACGGCACACCGGGCCCGGCCGGCGCTGGAGGCGTGATGACCTTCTGCCCCTCCGCGCACGGGGTGGAGGCCTTCGCGCCCGTTCCCCTCGGCGCGTCGTCCGGTGCCGCCACCCACGTCGGAACGAACGTCTCGGCGTTCGTCCGGATGCACCTGTTCGCGCGGGACGCGTGGGAGCGGGCCGAGACCCTCGGCGTCCGCACGGTGCTGTTCGCCGACCTGCCAGGTCACACGCTGGGGCCAGGGTGGCGGGAGACCCAGCGGAGCGGGGACGTCGCGCTCGCCGAGCGGGTCGGAGGCAGCGATCTGATCGGCGCGGGTTGCGTCACCACGGTGTGGCGCGGCAGCGACGCTGCGCTTCGCGCGGCGCTGCACGAGGACCTCCTGGGCGAGGCGCGCCTCCTGTCTCAGCCGCGTCAGCTCGTCGCGCTGGTTCGCGGGCCGGGACCGCTCGTCCGCGAGCCAGCACCCACCGCTGGGTGCGAGCCGGCCACCGTCGAGATCGACGAGGTGCGTCGCGAACCGGGAGCGCTCGAAGCGAACGTTCGTGTGCCATCTCGCACGCACGTCGACCTGGTGTTTCGTGCGACCGCGTTCCCGACGTGGACGGTGCGCATCGACGGCACGCCGGTTCCCTGGACGATGGTGGCGCCCGGCTTCTTCGCCGCAAGGGTCGGCGCGGGCGAGCACCATGTGGAGGCCGTCGCCGGCTGGCCGACGGGGTATCGCGCCGGACTGTGTGCCGCGCTCCTCGTCGTGGGGGGCCTCGCGATGAGGCGGCGTCCGGGCTCCGGGTCGCGCATCTTCCGTCGCGCGGCCTGATTCAGGACCACTCCTCCTTCACGGGCGCCACGTCCCCGGAGGGCGCCGCGCGGCGGCTCACGTCACGATCTCGAAATCCTCGATCACCGGGTTCGCCAGGAGCTCGTCGGCCATCTCCGCGAGGCGCGCCTTCACGCCCTCGGCGGCCGCGTCGTCGAGGTCGATCTCGATGAGCTTCCCCACGCGCACACCCCTCACGCCCTCGAAGCCCAGGCGGCCGAGCGCGCGGCGCACCGCGTCTCCCTGGGGATCCAGCACCTCGGGCTTCAGCCTCACGTAGACGGTCGCTCGCATGATCACCTCGCGCGGGCCAGGGCGGCCTCGATCCGGGGAAGGGGGGGGGTCGTGTCGGGGACGAAGGTCGTCCCGGTGATGCGCTCGTAGACCTCGATGTAGCGGCGCGCGGCTTCGACGCGGACGTCGTCGTGCATCGTCGGGGGCGGGCCGTCGCCCTGGTAGCCGCGCGCCCTGTACCAGCGGCGCACGTAGTCCTTGTCGAGCGTCTCGGGATCCTCTCCTCGCGCGAGGCGCTCCTCGAGCGTGGCCGCGACCCAGAACCGCGACGAGTCGGGTGTGTGGATCTCGTCGATCAGCACGATCTCGCCGGTCCGCGTCTTTCCGACCTCGTACTTCGTGTCCACCAGCACGAGGCCGCGCGACGCGCATACGCGCTGGCCCTCCGCGAAGAGCGCGAGCGCCATCGCGCCGGCGCGGTCGAAGTCGACGGGCGAGATCGCTCCCCCGGCGAGGATCTCCTCGCGGGACACAGTCTGGTCGTGCTCGCCCTTCGGGGCCTTCGTCGCGGGCGTGAGGATGGGCTCGGGCAGCCGGGCGTGCCTCGTGAGCCCGTCCGGGAGCGGGTGGCCCGCGAAGACGCGCGCCCCGGCCTCGTAGTGCGTGAGGATGGACGTCGAGGTGGTCCCCGTGAGGTACGCGCGGACGACCAGTTCGACCGGCAGGGGTGCGCACTCGACGCACTCGAGCACGTTCGGATCGAGGACGCCGATCATGTGGTTCGGGGCCACCGCCCGCGTGCGCTCGAACCAGAAGGCCGCGAGCCGGTTCAGGACCTGGCCCTTGAAGGGGATGGTCCCGAGCACATGGTCGAACGCGCTGATGCGATCGGTCACCACGATGAACCGGCGATCGCCGCGCGTGTAGTTGTCGCGGACCTTGCCCTCGTACCGCTCGCCGAGGCCCGCGAGCCGGGTCTCGGCCAAGGTGTGCGCGAGGGCGCTCCTGAGCACTTCCTCTTCGACCATCCCGGACGTGTCTACCACCATCGCGTCAAGTTGCGCGCTGCCAAGCGCTCGGCGGGGCGTCACCGCGTTGACGCGCGAGGCGGGGGAAAACGACGTGCTTTCGCGGGCTTGGGGTTGGCGAGCGCCTTGCAAAACGAGCGGCTGCATGGAGCTCTCAAGTCCCGCCCAGCGCGACCGCTCACGAGCGTGGCTCGGTCCCGATCCGGGACCCGAGCCCCCCACGGGTGGCCCATGCTGACGTTCCCGATCTACCTCCTCCTCTTCCTGGTCTTCGTGAACCGCTATGTCGGCGGCTACTGGATGAAGAAGCTGCGCGGCAAGAACTTCGACACGAAGGTCGAGGGCTACGAGCCCATCGTGACCGTGGTGATCCCCCTCTACAACGAGGGCGAGCAGATCTACCACACCATCCACAGCCTGCTCATGCAGGACTACCCCGAGGACAAGCTCACCATCATGGTCGTCGACGACTGCTCGACCGACGACAGCTACACGTGGGCCAGGAAGGCGATGAAGGAGTCGCCCCGGGTGCAGGTCATCCAGAACCCTTACAACATGGGCAAGCGGCGCGGCATCAACAACGCCGTCCGCCACGCCACGAGCGAGATCATCGTCTCGGTCGACTCGGACGTGATCGTCGAGCGGGACGCCGTGCGGCACCTCGTCGCGCGCTTCACCCGGCCGAGCGTCGCCGCGGTAGGCGGTCGCGTCAACGTGCTCAACGCGAACGAGAACTGGCTCACGCGCATGCAGGCCATCAAGTACTGGTTCGGGTACGAGTACCTGAAGAACCTCGAGCGCGCCTTCTCGAGCGTCATGTGTCTGTCGGGCTGCCTCACGGCCTATCGCCGCCACGTCCTCATCGAGCTCGAGCCCATCCTGGAGCACCGCCACATGTTCGGCGTGCCCATCAAGTACGGCGAGGACCGCTTCCTCACGCGGCAGATAGTCAAGGCCGGCTACGAGACCCGGATGACCCTCGACGCGGTGAGCTGGACCGTCGCTCCCAACACGCTGTCCAAGTACTTCTCGCAGCAGCTTCGCTGGAGGCGCTCGAACTTCGTCGACCTGCTCGGCGGGATGACCCACGCGTACAAGCTGCACCCCATCGTGGGCATCCACTACATGTCGCTCTTCGCGATGATGCTGGCGTACCCGGTGCTCATCGTGACGAGCATCGAGCGTGAGAGCTTCCTCGGCCTCGCGGGTCTCCACATCGGCACGCTCGCCGCGCTCGGCACCCTCTACGGGTGGAAGACGCGCAAGCGCCCGGCCGCCGAGCGCGTCCACCCGCTGTGGTTCATCGGCATGGCCGTCGTGATGCCGGTCACTTACATCGTCGCGACGCCGCTCGCCTTCTTCACGCTCGACTCCGGGAGCTGGGAGACGCGCGTGAAGCCGCAGGCGGCCCCCGAGCCGGAGGCGGTGCCCGCCGACGCAGAGGCCACGCCCGAGATCGCGTTCATGCCGGCCGTCCCACGGCCGTCGCTTCGACCCATCCAGAGCTTCAGCTTTCCACCCCCCCCCCATGGCGTGAATCGAGGGTAACCGATGTTCAACAAGTTCATCGTCCAGGCCTACAAGGTGATCGGGTTCGTCGCCCTCACATCCATCATGATCGGGCTGGCGTCGTACTTCGTGATCAACGTCTTCTACTTCGTCAACCACAGCTGGGCGGCCCCGATGATCCTGTCGCCGAGCGACAAGCGGGTCCTCGAGCTCAACGCGCAGCTCGCGCAGCAGGCCTCGCTCCGCGACTCGCTGTCGGCGCAGAGGATCGACCTCGAGGTTCGCATGCAGGACGCGAAGCGCGTCATGGCGACCGAGGCGTCGTTCCAGGCGGCCCTCAAGGCCTCGGTGGACAGCGACGTGAAGGATCGCGAGGCCAGCCTCGGCAAGATGGCGGTGCTCGCCGTCGAGCACCAGCGCACGGGCAAGGAGATCGCCAAGGCCAACGAGGAGTTCGTGGGCCTGTCGAAGGACCAGATCAAGGAGATGTACGCGGCGAAGCTGCTCACGCGAGAGGACGCCGTGAAGGGCAACCTCCAGATCGCAGAGCTCGCGAACGCGAACCTCGGCCTCTCCGTGAAGAACGTGGAGCTCGACAACCAGATGTTCCTGCTCCGTCGCGAGATCGACTCGATGAAGCTCGCCGGCTCCACGCTCGACCAGGCGGCCCCCGCCTCGGGCCGCGCCCTGAGCCAGCCGGTGCTCGCCTCCCGGCACGAGTTCGACCGCGCCTCGCTCGAGATCGCGCGCGCCAAGGACGCCGAGGTGGCGCTGAAGCAGAGCCTCGACATCATGGGCGGCGCCATCGCGCGGTACGACACGCTCCTCAAGTCCATCAAGGACTCGCCCTACCTCCAGGCGGTCGACCGGCACCTCACGGTGGCGTTCGTCCCGTACGACAACGTGGCCGCGGCGAAGAACGGCACGCCCGTCTACGCGTGCAAGGCCAACATCGTGTGGTGCAAGAAGGCCGGCAAGGTCGTCCAGACACTCGATGGCGAGGTCGTGGGCAAGCACCCCACCCAGAACATCGAGCTCCGCGGCGTCATCGTCCAGATGGAGCTCGACGACATCCACCTCGCGGAGAACCCCGTGATCCACCTCGGTCGCGCTCCGCTGTTCCTCTGAACGCTCACGTTCGTCCCCCCAGGTCACGACCCGTCTCGAAACCCCTCACCCCCTGATTGGCACCAGGAAGAGGACGCATGAAGACCCTATTTTTTCCGTTGTCGATCGCGATCTTGCTCGCCGCGCCCGTCGCGCAAGCGGAGCCCTGGACGGCCGTGAAGGGCGAGGCGCCCGCGGCCGGGGCCGAGATTCCTCGCCGCGCCGCGAGCTACTACTGCGAGTACCTGAAGGGCGTGGCCAGCGCGGAGAGCGCGATCCTCGTCGCGCCTAGCCTGTTCGTCACGGGTGGGCTCGTCAACGTGACGCCGGTGGATCCGACCGGCGCGGCGACCTCGCAGGCCCCGGCCGCGCGGATCTCCGCGGGCGCGGCGTACAGCTTCGGCACCCTCTACCGCGGGCTCGCGGTCAAGACCAAGGCCGAAGCGGACTGCGAAGCCTACAGGTACTTCAGCGAGCTGCTCGCGTTCATCGCGCACAACAAGGAGGGCCTCTCCGTCCCCGCGCTCAAGGCGCGCGAGGGCGTGCTCGACGCGGCCATGGGTCGCGCGCAGGAGATCCTGAGGACGGCGAGGCAGCGTCTGGCCGACGGGCGCGCCACGCAGGAGGAGGTCGAGGCCATCGAGCTCCGCGTCGACACGCTGCGCGTGGCCCGGCATGGCGTGAAGAAGGACATCGAGGTCGTGAACGGGACGCCCGACACGGGCGCGAAGTCCATCGTGTCGCTCGTCGCCGAGCGCAACGCGGCCGAGCGGAAGGCCGAGGAGGAGGCCGCGAAGGTGCGGTCGAGCTACGGGTGGGACGTCTCGGTGCGGGCCGGGTACGATCAGGTGCTCGGGCTCAGCCAGAAGGTGCCGGTGTTCGCGATGGCGACCGCCTCCGTCAACCTCGGGTGGTTCTTCCAGGGCAGCGGGAACGACCGCGCGATCGAGGCGCGCCCGCAGGCCGCGCGCTGGTCGCTCGAGGGCGGGAGTCAGCCGGCGATCGACGCGGCGCGCCGGATGCGCGAGGCGATGAAGGCTGAACGGGCGCGGCTCGCGGACGTGGTGATCCTGCTCGGCGACGTCGAGCAGCGCATGAAGGCGACCGAGGCGATCGAGGGCGACAAGCCCAGGGCGTTTGCCGACATGCTGTGGTTCGACGCCGTCACGCTCCGCGCGGAGCAGGCGTTCCTCGAGGAGCACCTGCGCCACATGAAGGGCGTCCTCGGCGAGGCGTCGCCCTGAAGGAATTCCACGCGTGGCCGTTCGGGCGAGAGGAGCCATGATTCCATGAAGACGACCCGGAGGCCCGCGACCATCACGCTCGTGGGAGCGTTCGCCCTCCTCACCGGCGCGGCGGCGGCGTGCCACCCTCGCGGTGAGGTGGCGGTGGTCACGACGGGAGGGCCCTCGCCCATTCCCAGGGCGGCGCCCGCCCACGATCCCGGCGCCCGGGCCGAGGTGGCACCGGTGCCGGCCGTCGAGCTTCGGGCGACGCACGGCTCGATCCGGGAGTCGCGCGGGTTCCTCGCGATGCGCGATCCCGCCATCCGTGCGGTCGCACCCGCGGCGGCGCCCGGGGAGGCCGAGCTCCGGTTCGTCTACCAGGGCCCCAGCGAGAAAACCGCGCCCCTCGCGTCCGGGGAGATCCGGCGGCAGATCGGGCTCAAGCTGCGTGCGCAGGACGGGTGCAACCTCGTGTACGTGATGTGGCGCATCGAGCCGGTGCAGGAGATCGTCGTCTCCGTGAAGCGCAACCCGGGGAAGAGCACGCACGTCGAGTGCGGCGCGCATGGGTACACGGACGTCGGCACCGTGCAGGCCTCGTTGCTGCGCCCCCTCCGCGTCGGCGAGCCGCACGTCCTTTCCGCGCGGATGGAGGGTGACGTCCTCGAGGTCCGCTCGGACGGCGTGAACGTGTGGAAGGGCGCGCTGGGTCGCGATGCGCTCGGGTTCGAGGGCCCCGTGGGGCTCCGGAGCGACAACGGGAAGTTCGACGTCGTCTTCTCCGCGCGCCGTTCGTTCCGGGTCGCGTCGCTCGCGAAGCTGGAAGACGGCTGACACGATCGGATACTCTCCGCGGCCATGCCGCTCCGGATCCGCCTGGTCACCTTCGCCGCGCTCGGGGGTGCGCTCGCGTGCGGGCCCGCCGTGGCGCCGGCTCCCGCCGATCCAGCGAGGCCCGGCGCCCCCGCCTCGACGGTAGGCACGGTCGCGCCGGCTGCGCGGACCTCGCCGGATCCGATCCTCGAGGTCGTCGCGAAGGAGCTCGACCGCGGCGCGATCGAGCCCTTCGGGCCCACGCTGCCGGCGGACGTCCGCGCGGAGCTGGAGCGCTCGGCGGCGGCCCCGAAGGACCCTGCGGCGCGCGTACAGGCCGCCCGCGAGCGTCTCGAGGGGTTCGTGTGGGATCCGTCCGATCCCTCGTTCGCCGATCGAGCGACGCTGCGCCGTACCCTCGAGGGCGTGTTCCTCGCGGAGGCCGTCGCGCTCTCCGGCGCGGGGCCCTCGCGCGCTGCCGCCGCGGCGGTCCTGGAGCGCTTCTTCGCGGCGATGGTCGCGGTGCCGAAGACCCTCGAGCTCCTCCGCGGCTCCAGCGAGTCGTGGAGCGCGGACGCGAGGAAGGCGCTCGCGGACGGGTCGCTCGAGCCGTTCGAACGCCTCGGCCGCGTCGCGGAGAAGATGCGCGGCCAGCACGCCGCGACGGTGCTCCGGGCTGGCGAGCCGCGTGACGCCGTGTTCCTCCTGATCCGCGATGTCGCGCAGGCGCGCCTCGGGAGAGGGGACGTGAAGGGGGCACGCTCCCTCCACGAGGAGCTGGTGAAGCGCAAGGGCGGGGCCATGGGGGCGGAGGACTGGGCCTTCGTCGCGTGGGGTCACGTGCGGGCCGAGGACGTTCCCGGCGCGACGGCCGCCGTCCGGAGCGCCAAGGAGGCCGCATCTCGACCCGGCACGCCCCGTCGCGTTGTGGCGGTCGTGCGGCGCGCGGAGGGCGATGTGGGTCGCCTCTCGGCGCTGCTCGCGCTCGGTGCCCCCACGAGCGTCGAGGCGCGCGTGAAACGCTTCGACGGGCTGAAGGCGCTCGGCCGCGCGGAGGAGGCGGCGGCCGTCCTCGCCGTCCTCGCGAAGGAGGCGCCGACGGACGGGAGGGTGCGCGTGCGCACGGCGGTCGCGACGTTCGAGCGGATGGCGATGGAGGGCAAGCTCTTCGAGGGCGCCGTCGTCGCCGCGAAGGAGCTCGGCGAGGGCGAGGTGACGAACAAGGAGGGCGACTACTGGTCGCTGCTCGCGGGGGTCTACGGCATGCGCGTGATGGTCGAGGCGTTGCCGGAGCTCGGGAAGAACCCGGCGGCCGGGATGAAGCGCCTCCAGAACCTCGTCGTCGAGCAGCGAAAGATAGCGCTCGAGCTCGGGCGCTACGATCCAGGCCGCGCGGCGGCGATCCTCTTCCTCCTCGATCGCCTCGCGCCCACGCTCCAGAAGGGCGTCGACCTCGCCCTCGCGGAGGCCGTGAAGGCGATCCGTGGTGGCTTCGCGGACGCGCTGGCGCTGCGCGCGAAGCACAAGAACACCGCCGACGTCGACCGGATCGTCTACACCTTCGCGATGTTCCACGCGGATCGCGTCGGGGCCTTCGACGCGGTCGCCGTCCTGCCGGGGACCGCTGCGGGGGACGATCCGCCCTTCTACGTTCAGCGCGCGCGCACGGCGCTCACCATCGCCACGATGATCCCGGACGGCAGCCGACTCGACGCCGCGAAGCGGATGATCGAGGACCTGTTGCCGAGCGAGGACGCCGACCTCGAGGCGCAACGCGAGGTCCTGCTCGGCGACGTCGAGGTGCTCCGTGCCCGCCTCCGCGCGGACGGCGCCGCGTGGGCCGCGGCGGCGTCACACTACGAGGCGGGACGGAAGAGGCTCAAGGACGGCCGCGGCCGCGTCGCGAACAACCTCGGCTGGATCGCCCTCGAGCAGGGCGATGGAGGGCGCGCGCAGGAGCTCTTCAAGGAGGCCACGCTCGACGCGAAGAGCGACCGCCGGTGGATCGCCTACCTGAACTCCGCCCTCCCGCTCGGGCAGCGCAGCCCCGAATCGGTGCGCGCCGTGCGTGAGATCGCCAGCGCGACCCGGAAGGACGGCCGGCCGCCGATCGTCGCATCCACGTGGCTCGCGGCCCTCAGCACGGACCCCGCGGAGACGCGCAAGGCGGCGCGCGAGGCGCTCGAGGAGATGGATGCGCCCCTCCACTCGATGAAGCCGGACACGGGGGCGCACGGGCTCGACAGCGAGGGCTCGTTCCAGATCGGACTCGGGCTGAGCTCGCGACACAGGTTCCACGAGCTGGCGTCGTACGCGTTCTCGAGCGTGTGGCTGATGCCGAAGCTGCCGCTCGGCAGGAAGGAGCTCTCGGAGCTTGCGAAGAAGTGAGCGGTGAGAGAGCCCTTCAGCTCGCGATGTCCAGGAGCGCGGCGGCCGCCTCCTCGCACTCGTCGTCCGTGATGCCGTGGAAGAGGGGGAGGTTGACGATGCTCGCCGTGACGCGCCGCGACACGGAGAGGTCGCCGTGGAGGATCGCCACGCCCTTCGCGGGCGCCTGGGCGTCCATCGTCTCCGGGTACGTGCGCGTGGCCCCGATGCCGCGCGCCTTGAGGGCGTCGACGACCTCCTGGCCGCCCTTGCCGCGCACGGCGAGCGACGCGAGGTAGCCGTTCTCGAGGACGCCGGCCGGGGGCGCGAAGATCTCGATGTTCGCGTGCCCGCCGAGTCGCTTCCGGTAGAAGGCCGCGGCGTGGCGGCGCGACGCGAGGATCGCGGGGAGCCTCCTCACGACCGCGGACAGGAACGCGGCCTGGAGGCCGCTCATGCGCGAGTTCCACCCCACGCGCGCGTACGAGTAGTGCTGCGCGCGCCCGTGGTTGCAGAGCGAGCGGAGGAGGACCTCGTGCTCCTCGGACTGCACCGTGATCGCGCCGCCGTCCATCGCGCCGCCCACGACCTTCGCCGGGTAGAACGACGTCGTGCCGATCGTCGCCCCGGCGAGGACGGGTGCGCCGTCCACGTCGACGCCGAAGCTCTGCGCGCCGTCCTCGAGGAGCGCGACGCCGGATTCTATGCAGTATGCACGGAAATCGGCGAGGCGGGCCGACGCCCAGCCGTAGAGGTGCACGAGCGTCGCGGCCGTGAAGCCGTGTGCGCGGTGCGCGGACACGAACGCGTCGAAGCTCATCTGGAGGTCGGCCGGATCCACGTCGACGAGCACCGGGATCGCGCCGACCTGTACGATGGCCTCGTACGTCGCCCAGAAGGTCAGGTTGGGGAGGGCGACCTTCGCCCCGGGGCGCACCCCCAGGGCTTGCAGACCCACGATGAGCGCGTCCGTCCCGTTCGCGCAAGAGACGACGCGCGGCACGCCGAGGGCCGTCGCCAGCTCTCGCTCGAGCGCGGCCACGCGAGGGCCGCCCACGAACTCGCAGCGGTCGAGGCAGTCGGTCCACGCGGGGAGGACCTCGTCACGGAGCTCGCGCACCAGGCGCGATAGATCGATGAAGGGGACAGGCATCGCCCCGATTCCCTAGCACAGGCGCACTAACACAAGGGGACCGCCCTCATGCCGACCGAGCCGTCACCCGCCGCCTCGAGCTCGCGCCCGCAGACGCACCGGGCGCGTTCGCCCGAGAGGGCGACCCGCTTCCCGCAGGCGCAGACCCAGCCGAGGACCCGCGCCGGGCAGCCCGCCACGAGCGCGTGGGCCGGCACGTCCTTGGTGACCACCGAGCCGGCGCCGATCATGCTCCACTCGCCGAGCGTGATGCCGCAGAGGATCGTCGAGTTCGCCCCGATGGCGGCGCCGGTCTTGACGAGCGTGGGCGACACGATCCAGTCGTCGGCGCCCTTCAGCGAGAGGTCCGGGTTGACCGCGCGTGGCTCCTTGTCGTTGGTGAAGCAGACGTGCGGCCCGACGAACACGCCGTCCTCGAGGGTCACGCCGTGGAACACGGAGACGTTGTTCTGGATCTTCACGTTCCGGCCGATCTGGACGCCCGCGTCGACATAGACGTTCTTGCCGAGGATGCTCCCCGAGCCGATGCGGACATCCTCGCGGACCTGGCAGTGCAGCCAGACCTGCACGCCGTCTTCGATGTTGGCCTTCTCCGAGACGAGCGCGGTGGGGTGGATGCGCGGGGGCGGCATGCTCGCGACTCTCGCCGAAGATCGGGCGTTCGGCCAGCGAATTTCGGAGGCCGGGTCTCGGGTTCGGGCTCGAAGTTGGTGCCCCGGTGCGGGATGGTCTACGATCCGGACATGACGCGCGCGCTCGGTCTGGTCTTGCCCGTCTGTTTCGTGGCCGTCGCTGTCGCCCTCGCCCCCGTCCTCCAGGGATGCGCGGTGAAGGCCTCGGCCAGCGCGAAGGCGAACACCGGCGGCGACCTTGACGCGGAGGGGAGCGTCGGCAGCGGCGGCGCCTCGACCGCACCCCCGAGGACAGCGCCGCCCCCGCCTCCTGCGGAGACCTCTGCGCCGGCCACGCCCGCGCCCGCTGGATGCGCGTTTCGGTGCTACATCGCGGACGGTCCCCATCGGCTCCCGCTGCTCGCGGACGACGAGACCCGCATCACGCAGACGTTCGCTCCGACGATCGAGGCGTTCCGCGTTTGCACCGGCGGGCGGGGCTTCCACCGGAAGGGATCGCCGACCGTGAACCTGCGCTTCAACTTCCAGGGCGAGCTCGCGGACGAGGGGCACGACCTCACCGACTACTACGACGATCCGGCGCACGCTTGCTACGAGGCGGTGCCCAAGCTCATCCCGAAGCTCGCCGGCCCGCCCGCCTCGGCCGTGCGGTGCACCGAGTCGTGCGTGACGAAGAAGTCGGAGAAGGCCGCGAAGGCGCCCGGGAAGAAGGCTCCGGGAGGGAAGGGCCCGCGCCCGCCCGCGAGCCCTCCGCCGCAGGACGTCCCGCCGCCCGCCGATGCGCAGGAACCATGAGGGTCGGCCTCTCCACGGCGGTGCTCACGCTCGCCGTCCTCGTGTCCTCGGCGAGCGACGCCGCGAAGCCCGTGCTCGTCGACGGCATCGTGGGCATCGTCGACGACGAGATCATCCTGCGCTCGCAGGTCTGGTCGCGCGCCCGGAAGTTCAAGAAGTCCCTGGAGCGCGCCGGCACCCCCGTGCCGCAGGGAGCGCTCGAGGCGAAGATCGTCGACCGCATGATCGACGACCTCCTGATCGCGCGCGAGGCGCGCCTCCTCAAGCTCTCCGTCGAGCCCCCCGAGCTCGATAACGCGCTCGACCTCATCGCGCAGCAGAACAAGATCACGAAGGCGAAGCTCCTCGAGGCCGTCGTCGCCGAGGGCCTGACGCCGGACGAGTACAAGGAGGAGATCCGGCGCCAGATCCTGGAGGGGAAGTGGCTGCGGCTGCGGCTCCAGGGCCGCGTCACGACCGACGAGGCGGCCTTCGCGAAGGAGCGCGACAGGCTCCTCGACGAGATGCGGAAGGCCGCGTTCGTCGAGGTGAGGCTGTGACGCTCCGTCGAGCCCTCACGGCGCTCACGCTGCCGTGGATGCTGGTGGCCTGCGGTCCCGCCGCGCCCGAGCCAGGTTCCCCTGCGAAGAGCCCGCCCGCGGCCGCGTCCGTGGCGCTGCGTTCCTCCGCCGCGTGCCCGGCGAGCGTGGCCGACGCCGACAAGGCGATGGAGCGGGCCGAGGCGCTCGAGGGCGCGACCGTCGACCGCGTGTGCTTCCTCGGCGCGGGGTCCACCGAGGCGGCGCTCTCGGCGCTCGTGGCCACGAAGGAGGGGCGCCCCCTCTCGCCGGCCGATGTGGCCAAGGACGTCCAGGCGATCCACCGCACGAACCGCGTCGACGACGTGGCTGTCTACGCCGTCCCTGGCGAGGGCAAGAGCGCCGTCGTCGTGTTTGCCTTGTCGGTGCGTCCGCTCGTCGTCGGCGTCGCGTTCGAGGGCACCGACGAGGCCGCCGCCGCGCGCGCGTTCCCGATCAAGCAGGGTGAGCCCTGGAGCCCGGCCGCGGCCCGCGCGGGCTGCCGCACGCTCGAGGATCAGCTCCGCCTGCACGGGTACATCAAGGCCCGGTGCTCCGCGGCGCTGATGTCCCCGTCGAACCGCGCGGTGGTCAAGGTCGACAAGGGCGCCGTCCACAAGGTGTCGAAGATATCCCTTCCTGGCGCGAAGCAGGTGAAGGAGGCCGACCTCCTGAAGGTCTCTGGCCTCGCGTCGGGGGACGTGTTTTCCGCCGAGAACCTCCAGCGGGCCGTCTTCATGATGAGCTCGCTGTACTACGACCGCGGCCTCGTGACGGCGAGGCTGGTGCTCGACGTGAAGGACGACGGCGCGCAGGGGATGGCCGTGTCCGTGAAGATCGAGGAGGGCGCGGTCTTCCGCGTGAAGGGCATCCACGTCACCGGCGACGTCGGCGCGTCGAAGGAGGCCATCGTGAAGGACATGGCCACCAAGCCTGGCGCGGTGTTCAACCGCTCGCTGATGCTCCGGGACATCGAGAAGCTGACGGCCGACGAGAAGGCACGGGGCCGTACCGTCGAGATCGTCCCCGACATGTCCGTGGACGACAAGGCGCACGTCGTCGACGTGACCCTCAGGGTGGAGAAGCGGTAGATGGCCCGGCTGCGCGTCAGCTACAACTCCCCGGTCGTCCTCACGCTCACCTTGATGTCCGTCGTCGTGTGCCTCCTGCCGACGTCGATCGTGCAGGAGTGGTTCACGACCCACGGTCAGCTCGACGGGCTCGCGGGCTACGTGACGCTCCTCACGCACGTGCTCGGGCACGCGAACTGGCAGCACCTGTTCGGCAACATCACGCTGATCCTGCTCGTGGGGCCGATCCTCGAGGAGCGCCACGGATCTCTTCCGCTGCTCGCGATGATCATCGTCACGGCCCTCGTCGCCAGCCTGGTCGACCTCGCGCTCGGGCGGCACACGCTCGGCGCGAGCGGGGTCGTCTTCATGATGATCCTTCTCGCGTCGACCGCGAACATCCGTCGGGGCGAGATCCCGCTCACCTTCATCGCGTGCGCGCTCATCTACCTCGGCGGCGAGGGGTGCGCCGCGGTCACGAAGACGGACAACGTGTCCCACCTCGGGCACCTCCTCGGCGGTCTCACCGGGGCGGGCTTCGCGTTCCTGGGGGCGCACCTCACGGGGCGCGGGAGGGAGGCGCGGGCCGCGGAGAAGGCGGAGCCGAAGCTGGCCGAGAAGAAGGCGAGGCTGGCGGTGCCTCCGGTCACGGACGAGGATCCTTAGAGGGTCGTACCCCTGGATCCCTGAATCCGCCCGAACGGGCGGCCGTTTCACCCCGTGATGGGTCCTCGTCGTGCAGGTCTTCGGGGGGCGATGTCGGTCCTCCTCTTGTGCTCGCTCGCCGGTGCCGACCCCGCCCCGGACGTCGGGTCGGCTCCGCCGGGTCGGCGCCTCGAGGTCCGGGGTGCCCTCGGGGCGGCGCACGCGGTGTCCGCGCCGCAGTCGACCGAGCTCGGCGCGGGAGGATCGGCCGACGTCGCGCTCGTGTACCCCGTCGCGCGCGCGATCGGGCTCGAGGCCGGGGCAGCCGGTGTGGCGCTTCGGAAGGGCTCTCCCGCTCCCCCTGAGTTCCAGCCGCGGGGTACCGGCGTCGCCGCGATCGCCTATGGTGGGGCGCGCGTCCGGCCGTTCGAGGGGCCGGGGGGGTTCTGGTTCGACGCGATCGTGGGGATCGCGGCGACGGGTGGCCTCGCGCGGCCCGCGCTCGGCGGGCGCGTCGGCTACGACTTCCGCGTCGGGGAAGGTCGCCTCGAGGTGGGACCGTTTGCAGGATACACGCAGATCGTCCAGCCGGACGACGCGCTCCGACCGGAGGACGCGCGGATCGCGTCTCTCGGGATCCAGGTCGGCTTCGGCCAGGGATCGCCCGCCCGGGCGGCGCCCTCACGACGCGTGGGCGGCGAGCCGATCCCCGTCACCGTCCCGCGCGCCCCGCAGCCCGAGGCGACGCGCGACCGCGACGGCGACGGCGTCCTCGACGAGGAGGACGCGTGTCCCGACGTGCCGGGTCCACGGACGGCCGACCCGCGAACGCGCGGCTGCCCCCTGGCGGACGAGAGCGTGCGCGTCGAGGGCGACGTGCTGGTCGTGACCGAGATCATCCACTTCGACTACGACAGCCCGTACATCCGGATGAGCAGCCGCCCCGTGGTCGAGAAGGTCGCGCGCTTCCTCGCGCGCAACCCGGACATCCTGGAGGTGAGCATCCAGGGTCACGCCGACGCGCCGGGCACGAGCGAGTACAACGACGCGCTGTCGCACGATCGCGCCGACAACGTGCGCATGCTCATGGTCGTCACGGGCGTCGAGCCCGGCAGGCTGCGGCTCGAGGCGTTCGGGAGGACGCGGCTCAAGATCCCCACGCTCGCGCCGGAGGAGCGGAACCGTCGCGTGGAGTTCTTCGTGACGAGGGCGCGGATCGCCCCGGGCGGTGCACCATGAGCGCGCGGCTCGCGCGCGGGATCGCGCAGGTCGTCAGCGTGCTGGGTCTCGCCGTGTTCGCTGCGGTGGGGTGCGGGATGGAGAACTCCCTCGTCGGCGGTATCGGAAGGGAGCGCGCGAGCGGGACGGGCGGGACGAGCGGCTCGGCGGGCGGGAGCGGGACGAGCGGTGGTGCCAGCGGGGCGAGCGGCGGTGCCAGCGGGACGAGCGGCGGTGCCAGCGGGACGAGCGGCGGTGCCAGCGGGACGAGCGGCGGTGCCAGCGGGACGAGCGGCGGCACGAGCGGGACGAGCGGCGGCACGAGCGGGACGAGCGGCGGCACGAGCGGGACGACCGGGTCGGACGGTGGATCCGGCATCGTCTGTCCGGTGCCCCGCGTCGCGTGCTCGGGCGAGTGCGTGGACCTCTCGACCGACGAGGACAACTGCGGCGCGTGCGGGCTCGTGTGCCCGTCCGGCATCTGCAGGGCCGGTCGCTGCGTCGGCTCCACGCCGGGGGACGTGGTGTTCATCGGTCACGACTACTCGGGCGAGGTTCCGCAGGCGCAGACGCGCGCGCTCGCGAACGCGGTGTTCATCTCGGGCGAGAACCCGCTCCGCATCCTGTCGTACGAGGGCGCGTCGGACGCGGTCAGCGTGTCCGCCGTACACGGGATCGTGGCCGATCGCGCCACGGCGATGGGCCGCTCGATCGTCTTCACGTCGACCCGTGTGCCCGCGGATCTGGCCGCGAAGGATCTCGCCAAGCGCTACCACGTCGTGCTCGTCCACGACGCCCCCGAGCTCGACGGCGGTGGTGCCGCGACGATCGGGGCCAGCTGGGCGTCGCCGCTCGAGAACTTCGCGAAGGTGGGCGGCGTCGTCGTCGTCCTCGACGGCGGAAGCGGCTTCGGCTCGATGCCCGCGCTCGTCGCGGCGTCGCGGCTGCTCCCGGTGACGTCGCATCACGGCGTGGCCCCGGAGACGGGCCGCGTCACGGTGTCGGACGTGTCCGACGTCGTGGCGAAGCAGGTCGTGAGCCCCTACGCGGCCGGCGTGCGGACTGTCGCGTTCGGCGTGAGCGCTCCGGCGAGCGCCACCCTCGCCTACGTCGCGCGGGAGGGTGAGGGCGCCGCGCTTGGCGATCCCGTGATCCTCCACCGGGTGGTGGAGTAGGCGCCCGTCGGACGCAGTCCGGAGCGCGCCGTGCGGCGTCGTGCGTCCGAGGCGATTCAGAAGACGAGCACCACCCGCGCACCCAGGCCCGCCCTGTGCGTCCGCGGGTGCACCTGCCCCCGAACCTTGATGGAGACGCTCCTCGCGAGGTCGAACACCAGCGTGCCACGGACGCGCGTCCTTCCCGACGTGTCCAGCTCGACGTCGCCCACGAAGTTCACCGTCCCCCGACCCGCGGTCGTCACGGTCATCGCACCCTCGATGCGTACGGTCTGGCCATGCTGGTCGCGCGCGACGAGCACCTTGCCCGGCTCCGTGAGGGTGATGACGAGCTCCGCGTCTGGATCGCCCGCGAGCCATCCACGCACGCTCCGCACCGCGTCGTCCTTGAAGAGCTCGACGTTGGACGTTCGCCCGCCGTCGGGCACGACCTGCACGGGCGGGGGCGCGGTGGCGGACGGCGTCGCGGGGGCGAGCGGGGCAAGCGCCGGGCGCGTCGGGGGCGGCCGCCCGTAGTTCGGATCGGCGGGCGCCGCGGCGGGGGCGCTCGCCGTGTACTGACCGGAGCGGCCGCGCGTGAGCGTGAGGACGAGCCGCTCGAGCGCGCGCGGGACGTCCTGCAACTCCTCGAGGCGCACGACGTCGGCGCCACACGCCGGCGCGAGATCCTCGAGCGGGCGCAGGTCCCCCTCTACCGAGACGACGATCAGCAGGGGCCGGACGAGCGCGATCTGGTCGGTGGCCTCCTCGATCGCTTCCACCCAGGTGACGGGGATCGGCTTCATCCGCGCGCGGATGACCTCCACGAGCGTGCTGTCGGTGCCGACGAGCAATATGCCCGGCGGTGAAACCTCGTGGGGGGTCTTCGGGGTTCGGTTGGGTGTCATGGACGCTCCTGGTTTCGCTCCCCGTCGGCACGTGAGGGCCGGGGCGTCACGGGAATGCTCGCTCATGTGTACCACGACGCCGTGGGAATGGGACTGCCTTGCGAAGACGCGTCGCGTCCACCGCGCGATCTGGCCCAGCGCGCGTCGGCGTGCCGTCGCGTGACCCGATGCGCGCGCCCCATCCTGTCGGCGGGATGCCGGGGAGGCGGTGTACGGCCGTGGCGTGCGCACTGTGCAGGGACTGTCACAGCCCGTGAGGTCGAGATCCCCAGCGAATTCGCGGTTCTGCGCGATTTCGATCCGACGGGCGTGGTGGCCCGGTCGTTGCTCTACGGCGCGTCGAACCACCCGCCAGACACGGAGAGCTCCCTCATGATCCGCAACCGCTGCCCTCGATCGCTCCTCCTCGTTCGCGTCCTCGCGGCCGCACCCGCGTGCCTCACCGTCGCGCTCGCGTCGCCAGCGTGGGCGCGCGATCCGGTGCCGCCACAGGCAGCCGCGCAGGAAGCGCCTCCACCCGCCGCGCAGGCGCACGCTCCGGCCCAGCCGATGAGCATCGCGGGCTCGGCCCAGTGCACGCTCGGGAAACACGAAGAGATCAACGCGGTCGACGCCCGGACCACGACGGAGATCCTCTGCCGCGCCATCTCGCGCCGCGGGGGCGAGGGGGCCTACGACGTGCGCCTCGGCAAGCTCGGGGGCAAGATCCTGCTCTCCGTCGATCGCAAGGACGGCGAGCATCGGGACGCGCTGATCCAGTCGCTCGAGGAGGTCCCCGTCGCCGCGGACCGCCTCGCGGAGGCCATGACGTCGCGCAAGAGGGTCGCCGAGACCGAGAAGGCCGACAACGTGCTCCGCGAGGAGGCGAAGCCCGTCGTGCTGAAGGCCGGCCAGATCAGCGGCAACATGGGCATCACGGGCCTGTCACCGCTGAAGGACGCGGCCGGCTCGGGTGGCGCTTATGCGGGCCTCGGCTACCGGTCGGGTGGCTGGGCCGCGGTGGGGAACGGACGCCTCGGCGGCGTCGGCGACAGGGGCAGCCTGTCGTACCTGCAGTTCGACGCGGGGGGCCGGTACTACCTGTCGGACGACTCGTTCTCGCTCTTCGGGGGGACGGGTCTCTCGGTCGGGAAGATGTCCGTCGCCCCCAACGGCTATGGCGACAGCCCCATCGGCACCGTCTTCAGCGCCGTGTTCGGTGGCAAGGAGAAAGGGATCGCGGGCGGTGGCGTCGGCGCGTACGGCGAGGTGGGCGCCGAGATGTTCCGCGGCAATCGCGTCGGCGCGATGGTCTCCATGCGCCTCGACGCGCCGTTCTACGCGCTCAGGACGGCGCCCGGATACGATTACCCGAGCTCCTACTCCTACTCCTACTCCGGGTACCAGGCACCGAAGCAGAGGGCGATCGAGGAGCGGTACGTCCTCCCGCTCTCGCTCAACGTCGGGATGACGTTCCACTGAAGGGTCCCCTCACCCCTCCGGCACACGCGCCCGGACGAACTGCTCGAAGACGACCAACTCGATCGCCGTCTTCTCGCCGGCCTCGGCGAGCATGCGCTTCACGCGCGCCCAGTCGAGGCCGCCCAGCCCCGCGCCGATGCGCGGGAGACCGATGCGCTGGACGCCGCCGACGGTCGCGAGGCCGATCATCCGGGCGAGGCAGGCCTCGAGGGCGGGGTACTTCGCCTTCTTCTTCCAGTGCTCCTGCGTCGCCAGGTTGTAGACGGTGACGTCCCCGTCGTTCCACACGAAGACGTCGCCGAGGTGAAAGCGGCCGTCCTCGCAGCGGAGCTTGTACTCCTCGAACATGCGGGGCCACCGGCTCTTGAAGGCGACCGCGATCCCGGCGCCCATGCCGCCCGCGCAGTTGCACCCGTGCGCGAAGGCGTGCAGGTCCTCCGTGGCGAAGAGGTCGCCCTTGGTGAAGGTCGTGGGCATCGCGTGGCCTAGCGGGCCGCCTCCTCCGAGATCGGGACGCCCCGCGCGCGCAGCGGCCGGATCACCCGCTCGGCGAGCGATCTCCCGGCGAGCTCGAGGTAGGCGCCCGTCTCCATCCACGCGAGCGTGTCCCCGTCGTGGTAGGTGCGCCGCGGGCGCTTCGACAGGTCGTCCCAGTTCGCCTTCACGGAGCGGATCGCGAGGTCCGCGTGGTTCCCGAGGTGGACCCTGTCCGCGTCCGTCAGCTCCGGCAGCGCCCAGTCGAGGAACGCGAACCCGAAGGTCCCGTGGGCCGCCTCGTCCCGCACGATCCGCCCGAGCACGGCGCGCGGGAGCGGGTGACGGGACGCGTGCCACGTGCCGCGGAGCAGCGGGATCGACAGCGCCTCCCCCACGCAGAAGAAGCGCACCACCAGCTCCGCGGCGCGCACGAGCGGCCGGAGCGCGGGATCGGCGTCGAGCACCATCTCGTCCGGATCGAAGACGACCTCCGTGCCTCCGCCGATCTCCATGGCCATGCGCGCGCACAGCTCCACGTGCACCATCTCGTCCAGCGGGAAGCGCGTGGCCATCGCGATGAGATCCACCGGCGCCCTGCACTCCATCAACGCGCGCAGCGTCGCCGCGCACGCGATCCCCGTCCTGTGTTCCTGGAACGCCGCGAGGGTCCACGCCTTCCGGGCGAGCACGAGGTCCGCCTCCGGGACGTGGCTCACGTCGAGGGTGCCCCAGGGCATCTCCTCGACCTCGGGCCGCGCCCGACGGTAGCGTTTCTCGACGCCGCCGCCGAACATCTCCCGCTCGAAGAGCGCGGGCTCGGCCACCTCAGCCGCCCTCGCCGGGCGCATCGGCGGGCGCGTCCGCGGGACCGGCGTCCGCCTGGACGTCGCGGCCCGCATCGCTCGCGTCGGGAATGGGCGCAACGAGGTTGCCGCTCGTGACGAAGGCGTCGCTCCGGGCGTCCACGTCGGCGACGCTGCCGTCGGTGGCGGGCGCGACGAGGTTGCCGCTCGTCGTCGTGCCCCCGAGGCACGCGACGTAGGACACGGTCGCGACGCCTATCGACGCCACGAGGAGCTTCCTGCCTCTGGTCCGGATCGGCACGACGTCACCTCTGGATGAAGCCCGACAGGTAGGCCGCCGCGGCGGCCGCCGCCGCGACGAGGAAGAGGGTGACCCCGATCAGGGCGCCGCCCATACCACCCTTCTTCGGGGAGGGTGGGTAGACCATCTGCGCCACGAGATTTCCCGAGGGGCGCTGCGCGACGCCGCCCTGACCTTGCAGCGGCATCGTCGCCTGCATGTGCTGCAAGTGGGCCTGCTGATGCACGTGCATGGGCCCCTCGCGCAGCTGCTGCATCGGCGGCGGCGGCGGCGAGCCGGAGTGGAGCTGCGTGTCCTCCAGCGCGGAGAGGTTGCCGGCCTCGAGCCGCCTCGGGAGGCCGCGCGTCGGGTCCTGCCGCGGCGCGGTGCGCTCGAGGGCGATCTCGTCGGCCCAGTTGGTCGGGTCGACGAACTGGTCGGGGTTGAGCGGCCCGACGCCGCTCGCGCCCATCTGTGCTGGGCTGTTCGGATCGGGCTCCTGATCGGTCTTGAGGGAGGTGAACTCGAAGAGCGTCTCCTCGATCAGCTTGCTGATGTTCGTCTCGAGCGACTGCTGCACCTTCGCGCGCTGCTTGATGGTGCTCTGCACGAGCGACGAGATGTCGAACGTCCCCACCGGCTGTCCGTAGGCGAAGAGGAAGCGGACCAGGTCCTGTCCGAGCTCGCGCGCCGTCTGGTACCGCTGGTCCGGGTCACGCACGAGCGCGCCGTTGACGATGCGCTCGAGCTCTGGCGGCACGCGTGGGTTGAGCTGCGAGATGGCTGGCACCTGGCACAGCTGGACGCGCTTGACCGTCTGGAAGTCCGTCTCCCCGAGGAAGAGGCGCTGGCCCGAGAGCAGCTCCCACAGGATGATCCCGACCGCGAAGATGTCGGTCCGGTGATCGACCGGGTGTCCCATCGCCGCCTCCGGCGAGAGGTAGGAGAACTTCCCCTTGATGATGCCGGCCTCGGACTTCTCGAGCTGCGAGCTGGCCTTGGCGAGCCCGAAGTCCACGATCTTGACCTCGCCGTGCTTGGTGACGAGCACGTTCGGCGGCGACATGTCGCGGTGGACGATCTCCATGTGACCGCCGTTCGAGTCGACCATCTCGTGCGCGTACGACAGCCCCTTGCAGATCTCCTGGGCGATGAACGCGGCCGCCTGGACCGGGAAGTCCCTCCCCTGGCGCTTGATGCCTTCCGCGATCGACTTCAGGTTCGCGCCGTCGACGTACTCCATCACGATGAAGTAGGCGTTGTCGCCGACGCCGATGTCGAAGACCTGGACGCAGTTCGAGTGCGAGAGCTGCGCCGAGAGGCGGGCCTCGTCCAGGAACATGGCGATGAACTTCTTCTTCTCGGAAAGGTGGGGGAGGACGCGCTTGATGGCGACCTGCTTCTTGAACCCCTGCAGCCCCTCGCTCTCCGCGCGAAAGACCTCCGCCATGCCCCCGGACTCGAGCTTCTCGACGACGCGGTAGCGCTGCTGTTGCTCGGTCATGGGGACGCTACTCCAGCTTCCCACCCTGGGCCCAAAGGGGTCAAGTTACTGGACATCGGTTCATTCCCGCCCGGCCCCCCGCGAGGGTATCGTGGCCTCCATGACCACGCGCGTCCTGTTCATCCGACATGGGGCGACGGTCCTCACGGCCGAGGATCGCTTCGCCGGCAGCACCGACGTCGACCTGTCCGACGAGGGACGCAGGCAGGCGGGAGCCCTCGCGGAGCGTCTCGCCTCCATGGCGCTCCGCGCGGTGTACACGAGCCCGATGCGGCGTACGATCGACACGGCCGCCCTCCTGGCGGCGCCCCACGAGCTCGCGTCGATCGCGCGCCCGGGGCTCAGGGAGATCGACCACGGTCGCTGGGAGGGCCTGACACGGAAAGAGGTCGAGGCGCGCTTCGCCGAAGAGTACCGCGAGTGGGAGGCCGATCCCTTCACGTTCGCGCCGGAGGGCGGCGAGTCCGGTCTCGGCGTCATGGCGCGGGCGCTGCCCGAGGTGCGGCGGATCGTGCTGGCGCATCCGGACGAGACCGTGGCGGTGGTGTCGCACAAGGCCACCATCCGCCTCGTGCTCGCCAGCCTCCTCGGGATCGACGCCCGGGGCTACCGCGACCGGCTCGACCAGAGCCCCGCGTGCCTGAACGTGGTGGACTTCAAGGATCCGCAGCGCGCGAGGCTGATGCTCTACAACGACGTGTCGCACTACGCGGCCGAGCCGCGTCGGGGGGTCCACCAGCTCTCCAAGTGGTGGGACAAGGGAGCGTGACCGTGTCGCGCGTCCGCCTCGCCGCCCTGCTCCTCCTCGCTGCCCCGTGCGGGGCGTGCGGTCCCGGAAACCTCGCCGCGCAGGCGGCGCACGCGCCGACGAACGACCGCGAGTCGAAGTGCTCCATCACGCGCAGCCAGTCCGAGCCCCTCGTCGTCGAGTGGCCGAGCTCGTCCCGCGCGAAGATCGAGGCGCTCACGCGAACCGGCGTCATCGCGGTCCGCTACAGGGGTTGCGAGATGGAGGTCCTCGCGTCGTGCACGGCGCCGGGGAAGTACGACTACGTCGGCATCACGCCGAAGCGGGACCGCGTGACCATCAAGGACGCCGACGCTTCGGGAAGAGGAGGGCCCGGACCTCGCGGTTCCAGTGAACCAGTCCATGATGGCCACCAGGTACATGAAGCCGGCCTTCATCGGGATGTACGTGATGTCCGTCGCCCACACCTGGTTGGCCCTAGAAATCAAGAGCCCGCGCAGCAGATACGGGTAGACTACATGTTCCGGGTGGGGCTCGCTCGTCTTGGGCTTCGGCGCCATCGACTCGAGGCCCATCAGGCGCATGAGGCGCTGGACGTGCTTCCGGTTCGCCTCCCATCCCTCGGCTCGGAGCACGTGCGACAGCTTGCGGCTCCCGTAGAACGGAGACTTCAGATGAAGCTCGTCGATGCGGCGCATCAGCGCGAGCTCCTCGGCGCTCGGCGGCACGGGCTCGTAGTACAGGCCCGAGCGTGAGACGTGAGGAGCTCGCACTGCCGGCGTACCGACACCTTGTCCTCAGGGTCGATCATTGCGCGCCTCAACGTCAGGCCCGACGCCCGAGCCCTCGTGATAAAAAATCACGCTCAACTGTCAGCTCTCCGATCTTCTTAAGGAGCTGGTCCTCGCGCTCCGAGCTGACCGACCCCTCGTTGCTCTTGGTCCCGTCGCTGCTCGAAAACACGCGCTCCGCGTTCGCGACGAACGCGCGCTTCCACGCGTAGATCTGGCCAGCGGTCACGCCGAAGCGCTTGGCCAGCACGGGGATGGTGTCGAGCTCCTGCACCGCGGCCAGCGCGACCTTCGCCTTGAACGCCGCCTGATGCCTATTACGTGTATTCTTCATGTATCCCGCTCCTCTCACATTTGGGGAGCAGGCTGAACTGTACCTTAGGCCCTGGTCCGAAATCTGGGGTCCACTTCAGACCATGCGCCCCGCGCTGTCGAGCCAGACTGCGTTCGCGCCACTGGAGACCGCCGTCCCGATCGCATGAACCGCCTTGCCCGCCACGCCGAACGAAGGGTCTAGCGAGCCGTCTGCGCCGAGACGGATCGCCGAAACGTCTCCCAGTGTCGTCGGCCGTGCGCTCGCCCCCGCGAGCACGATCTTTCCGTCGGATTGCAGGACCATCGCCTCCATGCCGTCGTAGGTCGATCGGACGTCGACCACGACTCTCCCACCCGCCCCGAACGTCGTATCGGGCGAGCCGTTCGCGTTAAACCGTGCGACGGCGGAATCCCCTGGCGGGAAGAGGTTGCTGCCCCTGTGACCCGCCACCAGAACCCGTCCGTCCGGAGTCGGGCGCGGGCGCGGGGTCAGGCCCTCCACGTCTCGCAACGGTCTGAGGTCGCGCACGACATCCATCACCGAGCGCGCGAACGGCGCGATCGTGTAGACCGCCGCGACCTCCGCCATGCGCTTGCGGTTGCGGCGCCCGTGCCGCGCCGTCTTGGGTGAGTCGGGCTCCTGCGCCGCCTTCTCGGCCGCCTTCTGCGTCTCGGGCCGCAGGGCCTCGTGCAGCATGATCAGCCCGGCCCCGTCGAACGTGAGCACCATGAGGGCGGACGTCTTCTCGGCCTTCACCGTGCGCGTCGCGTAGAAGGCCTCGAAGTCCATCGCCGACCGGATCGCGAGCTGCTCGACCTGCCGCTTGTGGACGCGCGTTCCAATCTGCTTGGCGATGTCGTGAACGACGGCGTCGTACGACTCGCGAGCGACGTGCTCGGCGACCCACTCGCGAACGCCGTGGGAGTACATCTCGTCGGGCAGGTTGAAGGCGGCGTCCGCCGGGTGCAGCCCGTCGACCCCCTCGGCCTGGTAGGCGAGACGCCCCACGTTGATGAGCCCGAAGATCGACAGCAGCGAGCGTGCGCTCGGGCGGCCCTTGCCTCGGCGAACCCCGTCGCTGCCCCGGACCTCGACCAAGCGAACCTCACGTCCTTCCCGCAGGTCGGCGTGCGCCTGCAAGAGCAGCCGATGCAGTTCGCGCCCTCCTCCCTGATGTAGATCTCCGCGTTCGCGTGCTGCTCGCGGAGCGCTGTCTCGGAGCGCAGGTGGCTCTCCATCTTCGACATCTGCTCGTGGGCAGACGCAAAGGCGTCGCGGGAAACGGGGGCGATCGTGTACGCTGCGCTCATCGGGATCCAGGTTGCTGTTGGTGTTCGCAACCCGAACGTACCCTGGAGCGACCCCGACTTGGTCGACGTCATGCCGTCAACTCGCCGAAATCATGTGGAAATGACGGTGTCGCAATGGAGCCGCACCCGTGGGCCGTCGCTCACCGCGCGGAGGGCTTGTGAGCCGATAGACGCTGACAAAGCCACGGTGGTACGCTCTGCGCTGCCCATCGAGGCGCCATGTGGAGGCGAGCATGAACTCGACGACGAGCCCTGCCGCGGCGAAACCAGGCCTCGCGGCGCCCCCGCGCTCGGCGTCGACGTCGCCGAGCGCGTCGGCCGCGCCCGCGGCGAAGCCGGCGAAACCGACGAGCGACTTCAGCTCGGACCGCTTCGAGTAGAGCGGAGGGTGACTTGCGCGTAGGCCACCTGCCAGCGTCCCGGGCGGTCGTCCTCCTGGCGCTCGTCGCCCGCGTCGCCCACGCCGACGACGAGAGGCCGAGCGCCCGCGCCGATCGGCTGTTCGGGGAGGCCATGGCGCTCATCGAGCAGGGCAACTACCGGGACGCGTGCCCGAGGCTCGACGAGAGCCAGCGCCTGGATCCGGGGCTCGGCACCCAGTACAACCTCGCGCTCTGCGAGGTGAGGATCGGCAAGCACGCGAGCGCCTGGCGTAACCTGAAGGCCGTGGAGACGCTCGCGCACGCCTCCGGCAAGAGGGCCCGCGAGGAGGCCGCACGCGAGAAGCTCCGGGAGATCGCGCCACGGGTGCCGCACCTCAAGATCACCGTGGCCGACGCGGACGCCACCGTGCGCGTGGACGGCGAGGTGGTCGCACGCGAGGGGTACGGCTTCCTGGCCGTCGACACGGGGATCCACGCGATCGAGGCCGTGGCGGCGACGAAGCAGAAGTGGTCCACGCAGGTGACGGTCCCGGACAACCTGCCGGATGGGAACGGGGCCGCGGTCGAGATCACGGTGCCGCCGCTGCTCGCGGTCGCTTCCAGGCCTGGGACCCGGGAGGTGATCCGCGAACCCGCGAGCGGCCGCCGCACCGCGGGGTACATCCTCGGAGGCGTCGGGATCGGCGGCCTGGCCGTCGCAGTCACCACGGGGATCCTCGTGCTCGACGCGAAGTCGACCGCGGACGAGCGTTGCACGCCACGGTGCGCCGACCAGACGGGCCGCGACGCGGTCTCTGCCGGCAAGACGCTCCTGCCCGTCAACGCGATCGCCTGGGGCGTGGGCGTCGTGGGCGTCGGCGCCGGGGCGACCCTCCTCTTCCTCTCGCCGCGGACGCCGCGCGCCGCGTACGTCGCGCCGATGGTCGGCTCGAGCGGCGCGGGGATCACCATGCAGGGCCGCTTCTGATGCGGCGGGGAGCGTGGATCATCATCGGCGCGCAGGTGGTCGGGGCCGCGTGCATCCTGACGACCTCGTTCGATCGGTACGACACGTCCATCGCCGGGGTCGACGCGGCCGTCCCGGACGCGCCACCTCCCGCCGACGCGGCCGTCCCGGACACGCGGGTCGACGCCGACTGGTGCCCCAGCCTCGTGCCCCTCCCGACCGGCGCCGACGACGGTACGGAGGAGAAGGACTACGTGCTCGCGGTCCGTGGGCTCCGCCTCGAGCGCCTCCCCGAGGCAGGGCCTCCCGAGCCGACGGTCGGCTTCAACGTGGACCACACGTGCACGTGCCCGGGACCGGAGTCGTGCGTCCCCACCGCCAGCGCGACCGGCAATCGCTGCGATGATCCGGGAGGTCGTGACAACGCCGCCATCGGGGTGTTCACGGCGTTCTCGACCGCCGCGCCCGAGGCCTTCCAGCCAGGCTTCGTTCGGTCCCAGATCGCGGCGGGCCGATACACGTTCCTCCTGAAGCTCCAGAAGTACAACGGCACCCCGAACGATAGCCAGATCGTCGCGAACTTCCTCGCATCGAGTGGCGTGGAGGGGGTGCAGACCGCGGACGGAGGGCCGCTGCGTCCTCCGACGTTCGACGGAACGGACGTCTGGACCGTGGATCCGGTGTCGTTGCTGTCCGGCTCGGACGCGATCGGAAAGGACTGCGCGACGGACCTCAAGGCCTGCGCGGCGGAGTACCGCGACGTCGCCGCCTACGTGACGGACGGCGTCCTCGTCGCGCACATCGACGCCCCCCTGCGCATCGGCCTCACGGTCGGGACGTTCAACATCGACGTCAAGGGCGGCGTCCTGGTCGGCAAGCTCACACGCTCGGGCGACTCGTTCTCCCTCGCGGGCGACTATGCGGGACGACTGCAGATCGGCCATCTCCTGCAGGCCCTCACGTTCTTCAGGGAACCCGTGCTGAACGAGTTCCTGTGCCCGCACACCCCCCTCTACAAAGGCCTCAAGAAGTCGCTCTGCGGGGCCCTGGATCTGCGCGGAAGGAGCCTGGATGACGGCAAGGGGCTGCCCTGCGATGCGCTCTCGACGAGCCTCTCGTTCGAGGCCCACCCCGCGCGGCTCGGCCACGTCTGGCAGCCTCCCGGGGACGCGCCTCCATGCAAGGACGCGAGCGCCGAGCTCGACCGCTGCGACTGAGCTCAGGCTCCGGTGGCCTCGCCGCGGCCGACGGAGGCGGGGGACGGCCTCGCCGCCTGCTCGAGCTCCGCGAACGCCCCCTGCACGCAGTCCGCGAGCCGCCAGAGATCGGGGACCGCGTTCGACGCGGCGTTGAAGCCGAAGTCGACCGAGCCCTGGTAGCTCAGCACCGTGACGTTCAGCCCCGCCCCCTCGAACACGGGCCCCATCGGGTACGCCGCGACGAGCTCCGCGCCCGCGAGGTAGAGCGGGAACGGCGGGCCGGGCACGTTGGAGATCACCAGGTTGTGGATCGGCCGGTGACGGTCCGCGAGCTTCATCCGGGTGTAGAAGCGCGCCGCGAGCGCGAGCGTCGTGGGCGCCGCGAACTCGGCCCAGTTCTGGAGCATGTCGGCGCCGATGGCGTTGTGCTCGACCTTCGCGCCGCGCGTCACGCGCTGGACCACGCGCAGGCGCTCGATCGGATCGGCCACGTCGGTCGCGAGCGACGTGAACATCCCGGAGACCTTGCTGTTCGACGGTCGCGGCGACCCCCTCTCGCGCACCGAGATGGGGCACACGGCGACGAGCGGCTCCTTCGGCAGCTCGCCCTTCTACGCGGCTCCGGGAGCTGTACGGCGACATCCTCCTGGTGACGTCGCAGCCGCCGCCGGCGGTGAAGGTCACGTAGGCGCTCGAACCTCACACACCTGTGTAGCAGCAGTCGACGCTCAGCGCTCCGCCGCCAGGCTGATGGTAGGTGAAGCACCTCGGGTTGCTCTCCTTGAACGAGCTGGACGTGAAGCCGGCGTCCGCGCACAGGAACGGGCACCATGGCGCCCCGAACGACGCGCCGGCGCCGCCACCGTCGAAGCCACAAGGGACCGTCGCGAGCCGCTCGTCGTTGTACGCGCAACGTATGGCCATCTGGCATGGCCCGGTCTCTGGGCCTCCGTCGGCGGTCGCGTCATGGGCGCTCGTCGCGCGGGCGTCCGGCGCGGCGGCAGCGTCGACGAGCGGCTGTGCCTCCGCGCCGGCTTCGCCCGTGGTCGGCGTGGCGACCGTTTCGGTGACCCTGGCGCAGGCCGCAACCGCCCCTGAACAGCCGAGCGCGACGAGTAACGCGCGCCTGAAGGCGGCTTCGAGACGATCGCGGGCAGGACGACGACGCACGCTTGCACCTCGGACGGGCTTGGGACGGGCCAGCGGAGTCTATCACACGCCACCGCCGGCCCCCACCCTGGTCCCCGCCGCCGCAGCGCAAGCGGCCGGAGCGCAACGAGCCGCCGCTTGACGGATACCGCTTCGTGAGACAACATGTATCACATGAAGACGGCAACGGTCCGCGACATCCGCAACGACTTCGCAAGGATCTCTCGCTGGCTCGAGGAGGGGGAGGCCGTGGAGATTCGCAAGCGGGGCAAGCTCATCGGCCGTATCACCCCGACGCGGACGACCGCGCCCCCGGCCCGCGAGTGGCCCGACTTCGCCGCCCGCATGCGCGCGGCCTTCGGGAGCACCGTCACGTCCGATTCGCAGGACCTCATCGACGAGGGCAGGGGACCGCGGTGAACCGCTACCTCGACAGCGGCGTGATCGTGAAGCTGTACGTCCCGGAGCCGAACACCCCCGAGGCGATCGCGCTCGTAGCGCGGCAGTCGCCCCCCGATGTGCTCACCGAGTGGCAGGCGGTCGAGGTGCGAAACGCCGTCCGCCTGAAGCGCTTTCGCGGGGAGATCACGCCAACTCAGCTGCGCTCCGCGCTGCGCTCGTTCGCGGCGGACGAGCGCCTCGGTCGATGGCAACGTCCCGTGCTCGATCTCGGCGACACGTTGCGGCGCGCGGAGGTCATCTCGCGAAAGTACGCGCCGGCGCTCGGCTGTCGCACGCTGGACATCGTGCACGTGGCGGCCGCGCAGGTGCTCGCCCTGCGTGAGATGCTCTCGTTCGATGGCCGGCAGCGTGCGCTCGCGAGGAAGGTCGGGTTGCGGGTCGCTCCGCGCTGAGCGGACGACGTGTCTCGCCGCTTGCGTCGAGGGGTGACGCTATCCGCCCCCCGGCGGCGGCCCCCTCTTCTTCGCCACCTTCGCGAGCCGCCCCGACTCGACCAGCGTGCGTAGCTCGCGCTCCATCGCCTGCCCGAAGAACAGCCTGATCACGTCCATCACCAGCGGGCGCGCCTCCTCGAGGGCGTGGCCCCAGTCGGTCTCGACCTGCTCGGTGGCGGCCTGCTTCTCGATCAGCTCGACGAGGTCCTTCGCGGCGCGATCGAGGTGCTTCTTGAGCACGTCCCCGGCCTTCACGGCCGCCTCGACGTCGACGCCGGCGCCCTCGAGGCGAGACGCGATCCGGAGCAAAGTCGGGCTCGGCACGAAGAACACGTTGCCGCGGCGCTCGGCGAGCTTGCCGCGCACGAGGGTCGCGACGAGGCCGGCGCGGCGCCGGCCCGAGAGCTCGTACAGCTCGTCCTCGGTCACGGTGACGGGGCGATCCTCGGCCCACGGGACCTGGAGCTGCGCGTCGAGGCCCAGCCACGCGGCCAGGTCGAGCTCGCCCTTGTCGATGCGGACGACCAGATCGCGGATCGCCTCGATGCGGAGGCCGCGATCCTGGAGCGACCCGATGAGCTCGAGTCGCTCCTTGTGGCTCGGCCCGTAGTACGCGACGCGGCCCCCTGATGACCGGGCCGGGGAGCACGCCCTTGGACTGGTAGAAGCGGATCGTCCGGCTCGGCACGCCCGACGCGCTCGCGAGCTCGTCGATCGTGAGCGTCGCGTCGCCGTGCGTGCGTCCTCGGCGCTGGCCATCGCCTCGCCCTCTACCACGGCGACGAGGACGGGGGCACCCATCACGTCATCTCCGCGACGCTGGCGCTGACGAGGGCCGCGGTGGTGGGGGTCTTCTTCGACAGCTCGGAGATCCACGAGAGCGCGTCCTTCAGCACCTTGCCCCACGGCGCGGTGCGGTACGAGACGCCGTGCTCCTCGCACGCCTTGCGGACGAGCGGGGCCACCTCGCGGAGCCGCTGCGGCGCGAGCCTGGGGAAGAGGTGGTGCTCGATGCGACCTCACCGTGACCGACGTCCTCGTCGAGGCGGCGTCGTACCGCGGCCTCATGGCGGACGGCGGCGGACGGATCCTCGCCGAGCGCACCGTGGTGCGTGGCACCCGCGCCAGCCCCGCGAGCGAGATCACGGTGGCGGTCATCGCGGGCGGCGGGGGCACGGTCCGGCTCGTCGACGCCACGCTCGCGTCGAACGAGGACGCCGCCATCGTCGTGACCGACGGTCCCGCGTCGGTCGACCTGACGCGCACCATCGTGCGTGACACGCGGCGTCGCGCCGGCAAGATCGGCGGCTCGGCGATCCGCGCCTTCGAGGCGGGCACGGTGACCGTGGAGGACAGCGCGCTCCTCGACAGCCGTCTCGCCGCCGTCCTCACGTTCCGCAGGAAGAAGCCGCCGCCCGTCGTCACGCTCAGGCGAAGGACGATCGAGCGCACGCTCGCCTCGGACGAGACGGGGACCGAGATCGGGCTCGCCGTCCACGCCGCGCTCGGCGCCCAGGTCACCCTCGAGGACGTGACGGTGCGCGCCACGAAGGGGTGGGCCGCGTACATCTCCGACGAGGCGTCGCTCGACGCGGTGCGCACGGCGTTCGTCGACGCGAAGCAGACGCGCGATCTCCACGGGTACGGTCTCGGCGCCTCGCACGGCGGGAGGATCCGGGGGGACTCGATCGCCGTCGTGGACATCGGCTCGGTCGGCGTGAACGCGGCCACGGGCGGGACCATCGCGCTCTCGCGGTCGCTGGTCGCGCGCGTGGGCGGCGAGGAGCAGGCGGGGCTCCCCATGGGCGCGGGCGCGGGCGCGTCGAGCGGGGCGGCGGTGACGCTGGGCGCGTGCGCCATCGTCGACGCGAAGGAGATCGGCGCGAGCGCGTACAACACGGGGTCGATGGTGGTCCTCGCGGGCTCGGTGATCACGTCGACGGGAATGTGGGCCCCGCGCTTCGGCCACGGGCTGCTCCTCGTGGACCACGGCACGGCCACGCTCCGCGGCGCGGTCGTCGAGCGCCAGCGCGGCGCGGGACTCCTGCTCGCCGGCGGCGGCGCGCTGGTCGAGGGCTCGTTCCTGCGCGGGAACGAGGTCGGCGTGCAGGCGCAGGAGGGGAGTTCGCTGGAGGAGGCCGTGGCGTCGCCGCCGGAGGGACGCGACCAGGTCGGCGTGATCGTGAAGTCCACGCGCATCACGCACAACCGGACGCGGGTCGGCGCGGGGACGTTGCCGCTGCCCGCACCGCCGCTGACCGTGGAGCCGAAGGGGCCGTGAGCGGGCGGCTCCAGCCGTGGATCCAGTACGTCGCACGCGGAACAACGATGCGAGGTGAGCGAGTTGCCTCGACGCTCGACAAGCCCCACTCCGTGCCGCACTCCGTGTACTTCATGAGCATCATGAGAACTTCATGGGCGCTCATGAAGTGGTACGGTCTTCGGATGAAGAAGGCAGAGAAGAAGTCCTCGAAGCTCGACAAGCTGCCTGCCGCCCTCGCCGTGCGCGCGCGAAAGCTCGCCGACGACAAGTGGCTCGAGGGCGCGAGCTTCGCAGAACTCGGTCGGGATCTCGCCATCGGGGAGGATGATGCGCGCCGCGTTCTCCGGGCAGCCATAGCCGTCCTTCGCAGGGAGTTCGGGGCCGGCTGAGTTGTGTCTGTGTGTACGGTTCATGAGCGCCCATGAAAAGTTCATGGGCGCTCATGAAGTGGTACAGGGTACAAGGCCCCCGGCGTGACGTGACCGAGCCGGCCCCTGTCCGCTGCCCGCCGTCCGCCGGCCCCTGTCCGCCGTCCGCCGTCCGCTGTCCGCCGTCCGCTGTCCGCTGTCCGCCGTCCGCGGTCCGCTGTCCGCCGCCCGCCGCGGCCGCCCTACCCCGTGCCCGAGTGATCCTCCAGGAGCAGCGTCGTCTGCATCGCCGAGAGCACCGTCCACTCCTCGAGCACGCGGGTCACACGCTCGTGCAGCGGATCGTCCAGCATCGGCTCGAGATCGCGGAGCAGCTGCAGGACCAGATCCTTCTGCGCCTCGAGCTCGTGGACCTCGATGACGGCCGAGGCTCTGGATGAGCCGCGGGCGGTGCTGCGGCACCCACGAGAAGGACGCGCACTGGAAGGCCTCCTCGAGGGCCAGGCGCCGCTCTTCCCGCACCTCGCCTCCGACCATGACGACGACCTTGCCGCGGACCTTGTGGAAGTACTTCCAGTCCTCGGGGATCTTGCTCTCGCGCTCGTCGTCGTCGTCGACCTCATGGTAGACGACCGTGGTGGGCTTCGGGGTCTCGGTCTATCGTGGCCGGCCCCGGAGCTCGGCCAGCATCGCGACCGCGTCGGCGCGCCATCTCTCACCCTGCGGCATGGCGGTTCGCGCGAACCCGTGGATGAAGCCGGGGCTGTCGTGCATCGAGAACGCGCGCAGTCGCCGGAACGCTGCACCCACGCGAGCCTCTCCCTCTGCATCACCGCCCGCTCGGGCCTCCCCCTCGAGCGCCTTTGCCCAGGCGACGAGGATCGTGACCCACCGGACCTGCGCAGGCTCCGACATCTTCTTCCACTGGGGAACCCTCGCATCCGCGGTCGCGCCCTCGAGGGCGGCGATCTCCTCCTCGAGGTGGCGCCGGGGAGTTCGCTCCGGCGGACAAGGCGCGCTTCACCGCATTGCGCGCCGCTCGGTCAGCTTGGCGATCCCGAAGTCGAGGAGCTTCACCTGCTCGCCCTCCGCGATGAAGATGTTGTCGGGCTTCAGATCGCGGTGGACGATTCCCTGCGCGTGGGCCGTGCCGATCGCGGACACGACGGGCAGGAAGATAGCGGCGAAGGCGGAGAGCGACAGCTTACCCTGGCGACCGAGCCTGTCGCCGAGCGACCCGCCGACGAGGTAATCCTTGACGATGACGGGGCCCGCCTCGTCCCCGATGAGCTCGCGGATGCGCACGACGTTCGGGTGCTCCACGGCCATCGCGGCGCGCGCCTCGCGGAGGAATCGCTTCACGAGCGCGGTGTTCGCGAGCGCGGCGGGCTTGAGGAACTTCAGGGCGACCTTCTCGCCGTCCCCGACGCGCGTGTCGGCGGCCTCCCAGACCACGCCCATCCCACCCTCGCCCAGCAGGCGCTCGAGCCGGTAGGATCCCACCATGCGTCCCTTGGCGAGGGCCATCGGGAGATCCTCACCACTTCCGCGCCACCGCCGCAGGAACCCCGGGACCCGGGTGACGCGCGGGTCGCGAGATCACGGATGCAGGAACCACGCGACGGCGGCGCCCGTCGCCGCGCCGAGCCCGAGCCACGCGAGCCGCGAGAGCCCCGACGGCGCGCCCGCGAGCGCGGGGAACGACACCTCACGCACGGTCCCGAGGTCGGCGTCCACGAGCAGGACGCCTTCCGCGCCCGCGGCGTGGTGGTATTCGAGGAGCTGCCGGCGGGTGGCCGGGTTCTCGATCACGGGGGCGACCTTGCCCGTCTTCACCTCGGCGACGAAGCGGCGACCCGCCTTCTCGACCAGGAGGTCCACGCGAAGATCGACGGCGTGCGCCAGCCCGTCGACGTGTACGCTCCAGGCGTGCGGCACCTGGCGGCCGATGATCTCGAACCCGAGATCACGGAGCAGCGCCTCTGCCTCCAGCTCTCCCCGCGCGGCCCGCTTCGCCCGCCCCCGGAGGCGCCTGCCGGGCAGGGCCCGCAGCCAGGCGAGCCGGACCGTCTGCACGAGCAGCGCGAGCGCGAGCGCGAGCGCGATCCAGGGCAACGCGGTGGCGAGGGGCTCCGCCATCCTCGACGATTGAGCCACGCGCCCGCCCGCGAGGCCAAGTAAAGCGGTGCGGCGGGTGTGCGTGTTATGCTCACGCGCGTGCGGTTCCGCGTCCCGCCCCGTTCAACCGTCCGTCATCGACCTGCACCGACCGGGTGACCGCATGGAGGACGCCCGCACCGAGGACGCCGGCGCCACAACCGACATCGCGGGCGGGAGCGTCCGCCTCCTCGTGATGTGGGACGGCCACTCGGTGGGGGTGCGCCTGCCGCCGCGCGGCGAGCTCCGCGTGGGGCGGGCGAAGCAGTGCGACGTGATCGTCGACCACGCCTCCGTGTCGCGCAACCACGTCGTCGTCGAGGTGGCCGATCGCGTCACCCTCCGCGACCTCGGCGGGCAGAACGGCACACGGCTCGGCGGCCGCAGGCTCGCGCCCGGCGAGTCCGCGCCGTTCGACGTCGGCGTCGTGGCGGAGATCGGCGGCGCCATGCTCCTCCTCCAGCGCTGCGCCGTGGAGGCGGCCGTCCCCGAGCCGCTGGGCGAGGCTCCGCTACCTCCCCTGCCCGGCGTCGTGATCCCGGACGACGGACCCATGCGACGCGTCTACCAGCTGGTCGCCCACGTGGCCCCGAGCAAGCTGAGCGTACTCTTGCTCGGCGAGACGGGCGTGGGGAAGGAGGTCGTTTGCGACGCGATCCACCGCTGGTCGCCGCGAAGGGATGGCCCGCTCGTCCGCCTGAACTGCGCCGCGCTCCCCGAGCCGCTGCTCGAGAGCGAGCTCTTCGGTCACGAGCGGGGCGCGTTCACCGGCGCGGTGCAGACCAAGCCGGGGCTCATCGAGAGCGCCGACGGCGGGACGCTCATGCTCGACGAGCTCGGGGACATGCCGCCGGCGACGCAGGTCAAGCTGCTGCGCGTCCTCGAGGCGCGCGAGGTGCATCGCATCGGCGGTCTGAAGCCCCGTCCCGTGGACGTACGCGTCGTGGGCGCGACCCACCGAGATCTCGAGGCCGCGATCCGGGCGGGGACCTTTCGCGCGGATCTCTACTACCGGCTGAACGGCGTTTCGCTCGTGATCCCGCCGCTGCGCGCGCGCGCCTCCGAGATCGACGCCCTCGCCGCCGCCGTCGCGCGACGCGCGTCCGGCGACGCGGGGCGAGGCCAGATCGTCCTGTCGGAGGAGGCTCTCGGGGAGCTCCGGACACGGGCCTGGCCCGGCAACGTTCGCGAGCTCCGGGCCGTGATCGAGCGAGCCGTCGCGCTGTCCACGGGGCCGCGGATCGAGCCTCGCCACCTCCTCGACCCCTCGATCACGAGCAGCGCGCCTCGCGACAACCCGACGGCCGGCCGGGACCGCCTCTCCGACGAGATGGGCGAGCTCGAGCGGAGGCGCATCGTCGAGGCGCTCGCGAGGAACGACGGCAACCAGTCGAAGGCCGCCCTCGAGCTCGGGATCCCGCGCCGGACGCTCGTTCGCAGGCTCCAGGAGTACGGCCTCACGAGGCCGCGCCGCACGAGCTGAGCCACGACGGCGCAGCTGCGCCACGGCGCGCGGGCGTCCGTGCGCCAACACGGCGCAGATCACCCTCGGGAGGCCCGATCGAGCATGATTTCGGCTCGTTCCGCCGCGGCACGCGCGTTGCTCTGTAGCTCTGCCGTCACGCAACCTCGACCCCACACGGAGAACCATGAACCTGTTCAAGCGCGCCACGAAGATCGCCCTCGCTCCCTGCATGCTCGCCACCCTCGCCACGCTCGCCACCGCCTGCGCGGCGCCCGTCGAGGGCGACGACGAGCCGATCGCCACCCAGGCGCAGGCGATCGTCAACGGTCGCGTGCCACCCGGCCGCATGTCGGTCGCGGCCATCACGGTCGGCAGCGATCCGGCCATCCACAGCGGTGTCTTCGTCGAGAGCGATCTCGTCGTCACCAGCGCGAGCTTCATCCCCTGGGGCACGGCGCCGGGTAGCGTGCGCATCAGCTTCCCCGACCCGGCCAACCCGGCCAACGACCTCAACACGGTCGCGACGCACGTGAACCTGAACCACGAGTACGGGATGGTCGCGCTCAGGCTCAGCCGGCCCGCCTCGCTGCGCGCCGGCTTCGTCCAGGCCTTCTCGTCGACCGCGCCCACGCAGGGCGCGCTCCTCAACTGCGTCGGGTACGCGAGCGCGCGCACCCAGCGGCTCGCGCAGAAGCGGTTCGCCGTCGTGCGCGGGGAGGACGCGGACATGGGCGCGCCCACCTTCGACACAGGCGAGATCATGGAGCCGCGCGACGCGGGCGTGCCTTGCTTCGACGGGGTGACCGGGGTGGTGCACGCGGTCGTCATGAGCGCGCCGGCGAACGGGACCTCCCAGACCCGCTTCCGCGTCCTCCAGGGCCGGAGGATGCAGGAGTGGATCTCGGACATGCGCAACCTCGCCCAGGTGCGGCGGACGGTCCTCCCGCTCGGGCGCGCCGCGTGGACGCCCTACACGCAGCCGACCGGCACCACGAGCATGTGCATGGACGTGGCGGGCGGCAGCCTCCAGGCCAACATCCCGGTGAACCAGTTCACCTGCACCTTCACGCCCAACCAGCGCTTCTGGGCGATGCCGGTCGGCACGCAGGGCCGCTTCGCCCTCGTCAACGACTACTCGGGCAAGTGCCTCGACGTGCCGGGCGGCGCCACGGCGACCGGCACGGGCATGCAGCAGTTCCGCTGCGCGTTCGGCTCGCCCAACCAGACGTTCGAGCTGTACGCACACCCGAACGGCGGAGGCCACCACATCATCCCGGACCACGCGCGGTCGATGTGCGTCTCCGCGCCCGGCGCGGTGCCGAACACGACGCCGAGCGTCCGGCTCGTCCTGAAGCCGTGCCTCTGGAGCTTCTCTGCGGACCAGCGCTGGGGCTTCGCGCTCTGACCGGCGCGTAGTACGCTCATGCCCACGTGAGCGCGCCGGTCGAGATCGGGGACGTCGTCGACGGCAAGTACCGGATCGACGGCGTCCTCGGCGCGGGCGGGATGGGCGTCGTGCTGCGGGCCACGCACCTCGGGCTCGACCGCAAGGTGGCCATCAAGTTCCTTCTCGCCGAGGCGCTCGCGCGCCCTGACATCGTGGCCCGCTTCGCGAGGGAGGCGCGCGCGGCGGCGAAGATCATGAGCGAGCACGTCGCCCGCGTCCTCGACGTGGGCGCCCTCGCGAGCGGCGCACCCTACTTGGTGATGGAGTACCTGGAGGGGGAGGATCTCGAGCGGGTCCTCGCGTCCCGTGGCCGGCTCGGCGTCGACGAGGCCGCGGGGTACGTGCTCGAGGCGTGCGAGGCGGTCGCCGAGGCGCACGCCGCGGGCATCGTGCACCGCGATCTCAAGCCCGCCAACCTGTTCCTGGCGGGACGCGCCGATGGGTCGAAGGCGGTCAAGGTGCTCGACTTCGGCATGTCCAAGGTCGCGTCGGCGGGCGCTGCGAGCTTCGCGCTCACGACGGCGAAGACGGTCCTCGGCTCGCCGCTCTACATGGCGCCGGAGCAGATGGAGAACGCCAAGGGCGTCGACGCCCGCGCCGACATCTGGGCGCTCGGCGTCATCCTGTTCGAGGCCACGACGGGCGCCGCGCCGTTCACCGGGGAGACGCTCGTCGAGCTCACCCGCGCGATCCTCCTCGAGCCAGCGCCCTCGCTGTCCGCCCTCCACCCGTCGATCCCACCCGCGTTCGAGGCGGTGGTGCGGCGCTGCCTCGAGAAGGAGCGCGCGAAGCGGTTCGAGCACGTCGCCGAGCTCGCCGGCGCGCTGCAGCCGTTCGCGCGCGGCCGAGCGGCGTCCGTCGCGAGGATCTCGCGCGTGCTGGGGATCGCGGCGCCCACGCGACTGGAGCCCGGGTCGACCTTCGGGCGATACCGGATCGGAGACGCGCTGGGCGAAGGTGGGATGGGCGTGGTCTACGGGGCGCACGACACGGTGCTCCGTCGCGAGGTCGCGCTGAAGGTGCTCTCGACCGCCGCCTCCGAGCGTGATCCGGCCGAGGCGCGTGCGCGACTGCTCCGGGAAGCGCGTGCCGCGGCCGCCCTGGTGCACCCCAGCGCGGTGTCGATCTTCGACGTCGGTGAGGCGGACGGCATGCCGTTCATCGCGATGGAGCTCGTGGCGGGCCGCTCGCTCCGTGCGTGCCTCGAGGACGGCGCGGCATCGCGCGAGGCGAGGCTCCGCTGGCTCGTGAGCCTGGCGGAGGTGCTCGGCGCTGCGCACGCGATCGGGCTCGTCCACCGTGACGTCAAGCCGGAGAACGTGGTGGTGCGCGACGACGGCTCGATCAAGGTGCTCGACTTCGGCATCGCGAAGCGCGCGACGTCGTTCGAGGAGGAGACGGCGCTCGAGCTCGGTGACACGCTCGCGCCCTCGTTCCACACGGTCGCGGGGCGCGTGCTCGGGACGCCCCGCTACATGGCGCCGGAGCAGAAGACAGGCGGCGAGATCGACGGGCGAACGGACCAGTACGCCTGGGGCCTCGTCGCGTGCGAGTGCCTGTCGGGTGGCCACCCGCAGAAGCAGGATCTGGGCGTCCTCTTGCGCCGCGCCAGGGACTCGGGCGCGCCGCCGATCGTGCTGGAGACGATCCTGCGCGCGCTGTCGGGGCGCCCGGCTGATCGCTTCGCGTCGATGGAGGAGATCGCCGCGCGCCTGCGCCCGCTCGCGGCGTCGGTTGGCCCGGGAGCGGCCCGTGGCTCGGCCCCCCCACCCCACGGAGCCACGGACGCCTCGCTCGACGCCACACAGGCCCTCGACGCGGATCCCGCTGACGGAGCCCTGGACGTGACGCTCGCCGCGGGCGACGCGGCCCTGGGCCTCGCGACCCCATCGCTCGCGCCAGCGCCCGCGGTCAGTGCGCCTCCGCTCGCGGGGACCCAGCCCTCCTGGTCCGCCACTGCGTCGTCGCGCGTCGATCCCGCGCCTGCACGTCGCCTCGTCCGGGTACGGGTGGTCGCGGGGGCGGCGGCCCTCGTGGTGATCGGCCTCGCCGTGGTAGCCATCCCGCGTATCTTCGCCAGCGCGCCCGCGCCCGCAGCCCCGAGCGAAACCGCAGCAACGACGGGACCGCCGATCGTGACCGCGAGCGTCCTCGCGAATCCCTCCGCACCCACACCGTCGGCGTCCGCTTCCACGCCGTCCGCGAGCGCAGTCCCGCCTCCGCCCTCCGCGGCCCCCCCGGCCGCACGATCGGTCGCGACCGCTGCGATCGCGGTCTCGACCGTCCACCGCACCCCGGCCACACCGTCTGCCGCGCCATCGCTTGCGACGCCCGCGGCGCCGGCCTCCGCGACCCCGGCGAGCCACCTCGACATGCAACCGAAGTGATGCCGGGCGGGCGGCCCGTGCTCAGTTCGGCGTGGCCCTCACGGCGGTGGAGGCAGCACCTGTTCCACTGGCGCCGGTCGCGACGACGGAGACCTCGTAAGCGACGCCGCTCGTCAGCCCGCGGATGGTGCAGGGCGAGATGGCAGCGGTACACGTCTTCGTCGGCTCGCCGGGGGCAGTGGCCGAAGCTGTGTAGCTCGTGACAAGGGGGCCTCCCGTGGGCAGGTTCCACGTGACGGCAAGCTCTCCGATGCCGGCGACCTCGATCTTCCGGATTCGGTTGTTGCTCGTGTCGCCGACGTACACCTGGCCGGGCGCCCCGGCCGCGACGCCCTTCGGGCCAGCGAAGGCGGCCGTCGCGCCCGGGCCGTCGGCGAACGCTCCGGATCCGGACCCGGCCAGCGTCGTGACGACGCCTCCTCGCGTGACGATCCGGATCATGTTGCTGAAGGTGTCCGCGACGAGGACGTTCCCGGACGGATCGACGACGACCTGCGCTGGATAGCTGAAGGAGGCAGCGGTGCCGGGCCCGTTCACGGAGCCGGGCGTGGCGGAGCCCGCGAGCGTCGAGACGTCGCCGAGTGGCGTGACCTTGCGAATGCGGTTGTTGTAGGTGTCGCCGACGTAGACGTTGCCCGCCTTGTCCACGGCGACGCCCAAGGCGTAGTTGAAGCCGGCGGCAGCTCCCTTCCCGTCAGCGAACGTCGCGGTTCCGGACCCCGCGAGCGTGGTCACGTGGTTGTCGATCGCCAGCTTGCGGATGCGGTTGTTGCTCTCGTCCGCGATGTAGAGCACGCCGGCCGCGTCGAGCGCCACCCCCGACGGCCCGCTGAAGCTCGCTGCGAGGCCAGGCCCGTCCCCGAAACCGGCCGGATCCTTCCCGGCGAGCGTGGAAACGACGCCCGCGGGAGTCACCTTGCGGATGCGCTGGTTGTCCTTGTCTCCTACGAGGAGGTTGCCGGCGCCGTCGACCGCGACCCCGACCGGGTTGAAGAAGTCCGCTCCGCCTCCCGTTCCGTCCTTGAAGGCGGCCGTGCCCGATCCCGCGAGCGTGCTGACCACTGACGTCGAGGTGACCTTCCGGATTCGGTGGTTGAGGGTGTCCGCGACGTAGATGTTGCCAGTCGCATCCGCTGCGATCTGCTGGGGAGCGTAGAAGCTCGCAGCGGCGTTGAGCCCATCCGCGAACCCGGCGTTCCCTGATCCCGCGAGCGTCGTGACCACGGCGCTGACCGGTACGGGCGCGGCCGTCACGCCCCCCGGTGGGGCGGGGACCGGACCGACGGGCCCCGTACCGCCGTCTCCGAGCGTGCTCGCCGAGCACGGCGGCGTGCTCGGCACCTTCGACGGGCACGACGACGAGACCACCACCTTGAACGTGGCGCCGCCCGCGATGAGCTTGCAGATCGCAGGCACGACCTGGATGCGCTTGTCCGCGATCTTCCAGCCGGTCTGCGCGTCGGCGTCGAGCGGGATGTAGCAGCCCTCCTTGCCGCACGCGCCGTCTCCCCCGAGTGGCAGCTTGAGGCCCACGTTGATCTTCGCCGTGTCCGCCGCGTCGGGGATGGGGACCACGCACTGGCCCTTGTCGAGCTGGGCTTCTTGCACGGCGCCGAGGCAGTCGACGGTGTTGAAGCAGGCCTTGGTCGGGCCGCCGAAGAAGTCCTCGGGCCTGAACGACGGGAGGAGCTTCGCGTCGACGGCGTCGGGCGCGCAGCTCCCGGCGACGCACGACTGGCCGTCCGGGCACGTCGACTGGACGAGATCGCCGGTGGCCTTCGCCGTGTCCCTGCAGAGCCAGTGGAGCGACACGCGGAGGGCCGCGACACGGTCGGTCGGCACGGTCGTCACCACGGTCCGGATCAACCTTGGCTTGCCGGCCTGTCTCGCGATCACGCGGACGGTCACGGCCGCGGATGGGTCCTTTCCGGCCACGATGCCGAGGGTGGCCGGCAGCGACAGGGCGGAGCCGCCCACCTCGTACTCCTGCTCGAACTTCTTCACGCCCAGCGAGCTCACGTCCACCGAGATGCGGTCGACGTCCTTCGGGATGGGCATGTCGCTCGTGATCACGACCATGAGCTGCCCGGGTGGCGGCAGTTGCTGGCGCGCGCAGGCGCCGACGGCTGCGACGGCCAGCGCGATCAGGGCCGAACGAGCGCGCACGGTCACCACCTCACCGGGTAGCCGAGCTGGACGGTGCCCGGGCTCATCGTCCCCGGGGTTGCGGCGGCCGCCGCGGGATCGCCGGGCCGCGTGGCGACGTACACGATCGTCACCGTGCCGAGGGCGGCCACGGCCCCGCCCGCGATCCACGCCCACAGCGGCAAACCCGCCTTCGCGGGCTCGAGCGCCACGTCCATGGACCGCGTCTGGTTGTCCTGGATGACCACGTCGGTCTGGTAGGCGCGCATGCCCTCCGAGGTGACGCGGAGCGTGTGGCCGCCGCTCGTCAGGGCGCCCGTCCAGACGCCCTTGCCGACGACGTTGCCATCCACGCTGATGAGGTCATTCGGCGCGGCCCTCACCGCGAGCTTCCCCTCGTGAACATCACGGTCGAGCTTCACGTCGACGACCACCTGGCCGGATCCGCTGACGGTGACCACCTTCACGTACGGACGGTAGCCGTCCTTCGTCACCTCGAGCTTCCGGTCGCCGATGTCGAGCAGGATCTTCCCGACGAGGGGCGTGGTCCCCACCTCCTCGCCGTCGGCGAGCACCTTCGCACCAGCCTCGTTCACGGTGATCGAGACGGCGGTCGTGAAGGGCTCGATCGTATCGATCACGTCCCGCGCCTCGCGGCGCTCCTGTTCGGTGATCACCGAGCGCCCCTCGTCGATGTAGCGCTCGAGGAGGCGCCGCACCTTGACGTAGTGGCGGAGGTTCTTCTCGCAGGCGGCCATGTTCCACAGGAGGCGAGGATCCTTCGACTGCTCGTGGGCGCTCCGGTACTTGACGAGCGCGCCGTTGAAGTCGCGATCCCCGAAGAGGAGCTTCCCGGCCTCGTAGTCGGCCTTCGCCGTGCCGGTGAGGGACTCGGCGAGCGGCGCTGGCGTCGAGGTGGCTGCGGCAGGGGCCGTCGGCGGAGCCGGGCCCTTGTCCTGCGCGCGGACAGGCGCGGTCAGGAGCACGACGACCAGCACGGTGTGCAGGCACGAGGTAGCTCGCATGGACTCGTCCAGAACCAGGGTACCACACCTTCGCACTGGATCGTGTTACCGACCGTCTCGAGCCTGAGGGGTGCGCGCGGCCCCGGAGCGCCGAGTATACCAGGTATACTTTTGGGTCTACCCAGGTATACCCGGACGGCGGACGGCTCCCACGCCCGCCAGCGGGCACCACGTTGCACGAAAACATGGCGTGTCGTTTCGCGCAGACCTCACCATCCCGGCCTCCCTCTCCCTGAAGGGAGAGGGCCGAGGCATCCCCTCATTTTCCTCACGTCGAGCCCGAGCCCGAGCCCGAGCCAGAGCCCGACGAAGACGAGCCGAGCTTCAGCACCATCGCGGTGAGCATCGCCGTGATCCGCAAGAGGAGGGCTCGCACAGCCACCAAGCGTTGCGCATCGGCGAGCCCGAGCACGGCCAGAACGTCAAGGACGGCTGCGGT